>UBJH01000035.1_pt1 | contig 105361 bp, 107 predicted proteins | sample 2193721 | NCBI WGS metagenome assembly UBJH01 (sample SAMEA4703186, study PRJEB27089) | metagenome | reverse complement strand
CTGATAATCCGGGACTAACATAGTGTTCTTCTCTGCCGACCATGTTATTCCGTCAGATGAGGTTTTTCGTATCAGGTATGATGTGCCTGCGCCGCTTTCAACGTAATATATCTCAATCCTATCTGCGGTCTCGTTGTATACGATATCCACGTCTGAATTGGATCCTGAAGCAGGTTTAGGGTCAATAGGATTTTGTAGTCCTTGAGGAACACTCCAGGAAATTCCATCATTGCTGACCAGAATGGAGGGATTTTCATAAGCGTCATTCCCATTAGGGTAAGGTGTCATGACCATCCAGTATTTATACCCTCTCCAGCCGTTTGCATTGTAATATACATCCGGATGGACTGCCTGGCCACTTCCATCGTATGTTGGTATATCAAGCTGCATAGTCCCGCGCCTGATTACAGAAATGTCCGAAGGCGAGACTGTAATTGATTTGATCTCAGAAGTCGACTGCGAAATCACATTCCATGTCCATTCCTTTGAAACCGTGCCGTTATCATTACTGGCTGTTGCACTGATATTCCAGATGCCTGCTTTTGCACTGGTATTGGTATATGATGATTCAATAACTCCAGTCTGGTTGAGGACTTCAGTACCGTTGAGGTACCAGGACACGTTCACAGCCTGGTTAGCCGTGATGTTGAATGTTCTGATCGCTCCAACAATATCGCTGACTTGTGATTCCTGTGGAAGACCTGTCATTGAGGGGGCACCTCCATTCTGAGAAGCCTGTTCTGTACTCCATACTTCCCACGATGGCTCAGGTGAAACATAGTTACGGACAAACAACCAGTCAACGGCTAAGTTTGCAGCTGTATTATAGTCATATATACCCACAGGCATCGATGAGTCTGCAACTGAGGTGGTATGAGTGGTTTTCAAAATATCGTCAATAATGAACTTCGCCTCGCCATTTCTCCACAGGATCTCATAGTTGTGGTAGGAGCCGAAGAAATCCAGGCTGTAAATGCTTGTATTTTTCGCATACGTTAAATTTCCAGAAAATGCTTTTAAGTCCCCTTCGGAACCGAAGTACATCTCCGAAGGAGTCTCAGAGGCCGCGCTGCTGGGTACGAACCCAAAATATTGGTAGGAATTTGCGGCTGATGTTGGAGCGTACTTTGCCCTGATCTTCATTGCTTTATACAGGAAATTTGAACTTGACCTTAGAAATTCCCCGTTCGCATTTATGAGTAGTTCTGATCCTGATACTGTGGGAGTTCCCCCTCTATTCCATTCAAAAGGAGATCCAAAAGGACCATTTAGATCCTTTCTTCTAAACAGGCTCTTTCCAGGGTATTTCGAGGGCTGGTCATCAGCCAGGATATAATAATATAAGTCTTTTTGCAGTATAGCCGGATATGACTGGCCTCCAGGGGTAACTATTATATTTGATTTTTCGTAGGCGTCCCCCAGGCTTAACGAAGAGGCCCAGGAGTTTTGATATGGAAACACGTCGTTTCCTGTATAAAATAGATAATAAGTATTGCCAAATTTCCTCATTTCCGGGTCCAGGACACCTTTTCCTTCCCAGGGTAGTGCGGGTGAGAGCAAAACACCATTATCGATATAAGGCCCTTTTGGCGTTGAGGCATTAAAGTAACCTATTTTCCACGACACACCCGGAGTACCTGATTCCATAATGATATAATAATTACCATTTTCCTCGACAAAAGACGTTGTATAAAGATAATTCGTATGCCATGTTCCTCCTTTTGGAATCAGACTGGAATTTTCAAGCGTCCAGGTATTGCCATCAAGGGTGGGTGAGCTTCTAAGTTCAATAGCGCTGCCGTCGCTTTTCATAGTGAGCATCCAGTATTTACCATCGACAAATACAGGAGTTTTTCCATCCAGTTTTTTTAGCAGGGATGGACCGATTCTATCAAGTATTACTGGATTATTTGCGTTCTTTGTCCAGGTAATAAGGTCTGTGGAACTCGCTCTGCCTATGTCGCTTGTAGATGAAGCGCCATTTGTATAATACATGTAATAGGTACCATTTAAATAAGCAATAGTACCCCATCTGAGGTATAAGCCTGGGCCTGATTCCCAGGATTGAGAAGGCGCAATTACCGGGTTTGCGCCAAGATCAAGTGTGGTGAAATCATCAAAGAACTCAAAAGTACTTTTTCCATTACTCAAGGAGGATGCAGACGGATTGCCATAATATATGTTCACAACGCCGTTATCAGGAACCCTCACCCATACTTTGCCGGTTGCAGCGTTTTCTATCCAGTAAGGAAGTTCGATTGCATTGTTAAGGGTAAACCTGATATCTGAGAAATCGGACTTTGCATGACCGTTTAAGAAAATATGAGTTGCAGTGTTTGTACCTGCTGAATTACTCATGGTAAGTGAAAGCTGGTACGGTCGTACGCCGTCAGGAAGCGGATTATCGATTCGATACTGCCAGGCGCTGTTCCACCAGCCTGTTGCCTGGATCCCGGCGGACATTCCCATTATTCCTGCCTTTTGAACAGGACTAACTTCGCGGTATCTTGTTTCCGGATGGGTTCCTGTTTGCTCTGTTACAGTCCTGTAGAATGTTATGACCTGAGGATAGGTGGAAATTGTCTCGTAGCGTTCAAAACCGATTGTTACCTCCCCTTTTGCCGTAGTTACGTTCCATTTATATGGCGCACGGTTCTTTCCCCAGTCAAGATCCCATGGGGCAGCATCATAAGCATTCGTAACATCGCTGTAAGACAGTATATTTGAGATAGTCAGGTTCTTTTCAATATCTATGTAATCCGGCACAGTGATATCATATCCTTCTTCTTGTGCAGCCAGAGCCGCATGTGTCAACGCTACTCCAAAATACAATAACAGGACAACTATTTTTATGAATTTCATATTCCTCCTATCGTTCATAAAGCATAATTAATATCTATAAAGTATATATATGTTGTTTATATTAAAAAATTAATATAAGTATTATAATCATCATAAGATTAAACATATGCTTAAATAGTATAAAGCAAGAAGTAATATCCCTGATTTCCCGATTTGTGAATAAAATGAACCATTCTGAAGTAAAAGCCCTGAGAAAAGCCTTCAATTCAGTTAAGGAAAGACAGGCTCAACAACTGCCCTGTGATTTTGAAGAGCGGAAAAAGAGACTTGCTTCTTCAAGGGAACTGTGTGTGGGAAATGAGGAACTTCTTGCCAGGTCTATAACCAGCCTTGAGAAAAACGGGATGAAAGTCCACCTTGTAAAAGACAAAGAAGAAGCAGTTAATATTATCCTGGATGAACTGGATGGGGAAAAGTTCATAGTAAAATCCAAGTCCAATGTCACAAAAGAGATAGAACTTACAAAAGCGCTTGAAAAAAAAGGTTTCACCGTTGTCGAGACGGACATCGGTGACCGCATTTTGCAGATAATGAAGGCAAGCCCGTCCCATCCAACAGGTCCTGTTGCTCATCTCTCGGCAAAAGAGATAGCAAAAGGACTGTCAGGATATTATAATAGGCCTATAAAAGATGACCCGGATGAGATCGTAAAAATCGTCAGAGAAGATGTGGTTTCAAGCATCAGTCATGCCAAAATAGGCATTACGGGGGCAAATGCCATAACCGCAGAAGAAGGCTCTATAATGATGACCCATAATGAAGGCAACATCTATGAGGTCATGAGAAAGGAAAGACACATTGTTGTAACCTCAATAGACAAAATATACCCTGATATTGAGTCAGCCATTAACATGCTGAAAATCCTGAGCTACAACGCCACAGGTTCGATAATTCCTTCTTTTGTTGAAATTATTAGCGGGGTGAGCAAGACGGCGGACGTGGAGAAGAAATTCATAAAAGGTGTCCATAGCCCTTCCAGGATCACAGTTATACTGGTGGATAACAGGAGGAGTGAGCTTGCAAAGAATGAGGGAGTCAGGGAATTATTGTATTGCATTGGGTGCGGGAATTGCCTTCTCTATTGCCCCATGTACAATACAATAGGCAACGAATTCGCAAGGGACAACTATCTCGGAGGAAAAGGCATCGCTTATCATTCGCTTTACACTAATGAGAGAGATGATAAGCTTGAGTTCTGTCTCTCGTGCGGGAAATGCAGGGAAAACTGTCCACTTGAACTTGATATACCTGCAATTATCAAGAAACTAAGGAGTACTGGTATCTCCTCAGAAATCTATTATTTCCTGAAATCACATTCACTCTGGTTGTATTACCAGGCTCTTCTGAGAATTAATAGATAAAAGTGAATAAATGGTTCGATCGGGATATTACCAATGTTTATTAAAAATCAATTTATTATCTTCGTTATATATATATGCAATCTAATTATTTATAATTTCCCTAATCTTTTCACAGGCAAATCCATTCCCAAATATGTCCTTCTTTCTATCACGTGGCTTAAATTCATTCAATGCTTTAACAATCTTCTTACTGTCTGCCCCAACCAACACATTCCATCCATCCCCAAGAGTTTCCACCCATTCTGTATTCATCCGAAGTGTGATACACGGCACTTCAAGCATATATGCTTCTTTTTGAATCCCGCCCGAATCGGTCAGTATCTTCTCAGCGTCACCCATGAGCCTGAGCATATCCAGATATCCAACAGGCTGGATCAATTTCACATTCGAAGGTATATTATCCCAGATCCCGTATTCTCTCATGTACTTCATTGTCCTTGGATGGACCGGGAACACTGTAATTTTACCCGACTGGCCAAGAGCTTCGATAATATTGCTCATGCTATCCTTACTATCCGTATTGCCTGGCCGATGCACTGTAATTACTACATACTTTCCCTTCTCAAGTTCCAGTTCTTCTAATATCCGAGATTTTTCCCTGGCCACTTTCCAATTATACTCAAGCGCATCCATCATAACATCTCCCACCAGATGGACGCCTTCGGTGATACCCTCCTTGCCCAGGTTGTCTATTGCCGTCTGTGTCGGGCATAACAATAAATCAGAAACTTGGTCACTGAGTATTCTATTAATCTCCTCAGGCATCCTCCTATCAAAACTACGCAGTCCTGCTTCAACATGTGCCAGTTTGATATGAAGCTTTGAGGCAGCCAGCCCTCCTGCAAGAGTGGAGTTAGTGTCACCGTACACCAGCACCATTTCAGGCTTCTCTTTCAGGAACACTTTTTCAATCTCGATGAGCATCTTTCCTGTCTGCTCGCCCTGATTGCCAGAGCCGATTCCGAGATTGTAATCCGGCTTCGGAATATTTAGCTCCTCAAAGAATATATCTGACATCTCATGGTCATAGTGCTGCCCCGTATGTATCAAAATTTCTTCATGTTCTGTCCTCAATTCTCTGGAAAGCGGCGCACACTTGATGAACTGTGGGCGAGCACCCACGATTGATGCGATTTTCATTATTCGATCACCAGACTAAAGCTGTCAAATACTATTTCAACGTTTTTTCCGCATTCACATTCATATATAACCTTCTCCCCTTCACTTTCTTTGACCTGGTTCAATCTCTTTCCGCAGTAGCAGATATAACCTTTCAACCGTGCAGGATTTCCAAATACAAGACCAAAAGGCGGAACATCTTTTGTGACTACACTCCCTGCTCCTACCATTGCATAATCACCGATTGTTACACCGCAAATAATTGTAGAATTAGCACCAATGCTCGATCCTTTCTTAACAATAGTCGTAACTATTTTTTCATCGCCCCAGATAAATGCCCTCGGGTAGAGATCATTTGTAAAAACCACAGAAGGCCCCACAAAAACATCATCCTGTATTTGGACTCCTTTATATATCGAAACGAAATTCTGGATTTTTACATTATCCCCTACTTCAACCCCTGTATCAATATAAACGCTTTTACCTATATTACAATTCTTCCCGATACTTGCACCTTCCCTTATATGGACAAAATGCCATATTTTCGACCCATCTCCAATATCATTACTTTCCACAATAGCAGTCTGATGCTTAAAAAAGGTCATTTTATTTATATTCATCATATCACTTATGTAATCACTATATAATGTCTAATAATAAAGTCTTTTTCTTCCTCAAAATATACATTATGATCATTAACATGTTATGAGCATAATGATTATATATATATTAATTTGAAGATAATATATAAATAGAATAAAGAAGTTGTTATAAATTATGAAATGGAAATTTATTGGAATTTTATTGATTTCGATTTTCTTGCTGGGTTTGGCAGGTATCGCTATCACGAAAGGGTTTGCAACGGATGAGAGAATTAATGTCCTTAATACTGATGAACAAAGGTTAGAAATTTCCCCAACAGTTAATGTGGACAATTCAGGAATTCAGACCACAGGATTACAAACAATGGTAGAATCCCCGGCAACTGGATTGAAATTCTCCGGAGAAGTAGTGAGCTGTACTATTAATACCGATGTTGGGCAAAAAATCGACCTGAGATTGAGTAATCTGGATGTAGAGAACCAGTCGATTAGCGTTTATCCATTAAATACAACAATAGAGTTGTTGAAAAATACTATATTAAGGATAGACCTTGCTCTTCCCTATGGGGTTTCTTCGTTAATACTGGAATCCAGTAATGGAGAGGCGTTGACAGTAGGGGTGCCTCCTTGTATTAGTGGCGGTTGGAGCGGCAGCAGTTCTCAAAGTAGCTTTTCCAGCTCAACTGAAGTCAACAATCCACCTCCACCAGTTCCGGAATTATCCACAATAGCGCTAACAGGACTGGGAATCTTTGGCTTAATATTAATTATTAGCAGAAGTAAGCAATGAACTTCTGCATAATTTTTTTCAGATTCTTCATCTCCTTAAATTCGTTGTATGGTGTTCATTAACATAACTTAAATATATATATGTTGGATACAATAAAGATAAATCAAAAATAATTAACAGGTGAAATCTTTTGAAGAAATCTTTAAGACTTCAGTCAGATCTTATATTGATATTTATATGGACCATTCTTGCAATTGCGTTTATGGTCATTCCTTCATTGAATGAGGTCTTCATAAGAAATATTCTAATTCTACCTATTATCCTTTTTATCCCTGGTTATGTCTTGATAGCTGCCATCTTCCCAAAAAAGGAAGGATTGGACAATATCGAGCGACTGGCTTTGAGCTTTGGTCTTAGCGTCGCAATGGTCTCACTTCTTGGTCTGTCGCTTAAATTTATCTTCGGGAAAGGATTACTTCATTTGCTGCTATCCCTCTGTCTGTTAACTATTATCCTAATCGTATTTGCCGCTTATCGAAGGATGAAATTGCCTCATGAAGAAAGGTTTTACATTCCTTTCCATCGGGTGCAAGAACTTCTTAAAGAGGAGCTGAATATTCCAAAGAGCAAAACCGATAGGATCATTACCGCGATTTTGATTTTCTCAATTGTGCTTGCGATAGGCATGCTGTATTTTGTCATCACCGTACCCAAGATAGGAGAGAAGTTCACCGAGTTTTACATCCTTGGACTTGACGGCAAAGCTGATAAATATCCTTCTGTACTTCAATACAATTCTCCCACCAATATTCTTGTAGGAGTAGTGAACCACGAGTACGTTTCGACCAATTATACGGTCCGGATTGCCCTCGATAATGATACCCTGACTGATAGATTGTTATTTCTGGATCACAATATGACATGGGAAAATAATGTTTCCTTTGTACCAGATAAGTACGGTACTGATATGAAACTTAAGTTATGGTTGTTCAAAGAAGATAATTTCACTGCTCCTTATCGTGAACTGTATATGTGGGTAACTGTGAAATAATAACAATCATTGAGGTCAAATGTCCATCAGGAATAATCTCTCAAAAAGCTTAACAAATGTAAATGTGGGAATATATCTTTCTGTTCTGGGTGTAATCGCAGGAGAGGTGCTGTTGTTCCTGGGCTATGTGTATCCAGGCCTGGCAGTCCATATTATCAACATTCAGGCGATAACTATCGCAATTATTCTGGGCAATTTTTCACCCGGAACAAAAAATGTTCTACAGAGTTTGCTATTGCCATTGCAAATGAGGATAATAAATCTTGCTATGCCACTGTTCTTCACAATAACATTACTCTGGTATACTCTCGTTTATGGTGTTATGTATATATCCATCTACTATGTTACAAAAAATCAAAATATTACATCAAAAGAAATTGGTATTAATTTTAAGCATTGGTATATTTACTTTCCAGCAGCCCTCCTGATCGGTATTGCAATGGCAATGCTGGAGTTTCAAATATTGCATCCAACTCCACTTATATCGGATATGAAATTACAGAACCTTTTTTTCATATCCATGGTCATGTTCGTTTTTGTAGGGGCTGTTGAAGAATTGATATTCAGATCAATACTGCTAACCAGACTTGAGAAAATGTTTGGAATGTTCAAAAGTTTATTTCTCAGTTCTCTTTTGTTCGGGATTATGCATTCAGGTTACGGGCTTGTTTCCGAAGTCGTTTTTGCTACATTCTTCGGATTTGTTCTGGGTTTCATATTTCAGAAGACGAGAAGTTTCCCCTTTATCCTGTTGATCCACGGTACAGCTAACGTGCTTCTGTATGGAATCTTACCTATACTAACATTATGATCTTTAAGAGCACAATAGCTGCAAATGTTATAAGAAGCGAGCTTGTGCAGATATTTAGTGTGCTTGATGCCCATTTGTTCCAGTATTTTGAATCCGAAACCAGAAGGGCTATGGAAAGAGAAACAACAAGAGATACTGCTGCTATTGTCCCTCCCTGTGTGATGACATCCACTGTAAAGGGGATCTGTACATTTGATATCGCTGCAACCATGCTCATAATTTTATATAACCTCTTTTGAATATTTAGTTATTTCTCCTCATGCCTGCGAACACAAGACCGACAGGTACTAATATTGCAAGGACCATTGCTGCTATGCCGATATTTCCATATTTATTATTTATGTCCTCTGCTACTGTTATTGTTTCCGGGTCAGCCTGTTTATACATAGTGTAGAATAATTCTTTTTCTACGAAATCTTTGATGGAATTGAATGCAGCTGTTTCGTTAGATATTACTGGCGCTGTAATTCGTATCATTGAGACTGAATCGTTTTCCCCGAATTTCTTGAACATGAACCAGTAAACCATAATCTGTCTTTGGTTGGGTTTGCTATAATCCAGCCTTAATGCATATAATTTTGTAAAGGGGTTATCACCATCAGCTATCTTGAACTGGGTAATGCTTTCGTTATCGATATTCCAGGCCCCCAGACATATTTTTTGATCATGAAAGCTCGCCCCGACCTTGCTATTTATTATATCCATCCAGAGATAACTTCCATTGTTTTTAATGTATTTCCTGCTAAGAATTATGTCGGCCTTTAACAATTTATAAACATCTTCGCCATATCTGAAATCATAACCTTTCCAATCTCCAAGTACTTTCGGAAAAGCCTGCAAATCCTCTTTGTTGTTATATTCATATGCAGTCTTCACAAACAGGCGATTTTCTGTTTCACCCCAATAGACCGTATCTGCTATCGTAAAATCTGCAATATCCTTCGGAGAGAGAAGGAAAACAACGATATATGAAAACAGGATTATACCTATCATTATTAGAATATTTTTTTGAATCGCAGCCGTCCGAAACACCTCCCAACAAGGAATAGCCCTAGCAGGGCAACACCGAATAGAAGAAGGCTTGAAAAGTCGTGGAAATAGTTGATAGCTGCCTCCTGACCATATATATTTGCAACTATAAGGATCGAAGTGATCCTTAGAATATTTCCTGCGAAAGCTAATGGTATTGTGGATATGAGTACTGTGGCTTTCATTAAATTACTTCCCTCTAAAATATAGGCAAATATTATTCCAATTGTGAATAGGGAGATCATAGAATTAATTCCACTACACTCGGCTCCAACTTCAAATGCCCCTGATGACATTTTAAGTGTAAGTCCCTCCCTTATAGTTGGTATCCCGATGAAATTTGCCACATTGGCGACTGAGAATACTGAAATTGTCTGGGCGGGAGACACTATCATATAAACAAAAGGCAATGGTATCATCAATACCAGGAAAAGGAATGGAAACCTTATCTTTTTCATAAATTCCCAACCATAAAGATAGATAATCGCCCCTGCGATCGTTATTAAAAGAGATATCCCTGACAAAAAGCGTATTGTCCATAAAACACTTATCCCCTGAATTATGATACCTGCTGCAAATATTATAAGACCATTCTCAGATGGCTTCTTTTCCATAGTTGAAAGCTCTTTTCTAATATTCCAGACAAGATATCCTGATATTAGCGGAACAAGTAGCCCGTGTGAATAGTATTCATTATGAATCCATGATTCTAAAAGCCAGCTAATCGTATTATAATAGAAAATCAATACTATTGGAATAAAAATTAACAAGGCGTAATTCATTTTTCACACTTTTATTTTTATCTTACCTTTTATCAAAGAGAGGTCTTTTCTGGTTGATATACTCAATGGCCGGGTATTTTTCATTATGATGGAATCCTGGGTAATGTTTACTATTTTGAATTCTTCATAATTATCACCAATCAAAACTCTTTTCTTGCTACCATATTGGGTAATATCAAACATTATATCGGTTTCGGATATCGAGGTAGGAATGATCCTCAAAATTCTATCTTTTTTTGAATCATCAATTTGATACCAGTATTCTATAGGAGAATTTCCATGACTGATAATCTCCCTTACAATCATGTTATTCTTTGATATGTCGATTTTTAGAATCTCACTATTGATGTTCTGGCTGTTTATTTCTCTTAAAGTGAGAGAATAGCCATTTTTTAAATTTAGTGTCTCGTTTATTGAAAGTTTATTATCATGAATTTCCAGAATTACCGGATAAAGATTAATTAAACTATTGGGAAGGATCTTTACATACATTTCTTGAATAAACATGATATTGTCTCCATCACTCACCGTTGAGTACACTGCATCCCCAATATTCACAATACCATTTGTAACTGCCATCTCAAGTCTTTCTCCCGAGTCGAATTTATATATAATAGTGCTTCCATTATTTTCAACCGTATAGTTGGAATTCTGAGCATCTTCTTTTTCAACCAGGGGATATTCAGCTTTGTTTTTCAGAGGCGATGAAGGGTTGGTTGATGGCACAGAACCGTATTCGATGGGGGATATTAATTGAAAAACATATGTTCTATAAAGTTCCATACCTCTAAAAAGCAAGAACTCAAGCTTCTGATGACCCCCGGTCAAGTTTGGAATGACAGAAACTGTCTCGTTTGAAATATCATTTTTTTCCAATATAATTTTTTGATTGTGTATCTCCTTGCCATCCAGACTGACTTGTAACCCATACTCAACTTTTTTGTCTTCCCTGTTTTCGACCACTACTCTATAAACTACTGGCTTTTGGGCAATCATATCTGTTTCATTTTTTACATAGAAATGTGTTAGAGGCTCAGAGGGAAGCCTGGTTTCTTCTCCCGCAAGTTTTGTAATTACAAAATAAGTTCCTGTTGCTCCTGCAATTGGGAGAAATATGAAGAAAAAAAATATCGCAATATGACTGGTTTTAATATTCATCATATCGAAATCTCTATTTACCTATTAATTCATTTTTTCTGCTGTAAATTCTCAAGACGACTCCCTTCCAACATTTGATTTGACTTTCTTTATCGCATGGGAGACCTGGAATGTCTTTTTATCCGCCTTCTTTACATTTTTACCTTCATTGATCAGCCGCGACATCGAATGCAGTATTATCCCTGTGAACACCATAAAACTTCCTATGAGGGTAAGCATTATCATAAGCATTGTCGGACCGACGCTCAGACTTCCACCATTATAGAAATCCCTTAAAAAGCTAAGCCCAAGAAATATACCTGTTGTTGCGAACACAAGTCCGGGTACAGTAAAGTAATATAATGGCCTGTTTAATTCCATGTCGTGCAGCACCTGAGTCATGACCTTAAAACCATGGCTCACTGGATTCTCTGACGAACCATCTACATCATATCTTACTCCAATCTCCACTTCTTTTATAGTTAATCCTGCTTTAGCTGCGTCCGACAACATCTCACTCTCTATCGCAAGTCCTTTCGATTCAAACCTGAATGCAGGCAATGTATGCCTGGCAAATGCCCTAAAACCACTCTGAGTATCGGTGATATGGAGACCGCAATTGATATTGGTGGCACTATCAAGCAAATTCTGTCCTATGCGACGATATATGGGAGTGTTTTTCCCATTGCCGCCAATATACCTGCTGCCGTTTACAATATCTGCTTCTCCTTTGATGATTGGAGCCGTGAGCTTCTGGATATCCTCCGGGTCATGCTGACCATCTGAATCCATTGTTACAATCACCTTGGCCCCATTTCTTTCCACACATTCAAAACCGGTCTTTAGTGCCATGCCTTTGCCCATATTTTTTGGATGGCGGATTACTTGCGCGCCTGCAAGTTTCGCAACTTCTGCCGTTCTGTCTGTGCTGCCATCATCTATGACCAGAACTTCATCGACATGCTGCATGGCGTGGAGAACCACACTGCCAATAGATACTTCCTCGTTATAAGCTGGAAGAATTGCTGTTATTTTCATAAATTGTTTCCCCCTGTATTTTTTGTCTTCATACTTTATCAAATTGTATCTTTACCTCTGTTTTAGGATATTATTATATTACACCTTTAGCTTATTTAAATGTTTCTTTAATTATTAATTAATTGATATACTTATGCGCATCATTATAATATATATCTAGATTATCAGATTAATTGGATAAAGTAGCGGGCACACCTGGGGTCGCAGTCCCTTCCACTGAACGGTTGACCACAAACTCGCCTCCGCCCCGCGCCCCCATGAGCGATAGTTGTTCACGGCTGGTTTGCTCCCTTCCGGGCCTAGACCGTTATCCGCAACTAAGGCACAAAAACCTTCCTTCAGGAAAGCCCCTGTACCAACACCAGCCCCATAGGACGGGGTTTCACAGTAGAACCTGTGGGCCATTCAATAGTCAAAACTTCTTCCTTTGGTTTCGCCCCCCGCTATCGACGGTTTCGGGTTACAGGTAACGCCGAGTTACCCGGGCTAGCCCGCCGGAGTTGTAATGTTGCTCGAATGCAATAAAGTTATCTCAAAAGAAGTACAATATAGGAGAAAGGAGTAAAGAAATATATGGAAGAATTGATCGGTTACGTTGCAAGCAACCATAAGGCGAGTAAAATCCTTAATGTATTGGATTCAAAGGGCGCAATGGATGGAGCAACTATAGCAAAGACAGTAAGGATTGTGGGAGCGGAAAAAACAATAGAAGAATTGGCGGAAAAAAACCTCGTATCACGCGAAGGGACAAAATTTGCTTTAACGGACCTGGGAAAGCAGGTTTCACACAAGCTTCGAAGCGTATAATACCATAATTCGATTAATTGGCTCAACGCTCATGCTAATTGAACAGATGAATCTTGAAAAAGGGAGCGCGATCGGGCTCAAGATGGATATGGAACATGCCCCGCTCCTTGTTATCCGCGCAGGCTGCGGCTTTGTCATGTGCGGTTATCTCAATATGGATATCGCTAATACACTCGAAGATGTGGCCGTGAGGGTTACCCGGGTCAAGAGCTTTGAGGATGTATTGAACGCAAAGGCTGTGGATGTCTCCGAAGCAGCGAAGAAACGGGGGATAATGGTTGGAATGGCTGCAAAAGAAGCGCTAAACAGGATGTTTTGATGTTCTCCAAAAGTATTAAGTATCCATTGCTCTATTAAACGCATGATTTTGTGAATACTTTTCACATTTTAATCATATTATACCCTGGAGGAAATTAATTGGCAGTTACAAAGACAGAAGGCTGGAAAGCAAAGAAATGGTACAACCTTGTTGCACCGGACATGTTCGGAAAATCAAACATCGGAGAAACCATTGCTGATGAGCCGGAAAAGTTGGTCGGAAGAAACATCGAAGTTACACTTGGGGAGCTGACAAATGATCTTTCCAAGCAGAATACCAAGCTGATCCTGAAAATTGACCGCGTAGGCGGCGATGTCGCTTATACAAAATACATGGGGCATCAACTGACCCAGGATTATCTGCGCTCACTCGTTAAGAGAGAAACATCATCTGTTGAAACAAATGTTTCAGTCAAGACAAAGGACGGTTATACCATAAGAGTAAAACCATCGTGTTTTACCATAAAAAGGGCACGAGAGGCCCAGGTAAAAGCTATCCGCCAGATAATGAACCAGGTTATTGAAGCAAGAGCCAGGGAAATGGATATGGAGCAGTTCGTCCAGGATGTTGTAACAGGAAAACTGTCTGCCAGTATATATCATGATGTCAAACCCATCTATCCCCTTCGCAGGGTAGAGGTCAGAAAAACAGAAATTGAGGCCGAACCAAAAGCCTCATAATTATTTTTGGTGTTTTTTGGTTTTTTAACGAATAGGAAACTATAAACACATACCCCTATCTTGCGCCAGAATTCTATGCCGAAAATTTGATATTCTTGATTTATTTGATTTGCTCCGCCAACTCTAAAATAATTCCTTCTGGCCCACGAATGTAGCATAATTTATAATGAGTGTTTTCAAATGATGCGACGGTTTGTATATCGCTAAAAGTTTCCATACCCTTCTTTTTCAATTTGGCAACAATAGCCTCAATATCTTCGACAACAAATGCGATATGCCGAATACCCAGAGTATTCGCTAAAGGATACTGAATGCCTTTTTCGTCTGACGGCGTATGGAATTTGGTTAGCTCCAGATTTACCTGACGGTCTGGCGTCTGCATCATTACCAACTCTGTTTTAACATCATTAAGACCCACTACCCGATCCAGCCACTCTCCTTCCAACTTTCCTTCTCCTTGGACTTCAAGCCCAAAATCAAGGAAAAACACTTTAGCGGCAGAAAGGTCATTTACGACTATACCTACATGGTCTATTCTATGTATCTTCATAATTATGTCTCCCGTTTATTATTGTTGCATAAACTTAATTAAATCAGCTTTCTTGAAAATTATTAGAGATTGTTTTTTCTCTTTAATTCATTTGCTTTTTCTTTCAATCGCTCATTATCCATCCTTAGCATCATGAGAGTCGCTGCCAGCAGGAAAAATGCAGCAAAATTGATTAGGAGATAATACAGGACTGCTCCCCCTATACCTCCACCCCCGCCGCTGGGGCATGGCGGGACAACGCAGGGATGCATTTTTGAATAGAACCGGACCGAAAGAAAACTGATCGGGACACTTATAAAACCGATTATACCAAAAACAGCCGAAAGCCGTGCCCGTTTTTCAGGCTCCTCTACGGCCTGGCGGATCATCAGATAAGACAGGTATATTAAGAATAGGATAAGTGAGGTATTCAACCTGACATCCCATGATACCCAGTACGCATTCCAGGCGGATCTTCCCCATATCGATCCAGTCACAAGCGTCAGGAAGGCAAATACTACTCCAACTTCAGCTGCTGATAACGATAACATATCCCATTTTTGTTTCTTGCTTCTAAGATACAGGATACTTGAAACAAAAACAATCGCAAATGATAGGTACGCAGATATTGCGATGGGAAGATGGAAAAAGAATATTTTGAAGTTATTCGGGTCACCCGCTGCCGCCCCGGGATCTATTGGGATGGGCGCAATAAAGAACACTAAATATACCGAGATCAATACCAATACAGGAGTTATCACATAAAGAATTTTTTTGAGCATATTATACACAGAATTAGTTCGCATGTCTCATAATATTATCCATTTATCATCATTTTTATTTCCATAAAACCGATTGTTCGGTTATATTAATCTTCGATCGTATATTCAAATACCATTTGAGCTACTACGAAAAAAATGATATCATACACTACAAGTATCTGCATTTCTCCTGCAACATCCGAAAAATCCCCATTTGCAAGCATTGTTCCGGTCGCAGTTACTGCCGATAGTATTACAGGGATAAGGACAGGAAACAATATGACCGGAAGAAGTATCTCGCGGGTTCGGGTATTTACAGTGAGCGCTGATAGAAGTGTTCCCACAAAAATGAACCCGAAAGTACCCAGGATGATCACAACGATCAGACCCGGAAGATTTTTTATATCATAACTGAAAAGGACAACAAAGATCGGTAACGTTGCCATTTCCATAAGGAACATCAAAACCGCATTGGACAGGACTTTCCCATTATATATTTCACTCCTGTCAGCAGGACAAAGTTTCAGTCCTTCAAGGCATCCTTCTTCCTTTTCACCTGCAAATGACCGTGATAGCCCCAGCATCCCCGCAAACGTGAACGCGATCCAGAGCATACCGGGGGCAAGAAGGTCAACTATCTTTTTATTGAGATTTGACACGAATATTGTTGCTTCATTCCCGAATGCAAAGCTAAAGATCACTATCACAAGAAGCGCAAAGATCACCATGGAATTCAGCATCTGCTTGGTGCGAAATTCCGCTTTAAGATCCTTTTTTGCGATCTGGAGGAATTTCATTTTCGCTCCTCCACGTGTTTTTCATAAATGGCCCTGCACTGGAGCAAGTCGCCTATCTCTTCCCCGGTCATCTCATGGGCAATATGCCCGCCTGTGAGAATTATTGCCCTGTCGCATAATGAAATACCATGCTCCAGATCGTGAGAAATAAGGACTCTTGTTTTATCCATAGCATTCATGCCTCCAAGTATCCTGTCAAATGTCGATATGGCATGCTGGTCCAATCCTGTATAGGGTTCATCAAGAAAAAGAATCGGAGGATCATGAATAAGGGCTCTTGCAATTGATAAGCGCTGTTTCATCCCGCGTGAGAACGTCCGGACGCGGTCATTTTTCCTGTAGGTCAAACCAACCTGTTTTATAAGGTCATCGATCCTTTCTTCAAGCCGGGGAGTGTCATACATCTTCCCGAAGAACCTGAGATTTTCGGCTGCTGTCAATTCGGTGTAAAGATAAGTTTCATGTGAGATGACACCGATTTTTTTCCTGATCTTAATAGGTTCTTCTTTAATATCAAGACCTTCGATAAGGACCTTCCCGGAAGTGGGAGTGACAAGTGTTGCCATTATCTTGATTAGCGTTGTTTTTCCTGCGCCGTTTGGGCCAAATATTGTGAGGAATTCACCTTTTTCTATCCTGAGATTGATTTTACGAAGGACAACATTCGTACCAAATGCTTTTGAAAGATTTTCAATTGAGATTATATTGATTTCTCCTATTCCTACTAGATAATCTCATACATGCTTTATATTTTCTCTTTATTCTTTAAAGAGACACTCTTACAGCACCATTAAATCTTTATTTACATACGCTAATTTATAAAAAGGTGATTTATATCAAACCGGTACTACAGGTAGCTCTTGATGTTCTAGAGACAGAACGCGCCATACAAATAGCAAAAGAAGCGATAGATGGCGGCGCTGATTGGATAGAAGCAGGAACACCGTTGATAAAGAGCGAGGGCATGGATGCTTTAAGGAAACTAAAAGCAGCGTTCCCTGGCAGAGTTATCCTGGCTGATATGAAAACGGTTGACACGGGGGCAATGGAAGTTGAAATGGCAGCCAAAGCCGGCGCTGATATCGTTATCCTGCTTGGGAGCGCAGATGATTCCACGATACAGGACGCCATAAGATCAGCCCGCAAATATGGGGTAAAGATCATGGCCGACCTGATCTCCGCAGGAAGCCCGGTAAAAAGGGCTAAAGAACTTGCAGAACTGGGGATCGATTATATAAATATTCATGTCGGGATAGACCAGCAGATGATGGGCGAAGATCCTCTTTCGATCCTCAAGTCGCTTAAGATAAATGTACCCATCGCGGTCGCAGGCGGGATTGATGCAAAGAGCGCTGCAGAAGCGGTATTATCCGGCGCAGGTATAATCATCGTTGGCGGAAATATTGTCCGGTCATCCAATGTTACAGCATCGGCAAGAGCTATCCGCGAAAGTTTAGATATGCCGCAGGTATCAAGTCAACCTGAAAAATCCATCGATGAAAAAACCATCGAACTACTAAAACTTGTATCTACACCCAATATCTCAGATGCAATGCACAGGAAAGGCGCTATGAAAGATATCCATTCGATTTGCCAGGGGACAAAAGCAGCAGGGAGGGCAGTCACAGTACAGACATTTCCCGGAGATTGGGCAAAATCAGTTGAGGCAATAAATGTTGCCGAGCGAGGCGATGTTATCGTTATCAATAATAATAGCGCTCATGTGGCGCCATGGGGAGAACTTGCTACTTTGAGCAGCATCAATAAAGGTGTGGCAGGGGTCGTGATAGATGGCGCAGTAAGGGATGTTGATGATATCAGGCGGCTTAATTTTCCTGTTTTTGCGAAATCAATTGTCCCGAATGCAGGCGAGCCAAAAGGTTTCGGGGAAATAAATGCAGAGATACAGTGCGGGGGGCAGACCGTAAAACCAGGGGATTTTATCGTTGGAGATGATAACGGTGTTGTCGTAATACCAGGGGAACGGGCATATGAAATAGCAAGACGGGGGGCTGAGGTTGAAAAGAACGAGCGGCGAATACGTGATGAAATAAAAAGAGGGAAAACTCTTTCTGAAGTATTATATCTTGAGAAATGGGAGAAGAAATGATCTCTGAGATCACATTCTTTATTTCTGTTTTCACTGCATTATTTTCGATCATAAACCCTGTCAGCGGAGTGATGGCATTCATTTCCATGACATCCAACATGAAAGAAGAGGATAAGAATTATGTGGCAAAGCGTTCTGCAGTTATTGCTTGTATTATGGCAATATTATTTATAATATTCGGGAATTATATACTGATATTTTTCAGTATTACTGTGGATTCCCTGAGAGTAGCTGGTGGAATTTTACTTTTCCTTGTGGGCATGGATATGCTTTTTGCCAGAACATCAAGAGAAAGCATCACATCCGAAGAATTATCTGATGCCGTACACAGGGAGAATATATCTATTTTTCCTATGGCTATGCCCATGCTGACAGGACCAGGGGCCATAACGACAATAATCCTATATGTTACAAAAGGAATTGAGGATTATAATATCAATATGGAAACTGTGAAATTAATTGAAGTTGCTGCAGTTCTACTTATATTTTTAATTACTTTCCTGATTTTCCGGTATTCAGATTATTTTAGAAAGGTCGTAGGAATGACAGGCATGCTTGTGATGACACGGCTTATGGGCCTTTTCCTTGGGGCCATAGCAGTCGGATTTATTACAGATGGGATATGGAATATTTATTTGCTTAAGTTAACGGGTTAAAGGCTAAATGAGAAAAATGAATATCCTGGTAGTTACCGGAAAGCTTGCAGCCAATACAGTAAAAGCCTCTGTTAATCGTGGGGCTGAAGTTCTTGTTCTTGATATTGAGGTCGCGGCATTTACAACTCCAGCTTTGCTGAGGCGTTGTCTCCCTCCTAAAAAATACGACCTGATACTTATTCCCGGCCTGGCATCCGGTGATTTTCCAGGGCTTGAAAAAGAACTTGGCATCCCGGTAAGACTTGGACCAAAGCATGCAGTGGATCTTGGTTTTGTACTCTCATTTTCAGAAGGATTAGAATTTTCACCCTGGATACCGGCATGCGAGCTATTGATCGAGAAAAAGCGTTCCAATGCATTCCTGAGGATGAATGAACTGGAGCAACTTGCAGACTCACCTTTATCGTTAAGATCCGTCAAGATCGGGGGGAATTCCCGAATGAAGGTGATGGCTGAAATTGTGGATGCCGGTTCAATGAGTAAGAACGAACTTACCGATAAAATAATTTATTTTGTAGAACAAGGTGCGGATATTATTGATCTCGGGATTTCATTGGATACATCGATCGGGGAAGTCAGGACTGCTGTTGAAACTGCAAGATCCGTAACTGATGTCCCCCTGAGCATCGATACGCTTGATCCTGAATCAATAAATGAGGCAGTTGATGCAGGAATAGATATTGTTTTGAGCCTTAATTCAAAAAATATCGATAAAGTAAAGGATAAAATAATCAGGGATTCCACCGCTTCGGTAATAATTCCTGACCAACCCGGCGACATTGAAAGTCTTTTTGAAAACATAGGATCGGCCAGGACTTCCGGGATCAGGAATATCATCGCTGACCCGGTGCTTGAACCTGCAGGCCATGGTCTTACAGAGTCGATCAGCAGGTATTATGAATTCAGGAAACGCGACAGGATTACACCCTTATTCTTCGGTGCAGGGAATGTTACTGAACTTGTTGATGCAGATTCTATAGGGATCAATGCAATTCTTTCAAGCATTGCAATGGAGCTTGATGCGAACATCTTATTTACACCGGAATTCAGCCATAAGGCTCATGACAGTGTCAACGAATTAAAGACCGCTTCCATTATGATGATGCTTTCCAGGGACAGGAAAAGCGCGCCAAAGGACCTTGGAGTTAACATGCTAACCATTAAGGAAAAGCGCAGGCGGGAATTTGGTGTGATGCCGGAATCCTTTATAGAGGCAAAAGGAAGTGAAAAATGGCATCTTGACCCGGCCGGATGTTTTAAGATCGAGTTGACAGATGACAAGATCCGTAATGGTAAGATAATCCCTGGAAAAATAATAGTGCGAAATATTATTGATAAAGATATTCCAATAGCCGGATCGACCGCGAAGGATATATTGGATACTATTATCGAACGCGGACTTATTTCACGTCTTGACCATGCTGCTTATCTGGGGAGAGAACTTATGAAAGCTGAAATTGCATTGAAATTCAAGAGGAGCTATTCCCAGGATGACAAATTTTGATATTATAAAAAAATTATCGTATGACACTGAAATTACAGAAATTCTTGATCGCGTAGTGAATAACGGAACACGTGAAATATATGATAATATTAATGATGGTATCGATCCGCTTGATCTGGATGATGGAAAAAAACTGCTTAAATGTTATGATCTGAATTTATTAGGAGCAGCCGCAGATGCTTTGCGAAAAAGAAGCTCCGGGGATCTTGTCACTTTTGTTATTGACCGCAACATAAATTATACAAATATCTGCATATCTAAATGCAAATTTTGTGCTTTTTACCGTGAAGCAGATGCAAAAGACGCCTATGTGCTAAGCATTGAGAAGATACTTGAAAAAGTTGACGAAGCCGTAAAGTTAGGGGCTACCCAGATTCTCATTCAGGGTGGATTGAATCCTGATATTCCCATTGAATATTATGAAGAAACGCTAAAAGAAGTCAAAAAAAAGTTCAATGTCCAGATGCACGCATTTTCCCCTCCTGAGATCTACCATATCTCAAAGTTATATGGAGCCAGCATAAAAGAAACAATATCGCGTCTGCACAAAGCAGGTCTTGATTCAATACCTGGGGGTGGAGCAGAGATCCTTGATGACAGGGTAAGGGAAGTTGTCTCGCCAAAAAAGATCGGGTGGAAGAAATGGAAGGAAGTAATGCTGGCGGCGCACTCACTGGGTATCCCGACCACTGCTACAATGGTCTTCGGGCATGAGGAAACCCCGGAAGAAAGGATAAAACATATAATCAGGGTACGCGATATGCAAAAACAATATCATGGTTTTACAGCATTCATACCATGGACTTTCCAATCTGAAAATACAGGATTGAATGGAACCTCAACCGGAATAGATTATCTGAAAATGGTGGCTATATCAAGAATTCTTCTTGATGGTCATATAAAGAACATCCAGGCTTCCTGGGTGACCCAGGGTATCGATGTTGCGCAAATTGCATTGGATTTTGGCGCAAATGACCTTGGCGGGACAATGATCGAAGAAAATGTCGTCCGTGCTGCAGGTGTGCCTTTTCACAGTAAGAGCATAGACGAATTTATCCATGCTGCCAGGAAATTGGGGCGTCCTGTAGCCAAAAGAGATACATTGTATAATATCATAGAACGATATTAAAACAATTTTTTTTATTTATGGCCAGAAAACTTTATTACTATGTCAAAACAACTCAAACTATGAGGTTGGGGTTAGTGGCACGTAAACCTATCCTATCCAATATTTGAATTTTTACCCCCACCTCAAATATCTCAAAAAGCGTTATCTTAAAAATCGCTCAAGTTCTAATCAACCCCCGGGTTTTTCCATATATCATAGTAGCGATATTCTCCACCAGATCCTTATTTTCAAGACCATTGATCCATTTTTTCGAAAAACGCTCAATGCCGTGAAGCGCTCCGCATAATGCCCCTGTTATGCAGCCAATAGAATCCGTATCGCCGCCGGCGTTCACAGATTCGATAATAGCCATTTCAGGATCATCAAAATACCTGGAAAAACAATAAAAAGCGCAAGGGACGGTATCGTACACGTAATACGATGTTCCAAGCCTATCAAAAACTATATCAGGCATTTCGTTTCGCGATTCGTAAGCTAGCTCAATCTTCTTTGCAAAGCCAATGTCATAATTTGATGCTCTTTCACAGGTTTGCCTGATGATTTCATGGCGATCAAAACCATCAAGCGAACATCGGACAGCTACCGCGACTGCCACTGCGCCTGCGATCGCTCCTTTACTTTTATGAGTCGGGATAGAGGAAAGGACTGCATTAGATTCAACATTTTCCAGGCAATCATAAAAAAGTCCGATAGGGGCAACCCTCATTGCAGAACCGCAAGATGGTATATCACTCCCTGATTCTTTCCAGGAAATACCCGAATTCAATTTATCAATAGCAGAAGAACTTGAAGGACCAAGAAATGGACTCCTTGAGGGATCATTTCGGACTTTTACTCCCCATTTCGCTATCCTGTAGGCAAAGTCCACAGCCTTAAAACCATTAAAGGCGATCAAAGATTGAGCAAGGACAAGCATTTGTTCAGTATCGTCAGTATATTGTCCTGCTCTCAGTTTGTCACCAGGGCTTCCTGTTGGCGCCCTCCCATAATCCTTTATATACCCCATTTTGAGAATTTCTTTTCTTCTTACTCCTTCATTTTGTTTGCCCAGAGCATCACCTATTGCAGCCCCAAGCATACAGCCAGTGTATTTGTTTTTTAATTTAATTAACCCCATATATTTATCTTTATGTTATTACAGCTAATAAAATATTTCGGTTTATTGTCAATTCCATCGTTCATATGGATTTTGTATATCGTTTCTACTAAAACAATATCTGCTGATGATTATAACAATCATACTGTTGAAATAATTTTAGGAATAGTTATATACTATTAACGACAATTAGAATTGGTGGTGGAATATGGGGAAAGTTCCATTTGGGGATAAAAGACAGGAAGATATTCAAGAAGGTGGTGGCGTGAAATTCGCTTTATTTCTTACTACCGTGGTATCATTATCTGTAGGAGTCATGTTCTTATTGACAATGATATTTTCCAGCAACGGGGGAATATCATATCTCCCTGATCATTCACGAATTGCAGATATAAACAGCTTTCATGAAGGTTGGATTGAAACTCTATTGTTCTTATTAATCGGAATGTATGGACTTTATACACTAAACACACGGTCTCAAGAACACCAGAAGAATAAAAAGGAGGATTAAATGAATTGATATTGTATCTTTTTCTTATTTATTCGTGCCTTATTTCTTCTCTTGTTATTTTCTCAACTATGTCAGCTCTAAGTTCAGTAAGTCCCCTGCTGAACTCAACTGGATATGCTGGCGCTGTGTCAAGTTTTTTGAAAATTTCTGGCAATTTTGAGAAATTCACGGCCGTATTTTGTCGGATATCAGATAATGATGGCCTGTCACATGCGATTTTTCCTTTCCTGACAACAGTTTCCAATAAGGGCACTCCCTCATCAACGAGCTCATTCTCAAGCGTTATGATATCTTTCTTAAATTTTCCATTTTCCGTTATTCGCCATACTATTTTTTTCCCGGGAAGAGTTGTTTTTACGATCTCTTCCGAGAGTTTCATCTTGGGAACATGCTTCCCGTCCTCAATAATATCTGAAAGTTTGTATATCCCATCAAGCGCAGGAGTGGGGCGGCCAGTAATAAGTTCAGTCCCTACACCGAACATATCGATACTTGCGCCATATTTGATGAGGTCATCAATTTTCCACTCATTCAGGTCCCCGCTTGCAACTATTTTTACATCTTCGAGGCCGCCATCATCCAGGATTTTTCGGACCTGCTTTGAAAGCCCGCACAGGTCCCCGCTATCAAGCCTTACACCAATAAGTTTCTCTCCTCTTTTTTCAAGCTCCTTTCCTACAATGACGGCTTTTTTTGCGCCTTCAATGGTATTATATGTATCAATTAGCAAAAAACATCGTTTGGGGAAGGCATCGGCATAGGCGCGGTAAGAGTCGATCTCATGGTCAAAACTTGTTACAAATGAATGCGCCATTGTTCCTGATATCGGGATACCAAGTTTTTTCCCGGCAAGTACATTGGATGTGGAAGCGCAGCCCCCGATATACGTTGCGCGGGTTGCTTCAAGATGCCCATCCCCCTGGGCGCGGCGCAATCCGAATTCGGCTATCGCTCTTCCTTTTGCGGCATAGACAACGCGCGAGGCTTTACTGGCAATGAGTGTTGAAAAGTTAATTTTATTGAGCAGAAACGTTTCAACAAGCTGGGCTTCGATTATGGGAGCTGTTACTCTTATTATAGGTTCGATCGGAAATGCGACGCTTCCTTCGGGCATTGCAAGGATGTCACCTGTGAATTTGAAATCCCGCAAGGTCTTGAGGAACTCTTTATCAAAATCCTGGGTCCTCAAATATTCTATATCATCATCATCAAAGCGCAGGTTTTCAATGTAATCGAGAAGAAAGGTTAATCCTGCTGTGATAAGATAGGAGCCTGAGGGAATTTTACGCACAAAATAATCAAAAGTAGCTTCCGGGTTATGCCGGGATTTCCAGTATGCCTGCATCATTGTCAACTGGTACAGGTCAGTTCTCAGGGCTTCACTCATAATCCAGGTTGGAGCGGTGATGAATTAAGAGTTTCTAATAGACAGGATTTTCAAAATTTAAAGCAGGCGAAATCTTTATACCATAGTAATTTAAGTTATAGTATGTAAGAAAAACTTACACATGAAATAAATAATAAAATATCCAAAGGTGACAAAAATATGAACAATAAAACGATCCTGGTCATTGCAGCAATCATTGTTGTCCTGGGAGCCGGTTATGCGGTGGCAAAACCCGGCGGTTTCTGGAATGGCATGATGGGCAACTATGGGACAGGTAATGGAATGATGAGCGGAAATGGAATCGGCATGATGGGAAGCGGCGGAATGATGGACGGTTCCGGAACAGCCAATGGCATGATGGGAAGCGGCGGAATGATGGACGGTTCCGGAACGGCCAATGGCATGATGGGAAGCGGCGGAATGATGACCGGTAGCGCTGGAGCCGGTTATGGAAATCACTGCGGTGCAAATGCCACGAGCTATGGGGAAAATTCAACCCCCATAACCATTGATAAAGCAAAGATATCAGTAGAGCAATATCTCACAGCGACAGGTAACAATGACCTTAAGCTTGCCGAAGTATTGCAATTCGACAACCACTTCTATGCCGGGGTGAAAGAGAAGAGCACAGATAAATATGCATTTGAGCTTATAGTCAATAAATACTCAGGTGCAGTAGTTCCCGAAATGGGGCCGAACATGATGTGGAATACCAGATATGGGCACATGAACATAGGTGAAACAGAAACGAAAGTGACAGAAGAACAGGCTCTGAAGAACGCACAGGAATATCTTGACAGGACTCTACCCGGAACGAAAGTGAAAGGCGCTGATGATTTCTATGGTTATTATACGATGGAAGTAACAAAAGACGGGAATATTTATGGTATGCTCAGCGTTAACAGCAACACAGGCGCTGTATGGTACCACAATTGGCATGGTACATTTGAAAAAGTGCTGGAAGTAGAATGATCTTCCAGTTATATTTATTTTGAAAAGCAATATTTTCCTTTATTTTAAATATCTTAAGATTCTTTTAGTTAATCGGTGAAAAGGTGGATAAGAAATCCCTTGTGGAAATGCTAAATGCCCTTGGCAACGAGCATAGCTTAAAGATCCTGGCAACCCTTGCCGAATGTGAATGTTATGTATCTGAGCTTGCCAAGGAAGTGGGGATTTCACGCCCGCTCCTGTACCTTCACCTTAAGAAACTTGAAAATGCCGGTCTTGTGGAAAGTGAGATAAGGCATTTTGAAGAGCCGCCATATACAAAGAAATATTATAAAGCAAAGAATTTTGAATTAGTACTGTCATTGAGTATGATCAAGGAAATTTTAAAATCGGAGTAAAATTATGACAATGATGGATGAAATGTTCGGTACAACATCGCAATGGCCTATTTATACCCTGATAATCGTGGTCATTGTTTTGGGCCTCATATCGATCTATTTGACATATATGATGCTAATGGAGCTTAAGGAATCAAAAAAATCACTTGAGAGGGTAGAAAAACTCTTAAAATCTGTGGAGTAATCTTATGGTCCTCCAGGAGAGCGATAAGGAAGCTATCCAAAAAAGATTTGTAGAACTTGCAGATGATGTGGAACTTATTGTTTTTTCACAGGAGCTTGAGTGCCAGTTCTGCAAGGAAACAAGAGAGATGGTGCTTGATTTGGGGACATTATCAAAAAAAATAAAAGTGAAAATATTTGACTTTGTCAAGGATTCGGATGAAGTCCTTAAATATAATATTAAAAAAATCCCCGCCATAGCAATAGCTGGAAAAATAGACTATGGAATCAGGTATTATGGCTTACCTGAGGGATACGAACTTCCGGTCATGATCGATACGATAATTGATGTTTCAAAGGGAAAAACAAAATTATCCGATGCAATAAAGACCCAGCTTTCGGAAATAAAAAAATCCGTTCATTTACAGGTATTCGTTTCGCCAACCTGCCCATATTGCCCAAAAGCCGCAAAGACCGCTCACCAGTTTGCAATTGAAAATGAAAATATTCGTTCCGATGTAATAGAAATGGCGGAGTTCCCTTATCTGGTTCAGAGGTACAGCGTTATGAGCGTTCCCCACATTGTGATCAACAATGATTCTTCATTTGTAGGCGCGTATTCCCCTGAGATATTCATTGACCAGATAGCATTGGCTCTACGCTCTGCCTACAATCCGATGTACTCTTAACTTTCCTTTTTTGCCAGAATGAGAAATTCATCTGCAAATAAGTTTTTCCAGGCTTTTGCAAGATGATACCATAAGAAATTTAATTTTTCCTTATAAAAATACACGCTGGGAGTGACATCAAGCCAAACAATATGGAATCCTGCATCAATAGCCAGATTTCTTGCGGATATAAGATTGAAGAACCGCAAATGGTTCATGTCAAAGACAGTCCCATCCGTATATTCGAATTTGCCCAAAAAGATAGTCATCCTCGAATGCCAGTTCACGATATTGGGGACTGAATATATTAATGACCCATTTTCAGAAAGATACTTTTTGAGATCCATCAATACCTTTTTTGGATTTATCATATGTTCCAGGACATTTACAAGAATAATGTGATCAAAATACCCATCTTCATAAGGTAATTCGGAATTTTCTATATCAATATTCAGTATCTCAATGCATTTGCCCTTTGCAAAGGAAGAGCTGATGGGATCTTTATCGGCACAATAAACCTTGCAGTGCTTCCATGTGGTTAATAAATTAGATAACTTTCCTGAACCGCACCCGATCTCCAATACCCTGGAGCCATGGGAAACCTGGTCGAATATCCTGCATTGTGATGTAAATTTATCAATATACATAATTCTATATTCTCTTATTATTATTGGTTGCTTATATGGTTATTGAAAAACAGAAACGGGCGATCAGAGGTATGGGGGTTGGTAGGGTTTTAAAAAAATCCGACCGCTCGTTATACATAATAATGATACGTATCATATATAACCCTTTCCATCCAAAAAAATTATAATGATTATAACTTATTTCACTCAATATTTTGGGAGAAAATACATAAAAGCATCAACGAGCGGTCGGAGAGTGGGAGTGGTGGGTTATATAAAAAAATCCGACCGTCGTTATACATAATAATGATACTTATCATATATAACCTTTTCCCCTTAAAAATCATAATGATCATATATAACTTGCCTTGCTCAATATTTTGGGAGAAAATACAAAAGCATCAACGAGCGGGCGGGAGTGGGAGTGGTTATTTAAAAAAATCCACCCGCTCGTTATAAATAATAATGAGTATCATAATATTTATACTTTTTCATCATTTTTCCGGAAATAACCCTGGATTATATAGTAAACTTTAAATATGATTCTTTGAATTTTGGGACCAGTGTAAAGTGGCAGGTAACGTTTTTTTCTAACCCCCACTCCCCAACCTGCCACTGTGCACTAAGATTCTTTTGTTCAGAAAATATAAGAAATTTGGTGTATCTCTTAAATAGAATTTCCCCATTCTTTTCGCATTTTAAAAATTCGTCTAAGGGCTAAAATTTTCCAGAAATCTGGACCTCGATTTTAGCTTTCCGCCGTGCAAATTCCAGCATCTGATGTGAGATATCCACTGCGAATATTTTTGCACAATGTTTGGCAGCTTCTATTGCGAAACTTCCTGTTCCAGTACCAAATTCGAGGATTTTTTGGAGACCCTCTCATATACTTGTTATGGAGTTATGTTAAAAAACGTGGGTATCAATTCATCCCTCGCCTTCGAAAGGCCGGAGGTTCTTGATACCCGTTAACTAATAATTAGTTACTTTTCCCCGATCGTAACTTTTAGTATTTTATCGCCTTTTGTGATTTTACCCACGACATCCTGTCCTTGCGTGACCTGCCCGAATATCGCATAATTCTTATCAAGGAATTTTGCATCTTCAAGAACGATATAGAATTGTGAGGATGCACTGTTGGGGTCATTTGATCGAGCCATAGCTACCGCGCCCTTCTTATGGGTCAATGATGCATTTATTTCAAGCGGTATTGTTTTCCCCGAACCTCCTGTTCCATCTCCTTTCGGATCTCCCCCCTGGATGACGAATCCCGGCTCAACCCTGTGGAATGTAAGCCCGTCATAGAATCCTTTTTGTGCCAATTCAATAAAATTCTTTGTAGTGATAGGCGCTTCTTTTTCATATAGCTCAAACTTGATCGTACCCTTCTCTGTAACGATAGTCGATATCCTGTTTTTTTCAGATATTACAGATTGGTTTTTTTCAATGATCCCATTTTTGTCACTTACACATCCGAATGTCAGTGAGATCAAAACAATGATAGAAATAACGATTATTCGTTTCATAAGCAGACCATTTAATTAGTAAAATTGAATGGAATCGAAATAAAATGACGCTCCCGGCAATGCTGGGAATTTAAACTTACTTTGTTTCTCCCTTATTTTCTTCCTTTTCCATTTCTTTATCCATCTTGTAATCGTCATAGCCCATCCATGCGACGATCAACCCGACAAAGAGAAGGAAGAGGCCGATGGTGGCTTTTAATAGATCAAGTAGTTCCTCCCAAAAGCCGAGATATCCACCTATCCCCGTATACCATACAATGCCAATAATCAAAACTACTATACCTATCAACATCTTAATTATATTATTTACCATAGACATATTTACCCATTTTATATTGTTTTATCCCCTATTAAAGTTTTTTTATGAACTTGAACTAAAAAACTATATACTCCAACCAACATCTAAGCTTTCTGCAGGGCTCGTGGTCTAGTCGGCTATGATATCGCCTTTACATGGCGGGGATCCGGAGTTCGAATCTCCGCGGGCCCATATTCTTTTATATGCAAGTATGGAACAATTAAATTTTGATCAAAAAAGATAAAAACCTATGGCCTCACCAAAAAAATGTATCCTCTGTCGCAATTCCTCCGTATTTGATTTAAAATTTACAAAAACTTACAAAAAGATGGGAAAACGAGATTATTTCCGCTGCCCTGAATGTGATCTGATCTTTGTGCCTGAAGAATTCCATCTTTCGTCCATTGATGAAGAAGCCCGATATTTACTTCATAATAATACGCTTTCAAACGGGGGATATGTAAACATGTTCATGGAAAAAATAAAACTCATACAGCAATATTGTCCTGGAATCATGTCTGCGCTTGATTATGGGTGCGGGCATGAACCTGTCCTGAAGAAGTTACTGCAACTGGAGGGTTATGATTGTGACGGCTATGACCTTTATTTCAATCCCGGGTTTCCTGTACGTTCATATGACATCGTCATCTCTACAGAGGTTTTCGAGCATTTCAGGGATATCAGGAATGAGCTTACAAAAATACATTCACTTCTAAAAACGGGAGGATTTCTTGCCATTATGACATCATTTCATGATCCTGCAGAGGATTTTGAAAATTGGTGGTACCACAGCGATCCGACACACATTTGTTTTTTTAGCATGAAAACATTTGATTGGATATCAAAGCAATTTGGATTTAAGAAAATTTATTCGAACGAAAGAAATTTTATAATATTACAGTTAAAATGAATTTGTTTAGAACACCTTTATTTATGATTAACTCGATATAATTAGTGATAGGAGTGTGATTACATGGTAGTAACAAAAAAATCTTTCATCCAGGAATTTAATGACTTTTTGACCAAATATGGAGTTATCGGATTGGCAGTTGCGTTCGTAATGGGTCTGGCAATAACCAAGCTTGTAACAGCGCTTGTTACCGACCTTATTATGCCTATTATCGGCGCGTTGATACCAGGCGGGGACTGGAGGGCTGCAACTTTGAATATTGGACCTGTCAAGTTCATGGTTGGAGATTTTGCAGGCGCGTTATTGGATTTCATTATCATTGCTCTTGTAATTTTTATGATTGTAAAATCCATAATCAAAGAAGAAAAAAGTGAACGAAAATAATTAATCTTTTATAACGTGGGGAGAGGGGTAGAGAATACCATCGGACTTGTCCGATGGATGAATCGAACCCCCTTGTATATGTAATGTATTCCCCTCAAAACCCAAATTGTAGTCCTTTTCCATAAGTGATCAACTCCACATTTTTAATATTTGAATTAATATCCTTTCCATTATCGTTCTGTAATCGTATCCAAGCGCCATAATTGAAAATTCCCTTAACCGTATATGCCTGACCATTAAGCCTTACAAGATCATGAGGCTGGAATTTGTATCTCTCTCTTCGGATAGATGGTTTGAATCCTTTTCTATTCAATTGAAGAGAACGATTGTTTCTTCTATTTTGCTTAACCGCATGAGGTCGGCATCTTTCCTGATCAGTTCCTTTTGATATTGCAAAAGCGTCATTTACATGCGATTTCTCTAACCCCAAATATATCCTGAATTTCTTGGTGATGTAGCCATAGGTATGATTGACTGCGGTTTTTCCATACAGGTTTTTCAATCTTTTGACCAATTCCCATCTTACGGTATTCATGAATGCGGAGGCTTTCAAGGATTTTTTGCATAATGCTTCGATCTCAGGATGACCAAATTCTGCTGCTGTCTTGTTTCCTTTCTTCTGATTGCACTTATGGCAGGCGATAGTTAAGTTGGAAACACGGTCACTTCCACCTTTTGAGGATGGGGTTACATGCTCGATCTCCAAGCGAATATCGGTCTTTCCACAATAAGCGCATTTTCGCTGGAATTTCTCAAGCAGATATTCCCTTACTTCATAGCCCTGTAATTCGCCTTGCTGATACTCTATTCCTGATATTTCAGGATTCTGCATTTTCTGAGTATCGAAGGATGCTACTTCAACGTCTATTTCAGTTATGGGAAGTAGTTTCTTGATCTTCTCGATCAATTCCAGATGAGAATTGATCTTATGCTCTATTGAAGGGGCAAACCAGCCTTTTGGGATGCTCCTGTTCAGGAATCTTGGCTCTCGATACTGAGTATTCCTGTTTCTTCTACCACGCCGATACATCATCTTTTCTTTGAGCTTATCAGGTATATCGGTTCTTAAAATCACTTCGCCTGATATGAGTTCTGCTGTTCTGGTTCTCGCAGAGTAACCTATTGTTTTGAATGCACTATCTATTCCCAATATAATTTCTTGTTTCGTTTCTCCTGTTGCGTATTTTAGCTGGATTGTAAATGGAGTTCGCTTAACAACTTTTGCTTTTCCCATTTTCAATAAATGCTTTGCTTTTGCTGCTCTGGTCGGCATCAAAGGTTGACCTCTCATGTTTAACACATATACAGGAACTCGCAAGTCCTGTTTCCTGTGTTTGGATTGGTTCACTTCGGAGCGGTTATCTAAAGTTTTTAAACCGGATACACTGAGAGTTTCCTCTCTGTTTAATATCCGATCACAGTTGCCACTAACTTGTGAAGCATCAGTGGGTGTGCATGTATTTCTTTTGGATAACTTTTTCAATTTCTTGACTCCTAATCAATCAAATTACTCTTTGTCCCTCACGGGACAAGCCTCCGGTTTCAACCGGAGGTGATTGACTTTTCTCATAACGATCCCTTCTGCCACCTTGGGAAGAAAAAGCGTTGATTTCTGGGGAAAATTCTTCCTTTCAATAAATGCTTTTCTTTCGACGTCTTTTATTGAGAACGGATTTAAGAGAAAAGCAACTTTATATTCCTTTGAATCAACCCTTGAAATGGCTTCATCAGGACTTGCGTTAAAAGACACATCATCTACAGGTTTTCCCTGTATGACAGGATCTATCAGCCATTCATGAAGTACAATAAGGTCAAGACCCACAATTTCTTTTTTCTCTCTTGAAAGATCATGCACAGCTTTCTCATCGGCCCTGAGGATACTGAATTTTTTCCCGTCGTACATCCCGAGCTTTATATCAAATTCACTTCTGCGCTTCCTGAGCCTGGAATAGAATTCCTCGTCGTTGGTATCGCTTTCCCAGTCAATTGAAAAATTCTCCCGTATTTTTTGTGTAAGTTCCTGTTCGCTAAAATTGCGCACTGCCCTGTGCCAGGGTAAAAGTAAAAGAGCCCTGTCCCCTCCTTCCATCAGCATCATCATGGTATATTCAATGCCATCACTTTCCCTCAGGATATTTGATGCTGTGTACCTGTGGTGCCCGTCAAGTATGAGAAGCTTAAGTCCTTTTGTCAACTTCTTGATCTTTCGAATTAATTTTTCATCAGTTATCTCCCATAAAAAATGACGGCTGCCATTCAGGGTGACGTCGACTACAGGCGTTTTATCCGGATATGGCACAAAATCAGGGCGTTTAAAACCCAGGTATTCCTCGAAAAGATTGTTCAAATCATGGTCTGGCATATTGTATTCAGCAGCAATGGGTGAAAAGTTCATCATACTTGCTCTCATCAACCTGTAGCGTTCGTTTGAATTTACTTCAAAAATTTTCTCATGCCCCACGATATTTCCTTTCCCGAGTTCTTCAACTTTAACAAGCGATACCAGGCCAAAAACAAAATACAGGCTCATCCTGTCTTTTTCAGGAAGAAGGGCCAGTATTTCAGGCGTAAGGGAATACATGATACCGTAAATATAAAAAGCAGGTTTTTCTCGTTCTAAAAGTATCTTTGAGCTGATGAAACGATCGAGTTCTTTTGTTGCATATCCAATAAATTCATCCCTGTCCATGTCTTTTCTTCTGGTTGTCACCTGGATAATGTTGTTTTTCTCATGGGCGAATCTCTGGTAATTTGCGGCATCTATGGTATCATAAACCGGACAAATGAGTTTATCAATCTGCATCCCCGGATTAATTATCGTGGCTTTAAAAGGTCGAATTTCTACCATTGGTGAGCTTCCTTAAAGGATTTCAATATTTATTTTTTCGGTTCTCAAAGGTTAATATAGAACATGAATGTTTCGAGACCATATACTATTTATAAAGTCTGATTTTTAGGTGAAATATCTGGATCGATTTCTCAACCTATAGGAAACTATAAACGTATTTTTTTATCATTATATATTTAAAAAGTTCCAAGACTAACGTGAGGCTATGGAATATGAGGGTGGTGCATGACGTTAACTTTATATAAAAATAACACTAAGAAGAAAGTTGTCAGAGTGGGTTACTGTCCTCTCAAAACAGTTCTACCACTCTTAAATTAGATGTGGTTAGATATGAATAAGAAAATTATGGTTGTAAGTATTTTAATAACAATACTGGTTTTATTATCAGGGTGTGTTTCGTCGCCAAAGCCCGTTGTTCTTTCAAAAAATGCTGAAGGAACAATGCAAGGCTTAAATAGTGTTACAATTGTAACCGCTGACATAGAGAATCAAGGAGAGTCTGGTGATGTTCTTGTAAAAGTCGAAGTAAAAGCTCCAGACAAAGAACCTATGAACCAACAACAAGTGACATACATTGAAAAAGGAATGATAAAAAAACTAAGTTTTACTTTTGATACAGAATTTGGAGATAACATTTATTATTCAGTTACTGCTGAACCAACCTAACAATCTGTTGTAGGCTTTGGGGTGACGTCCAGAGCTTTACTGTTTTACTATAATACCAATATTATTTATTAATATATAATACTATATTATTTTAATCCATAATTTTGCTCGATTTATGTAATAGTTTATGTTTTTCAAGAACTAAAATCCGTCTGGTCAGGCTCTTATGCACTCTTTGCAAATGCGTCTCCACCACCTCAAAACCTGCATCCTTTGCTATCGCTTCGATGGGACGCTCGGAAACAAAAACTGCACGTTTTCCGTTTTTTAGAACTCGGTATATCTCTTTCATGGACATTGCAAGCATATATTCAAGAGAATCTGCTTTAATTGCCGCGGATCTTCCGTATGGCGGGTCTGTAACCACAGCATCCACACTTTCATCCCTGAGCGCAAGGCGGCATGCATCTTCATACATCAGTGTATAGTTTACATTATAATGCTCAAGGTTCATTTTTGCGCCAAGCAGGATCTTTCTTTGCATATCAGCGCCGATCACTTTTATACCAATAAGCCCGGCTTCTACAAGAATTCCTCCTGTTCCGCAGAATGGGTCTAAGAGAGATCCCTGCGGCATTGAAATATTAACAAGCGCCCTTGCCACCCTTGGCATCAGGACACCGGGATAAAAAAAAGGCTTGAAATGTGGTTTTCGCGCTTCGAAAATACTCCGGTCAATTGAATATAATAGACTGGCGAAAATACTCTTATCTTCCGTAAGCACCACCCTGAACTGCATTTGCGGGCTTTTAAGGTTTGCTCGTTTCCCTTTTCTATAAAAAATACTCCCGATTTGCCTTTCCATCGATTCAGTGTTAATTGTAGAATGCTCTCTTACCCGTTTGACCCGAACGCTATATGTTCCTTCAAAATCCGGCATATTTTTTCCAACAAGATCCAGTATTTCCTGTTCACTCGATCCGCCTATACCGAGGACTTTAGTGATGTGATGGGTCATTGCCAGTCTTTTTGAGATATTTTCAACTATTTTCCCTGCCCCTGTTCCCAGATCGATAATAAGGCATCCATCAAGGGAATGACAAACCTGGAAATCAGCCTCCAGCAGCCTGAGGCAGGCAGATACTTCTGATATGGGGATGGTGTTGTGTTCTCCTGAAAGTTCAAATGCGATCAACATATCAATTATCCGGTGTCATGTCTTTTTTAAGTTCATTTAGCATTTGCGCCATTACACTATGCCATAAGAATTCTTCTGTGAGAATTTCCGATGTCTTCTTTTTTGCATAAGGATCTTCTTTCCAGTCAATATTCCCGTATTCCACATTCTTAAGGACCAGGCCATGAGCTGGCGCAGGCGGAAGCGCTTCACGGAATTGCGAAGGCAGCAGCATCTTTTCAAGCCATGGAATATCTCTTTTTCCACTGCCGATCATTTTCAATGCTGTGGCAATTTTCCTGACCATGTGCCATAAAAAATGATCCGCGCTGATATCCATTATCGTGAACTCACCGACTGTGCTGGTATTTAATTTATAAACAAAAGTTGAACTGATACGGTCTTTCTCAGGGGTGATAAAATTTAAAAAATCATGTTCACCCATTATTAATTTAGATGCGCTATTAAGAAGTGGATTATCCAATTTCCCCGGCATGATATACATGTATTCCCTGGATTTTGCATGGCGTCGCGGATCAAAACCATCCGGTACCTGCGCCCTTGCCCATGTCCATATTGTCCCTGGAAGATTGCTGTTGATAGCCCTGGGAATCGCTATTTCCGGTACCGGGGTATCAAATGCTATCACCTGACCGAGTGCATGAACTCCTTTATCAGTTCTTCCTGATGCGATATAATTAGCCTCATGGGGATTCTTGATGAGATCTAATTTCTTAAGGGATGCAAAAAGCTCACCTTCAATAGTCAACACATCAGGCTGTATCTGGAATCCATGATAATTTGTACCGATGTATCCAACTTTGAGGGCTATTCGCATGGTGGTTGAAATTGGCGCATTGATATATGTATATGCTGGAGGGCCTGTTTTTGGAAATGGCATGGATTCGATGGATACGCACGGATTTGGGATTTCGGATTCAAATCTTTCTTTCCTGACATTTGTAAATAACACTCTTTTAAATTCTGGTGTTTTACAAAATGTAATAATTCTGGTTGATCATTTTGTGTTTTCCATGCGTGGGAGAAATATACAAAACAAAATAATAAGTAATATATTTAAAAAAATCCCAAGACTAACTTGAAGACATGGTGTCCCAAACTGTTTTGAGACAAAGTTATATATATCATAATAACAATGGTTATAGTTATCCGAATGTAAATTTTATAATATCGGTTGGATTATATAATTTATAATAATGGAAATATTAAATAGAAGGAGGATTTGGTGAAATGAAACTGAAGAGTATTACTATATGGAACGATTTGCGAATTTGTATACTTGCATTGCTATTTTTAACATTTATAGCAGGAACTGTGGCAGGAGAGTTTAACATAACTTTTTTTACGGACACTCCGGCTGACGGTGAATCACTTAATCAGACATATGCAGATATCAATACATCAATTACTAATGCTACTAGTAATTCAACAGCCTTTATAGACTGGAATAATTCCGTAATTGGATGGTGGAGACTCAACAATGAGAGCGTTGAGGATTCAACCTTTTTCAGGGACTGGAGCAGCTGGGGAAATAACGCAAGCTGTTCAACTTGTCCTGTTTTTTCAACATCCGGGAGGTTCGGGAATGCAACGAGCTTTAACGGAATAAATCAATATGTAAATACTAGCACCACTATAGCATCATTTGCAAATGGCACTATGGAAGCCTGGATAAAACCCGCTAACTTAACCCCCAGCACAAACTCTTATGTGATGGGTGGAGCCAGCTCCAACGGAGATGATCTTAACGTAACATATGCCATATTTGTCAATAACTCAGGTTGTCCGACACGATCCTGGGGCACAGTAATTGCAAATGGAACATCTGGACGAACAGTTTGTTCCGGTCAACTATACAATTCTTCAAATTTCTCAATAGGTGTATGGAAACATTTAGCTATTACATACAATGGATCAAATGTGTCCTTTTATGCTGATGGGGTATTGATCAATGTTACCGCCCAGCCTGTCGGCGGAGCAGGTAATGTGCAGCCATTTTCGATAGGACGGTTGGGTCCTGTAGTTTTAAACACTTATTTCAACGGCTCTATCGATGAAGTGCGTATACACAGCAGGGCATTAAGCGCTGAAGAAATAAATGCCTCTTACAATGCAACTATTAATCAGTTACATAATAATTTCACAGGTCTTGGGTATGGAAATTATAATTATACGGCATATGCCCAGAATGAGACCGGGAATATAAGCCAGGCAACAAGGACCCTGACACTGGCCGCAGCCGGAGCAGGAGCTCCCAACATAAACAGTTCCTCTCCATCGTCACCTGTGACTGATACAGTGGGCACATCCAGGACATTCAATATCACTGCGGACCAGATCGTGAACGTCAGCTGGTATCTTAACGGAACGCTGCTTGCCGATAATAGCAGTACTAACGTCACGGCTGCGAATTATACCAATACCAGTGCAGTTTCAGGCATCTGGAATGTAACTGCTCGCGTGAACAATAGCAATGGAACAGCCCAAAACGTGTGGACATGGACAGTAAGCGCAGCCGGAGCACAAGCTCCCACCATAAACAGTTCCTCTCCATCGTCACCTGTGACTGATACAGTGGGCGCATCCAGGACATTCAATATCACTGCGGACCAGACTGTGAACGTCAGCTGGTATATGAACGGAACGCTGCTTGGTAATAACAGCACTAACGTCATGAGTGCCAACTATACTAATACCAGTGCAGTTGCAGGCACATGGAATGTAACTGCTCGCGTGAACAATAGCAATGGAACAGCCCAAAACGTGTGGACATGGACAGTAAGCGCAGCCGGAGCAGGAGCTCCCACCATAAACAGTTCCTCTCCATCGTCACCTGTGACTAATAATTCAGGCGAATCCGTAAGGTTCGATATCAATGTTGACCAGATCGTGAACGTCAGCTGGTATCTTAACGGAACGCTGCTTTCCAGTAATAGCAGTACTAACGTCACGACTGCGAACTATACCAATACCAGTGCAGTTTCAGGCATCTGGAATGTAACTGCTATCGTGAACAATAGCAATGGAACAGACCAAAATGTGTGGACATGGACGGTACGAGCGCCAAACGGCACTAAACTGACTGCTGACCAATTAACGCAAACAGTAAGCGCAGGTGTGACCGCAACCTATACGATCACGCTTGAAAATAATGGAAGCTCTACTGATAACTATTCGATCTCAGTATTGAATCCGGATAACGCTGAAAACGCCAGCTTGAATATCAGTTCGCCAAGGATGATAGAATCAGGTGCGAAACTGTACTTTACACTGAATGTCAGCAATACCACGGCAGGAACTTTCCATGTGAACGTTACAGCCAATTCTACAAATGAAGTTTCCAAGGTAGGTTATGTCAATACCACAACCATAGTTACAGCAGTTATTGCACCACCTGTCATAACCATTGTCAACCCGGCTAACAATAGCGTCAACACTACCGGTTATGTCAATGTTACTGCCACTCTTTCCGATGACGGAATGGCACAGTACCTGAATTGGGATGGCGTGAACTATTCAATGACGCCGGCCACTGCACAAACTGCAGGAACTGAGTTCTACAGAAACATGACCGGATTGTTGAGCGGGGACCATACCTTCAGGATATTTGGTAACAACTCAGGCGCCTCAAACACATCAGAAACAAGAGTAGTCACTGTCAACAGGACAACTGAAACATCAATAGCTGATTCTATTAACACAACTACTTTCATCGTTAACGATACGATAGAAATATCAGCGCCAAGCGGCAATGTAACGGTCACGATCCCCAATGGCACCAATGCTTCTGTTGGCGGTTCTGCAATAACGAATATTTCCATGGATTCCCTTGCCCTGGTGAATTCTACATACGTGTCTGCCCTTGGCAACAACACCCTGATAGGTGAAAACCTCTCAGCAGGGCCTGAAGGAGCGCGTTTTAGTCCTGATATACAGATCAGGTTCAACTATACGGATGCCCAGCTTACTGCAGCAGGAATAACTGAATCCCAATTGAGGATCAAGTTCTACAACACCACATCAGGGACCTGGGTCGAACAGACTCCATACACACTCAACACTACAGGCAACTTCATCACTGCAAATGTAAGTCACTTCAGCACATTTGCGCTGGCAGCGGAAGTAACTGTAGCAGGAGCGCCCAGCATAACAGGTTTCGCCCCGTCAGCCTCTGTGACTGATACAGTGGGCGCATCAAGGACGTTTAATATCACCGTGGACCAGACCGTGAATGTCAGCTGGTATCTTAACGGAACGCTGCTCAGTAATACCAGCACCAGCGTCACGACTGCGAACTATACCAATGCCAGTGCATCTGCAGGCACCTGGAATGTAACTGCTCGCGTGAACAATAGCAATGGAACAGACCAAAATGTGTGGACATGGACAGTAGGCGCAGCCTCTGGAGCTCCCACCATAAGCAGTTCCGCTCCGGAGTCACCAGTAAGAGACCTGATCGGTGCAATCAGGACCTTTACCATAACCGTTGACCAGACTGTGAATGTTTCATGGTATTTAAATGGAACGTCGGTTCAGAACAACACGAGCGTTTCATCGGGAACCATGGTCAATTACACCAATAGCAGCGCACTTTCAGGCATCTGGAATGTAACTGCTGTTGCGAACAATAGCAATGGAACAGTTTCGAAACAATGGACATGGAGCGCATCGGATACTATACTGACCCTTAATTCCGGATGGAATCTTGTTTCCGTACCTTTCAACCTGACCAACACCAGGCCATTTACAGGGTTCACAGTACTGACCTACAATGCATCCGCAGCTATCCCCGTAAGTGATCCGGCGGTAGAGCCGCTGAAATCCTACTGGGTAAATAACAGCGGCAATGAGACAACTGTTGCGCTGTTCAAGGCGACCGCTGATGGATCGTCTGGCGGCAGCGGCGCGCCTACAAAGTCCATATCCCTTGCAAATGGCTGGAACATGGTTGGACCCACCGGTAATGTATCCATGAATGCCTCTGAAATGTTCGGTTCAATTGGCTTGAACCTGTGGAGAGTTGCCAGTTATAACTCAACTGGCGATGCATACGTGATCTTCACAAATTCAGATACAGCGGTCAATAAGGTATCGGATCTTGTTACAGAGCCGACTGCTGGTTACTGGGCGTTCGTGACCAGAGACTCGATGTACGATGGAGATGGATCCATAAGATAAGGGACATAACTCCCTTTATCTTATTGTGAGGTTATATGAAAAAAAAATATATTTTGATCGTAGCGCTCTTACTTCTGCTTCCGGTCGTGACATCTGCAGAAGAGAACATACCCGACGTAAAGAATTCGACTATTTTCCAGGGCAGTGTAACTGTTGACGGAAACGTTGCACCGGATGGAACGACAATAGAAGCAAAAGCGGGAACTGTGCTCCGTGGCTCTGATTATGGCGGGACATCAGCCGGGAATTACAATCTTGCAGTATTTCCCACAACAGAGACGCTTACATTCTATATCAACGGCAGATCGGCACAGACCTATTCTCTGCTGTCAACAGATAAAGCAAGGACAATAAATCTTGATCTTTCTGTTTCAACCAGTAGCGGTAGTGGCGGCAGCAGCGGCGGCGGCACCAGCAGCGGTGGAGGCGGCGGGGGTGGACCATCGGGAGAGAACCCATCCAATATTGAACTGATCGAGAAATATGACCTGGATATCTCAAAGGATGTTCTCACATCCTACAAGTTCACACACCCAAAGAATCCCATCAAGTTCGTCAATGTCACAGGAGTGACGACATCAGGCTTAATAACAACATCAGTGGAAGTACTCAAGGGCACTTCAAGCCTTGTGAAAAGCACGCCGAAGGGGAAGGTCCATAAGAACGTTAACATATGGATGGGAACCTCTGGCTTTGCAACGCCAAAGAACATCAAGAATGCTCTCATCAATTTCAGGGTAGATAATGCGTGGATGAGTTCAAACAGTGTTCTAAGCGCAGATATCGTGCTTTCGAAATGGGACGGGAATAGCTGGATACAGCTTGAAACCAGGATGCTGTCAAAAGATGACGTCTACACATACTTTGAAGGAAAGACCGATTCGTTTTCACCCTTTGCAATAACAACAAAGGAAGAGGCGCCAACGCCAACTGTCACGACAACACCGGCAGGGACAGTGAAACCCACAGTGACACCGCTTACACCGCCTGCAGGAGGCACGGGTATCCTGACATGGCTTATCGTAGTGATCCTAATTCTGATCATCGGTGCAGGTGTATATTTCTTTGTCGTGAAAAAGAATAAAAAAGAATAGAAAGGAATAAGGGGCACAAAGCCCCATTATTCATATTTTTGAATCAAATCCTTGACGCAGGTAGGAGTTTCTCAACTGGTGCTGGAAACTTTTTTGGATCACTTATTTTACAAAAATTTGATTTCATCGAATTGCACCAACGTGAAATGTAACGGTCACCATGCATCCATGAACCGATATATTTATATACCATTAATTATTATTATTATCATAATCATTGTATCAACAGTAAATTTATACCAAAATCTATGAAATATATACATATGATGGTATTTAATAAGAGGTATGGAAATAATGTAGGGAAAATCGGTTAGTTTACTGTGAGTATTCAAAGATCATTAATTTATCTACATTAATAATATATTAATAGTTATTTCAATATAATTATATAAAATAATGAGAAGGAGAACTAATATATGAAAAAGAAAATAATATTTGGAATAGGAATTTTGATATCCCTCCTGGCGCTGGCAGGAACAGGAAGCGCACGTTTTGCATATGCTTCAGATTGCGGCCATTGTCACGATGGTTATCCAACACCTTTAACAGCAAATGGTATATTTTTTAACGACACGCATAAATTTGATGGTATCGCAAGGCCAATTTCAGGCACTAGCTGTACCGAATGTCATATAGATCCAGGGAATGCGGTTACCGGGAATTTTACTTTGACTGGTGCTGGTACCTCTTATAATGTGACGCATAGATATAATAGCACGACATTGGGTTCTAGATTTCTTTCATCTCCCGGATGTGGAAATTGCCATGTCGACGCACTCGGAAAAGATTTCTCCATGAAATCGGGCAATAGAACATACCTGACATCTTCGGTATGCCAGGATTGCCATAAAGCTAAGTATGACAACTGGACAAACACAATGCATCGCGTCATGTTAACGCCAAAAGATACTGCTGAAGCAATGGGTCTTCCAACACCGTGGGTTGGATGGGCTAATATATCCTACGTAATAGTCTCAAAGCCAGCTCTGGAATATATCAACTCAACGGGATATTTCCTTACAGAAAATGGTTCATATGAAAGCGAACTTAAGGAATTTGAAAATGGCACTCACGCAGGCGGCACATACGGCACCTGTGGAAGATGCCATACTACTGGCTGGAATACCAGCGGTTGGAATGCAAGCCTTTTGAATGGTATATTACCAGGCATAAACGGAACCTTTAGCGAGCCGGGAATTGCCTGTGAGAGATGTCATATGGCTGGAGGTAACGGACATCAGGTAGTTGTTAATTATTCCGGGGATTTATGTCGCGAATGCCATACTGGCGGAACACATGGAACTGGCTGGGAAAATGGTCTCCATGCGCCGCCTCCATTTGAAATCGGCAGCAATTGTATGTTCTGCCATTCTTCCTTTGATCAATATAAGAATCAGAATGTGACAGAGGAGAATGCTACTGGAGTAACATGTGGCGTGTGTCACAATATCCATGATATGACCGATGACCAATATGGACCATTATATTCTCCAGGCGGTTACAATACAACAATAGCGTCAGACATTAAAGTCGCGAAGTTAAGTTTCTTCAATGCAACTGCTTCGATAGCTTCAGGCACAGATGTATTCGATATCCTTATTTCACCTGCCCTTTTATATAATGGAACGGATTCCAGTAGAAAAGACTCAAGCTACGGTACTGCCCCAATAAATGTTACAGGCGCCATATCCAATGTATTGTGCTCCAAATGCCATTATAGGCATGGGCTTGGCCATATGGCCGGGGTGAATCTGTCACATGGCACAGCGAGCGACCCTGATAATGCGGCTTCGTGCATAGATTGCCACATGGAAAAGGCAGGAAGCGATGAAAGGACTGTAATGAAAAAACATGCTCTTGATCCATTGGCGTATGTGAACAATTCATGCGGCGGCAACACAAAATGCCATGAAACAAGCAGCCAGAATCTGAGCAATAGTTTGGAATCAATTGTCCCGGTGCAAAGCGAATGGGAAGGAACTGCACATAATGACAAAGAAACAAGCTTAAACCACTCAAACCCTAATAGTAGTTTCTATCGGAGTATCAACGCAACCACTGGGGTCGTTACTATCAAATCAAGAGCAAACTCTTGCCTCAAATGCCATTCGCCGTTCGACTGGAACCCGGCGACAGCAGAATCAATCACTACCACTGCCCAACTGTCTGAGGATTTCAAGGGCATAGTATGTGCAGTTTGTCATAACATCCACGATATGGGCAACTCGATCACAGAATCCAGCGGAAAGAAATATAGCTGGTACAATAGGGATGGAGTATATACTACCAGGTACAAAGCTAATTATACGCTGATGGCAGACACCACTGAGCTATGCGGCAATTGTCATTCAAACATTAGATATGGCAATACAGGACCGGGGTGGGCAAGTGATACTGCCACAACTCCGATATCACAGCATGGTTTCCCGGCAAAGGATGTATTCGTGGGCTCGTGGAAACAATCAAGTATTCTGGGCTTTGAGTGTATAGATTGCCACATGTATACCAATAAGACAAATGCCTCAGGAGGCGTACTGAACGATACCGAAAAGATAATGGGACACAGTTTCGTAGTGAATGCTACGGGTCTTCAGAACACTTCGAACTGCAACACGTGCCATGTAGAAGGTTCAATCCTGGGTTCGATTCCCAGCGTGATTGAGGAGATCCAGGCATCTACCCAAAACAAGTGGAATACCACAAATATAACAGTTAGGAACGCTTTGGCAAATATTAATAGCTCTACCGGTCAGAAGAACCTGAGCCGTTATCAGATTGCCCAGGCATACTGGAATCTCAAACTTGTGGAAAATGATGAAAGTTGGGGTGTGCACAACCCATCCGGAACAGATCAGTTGCTTGATGATGCAGCAACACTTGCGATCGCAGCCAATGCATCTCTGGGCAGAGGTAATACCACTGTTCAGCTATATGCAGGCTGGAACCTTGTGTCGCTCAACGAAACACCAGCATCCACAGCGCCACTATCGGTAATGTCTTCGGTATCAAGCAATTTAACCCGAGTAATTGGCTATAATTCGACTGGCAAGGTATATATGATCTATGACCCGGCGAATGTAAACCAGTCGCTAAATACTCTGACAAGGATGGTCAAGACCGAAGGCTACTGGATAAATGTAGAATCAAATTGTGTTTGGGTGGTATAAATGCCCAAACCTTTCTTTTTGGAGGGATATAATGAATAAAGGTTTTTTAATTATTTTACTCTTGTTCCTTATTCCAATAGCCCATGCTGATGGACCCCCTGTGACTTTTTACAATGGTTATGTGACCTCTGACGGTGTCATCAAAAATGCAAATGCCCTGGTAACTGTTGTTGATTCATCGGGTAATATGCTCGATAGTAAAACGAGTCTGGCGGATGGCTCATATATGGTCGCGGTACCGTGGGACGATTCATCGACATCACTGGATGAGGGTGTAGTAAGCGGAGAAACCATTTATTTCAAAGTGAATGGGACGACTTATACCTCAAGGACTATTGACGCTATGGGATCAAATGGCAGGCTTGACCTTGCACCAGGTTCTACATCAGGTGGATCTTCAGGTGGATCTTCAGGTGGATCTTCAGGTGGATCTTCAAATGGGGGTAGCGGTGGCGGAGGCTCTTCCTCACCCGAAACCTTTGAAAACATTGTGAATAAAGAATCAAGAGATGAAATACTCACAAAAGATGTTCCGAAGACTTACAGTTTCACGACAAAGGAACTTCCAGTCTCCGCGATAATTATAACCAGCAATATAAGCACAGCCACTATAAATGTCATGGTTGAGCTTTTAAAGACCAGATCCAATATAGCGAAAAATGATCCACCCGGAAATGTATATAAATATCTCAATATCTGGGTTGGTACTTCAGGTTATGCGATCCCGAAAAACATAAAAGAAGCAGTAATAAAATTCAAGATCGAGAATTCCTGGATAGCCTCACAGGGTATTAAGGAAACAGATATTGTAATGCACAGATGGGACGGAACACAGTGGGTGCCGCTTGTTACAGAAAAAAAGACGGGCGACAACACATATACTTTCTATGAGGCAAAGACCAATGCCTTCTCACCATTTGCTATCACAAGTGTCAATGCGGCGCCTGCAGCATTGGACGAGACAACGCCAATAGCGCCTGCACCAACCGGGGAACAGGAAACGCCTGCTCCCACACCAACAAAAAAGGCGCCAGGATTCGGTCTTGTTCTTACCATAGCAGGCTTGATGGCTTTTGTCTTAAGAAAGAGAAGTAAATAGCCTTCTCTTTTCTAACTTTTTTTAATACTAAGATTAATATGACTTATGAACATATCATCATAATGGAGAATTCATTTATTAGGCGGGAATTCAGGAATTAAAACAATGAAAAAAATCCTTTTCCTACTGGCATTATTTGTTTCTCTTACGTTCGCATATACTGGCAGCGCAATTGAATGCATGATATGCCATGAATATGACTCTCTAAGTTTTCCTCTTATAAACACATCCTTTTTCGGGGTCCACATAAATGTAAATTTAACCGGAGGGTCAGGAAATCTAACAAGCCAGGATTGCACAGAATGCCATTATTCGGTCAATACTTCATCCTCCCATAAATTCCCTGTATCAAAATTTCCGGTATTAACGTACACTTGTGAGGACTGCCATATCGACGGGATAATTTCGACAGCTCCGAAAGTTAATAATCATAACAGGAAAGGCAATGTGTCTGTGACAGCATCATGCGCCGATTGTCACAACAAAACATCAAATATCTTCAAATACAGCGCCAATGCAAGCGCTGCCCACTATGGAACAAACGCAAGCTTTGGCTTATCTCCGGGAAAGAATTACTGCGCTTTCTGCCATCAAAATACTTCAACCATTTACAGGGATGTAATGCTAAACCAGACAAATAATTTTTTAGGCAACCACACATCAGCCACAATCAATCCCTCCCATTCCGGGGGGAACCCCGATTGCACAACCTGTCACCGGACGGACAGGATACATGGTCCCAACCTGACAAAGCCCCTTCCTGATTCAGTCTTCTGCAATAATTGTCACAGGTTCGACCTGTTTCAAAAGAATATGCATGCAGGGAAGGTAGAATGTATAAGATGCCATGCTAGCACGATTTCAGATATCCATAATATAAAATATTTGCTTCCGAATGGAACATATCGTAGTGTAAACGGCACAGGTTGTGGGAATTGTCATGATTTCAGGCTGGCGCCCCCTTTCTTCAGACTTTTGTTCTCGACTGCGAACTGCACTACCTGCCACCTGGGGAACGGCATAATAAAATTTGCAGACGCGCCGCGCTTTGTTTCGCCATTGAATCACAGTTCAAATCCTGCTTCCGGAGGATTGTGGAACGGCACACAGGCCGCTTACTGGGACAGCCAGGTTGGTGCCTGCTATTATTGCCATGGTCAAAAGCTTCATGATACAAATCCTCTTGGAAACGTCTCGAATATCAAGGCGGGTAACTCCCTGAACCAGAGCATTACAAATACAAGTTTCTGGTGCGCCAACTGTCATTACCAGAGCGATAATGTGCCACCAAATTATTTTTATAATGCTACCTCCTATGCTCCCCTGCCGCCTGAAATCCGGAATAATTCCAGGCTTGTTCCCGCGCAGGCATCTGATGGGACTACTTTCTATAACCATTCACTCAGTGAATATTCGGATGAAACATGCAGGATATGCCATGCAGTAAATTCCCCGGCCACAACTGCTTTATTCATTCATAATGTTGGCGCAGGCGGAGGAGGGCCAAATTGCATTTCCTGCCATGATAGCAGAGGTGGAGGTGCCCCTGCCGATAAGAGAATAGATATCGTTTCATTTAATTTGAGCGAGCATAATGGCCTGAATGGCGGCGGGAATGGCGCATGCTGGGCATGTCATGGCGATGGAACCCGGCCTTCGGGACATCCTGCGGGTTATAAGTCACCAAAGAAGTGCAGCAATGATGAGTGTCATTCCCTTGACCAGGAATTTCGCGCCCCAATGATCTATTCACATTTCAGGAATGCAAGCCTGATTGACAACCCGGACAATGCCGTTAATTATAATGTAACAACCAGTAACCAATGCCAGGAATGCCATATAAACAGCGTAAATTCCCAGGGCAGGAACATAAATTCAACTGTATCTCATTTTGCTTCAGGCGATCTGTTTGATAGTATCAATTGTATTTACTGCCATCTTAATGAGGACAATTCAAAGACGTGGGGGAATGCTACGTTGATATACAAGAACAGGACAGCGCTTATAGAACTCAACAGGGAAAATAACAAATTCAGCGCTATGGAGGGGGGGTCTGTGGACTTTGGTTTTGGTTTCAGTCTCAAAATACTTGAAGTCTCATCGGTCAGGAGCAGCGTGCTGATAGAACTTATAAAAGAAAATATAATTGTAGATAAGAGCCTTATTGGAATTGGAAATTATACATACGAGGAGTACTTGATTATCGACAACGGAAGTGTGAAAGTTCCTGTAATTGTAATTAATATCACAGGCATATTTAAAGGAAATGATACTGGCTTTATCCAGTTTGAAGGTTTCAGGTTAAAAAGAGTCCATCCTGAGAAAAAAGTCACATCATGCTATTCATGTCATGTGAAAGCAATGCCAAAAGCAATATATAAAGTGATTGAAAGGGCAAGCGGTGAGAAAGATGAAATCTATTATACGAAAGAAACTGTCAATTTTACCGATAATAAAATTTTCGATGAAAATGTTGTTCTTCAATTATTAGGCTTACTCACAGACAAAGACCTGCATGTGACCATCCAGCCGGAAAAACGCAGGTCGCTTTATGAAGGAGAAGCCTGGAATATCTCGGAAGGAACAAGCCTTCTGGTCAGGGGAGTGGATACCAAAAACGAAGTGGTTTTCCTCCAGCTGCACAGTGGCGATTATTTTTATGAGGATATAGTAAAAAGGGGAGGTATATTTGAATTCACCCCGGAAATTAATTATATCGGGAACCGACCCAAAAATATCACGATTTTCAGGGCGAAAGTGTCGGGAATAATCCAGGCAAAGCCAAAGAATATGGTAATTATTGAGGATGTGGTTGCCCTGTCACCTGAAATCAAGAAAATATTGGCTAACCAGACGCTTTTTGGTTATAATACAAGCTGGCTATGGGAAAATTCAACCATTAACGTTGGTAAAATCCCTGATAATTTCCATTCCCCACAGCTCTTTGATGGCGGGAACGGTGGAGGCAATTGTCTTTCCTGCCACGGGGCGGAGGGCTTTTCACAGAAAAAAGTATTCTCGCTCGGAAAGCATGATTCACTGAACGGCGGGGGGAACAATGCCTGCCGCGCATGCCACGGCGGGACGAAGGATATACTGGCACATCCTGCCGGTTACAGGACGCCGAGGAACTGCTTAAGTTGTCATGCAGCTACCAATGATAATTATGGCGCAGTGTACATAGGCGACGAGGAGCATAAGAATGAAAAGTGTGAAGCCTGCCATGTATCAAATATCCATGAAATTACCGCGCTGCATATGACGCCCTCAGTTAAAAAAATATCAATTACGAAAGAAAATAACACGAACGTGTTGAGAGCATCGGTATCTGCCGGATATAAAATGAGAGTAAGAGATGCCAGGTATTACATTGATACGCCGCTTAACAAATCCGGGATGTATCCGGTAGATGGGGTTTTTAATTCACAGGCAGAGGATGTATTTGCTCAATTAGATATATCAGGATTATCACAGGGAAAACACCGGGTTTTTGTTGAAGCCATGGAGAGAAATAACAACTGGGGTGTGCCATCTTCACTGGAATTCACAATAGAGGGTCTGGATTTGAAATCCGGGGAGGAAAAAAAGACAAGTATGCTCACAATGGCAAATACGCTGGCAGTATTACTGATCGCTTCTGTTTTGAGGCGTTTTAAATAAAATAGTCTGGATGATAATATTTGATCCCTCTTCTTTTTTGACCTTTTTAAAAAAAATACATGATCTGCAGGATAATTGAGTTTTAGCAAAAAGTCCCTGTATTTTTTTTTTGGAACAAAAAGTGCCTGAAACAGCCCAGCATATCCTGCCGCCGTTTTTCCCTCCATTCAATCCATCCACGGATGTGTCGATCGACGCCGGACAAATACCTGATATAGCCGCCTTTTCTCCCCCGGCTTCCCTTCCGCATTTTATTACCTCCCAGCAATTCGGTTTTAATGAAGGATTTTGTGTTATATTTCCAGGTTTACCATTGATATTCCTTTTTAACAATCCTGCTCTTTCCAATAGATTTACTAACATGATCCACTTCCTCTATTAACTATCCACTTATATTATAAGACGTCAGGATAATTAAATATTACTGGAAATTCGATTGTAGAATCCCATGCTGTCAAGTTGGAGTGTATATTATAATTATAGTTCACGCTATTACCAGGTTTCCCAGTGAACAAGCCGTTCCATAGCGATTCTTGGCGGCGTAGCGGGCTGTTCATCCGGATATCCAACAGGTATTATCGCAACAGGTAATGTTTTATCCGGGATTCCGAGAAGCTCGCTGACCGCGTTCTCATCAAAAGCGCCGATCCAGCATGTACCAAGGCCCATAGAGTGAGCCGCAAGAAGAATATTCTCGATGCCTGCAGTAGCATCCTGTGTCGCATAAAGTTCTCCCCTTGATCTATATATCCGGGATGAGCGCTCAATATTCGCAACAACAACTATAACAACAGGCGCTTGCTCAATGAAAGACTGGCCAAGAGCCGCTTTTACTAATTTTTGTTTTGTAATTTTGTTGGTAATTATTATGAAATCCCGCGCTTGCAGGTTTCCCGCTGATGGCGCCATCTGGGCTGCGTTCAACAAATCTTCAATTATCTCTTTTCCAATAGCAAGGTCTTTGAATTTCCTGATAGACCTTCTCCCTTTGATAACATCAATGCAATCCATTATATGACCTCATAATTGAAATGAATATCAAACAATATAAAATAACCTAAAAAAGCAATAATTCACCCTTTCCAGTAGACCTTATCGCTAATCACTTCCATTTTCAAGATAATATCCACGTCATAAGAAGGTACGAAAGCGACACTTTTTGAACTCGTATCCATATATAATAAAATGAACTTACATGTTGTCCTTGTATTTTTTAAAGTATTTAAAAAATCATATAAATTTTGTGTGTTTCTTGGGGTTGTGGTGGAAAAATCAATAAATTGCGACAATGAATCCAGGATTATATAGTCAGGATAAAGTTCTGTGATATATTTATCATTTAATCTTGACATTTCATCTATCGTCGAAGGCGGGTTCTCATAGAAACTTGTCCTTGTATTCTTCTTTTCAAACACTCCCCCGGAAACGCAATCAACTATGAATAATGAAGTCTCCATATCATCAAAATAAGGCCTGATTGCATTGTCCGTTTTTGTCAGTGAAATATATAATATTTTTTTTGCCCCGGATAGTTTCTTTATAAAATCCACAATCTCTTTAACTTCCTTTGAATTATGGAAAAGCAATAAAGTCTTCCAGGGCTCAGAGAGTACTTTCTTCAGGTCTTTCCTGGTTTCCTTCCAATAATTTACCGCAAGTACTTCTAAATCCATTTCAATCTAACCCAGATGTTTTCTTATCCTGTTCACGATATCCGGAAGGTCAAACGGTTTTGTGACATAATCCTTAATATTATATTCATTCAACAGGATTTTTCTTTCTTCATCCGAGAACCTGACCACTGTGACAAGTATTATTTTCAGGTTCCCAAGCCCTTTTTCCTTAAGCTTTGCCAGTATCTCTTTTGTTTTCATCCCCGGCATCATTACATCAAGGAGAACAAGGTCCGGTTTTGCCTTTTCTACCTTATTCAGGAACTCTTCTCCATTGGATGCTGTCTGAGTCTCATGTTTTTCAAGCTCCATTATTGTTTTTAAAGTTTCTGATATATCCGGGTTGTCATCCACTATCATTATTTTTGCCATCTTATCACTTCTTTCTCAAATCTTTCTTATACTTTTTCAAATAAGTTCACAACAGATCTCTTCTCGTTCTTTTCATATTTCAGGGGAATTGTGAACTGGAATGTTGATCCTTTACCTGGCTCACTTTCGATCCAGATCTTCCCGCCATGAGAATTTATTATCCCCTTACATATCGAAAGACCAAGACCACTCCCTTCAAACTTCCTTGTATATGTAGAATCCACCTGGACAAATGGCTTGAATAACTTTTCCTGTTCTTCTTTTTTGATCCCGATCCCGGTATCTTTTATTTTAACAATTGCATTTGTGTCGCTTTTGGATACATCGACATTTATTATGCCCCCGGGATTCGTAAACTTAATTGCATTATTTACAAGGTTAATTACTACCTGGGTGATCCTGTCCGTATCTATTATTATATCCTCGATCTTTTCTTCTTTTAGATTAAGTTCGATATTCTTATCCTGCGCTTTTTGCCTCATTGTTTCTATCGCATTCTTGACCACTTCATTAATGCTGGCTTTGTCCTTATCAAATTTCATTACTCCGGCCTCAAGCTTGGAAATATCAAGAACGTCACCGATCAGACGATCAAGTCTCTGGGTATTTCGAAGTATCATTTCAAGACTTGTTTTTTGCTTTTCGGTCACTACCCCGAAATATCCTGCAAGGTTCATCTGCAGTTGCGCTTTCATAGGCGTAAGAGGAGTTCGAAGCTCATGGGAAACAACACTTAAGAACTGTGTTTTGATTTTATCTGCGATCTTAAGTTCCATATTGATCCGGATTATTTCTTCCTCTAAAAGCTTTCTCTCCGTAATATCGCGTATTATACTTGCTTTATATGTTCCTGATGTCGTTTTCCACGACGCCACTGATATATCCAGCGCGAACTCAGTCGCATTCTTCCTGAGGCCATGCAATTCTATGGATTTTCCGGAAATACTTACCCCTGATAACATCCATTCCAGCCCATATCTGTAAGTCTCTTTATATCGTTGCGGCAGCAGATTAAGAAATGATTTCCCGACCAGTTCCTCCTCATTATAACCGAACATAATTGTTGCACTTTTGTTCAAGGAGATTATGTTATTCTCACTATCTGTCAAAATAATTGCATCGTTTGCGGACTGAACTGTCAAACGAAATTTTTCTTCGCTTTCTCGAAGTTTTTCCTCGGCATGTATGTTGTCCGGATTTGTTATTTTATTCATTATTTTTACAATTCAGTCTCTCCCCCATCCGTTTACGCTCAATAATGTCTTCAAAGATCAAAACAGTACCCAAAATATTTCCTAAATCATCTTTTATCAGGGAACCGATAATATCAACAGGTATTCTCATTCCTTCTTTTGACACCAATTCCGTGTGCTCTGCAAGCCCATAGAACATTCCTTCCCGGATCGCCCTGGTTACCGGGTTTTCCACTTTTATACCGGGTTTTTCACTGATTATATTAAAAACAGTCGAAATGGGTTTTCCGAATGCATCATCGAATTTCCAGGCAGTCATCGCCTCTGCCAGAGGGTTCATGGTCTTTATTAAACCGTCTTTATCTGTTGAAATAACCGCTTCCCCAAGATTCTTGATCGTCGATGCCAGCCAATATTCGCTTTCCTTCAATTTCTTTTCCATCTGGTGTTTATAGATGGCTATCTCGATGTTGATACGAAGCTCTCTCTCCCTGAAGGGTTTAATTATATAACAGTAAGGCTCTGTTATTTTTGCTCTTTCAAGGATCTGCTCATCAGAATATGAAGTAATATAGAGAACCGGAATATCGAATCGGTCATGTACCTCTTTTGCTGTCTCAATGCCGTCCTTTTGGCCTTTCAACACAATATCCATAAGCACAAGGTCCGGGCGACTTTCCTCAATTTTTTTTATAGCTTTTTCCCCAGAAGATTCAACCGATGGAACAGCATATCCTAAACTGATCAAGCTTTCCCTCAGGTCTTCAGCAATGATACTTTCATCTTCAACTACAAGTATCTGCTTTTTAGACATTATTTAACTCCTTTAAAATGAATGTTAAATTCAGTCCCATGGTCACGATCCAGGTTTATTTCTCCATTTAGCTGGTTTTTAGCCAATATTTTAACCAGATGCAATCCCAGGCTGTTACTATTATCAAAATCTATTCCCTGGGCTATACCTATCCCATTATCCCACACTACTAAATTAATATCATTTTCATCTGTTCGCCGCATAAGAATCTTGATTTCACCTTTTCGATCATCTGGGAATGCATGTTTCAATGAATTGGCAACAAGCTCATTGATGATCAAACCGCAGGGAATGGCTGAATCAATTCCCAGTGAAACATTCTCGACTTTAATAGTTGTTACTATGCGGTTTGAAATAGTCCCATAAGAGTGGAATATACTCTTTACAAGGTCTCTGGTATAAACATCAAAATCGATTTTTGAAAAATCACGGGACTGGTAAAGTTTCTCATGAACAAGAGCCATAGAAGATATCCGGTTCTGGCTATCTTTGAAAATCTCAATATCATCCTTGTCTTTGATATATTTTGATTGAAGTCTAAGTAAACTGGAAATAACCTGCATATTATTTTTGACCCTGTGATGGATTTCCCTGAGAAGGGTTTCCTTTTCAAGAAGAGAAGACCTTGTCTGTTCTTCAGCTCTCTTTCGTTCTGTTATATCCCTTGAAATACCTGCAAAAGCGACGACTCTCCCACCCTCATCCTTTATTGGAGAAATTGTCACGCTGACATCGAAAATGCTCCCATCTTTTTGCTGTCTAATAGTTTCATAAGGTGTAATGATATTGCCTGATTTTACTTCACTTAGAAGTTTCTCGAATTCCGGGATTATGCTATCCGGTATTGTAGGCAAAATCTTTCCCACGGCTTCCAGGGCAGTCCAGCCGTATATCTTTTCAAAACCATTGTTCACCTGGAGAATTTTTTTTTCCAGATCGATGATTATGATGGCATCAGAAGTATTGTTAATGAATGATTCCAGTTTTTCTTTTATACTTATTAATTCTGCTTCTGCATGCTTTCGTTTTCGCCGCTCTTTTGCCTCGCTAAGTTCTCTTTCTATAGCAGGTATAAGCCTTGCAAGATTGCCTTTTATGAGATAGTCATGAGCTCCGGCTTTCATGGCCCCAACAGCAGTATCTTCACCGATTTTTCCCGAAACAATGATTATCGGTATCTCAAGACCGCTTTCCTGTGATATCCTGATCGCATCCAATCCTGAAAAATCAGGCATGACATAATCTGATATAATGATATCCCATGATTCAGCTGCAAGCGCTGTTCGCATGCCTTCAGGAGAGTCCACAAGTTCATATTCAAGTTCGTAACCCCCATGTTCAAGTTCTCCACGCAATACTCTTGCATCAAATTTGGAGTCTTCAATAATCAATACACGAAGTTGTTTATTCATTACAGTTATCTCCTTCTAAGAGGACATATTTATTATCATGATACTAATAATAATGGTTGTTTCGGTTAAATAGATTTCCATATATAATTTTTTTAAACCTTCATTAGCTATAAAATTCAGACTTATGTAATTTTGTCTGCTGGGACTTTGCTTTTAAGCCCTCAAGGTCGATCAAATCTCTAATAATATCTATCAGAACCCTGTTTCCATTAATTTGGATCTCACTTGTTTCCCCGTTAATCTCAAATGCCGGATCATCTATTGGAATTTTTATACGTGTTACAGCATTGCGGTGTTCCTTGAGGCGCGCATCCTTTGACTCCTTTACGGTTTCGGTCTTACGCGCTTCGATACCCAACAATTCAAGTTCGTATTTGAAACAGGGGCGATGGAAAAGCGAGGAAAGGATAAATACTGCAATTCCCAACCTTTCTGAAATGTCAATATCTTTCAAATGCTCTTTCACAATATTATAAACATCACGTTTCATACCGGGTTTAAAAACATATACTTTTGAAGGCGGTATATCGATCTCTTCCATGTAACCTGTTTCATGCAAAGCCCGAAGATATCCTGTAAGTATCAGCCTATGCTGGTCATATCCATTCTTTTTCAATTCCCTTGCTATACTGCTAATGGACATCTGCTTATTTGCCATCACTTTTGTAAGGATATTGTAATATTCCGACATGACTAAATTAGATTTGATAACAAACCTGATAAATGTTTGGGTGCCTCTTGTAATTGTAATACCTATCCCCAAAAAATTATTGTCAAAGAAAACATTTAAGGGATAAGCATAACGATAGATAGCATCAAGATCAGATATAACTTGTCAAAGAAAGCATGAGAACAACATATCAATTCAGGATATACACAAAAAAGAATCACAAATGGCACGAAAGCTGAATTCCTCGGATCTGCAAATCCTTAAGAAAATTGCGCCTGAGCTTGTTGATAACACATGCAGACATGCGGATTGGGAATTCAGGTCTGTGCTTCCTCCTGTGAGCCAGCATATTTCTACATCGAACAATGATTTCAGGGAACGCTTACTGAAGCTTTCTGATGAAGAATTGAATTACCTCATTAATTTGATCTTTGAGGGAATGGAGAGCCTTCATTGCGTAAAAAAGGAACATGTCGACGCACTTATTGAGGTAGTAAGCGAAAAGATCTCAAAAGTTAAAGCCGCTGAATTGCTTGAATTTCACAAGTTCGCAGGTGATTGAAATGCCGCATATTATGGAATTGTTCGGGAAAACACGCGTTGTTGTAAAAGACGGGGAGGTTGTGGAAGTAGGCGAACCTGTTGCGGATTGGTGTCCTGTGTTCAGCAAGGTTTCAAATGTTTCAAGACTCACTTCCCAGGAAGCAAAAAAGAACATGGAATACAGGATACGGGAACTGGGAATGTTCACACCGGAGAGAAAGTTAGATCAGGGTGTTTTTGTTAATTTCGGAGCAAGTGAGATAATGATGACCGCTCTTTCCCGCGGCCTTATCGACTCCACGGTCACTGTATGCGATGGTGCGGGAACCGTGATCACTGATAATCCAGCGCTGGTACAGGGCATGGGCGCTTTGATGTCAGGACTTATTGAAACCGAGCCGATAGCGCAAATCATTGCCGGGATCCAGGCGCGTGGAGGATTTGTTCTTGATAAAGAAAATGCAAGGATAGACCAGGCAGGGGGGCTTCTAAGGGCGTATGAACTGGGTTACAGGAATATTGCGGTAAGTGTTGTCTCCCCGGCAGACGCTGGGAAACTTCGTTTGATAGAGAAAGAAAAAAATATTGAACTTATACTTATCGGAGCTCATCTCACAGGTATCCGGAGCAAGGAAGCCCGGGAGCTTATCGCGAAGATGGATATAATCACGGGCTGCGCTTCTTTTATGGTCCGCCGTCTGGTACGTCCTGTACTCCAGGCTGGAACTTCAGTTCCCATGTTCGCATTGACACAGAAGGGTAAAGAGATGATCATTGAGAGAGCAAAGGAAATTGATTCACCAATTCTTACCAGTACAGCCCAATTGCCTGTGCTGCCTGAGCATAAGCAGCCCAGACCTATGTCTTAACTGCAATTATAACTAAAATCAGGCCAACGAAGAAACGAATACCTTCTGTTATTCTCTAATGTGAATCTCTCATCCTATTTTTCTGGCGGCAGTATCAATAGCCTGAAACAGGCTATCCCTTGGCATGATGATGGTTACAGGTATTCGGAGCACTTTTTCAATTGTAGTACTGACTATTGGTGCGCATACCACTGCTTTTGCACCGTCTCTCTCGGCTTTTATCGCAGCTACGATCGCTTCTTCCATTGAGGTTGCAGAATATTCCCTTATCGTAAGAAGGTGATCTCCTACCTTGAGTTTCTTCTCGGTGATAAGATCAAGCACCGGGCGGGCTGCTATGACAGCGATGGTGATATATTTCATAGTATTCTTCGTCCCAGGATATATCTGAAGAAGTTAATGGCGCATGCAAAAATCTTTACAAAAAATCAAGATTGGGATAAATTGCACTTTGCCTTTATCCGGATCGGGAAAAATCACAAATCGAAAAGGAAAGATTTATAATGTATAATAAGGTACTTCGATAAAAACTAATTTATGATAGTTTTTTATGGTGATTTGAATTCAATATAGGAGGACATAATAAAATGGTATTAGATTTAACCATGAGTATGGCTATATTGGCACTCATGGGAGCTCTTGCTACTATAGCGGGATGCCTTGAGGATCTTGAATCCGATGTAGGCTCGCAGAGCAATCCGAACTCCCAGGTACAATTAGCTCCCCAGATGGGATTTTTGCACAGAATATTTAACAAAGCGATTTCAGGTGAACCGATCAGCAACGGCATGTCAGCTGTGATCGGCGGTACTGTCACAACAGTACTTTTGAGCCAAAAGTTCTATCCATTGACCGCAATTGTAATTGGCGCGTTTATCGCAGCGATCATATTGGGTATCTTTGCTACAACCTCATTTGCAGGAAGAGTTGCGAGCCAGACAAGGTTCAAGCAGCCGCTGTATATGGATATTATGAGGTATACGACACCTTCGATCATAGCGCATAATTTCATTATGAATTTCTGCCTTGTGGCTATTGCATACATCCAATTTGAAATACTCGGATATCCATTCACTATCCCATTCCTTGCATTGATATGGGGCATTTCCGTGGGCGCTATCGGCTCATCAGTGGGCGATGTGCATTATGGAGGAGAACGTGAATTCCAGAACCGCGAATTCGGATGCGGTCTTAACACTGCGCTTTCAGGGCGTATTGTGAGGAAAGCCGAATCGGGGTTAAGGAATAGCATAGATAATGTCTGGTTCTGCGCCAAGTACGGAGGACCGGCAACAGGTATAGGTCTTGGTCTCACTGTTTTCTTCTCAAGCTGGCCCACAACCATTTTCGGGTATACATGGAAAGCGATAGGTGTGGGATTATTAATTGTTGCGGTTCTTACAATAATGAACAGGCTGGTAGAACTCAATGTGAGGCATGCTTACGGCCCATATAAGGAAGAAAAAAATGAAACGGAGGCTAAAGCATAATGGTAGCGATTGATCCAACATTATTAACTAATATTTTATTGATCGGTTTAAGTGGGACTCTCATTTGTCTTGCCGTTCACTTCATTCCAGTAGGAGGAGCGCCTGCAGCAATGGCACAGGCAACAGGTATCGGAACGGGAACTGTGGAACTTGCGGCAGGATCCGGTCTTGTAGGACTGATCACAGCAAGTTACATGTATGCTTATGAACCCCTGGCTGATATTCCCCTTGTTATGGCCGCAGGGGCAATGGGCTCAATGGTAATGCTTGCAAGCACAATGTTTGCCGGCAGTTTGATATATGCTTATGGTGTGGCAGTGCCATTTGCCTCAGCGCAGGTAAAAAAAGACCCCATCACTGGTGACAGGCAGGATACCTATATCTCCAAAGGAACACAGGGCCAGGGACTTCCCACAATCTGCTATGTGAGCGGCGTAGTGGGAGCGGCGCTTGGTGGAGCCGGTGGAGGGTTGATCTATTTTGTCCTGATGGACTTATATAAACCATATTTAGCATTGACAAGCGCATTTGCAGTGGCTGGCGTCTTTACAATGGGTGTGATGTATGTTAATTCAGTCATACCATCATACGGCGTGGGCGGAACAATTGAAGGAATTCATGATCCCAAGTTCAGGCGTGTGGTCGGGAAAGATGTGATCACAAGCTTTTTCGTGAGCATTCTTTGCGGACTCCTTGCAGTATTGATCGCAGGAGGAATGTCAGTATGAGCGATATCAAAGAAAGATCACCCAATCAATTAATGCTTTTTGGGATAATCGGAGGGCTTCTTGGAATATATCTCACCTATTTAATTCCATTAGTTGGAGAGAGAACAGGGGGAAAAATTGAGATCGCTCTTAATACTATCGCCCCTGTCGCTGGAGCCCTTGGGGCAATCTGCGCGGTTATGTGGGGCGCAGACGCTGTGAGGCGAGTTGCAAAATATGGTCTGGGAACAGGTGTACCTTCCATCGGGCAAATAGCGATGGGAATGGGAATAATTGCTGCCATGTTTGGCCTTGCAATTGTGCAAACAAATATCCTTGCAGGACCGATCGTGGCTTTGGCAACAGCATCCGTTCTTGGATTCATAATTGGCTGGTTTGCGCAGAACGTCATAAAGATGAAGATACCTGTGATGATCCGCTGCATGACTGAAATCGCTGCTTCGGGAACGTTGATCATTATCGGCTTTTCCGCAGCAGTCGCAGGAAATTTTGAGTTTGCTAACATTGTTGAACTGGTTTTTGATAATGGTGTAATGCTTGCAGTTTTCTGGGTTGGGGCAGTAGCAATGTTACATCCATTCAATGCATGTCTTGGTCCTGATGAAAAGCAAAAAAGGCTTTTGTATCTTGCCGGCTCAACAGGGGCCATAACAATGGCAGTTATAGGAATAGCTGCAACCATGACACTCGGTGAATCAGGAGTTTTAACCCTGGTACTCGGAATAGTCCTGTGGTTAATATTCTACAAGAAATTCTGGGATGAAGTATATAATGATGCTTCTTCAGTAGTTGGAACCGGATTGATCCCCAAGACGGAGGCATAAAAATGAGTCATATAAGAGTTGCCCCGGAACTGCATCTGATCTTGAATCCAACGACAGGTGTGATCGCAGAAGAAAAAGATGATGTCGTGGAATATTCACTGGAGGCAGTGAAAACACAACTGGACGAACTGGATTTAATCGTCACTGATATGATGAACCAGCTTGACCCCAATGCAAAATTATTGAACATGTTCCCCGGAAGAGAGAGAGCTTCCTATAATGCAGGAATTGTTACAAATGCATTTTATGGCGCAGTAATAGGATTTATGGTATCCTTTTTATTGCTCATAATGATGAAGCTTGGAGGGATTTAAATGGCGAATAAAGTTAAACCGGCAGCAGGATGGCCTGTTGTTAAAGGTGAATATGATGCCGGAAACCCGGAAAATTGCGTAGCTGTAACCACATGCGGTTCACATCTTAAGGGCGCACCGCAAATAGCAGCAGGCGCATGTATCACGGGACCGCATAAGACTGAAAATTTGGGCATCGAGAAAATAGTCGCCAACGTCATTTCCAATCCCAACATACGCTTCCTCCTCGTCACAGGCTCTGAAGTGAAAGGTCACATCTCAGGTGAAGCAATAATAATGCTCCACAAGAATGGGATCAAAGACAACAGGATCGTAGGTTCAACAGGCGCTATCCCTTACATTGAAAACCTGCCTGATGATGCCATCAAGAGATTCCAGGCCCAGATACAGGTAGTTGAAATGATCGGCACCGAGAATGAGGGAGACATCATTGCAAAGATCAAAGAACTGGCAGCAAAAGACCCGGGGGCCTTTGCAGGTGAGCCGATGATAATACAGGTCGGCGAGAAAAAAGAAGCAGAAGAGTTAGGCGGAGTCAAGCCCATGTCAGCTGAACTGGCTTCCATCCAGGCAAGGATAAAAGGCGTTCAACAGCAGACTATCGATATCGGGAATATGAATAAATTGATGTCAGGTATCTATGCCGGGAAGATCGAAGGTATAATGATAGGTCTTGTTGTTGGATTTACCATTCTTGGAATACTGATATTCGGCGGAGGTGTTTAAAATGGCAGAGAAAGAATACGAATATGGAAAAGGCGTACCAATGGTATTAACTCCTTCAATGGTTGCCATAGAAGCGCTTGTAGCGGATATCAGGTTCAGGGGCCAGCTAATTGCAAGGAACCAGAAACTTGAATCCGGTGTTGGCTCAACAGGCGTGATCGGTATCTCGATTGGTTTTGCGATCGTTATGATAGCAGTACTTGTTCCTCCTTTAGTGATGAGGTGAAAAAATGGCAGAAAAAGTCCCAATAGTTATCGTAGATCCGGAAGACTACAAGAATATCCTCCAGAAATTGGATGAAATAGATGAAAAGATCGAGTTTACGAATTCTGAGATACACCAGAGATATGGGAAAAAAATAGGAAGAGACATAGGAATACTGTACGGGATTTGCGCATCGCTCATGATCGTTGTGGTATATTTGTTACTGCTTCTTTCACCAGCGCTTTCAGATCCACGTTTAATCAATGTCATAAAGAAAGCTTTAGGATTAATTTAAGTGAGGTGCCAAGATGTTCAGATTTGATAAGAAACAAGAAGTATTTGAGTTCGGTAAAATTAAAGTGGGCGGACAGCCGGGAGAATACCCAACAGTACTTGTCAGTACGATGTTTTATTTAAAACATAAGATCGTATCTGATGAAGACCATGGCGTATTTGACAAAGCTGCAGCCGAGAAACTGTGGAATACACAGGAAGTAATGGGAGATACGACAGGAAATCCATATTTCAATCAGCTTGTTGGTGAAACACCTGAAGCTATCAAGAAATATATTGACTGGTTCGTAAACATATGCGATGATGTACCATTCCTTGTTGACTCCTCTGACGGACATGTCAGGGCTGTTGCCGCAAAGTATGCAAAGGAGATCGGTGTTGAGAAACGTGCCATACACAATTCCATCAATGCAAGTATTGGTGCTGAAGAGATCAAAGCTCTAAAAGAAAGTAAGCTGACCTCAGCGATCATACTCGCATTCAATGCTACTAACCCCAGCGTTGAAGGAAAACTTGAGATCCTTGAGAAAGGAGGAACAGGACAGGCAAAAGGTATGCTTGATGTAGCAAAAGATGTCGGGATCACAAGACCCCTGGTGGATGTAGCAGCAACGCCTCTCGGAGCAGGCTCCGGAGCCACGATCAGGTCGATTCTTGCTATCAAAGGCAAATTGGGCTTGCCAGTAGGCGGAGGCTTTCATAACATGGCTTCTGCATGGGATTGGATGAAGAAATACAAGAAGACAGATCCGGATGCAAAGACCGAGTCATGGCCGCCAGTAGATATAGGCACAAACCTTGTCGCACAAATAATGGGCGCTAATTTCCTTCTGTATGGTCCAATTGAGAATGTAAAGAAGGTTTTCCCGGCAGTAGCAATGGTAGATATCATGCTCGGTGAAACCGCAAAAGACCTCGGCCTCAGTGTTCTGGCTGAAGCCCACCCGATAAAGAAATTGGTGTAAATTTACACCTTTTTTTTTACCTGTTTTATCAATTTCGAAAGAGCGAAAGCGTTTTTTCTCCATTCACAGAAAGTGAATAAAATGCAAAACGTGACCGTTTTATTTTACATATCATTCCATTTTTTTCTAACATCATCAGATGATAGGAAACAGAAGACTTCTTGGCTTTTAGCTTTCTTGCCATCTCATCCATACAATGTTCTCTTTGCTCAAGCATCAGCAGGATCTCAATCCGGTGGGAATTTGCGAGGAGTTTTAGTTTCCAGGCGATTTCTTTTGAGGTTTGTCTTAATGGGTCATGTTCTTTTTCCAGATCTAGGAGCCAAACTTTGCGAAGTTTTTCATCAGAGGGGCAGCATATTTCTGTGTTTTTTGATGTGCACATGCATTTATTATTCATAATCCAGGCATTTTATGTCTTTTCATCGCATTTATTGTTCTTTAAGCAATTGTTTTTGTGCAACCATAGCAAGTATTGAGTTAACAAGCTTTTTCCCTTCTTCAATATCATTCACTTCCCTGATAGTAACTTTTCCGCTTGCGAAAAAATTAACCTCGCGCCTTCCAAGACGTACAAGGACCACGCCCAAACTCTCGGAATAACGTGCATCCAGGGTTTCTGCAAGTTCTTTGAGATTCGGTGGGCTATTAAGGTGAGCGATTATCCGGAGTTTCCATGGGTCTATTAAGCATGGAAGCACCTGTTCTATGCGTTCAACGAACATTATTGAATCCATCCACCTATTAATTTTCCTGTAAAATACGAGATGGTTATAACAACCACAGCAAGGGAAACATGCTCGATAACAAGTTTGATCGCGCTTTCATTCTTTAATTTTGCGATATAAATATTAAGTGCAACTATAAGCAATATCCCCCAGACAATATCAACAATAACTGCAAATCCCAGCTCATAAATCAAAATCGGGACGGCAAAAGTCAGTATAGAACCGCAAACCCCGAGAAATGTGAAAAAGGTTGTCATCCACACTTCCCTTGTATTATGCTTAGCTCTCCCATTCTCTAATTCAGCCTCCTCGACAACGTGGAAGCCGGCGGCGTCTGCCATTCCGTCAGCTATTGCCATGACCACGATCCCTGCAAATACCGCCAATCTTGAAGAAGTGGCTTCATGCAAGCCAACGATCATCCCAAGAGCTGTGATCACTCCCGAAGTTATTCCAAAACTGACCCCTGTCACCAGTTGATTCGGGAATTTGTTATTCATTTCTTCCATTCCACAAAAGACAGCAATCCCCCTGCAACTACAAGCGCCATACCTACAAGAATAACCTTCGCTTCAAGCTGGAAGAGCATGAATACGCTGAATAACATGCCCAAAAGAGCAAGTAGCGGGAACCCGCCTATCGTAAATGGTACTCTGAAGGGTCTTTTCACATCTGGTTCCTTGTACCTCAATACGATCATGGAAGCATTTATCACAAAAAATGTAACGAATAAAGTGAAGTTGGCAATGTTTGCCACGAATGCGATATCACCTGCAAAGATGAACAGCAGCGATAACAACGCTATGTTTATTATGGCTATCCATGGTGTTCTCCTTAAAAAATGAACCCTTGAAAGGATATTGGGAAGATGTGAGGAATCAGCCATCCCATAGATTATTCTTGACGAGCCCAGCATCATCAAAAGAACGGTATTGGCAGTTGAAAAAAGAGCAATAATAGTCAGAAAGACAAATGCGTTGCTCCCAAAAGCAGAAAAAGCAATGTCTGCAAGAGGCGCATCTGATCTACTCAGATTTTCCCATCCAACAACGCTCACAGCAGAAATTGCCACCAGAATATAAAGCACCACACTGATCAAAATGGAAAATATCAATCCCTTCGGAATTGTTTTCTCAGGAGATTTCGTCTCTTCCGAGAGCTTAACGATGCTCTCAAAACCTGTATATGCAAAAAAAACTAATGCTGAAGCCTGGAAAACCCCGGCCATTCCCAGAGGCATTTCAAAATAATCAACCTTTCCAAGATAAGGAACTCCTATGAATATGATAATCAAAAGCCCTGATGTCTCAATAAGTGTAGAGATAATTGCGAACCGTGCCGATTCTTTTATTCCCCAGAAAAGGAGAAAAGAAAGAGCAATTATCAGGACAAACGCCGAGGTAATTATAGGCATATTGAATAATACTTTGAAATAGCCTCCGAATCCGAGAGCCACAGTTGAAGCCCCGATCGCTCCGCTTAAGATTATCAGCCAGCCGACAATAAAAGCCAGCCTTTTTCCAAAAGCATGTGAAGTATATTCGTATTCTGCGCTTGCTTTTGTAAACATGGATGAGAGTTCTGCGTAACTCAATCCGGTGAATATCGCTATTAATGCCGAGATAGCAAATGACATCCATAAGGAATTCCCTGCAAGACCGGATGCTCTCCCTAAAAGCGCGTAGATTCCCGCGCCAAGGATGATACCTACGCCGGAAAGAGTGACTTCAAGAAGCCCTAGCTCACGTTTCAATGACGCCTTTTCTCCCATAAGTTTATATATTATGTATAAATTGATAAAGATTTGGGTTTTTATGCTGATTATAAAATTCATAATACCATTGATACTTTTCATTAATCCTGTGTTGAGGCTGGTTAAACATGGTTAATGCCACCAGGCATAAGATAGGGGGGATAAAACCAATTAAGCCCACAAAATCCCAGTTGAATGCCCTGGAAAAGTTGAAAAGGCTTGACCGGAGCCTCCATGTTATATGGGATAAAAGAGGAATTCCCTCTCATTTATGCGGAATTTTATCTGTTGAGATAGGAGAAGACCCGGAAAGAATGGCACAAAAATTTCTTCTTGATAATTTAAAATTATTTAAAATGAAGGAAAATTTAAAGGATTTAACTTTAATCAAAAAGGCAGAAAGTCTTGGGGGATGTCATGTTATATTCCAGCAGTTTGTCGATGAACTGCCTGTTCACAATGCTTTTAGTTCGGTTCATATGGATAAAAATAACCTGGTCAAAAAAATCGATATATGTTATCACCCCGACCTTTATGTGGAACCCTGGGAAAAAGGCATCTTACAGGAAGAAGCAATTCGCATTGCCATTGATTTTCTTAACGCGGAAAAAAGACTTTCAGGAAACGTTTCTGGAGAACTGGTCATTTATTCAAAAAAGGAAAAGTACTATGCAGCATGGAAAATTGCAGTTTCTTGTATTAACCCAATTGAGGAATGGCATGTATTTGTCGACTGCAATACTGGCAAAATATTGGATATTCTGGATGTGTTACTTAAGGCAACAGGTCGAGGAAAGGTCTTTATTCCAAATCCTGTGGTTGCTCTCGGGGATACGAGTCTTACTCATGAATCCGAGATCCCGGACAGGGCTTATTCCACAGTTGTATTGAGGGATCTGGACGGATCAGGTTATCTCAGGGGGGTGGATGTCGATACATGTATCACACCGAATAGAGCACAGGAACAGAATTTGATTTTTAATTATTCGAGGTCAGATCCGGGCTTCAAGGAAGTAATGGTTTATTATCATATCGCTGAGGCGCATCGATATATAAAGGACCTTGGATTCACGAACTTATGCAGAAAGATCATCAAAGTGAATGTTCAGGGAGATTTCGTGGATAACTCATATTACAATCCGGATAACAGGGAATTGGTTTTCGGTACGTGGTATATAGATGATGCGGAGGATGCTGATATAATTCTTCATGAATACTGCCATGTCATGCTGGATGAACAGGTGCAGGGTTTTGGGCAAAACTGGAATACCTGCCCTATCGCAGAAGGATTTTGTGATTTTTTTGCTGCATGTTATTTTGCTGAAATAAATGGTGGTTTTAACCGTGAGTGCGTCGGGGACTGGAACGGTGTTGGGAAAATGAGAAATTGCGTGAGCAGGGTGGACAGCAAAAAGCATTATCCAGAAGATTTCCTTGGATTGGGGAGCTGTGATAGGGATGGAGAAATATGGTCTGCCACTCTGTGGGATATATATCTGCAAATGGGCGGGGCTTCCAAGGTCAAAGTAAGAAGGCTTGCTGCAAGGGATAACGCCATCCGATTGATCATTGAAAGTAATTTTAATTTAAATATTAATTCAAGGTTTGAAGATGCTGCCGACGCAATTATTATTGCAGATAAAAATATTTACGATGGCGCCAACGAACATTTGATAAGGGAAGTCTTAGTAAAAAGGGGAATTCTATTTCCACTGGTGAAAACATATAGTGGTAAAAAAGCTGATTAAAAAAATTAATAATGGGTTCAGAAACAGGCGAATTCAGAGTAATTCCCTGAACCTCAATATTTGGCCAATCTGCGATCTTCGACTACGCATAACAAACCATGTCCGCAGCCTATTGCAGGGGCATTTCTATGCATAATTTCTTCTTATTTTCTCTTCTGGACCAGGATCAAAGAAACTATTAATCCGAACACAAGTGCTGCTTCGAATCCCGGAACTGCTTTAGGACTTTTGGTCTTCTCAAGCTCTGCTATCCTGCGCAATGTCCTGTTCTGGGATTTGATCTTATTAAGATCCAGATTCACCTGCGCCCAGCCATACCAGTGTGCATAGTCAGGGTTCATGTGATACGCCCCTTTCCATGAGTGGACAAGTGCATATTTATACATCTCAAAGAACTCAGCCTCAATGCCTGAGGTATTTGAATATGTCTGCTGTCCTGTGAGGGTAAGATTATTTCCAGTAACGGGATTTGGCGGCCTGTTTTCAGGCATGGGGTCAAGCAAACCATCTTTATAAAGTCCTTCGATTATTGTTATACCTTCTCCTACTTTTTTATCGGCCTGTACTTTGATGTCATCAGCATTCTCAAGTGTACTCTTTGCAAAATTCCTGGAATGGCAGCGTATACAGATTGAAAGCATCTTTTCCCGGTTCGTATCGAATTTTTCCTGTGTTATTGCCCTCATGACAATGCCATTCCTGTCTTTTACATAATTATCCTGGCTGCTATTATCGCTTAGGAAAGCCCCCTGAGATACTGTTCCTATGGTTATCCCCTGGCTCACATCATGCGTTCCACCATCCATATGGCAGGTAATACAAGCCGGTGCGCGTGCGCTTGTCCTGTTCGTCTCCTGGATCATGCCATGCTTTGATTTTTTATAGTATTCTATCTGTTCATGGTCAAGTCCCATGTGGCAGGTCTCACATGCTTCTGGCTGGCGTGCTTCAACTTTACTGAATACATGCCTTGTATGGCATGAGTCGCATTTCCCTACTGAGCCGTCAGCATAAACTTTTCCAATGCTATGGCACCCCTCACACATACTTGCCCGCATTTTGTCATCCGGGATTGCCTTATAACGGGCTGCAACAATCATCTTTGTCCAGCCAAGATTATGCTTTCCTGCAGTGAATTGACTTACCTGGCCCGGATGGCACTTTGCGCAGTCCGATGGTGATGGCGTCTGTGTGATCAGGAAACTGTTATGACCTATTGCGTCTTTATCCCCATTCACTGCCCCATGACATTTATCACATGTTACATTATTTAAAGCATGTTTACTCTCTTTCCAGTCATTGATTATCCCATATGTTGCTCCGACCGATGTATGACAGCCCACACATGCGTTTTCAGCAGCAGCAGACAATCCTGTCAAGAATAGTATAATAGCTATTCCTATGAACCCCTTGATCATCTTTTAACCCACCTCATGTTAATTTATCATTAATATACCATAAATATATGGTGCGCCTGGAGGCCGGCACACCATTATTACTCTGTGGGATGTTACGCTGGCAATCCCAGGGCTGACCTTTTCTTCATTATATGTGCCTCTATGCCTTTTGCCGCTTCAACCATGTCTGTCTCTACGGCAATCTTTCCACCAGTGATTCCTTCAAGGTCTACGGTAAGGAGTTTCACGAGGCGTGGTGCGCCTGCAACCGGAGGAAGAGGCGCCACATGGGTATAAAGTCCAAAAGCCAGGGCAAATAATGCATCGATCGTGGCTTTCTGTTCCATATACTCCGGCGCTGTCACTGCAACTGGAAGCTGGGACGGGTCAACGCCGAGTGCATCAGCAACCGCTGTCACAAGAAGCGTGATTCTTCCTGTATCCGTGCATGTTCCAAAGCTCAGGACCGGAGGTATCTTGAGAAGCTCGCATACCGCCCTGAGACCTGGACCTGCTTCCTGTTTTGCTTCAAGAGTGGTAAGTCCTCCGACCTGAAGTGCGGCATTTCCGCATCCTGCGCTGATCACAAGTATATCCCGTTTTATTAGTTCGCGGGCCATTTTCAATGTATTTACATCCTGGCCGCTGTCACGCAGCGTTGTGCAGCTGACAAGTGCCACTACTCCTTTTAACGTTCCTTTCTTGATAACATCAAGAAGCGGGTCAAGAGTACCGCCAAGTGCCCCAAGGCATGCCTCGGTCGAGAAACCGATCAGCGCATTCTGCTTCTTGCTTGATGGATTTGTGACCTTTCCTTTTCTTTTATTGAAGTTCCCAATCGCGATATCTATGAGTTTCTGTGCCTGAGCTGCTGCATCTTCCGGTTTATAAACGATCTGGTCTTTCATACCCGGAATGTTGACGAGTTTTGAGACTGAAATAAGGTTAGTGTTGTATTTATCCTGGTATTCGCCCATTCCCGGAGGCGAGCAGTTCATATCCATGGCAAAAACATCGATGCCGCCTGTTGCAAGCGCTGGTTCGACAGACAGCCAGTTCCCGGTCATGCCAACGAATACATCGTCTATAGGGAATCTCTGGATGAGTTCCTGTCCTGTTTCGATTGAGCCGATGATATGTAGTCCTTTTGCTCCTGCTTTCTTTGCAGCATCCTGGTTTTTTACCTCATGGGCAGCTTTGATAAGAGCCGCGCCGATAAAAGGTTCATGACCATTTGCCGCAATATTTACATAAGTTGGGTCGATAATTCCAAGATCCACATTGACTGCATGTGGCTGGGGCGTTCCGAAAAGTATGTCCTGTCCCATCTCAAGCGGTATCTGTGAGCCGTAAATACAGGAAATGCCAAGACGCAATGCCTTTTTTGCAAGCGAAACATAATCGCCATCAATATTTGTCATCGCGCTTGTGGTAGCATCCATGACCTCATGAAGTGGTCCTCCTGGAAGTACTCCAAGTTTTCTCCAGAGTTCTATCCTTGACTTCGGGGCAAATCGAAGAACATTTGAAAGCTCGATGTCAGAATCAGAGTTTATTTCAGCAGTCATCGCATCTGCCAATGCAATTGCGATATCTTTTGCGCTACCGTCAGTTTTTAAGCCCATCTTCCCGGCAAAACTTTTAAGCTTTGCTTCATCCTTTATCTGGAAAGGCGTTTTACCCGAGGCTGTCGCTTTGAGTGTTTTGGCAACACTCTTTGCATGGTAAGTATATGCCGTTGTACCCATGGTATTCAGGAACAGCATGTTCCTCATTGCCATTGCATCGGCATCTATGCCACAAACACCGCGCTCTGCTCCTGGCTTTATCCTGCATGGGCCGTTGCTGCAAAGCTGGCAGCTTATCCCCTGTTCACAGAATGAACAGCGTTTTCCCTGAGCCTGGGCCCTATCAAAAGAGTTCGTTACATTATCTTTATGCAATATATTATGCATTTTTATTATTGATTCATGTGCACTAATCGGTTCCATAATTCTCCTCCTATGTCTTTAATGTCCTGTCCTGTATAAATGTGTTATTCCCAGTTCTATTTTTATTATATTTTTCAACCATTCTTATTACCTCTTTCCGTATTGTTTAAGGCCAGTATCCTAACAATACTCTATAATATATAAATTTAATGACTATAAGATATAAGAAATAAGTTAAATTAACATATAATGTATAACATACGATGATAGAATTTATGGCAGATTTCTGGATAAAAGATTATTTCTAGGATTGAGAACAATTTTAATGTGTGAATCCTTATGTCTCTACCCATAATTCTAAAAGAACATATTGAATATAGCCCGGACTCAGTTGTCAGCAAGACCCTGAAACAGAATCCGGCAGGCACAATAACATTATTTGCTTTTGATGCAGGACAGGGGTTAAGCGAGCATTCTGCGCCATTTGATGCCGTGGTCCAGGTTATTGAAGGAGAAGGACATTTTATCATCGGGGGAAAATATCACGATTTGAAAGAAGGACAGTTGATAATAATGCCAGCAAATGTGCCGCATGCTGTAAAAGCCGGGCAGAAGTTCAAAATGCTGCTCGTAATGTTGAAGTCCTCTTAAAAAGACGATTGCCAGGATAATAAGAAACGCATTATGGTTATGAGTATCAAAACATATAAATGCCATTAATGTTATACACCTAAATTGAAGAATAAACCGGGGTGTTGGCTAGATTTTTTTTGCCGATAGTTCTCTGAAAGAACCGGAAATGTAAAATAAGGAGAAAACAAAATGAATAATAAAATAAAATTATCACTTATGAGTGTGGGATTCGCTGCGATTCTTTTATTGGCGCAAACCAATTCAGCGCTGGCCGCGACTGCGCCGCCACTGGGCCAGGCAACAAGTTTCGGGGTCCTGGGGGCCTCGGCGGTAACCAATACCGGTCCGACCGTCATCATCGGAGATCTTGGTATCTGGCCAAACAATGCGGATTCGATCACTGGCTTTCCGCCGGGGAGCTACACCGCGCTGCACGCAGCGGATGCGGTAGCGCCTGGGGCTCAGAATGATGCCACCACCGCGTACAATACACTGGCAGGCCAGGCTTACGATGTCGACTTGACTGGCCAGGACCTGGGCGGACTAACGTTAATTCCAGGTGTCTATCGTTTTTCGTCGTCGGCTCAGTTGACCGGGACACTCACTCTCGACGCCCAGGGCGACTCCAATGCGGCGTGGGTATTCCAGATGGGGAGCACCCTCACGACCGCAAGCGGCTCGTCTGTGATCGTAAACAATAGCGGCTCACCATGCAACGTATTTTGGCAGGTCGGCAGCTCCGCAACTCTGGGTACAACCACTGCGCTCAAAGGAACTATTATCGCACTCGAAAGCATCACAATTAATAATGGCGTCACTCTAAAAGGGAGAGCTCTGGCGCGAAATGGTGCGGTGACCTTGATTAACGACAACATCGACACGACCGGGTGCACCGGTCCAACTCCAACATCAACAACTCCAACATCAACATCACCAACTCCAACATCAACATCACCAACTCCAACACCAACATCACCAACACCAACTCTAACACCGCCATCTCCAGTACCGGAAATGAGTACTATAGTCTTGATGGGAACAGGAATAGTTGGACTGTTATTGATAGCTGTAAGAAATAGAAGATAATTTATTATCTTCCATTTTTTGAGATTTTTGTAATTGTTTATCTAACATTTTTTCTTTAACATTTTCATGAATTTTGCCACATCATCTCGCTGGAATCATTCTTGCTTCAGCACGCAAAGGTTAATAGTCATAAACCAATATAAGGTCATTTAAATTTAAACACAAACTAAATGGTGAAATATGCACTGGCGAGAAAAAGAATTGCTTAACATACTGAAAACTGGAAAAATGACAACTACCGAGATAGTCGCCAGGGTAAATATGAGCAAGGCAACAGCCCTGAAGTACCTGGATGGAATGAAAGAACAAAACCTGGTTGATAGCGAAGAGATAGGCACTGCAAAAATCTGGTTCTTAAAAAATGAAGAAGAAATAGTTGAAAAGAAAATCAAAATACTAATTGCGGATGATGATAAAAATGTTGTTAACATTATCCGATATTCTATAGATGATCAATACGAGATTTTAGAAGCTGCAAATGGAAAAGAAGCTCTGGGGATGGTCTTTGCCAGATCTCCTGACATCCTGGTCCTGGATATCATGATGCCTGAAATGGATGGCTACATGGTCTGCAAAGAATTAAAAGAACATGATTCCACAAAGGATTTGCCAATAATAATTTTGTCTGCCAAGGGCAGTGTAGATGATAAGCTCAAAGCAATAGGTTTTGGGATAGATGATTATATGGTAAAACCCTTTGACCCGAGGGAATTAGAGGCAAGAATAAAAATGAGGTTAAAACGGACTCACGATATGGATTAACCTGGTTATTGTGATCATGACCAAAAAACAAGAACAATCCAAAATAGGCAAGAATTCCGGGACCGGGAAATCTCACAATTTGGATGATAACATCCCTGTCGTAGGTATAGGCGCCTCTGCGGGTGGGCTTGAGGCTTTAGGGAAATTTTTTTCCAATATGCCTTCTGACAGCGGAATGGCTTTTGTTATTATCATGCACTTTGATCCAGCTTCTAAAAGCCTCATGGCTGAAATATTGAAGAGATATACAAAGATGGAAGTATTCCAGGTGGAAGAATGTATGAAGGTTGAGCCAAACCATGTCTATATCATACCGCCCAATAAAGATATGGCAATACTTCGTGGAATACTTCATTTACTGGAATCTGTGTTGCGCCAGGGGATAAGGCATCCTATCGATTTCTTTTTCCGGTCCCTGGCCGATGACAAAAGAGAAAAAGCTATCTGTATAATCCTGTCAGGAACCGGAACTGAAGGAACTCTGGGCTTAAAAGCTGTCAAGGGTGAGAACGGTATGATCATGGTCCAGGATGTAAAATCGGCCGCTTATGACGGTATGCCAGTAAGCGCCATAGCCACCGGACTTGTGGACTATATTCTGCCTCCTGAGAAAATGCCGCAGCAGCTTCTTAAATATGTAAAACAATTTTCCATTCAAGTCGCAAGAAAACCCGATAACGCAACCAACTTCACTAATTCACAACAAAAAATAATCATCCTGATAAGAGACCAGACAGGACATGATTTTTCCCATTACAAGCAAAGTACGATCGTCCGAAGAATTGAAACGCGGATGAACATCCACCAGATTGACAATATATCTGATTATGTCCGTTATCTGCGTGAAAACCCCCATGAATTAGAAACGCTCTACAAAGATCTTTTGATCGGGGTCACCAATTTTTTCAGAGACCTGCAGGCCTTTGAAGTACTCAAAAAAGAAATATCCGACCTGTTTAAAAATAAGAATGCTGTGCGGGTCTGGGTTCCAGCCTGTTCCACGGGTGAAGAGGCTTATTCTATCGCCATGGTCTGCAAGGAGTATATGGATGAGACAAAAAATGATCTCAAAGTCCAGGTCTTTGCCACAGATGTGGATAAGACCGCCATTGAAATTGCCCGGGCAGGTGTTTATCCAGATAGTATTGCTGCTGATGTAACCCATGAACGCTTACAGCGTTTTTTTACAAAAAATCCTGATACCTGCGTGATCAAAAAGGAAATCAGGGAAATGGTAATATTTTCTCCTCAAAATATCATCAAAGATCCACCTTTTTCCAGGCTGGATATGGTCAGTTGCAGGAATCTGTTGATCTATCTTGGCCCTGAGTTGCAGAAAAAACTATTGCGCCTTTTCCATTATTCCTTAAACCAGGACGGGATTCTTTTTCTGGGTAATTCCGAAACTATAGGTGAACTTACAGACCTGTTTTCCGTTCTGGATAGAAAAGGGAAAATCTTTAAACGCAAGGGATTGGCAGCTTTACCATTGATGGGGGATTTTATCCATATTGCTCCACGTGAAATCAATGAAATAAAAGAAACATTTGACCCAAAACCCAGAGGCATCGGCGAACTTACTGAAAAGATACTGCTTGAGAGCTATGTCCCTTCATGTGTTATAATAAATGAAAAAGGGGACATTCTCTATATTCATGGTAAAACCGGAAAATACCTGGAACCAGCCCCGGGAAGAGCCAGTTTTAATATCTTAGAAATGGCGCGCGAAGGCCTGAAACTTGAATTGAACGCAGCCATTCGTAAAGTCATCACCCGGAAAAAGGACATTGTCTTTAAGGATTTGTATGTAAAGACCAATGGAGATGTCCAAAAAGTTAACCTGGTCGTCAAACCTATTGTAAAACCTGAGGCCATGAAGGGACTTATAATGGTCATTTTTGAGGATGTCCGGTCTCTTGAACCTTCAAGGCCAGCCAAAAAAACCCATACTTCAAAACATATTAATGAACATGTGTCTGAACTGGAACAGGAATTGAAATCCACAAAAGAAAATCTTCAAGCAACCATAGAAGAATTTGAAACCTCCAACGAAGAACTCAAATCATCAAACGAGGAAATTCAGTCTTCAAACGAGGAATTGCAAAGCGCCAATGAAGAACTGGAAGCCTCAAAGGAGGAGCTGCAATCCATCAATGAGGAACTGATGACTCTTAATGCTGAACATCAGGTCAAGATAGAGGAGTTCTCAAGGGTCATTAACGATATGAACAACTTGCTTGCCAGCACAGAAATTGCAACGATCTTTCTTGATAATGACCTTCATATCAAAGGTTTTACCCCTGCTGTCACCAAAATAATCAATCTTATTAAAACAGATATTGGGCGCCCGATAAGTGACATAGTGTCCAATCTGGAATATGAAAATATGGTCAAAGATGTTAAGATCGTACTCGACACACTGGTTTTCCAGGAAAAAGAAATTAAGAATTTAAAAAATCTCTGGTATTTAATGCGGATTTTGCCCTATCGAACTATAGAGAATATTATCGATGGCGCAGTCATTACATTCATTGATATTACCCGGAGAAAACGGATGGAGCAAATGGAACGAGATGCCCGGATATATGCTGACGGCGTAGTGGATACGGTGCGCGAATCGCTTATAATATTGGACAAAGACCTCAGGGTATTATCGGCGAACCGGTCTTTCTATAAGACTTTCCAGGTTTCCAGAGAAGATACCGAAAACAAATTCATATACGAAATAGGCAACCATCAATGGGATATTCCAAAGTTGCGAGAGTTTCTGGAGGAGATCATACTCAGGGACTCGGTTTTCAATGATTTCGAGGTTGATTACGAGTTCCTGCGCCTCGGCTACAAGAGAATGATGCTCAATGCCCGCCGGATATATCAGGAGGGGAAAGGCAAAGAGATGATACTTCTTGCCATTGAAGACATCACGCAGCGAGCAGGGAAAGGGTGAACTATAAAATCTGGGGATAGAGATGTGAAAGGAGAAAAAACTTATTCCGAAAAAATATCTGACCTGAGAAAACGGGCAGAGGATGCTCTGCAGGGAAAACGTGAGGATATTTCCGGACTATCTATTACGGATGCCCGGAGTTTGATCCATGAACTTCAGGTTCACCAGATCGAACTGGAAATGCAAAACGAAGAACTTCAAAGGGCTCAGAGGGAACTCGAAGAGTCGCGAAACAGATATTCTGATCTGTATGATTTTGCCCCCGTTGGTTATTTTACTTTTGATAAAAATGGGCTTATCATAGAAGTCAATCTCACAGCAGCAAATAAATTGGGTGTGGAAAGAAGCTTTTTGATCAAGAAACCATTTTCGCTTTTTATTTCCCCGGGCAGTAAGGATGTGTTTTATCTGTACTTGCGGCATGTTTTCAGGACCAATCTCAAACAGGCCTGCGAACTCAAACTTGTGGATAAGAAGGGAGTTTCGTTCGATATACAATTAGAAAGCATACCAGTCCAGGATGGAGAGGGGAATTCCAGCTATTGTCGGGCAGTCATGAGCGATATTACAGAACTTAAGAGGACCGGGGAAGCCATTCAGGACGCTCTTGCATATGCCGAGAGCATCATAGATACAATACAAGAACCACTTGTGATCCTTGATTCATATCAGAAAGTGAAAAAGGTGAATCATGCTTTTTATAAAACGTTCAAGATCCCGATAGAAGATACTAAGGACAGATCGTTATATGAATTAGGGAACGGCCTGTGGAATATTCCCAGGCTGAAAGAATTACTTGAGGAAATTATTTCCAGGAAAAACCAGTTCAAGGATTTTGAAGTTGAGCAGGATTTTCCTGATATAGGGAAAAAGGTGATGTCGCTCAATGCCTGCCGACTTGATCGAGCGGGCGCCGATATGATCCTCCTCGCGATGGAGGATATCACAGAGCGCAAAAAATTGATAGAACTGGGTCTTGAGAATGAGCGTCTCAGAAGTGCAAACAAAACCAGGTCAGAGTTTCTGACAATCATGAGCCATGAACTGAGGACGCCTCTTACGGCAGTTATAGGATATTCAATAATCTTGCGGGGGAATACCCAGGGTAAATTAAATCAGAAACAGAGCTTTTTTGTGGATAATATTCTTGCAAGCGGCAAACACCTGCTTGACCTCATCAACAATTTTCTGGACCTTGCTAAAATAGAAGCTGGAAAGCTGGAATTGGTTCTTGAGGAAATATTTGTTATTGAAATATTAAATGATATACTCAAGCTTTTCAAAGAGAATGCACAAGAACATAATTTAATCATTGAAAAAGAATTTGACCCGGAACTGAAGTCTATAAAGGCTGACAGGCGGGCGTTCAAGCAGATACTTTTCAACCTGATGGGCAACGCGATAAAATTCAGCAAGCAAGAAGGGGGGATTGTTACTGTGTCAGCAAAAAGAGAAGGCGACATGGTAAAAATATCAGTCTCTGATAAAGGCATTGGAATTAAGGAAGAAGAATTACGAAGACTCTTCCAGAAGTTTGAGCAGCTTGATTCGGGAACATCCAGAAAATACGAGGGTACAGGTCTTGGACTTGCGATTACCAAACAGCTTGTAGAGCTCCATGGTGGTAAGATCACGGTTGAAAGCAAATACGGGCAAGGCAGCACTTTCACCTTCTCACTGCCTATCGATGAGAAAAAGTAGTATGCAGCACGGTACGAATTTTCGCTTTAAGTTCATTTAGATCAAATGGTTTTGTAATATAGTCATCTGCCCCTAATTCCAGGCCTGCGATTCTACCTGTCTCACCCATCCCTGTCAGCATAATAATCGGGATCGATCTGGTCAATGGATGTTTTTTGATCTTGTTACATATCTCATAACCGGTCACGTCCGGAAGCATGATGTCTAATAATATTAAATCAGGAGCTTCGCTGCACGCTTTTCGGATCGCTCCGTCACCAGTGTACGCTTCAATAACTTTGTAGTTATCTGATTCAAGGGACATCTTCAAGGCGCTGACTATACCTTTCTCATCATCCACAACCAGTATTTTGACCTGCATACCACGTTCACCTGTTGTTTTAGATATGTTCCATTTCATCAATATCTTATTCTGTACATATAACTTCGTGTAAGGTTTTTAGCAATCTGTGCGCAGTGTAAGGCTTTGATAAAAAAGCCTTCGCCTCTGTGCTTCCAAACTTTCCATGTGCATCTTTATCTGCTAATCCACTAACAGCAATAACCTTAACCTCAGGGTTAATTTTATGAATCGCCCGGATGCTCGCATGACCATCCATGACCGGCATCATTATATCCATAAGGACAACTTTGATTTTATCCTTATTTTGAGCATACAATGCCACTGCCTGGGCACCGTCATTGGCCGTAAGCACTTTATACCCGTACTTTTCCAATGTCGAGGAGGTAATTTCACGAATTGAGCCTTCATCTTCAGCAACCAGAATCAACTCTCCATGCCCGATAGACAATTCAAGCTGTTCTTCTTCTTTTTGTACTTCGGTTTTAATCGCAGGCAAATATACACTGAATTTCGTTCCTTTTCCAACCTCACTATACACATCGATGAATCCGCCGTGGCTCTTCACAATTGCAAATGCTATTGAAAGACCAAGTCCCGTGCCTTTGCCAAACTCCTTTGTCGTGAAAAACGGTTCAAAAATCCTGTCAAGTATCCTGGGGAGGATACCGGTTCCGGTATCCGAGACTGAAATGATAATGTAAGAACCAACTTTAGCTTCGGCATACTTGCGTTCATAATTTTCATCAATGAAAAAATTCGAAGCTGTGATGCTTAAGATACCACCATCCGGCATTGCATCGCGGGCATTCACGCACAGGTTCATCATAACCTGGTGTAGTTGTGTGGCATCTCCTGAGATGGCAAAAAGATCTTTCTGTATATTGGTTCGAATTTCGATATTTCTTGGAAATGTCTCTTCTGCGACCTTCCCGATTTCGGTGATAATATGCTTTGCCTGAAGAATATTGCGTTCACCCTCGACGCCCCGCGCAAAAGACAGGACTTGCTTTATCAGATCAGCTCCGCGCTGTGAGTTCTGCTCAAGAATAGTAAGCAATTTCTGGCTCTGTTCATCTTTGAATTTTTCTTTTAACAGTTGCAGAGATAGCATCATCGGCGTCAGCACATTGTTGAGATCATGCGCTATTCCACCTGCAAGTGTGCCTATGCTCTCCATCCGCTGCGCTCGTAATAGCTGCGACTCAAGTTTCTTATTCTCCGTAATGTCGCTGTTGATAATAAGTATCGATTTTGGCTTTCCTTCGTTATCTCGTACCAGAGTCCAGCGGCTTTCAACGATGACCTTTTTGCCGTCTTTCTTTACCTGATGCAATTCGCCTGTCCATTCTCCATTTTCAAGCACCCTCTTTTTGGTTTCACTGAGCTGGAATGAGTCTTTATATAGAAGCTCATCAGCATTTTTGCCTATGATTTCTTCCGCTGTCCAGCCATACAGGCGTTGTGCACCATTATTCCAGTAGATGAGACGGTGTTCTAAATCCCGGACTGCAATGGTATCATGTGCTTTATCAAGAAGGGAGGCCTGTTCCCGTATTTTCTCCAGGGCTTTCTTACGTTCCGTGATGTCGCGGAGGATACATGTGAAAAATGTTCCTTCGCCTGTTTTCCAGATAGCGATGGATATCTCAACCGGGAACTCTGATCCATCTTTTCTTAAACCCTGGGATTCATGCGTTTTTCCTTTATTCTTATATTCCCCTGTTGACCGCAAGCGCTCAAATTCCTTTATATGAATTTCTCTATATTGTTCAGGCATGAGGATGGTAACAGGTCTTCCCATCAATTCCTTTTCAGAATAGCCGAAGATGGTTTGTGCGCCATTGTTCCATGAAATGATGTTTCCATCGCTGTCGCTTGAAATAATTGCATCATTTGCCGCCTGTACCACAGAGCGGAATTTCATCTCAGACTGTTCAAGCGTCCTGTTCATGTCGTGAAGCCTGGACATAGATTCCTGGAAACCGCGAAATGTCATTTCAAAGGGCGCGATGCTCTCTGCAAAGAACTGCGCTGCTTGCTTCAGGGTCTGATCTTGCAGAGTGTTGGGTAAAACCCTGACCAGCGCTTTCTGGTGAACCCCCGCGATATCCAATATACCCAGCCCGTCGACTATTGCTTTTCGCCCGAGCTCATACGCGCGCTCCAGAGCCGTTTCTCCCCCTCCCGCAAGATAGTCCACTAGCGTTGAAGCGTATTGTTTTTCTAATTCATCCAGCGTGTTTTTCTTTATTTGCATTTAGATCGTACGACCAGCACGAGTGCATCGTCCGTACCCCTGTTAAAATGTGCCATTATATAATCGGCAATTTTCTGCGGCATATCCTCGAGTTTAATCCCGCTATCAAAGTTACTGCGAATGCCGTCGGTGACGAAAATCAATGTATCTCCCTTTATAAAAGGGATTACGGATTCTTTTAGCGTCGGAAGTTGATAACCCAGTGTTCCACCGCGAAGCAGTAACCTCTCATGTGAAATGACTGATTTTCCATTCCCTCTTGTCACCAGGCCTTCAATATTCCCCACCCCAAGCCAGGATATCATCTTATCATGAGAATTGAGCTTTGCAATGCTCATCACTACCCCGCGCGTTCCCTTCAAGGCCTCATGGCAACGCCTGACCAGCATGATAACAGGCTCGTGAGTATAAGTATCCAGCGTGGTAATGGCGATCTTAGAAGCTGCTGCGGCTTCATAACCATGTCCCAACCCATCCACTACCGCAATGAGGATGCCATCCGGGATCGGCTTGATAATATAACTGTCTCCTGAGACCTCCTCTCCCCGTAACGGTATCCCCGCAAAACCCCATTCGATCAACTGTAACTGATCATCGCACATTTTTTTGCACCCATTTCTTCATCGTTATTTTCGTTCCCTTCCCAACTTCGGAGACGATTTCAAACTCATCCATCAATCGCTTGGCTCCAGGAAGACCGAGCCCCAGGCTTTTCCCGGTAGAGTAGCCGTCCTGCATAGCCAGTTTAATATTGGGAATACCCGGTCCTCTGTCAGAGGCGATTACAGCAATGCCGCGTTTGTCTCCCTCCCGGACAATGTTCAGGCAGAGTTCGCCGCTCCTTGCATATTCCACGATGTTACGCACTACCTCGGAGATTGCAGTAGCGATAAGTGTGAGTTCGGTGTTTGAGAAACCCAGCGGCACAGCCATCTCCTTTCCCTTCTGGCGGGCAGTAACAATGTCAAATTCGGAATTGATTGGAATACACACTTCATTTTCCAAGCTTTTTATCTCCTTTTTTTATCCGATTATCCAGAAGTGCCAGCCCCTCTTCCAGGTCAAGCGCGGTCTTTACACCCTCAAGCTTCAAGCCCAGCTGAACCATCGAAAACGCTACCTCAGGCTGTATCCCGACTATGACGGTTTCTGCCCCGCGAAGCATTATCATGTGCGCCATGGAGCGCAGGGTACGGGTCGCGAACGAGTCCATCACATCCAGCACGGTGACGTCTACGATGACCCCGCGTGAGCGGAACTCACTTACCCGCCTTACCAGATCGTCACGTAACTTGAGCAAATCGGCATCGCTAAGCTCTGACTGAATGGATGCGATAATATATTCTCCCTGTTTGAGGATTGGGACAAGCATTCCTTATTGCACCTTTTTTTCTTGATGATTCAGGCTGGTTTCGGGCTCTATTCTGATAGTCTTGTAGCCCAGCAGCTGGTCTGCTTCTTCTATGCCACCTTGCAGGTCGCCTACGGTGTTCATCTTTGCTATATCGACGCCAAGGGTTACGAGAGTCTGGGCGATCTCAGGTGATATACCAGTAACAACGACCGTTGCGCCCATGAGCTTCGATGCGTCAACCGTCTGCACAAGGTGTCCGGCGATCTTGGAATCCACCGCAGGAACGCCTGTGATGTCCATAACCACGACCTTGGCACGTTTGGCCCGGATTGTACGCAGTAATTGTTCGGTTAATTGGCGGGCACGATGGGTGTCGATGACTCCGATAATCGGCAGGATGAGCAATTGATCCCGAACCTGCAATACCGGAGTTGAGAGTTCCTTTATAGCCTCTTGCTGCTGGCTGACGATTTTTTCGCGCTCTTCGATGAAAGAGAGTGCAACGATGGAGAGAATCTTATTGGCGACAGGTTCGTAGATGTCCAATGCCGCAGACAACCCCTCCATATCCTGCTGATATCTCTCAAACAGGCTGCGACCGTATACATCGCGAAGAGTGAGTAAGCCGCCTATGATTTGCTCGGTCGTCATCCCGCGCAGCACGCCGCGTTCTGCCATGCGCGCTGCATAAGTCTGGGCGTCTTCATACTCTCCTGTTTCCAGACAGACGATAACAGTGTCATAAATCGTGATCGATTCGGTTTCGATTTCTTCCTGCGTCAGGCCGGCAAGCAATCCCTTGGCTGTCATGTGCTGCACCCACTGCTGCCGCAATATCTCCCGCTTTTCACGGAAATGTTCTACTAACTCCTGCCGCAGCGCGGCTTCTGATTCCGGTGTTGGTTGGCTAATTTTTTCCTTCTTCATAATCCTCCTTTTTTTCATTGAAATCCTCCATGCATTAGATTATCGTTCTGCTTATGCAAGCAGATATTTATGGCTTTTAGCAATCTGTGCGCAGTGTAAGGCTTTGATAAAAAAGCCTTCGCCTGAGAACTTCCAAACTTTCCATGTGCATCATTATCTGCTAATCCACTAACAGCAATAACCTTAACCTCAGGGTTAATTTTATGAATCGCCCGGATGCTCGCATGACCATCCATAACAGGCATCATTATATCCATAAGAACAACTTTGATTCTATCTTTATTTTGAGCATACAATGCCACTGCCTGGGCACCGTCATTGGCCGTAAGCACTTTATACCCGTACTTTTCCAATGTCGAAGAGGTAATTTCACGAATTGAGTCTTCGTCTTCAGCAACCAGAATCAACTCTCCATGCCCAATAGACAATTCAAGCTGTTCTTCTTCTTTTTGTACTTCGGTTTTAATCGCAGGTAAATATACCGTGAATTTCGTTCCTTTTCCAACCTCACTATACACATTTATAAATCCGCCGTGGCCCTTTACAATTGCAAGTACTGTTGAAAGACCAAGTCCTGTGCCTTTGCCAAATTCTTTTGTGGTGAAAAATGGTTCAAAAATTCGTTCCAGCAGCCTGGGAGGGATACCTGTTCCAGTATCCGAAACTGAAATGAGAACGTAAGAGCCAGCTTTAGCTTCTGAATGCATACCTTCATAATTTTCATCAATAAAAAAATTCGAAGATGTTACGCTTAAGATACCGCCATCCGGCATAGCATCGCGGGCATTCACGCACAGGTTCATTATAACCTGATACAACTGTGTAGCGTCTCCTGAGATGGTAAAGAGGTCTTTTTTCAGATCAGTTCTGAATTCGATATTTTTTGGAAATGTCTCTTTTGTGACCTTCTCAATTTCAGATATGATGTTATTTGCGAAAAGAGGATTGCGTTCACCTTCTATCCCTCGTGCAAAAGATAGAACCTGCTTTATTAAATTAGCTCCGCGCCAGGAGTTCTGCTCAAGAATAGTAAGCAATTTCTGACTTTGCTCATCTTTGAATTTTTCTTTTAATAGTTGAAGCGACAGCATCATCGGCGTCAGTACATTGTTGAGATCATGTGCTATACCGCCTGCAAGAGTGCCTATGCTCTCCATCCTCTGAGACCGCAGGAACTGCACCTCCAGCCTTTTCTTCTCCGTGATATCGGTATTGATGATAAGTATTGATTTCGGCCTCCCATTACTATCCTGCACAAGGGTCCAGCGGCTCTCGACGATAATCTCGTTACCCTTTTTTGTCACCTGGTCCAGCTCGCCTATCCATTCCCCCTTCTCGATTACGGTTTTCTTGGCCTCGATCAGCTTCGATGATTCTTCTTTATACAGAAGCTCATCTGCATTCCTGCCCAAGACTTCCTCTGCCGTCCATCCATACATACGCTGTGCGCCCTTATTCCAGTAGATGAGGCGGTGTTCTAAATCCCGCACTGCAATAGTATCACGCGCTTTATCAAGAAGGGCAGCCTGCTCCCGGATCAGCTCCCCGGATCTCATGCTCTTCGTGATATCTTTGGCGATAACTGAAAGGCCCAACCTAGAGGGATAGGCATTAATTTCAAAAGTGAAGATCTTCTCTCCAGCCCGATATCTACTCACGAAATGACGAACTTGCTGTGTAAATAATACCTCTCTGTACAATCCTTCCGTTCTTGTGCCTTTTAGCTCGGGGAAAAGCTCAAATAGAGATTTTCCAATAGCATCTTTAGCCAGGATTCCTGTAAGAGTTTCAGATGCATTATTCCAGTAGGTATATATTAGCTTCCTGTCCATGGCATAGAAGACCTCACCGATGCTTTCAGCAAGTTCCCTGTATCTTTCTTCGCTTTCCATAGATGCTGTGGTGGCTTCTTGCAGTTGGGCTGTCCGTTCCAGAACACGCAGTTCTAACTCATCGTGTGCTCTGGACAGCGCCTCTTCCGCTCGCTCGCGTTCCATGATTTCAGCATTCAATTCCTCGTTGGCAGTTACAAGTTCTGCTGTCCGCTCCTCTACCCTTATTTCTAATTCATCATGCGCCCTTCGTAGCTCCTCCTCCGCCCTCTTGCGCTCTGTCAGATCCACGGCAACAAGATTGATTAATGCCATCCCGTCCTGTTGCAGGGAATTGAGGGAGAGATACATCGGCACATGCGTCCCATCCCCTGCCACAAAGGATATTTCCCCAATGCTACTCTCCCCCCGATGCAATAATTCCTCAAAGACGTCCCAATCGGCTGGCGAGATAAAGTGCGAAATGCTGGTGCCCATCAATTTTTCAAGCGGCGTCTTCATCATCCGGGCAAAACCGCTGTTGCAGTAAAGGATAGAATTATCGGCACCAAGAGTTACTGCCCCTTCCTCCATCCCCTCAATGAGAATACGGTAGGGATGCTCTGCCCCTTTCAATGTGAAAACCTGCTCGCCTTTTTCCCCTGAGAGAACAAAAGCGTCCACCTCGCCGCTCCTGATGGCGCGTAAAGTTTCTTCGGCTTCCGCTAATTGTGCACGAAGTTTTTCAACTTCAAGCGCAAGTTCCTCACGTGATCTATCTTTTTTCTGCATGACAATTTTACCTGGGCCGCAAGTCCAATCCTACAAGAATACGTTCTCTGTTAGACATATCACCGATAAGTTTGCGCAAAGGAAGAGGAAGTTTCTTTATTAGCGTGGGCGCTGCAATTATCTCGGCATCTTTAGCAAGCTCTGGCTGCTGATAGATATCGATAACTTCAAGTTCATAGCGGCCTTTGAGATTTTCCTCACATATTTTTTTGATGTTCACGATCGCCTGTGTAGACCTGGGTGTTATCCCGGAAATGTACAAACGCAGGACATATGTCTGCGTTCCTCCCTTTTGGAGCGACTGTTCATACTCTTCTAAACCATCTTTTATTTCATTCATAGAATTCCCCCTTTCTCCATAAGCATATTCTGTCTGTCCTCCTTACTCTTTGAGAGGGCGCAGATCAAGCCCAACAAGAACGCGCTCGGTGTTGGAGAGGTCTCCTATTATTTTCTTTAAAGGCATAGGAAGGTTCCTCACGAGAGTAGGAATCGCAAGTATCTGATCGCCCCTGGCAAGCTGCGGATTTTTCAGCAGGTCGATCACTTCGATCCTGTATTTTCCTGCAAGGTGTTCTTCACAGAGTTTCTTAAGATTGGCAAATGCTGTCATGGATTTGGGCGTCTGTCCTGCAACATAAAGCCTCAGTTCCCATGTATCCCCTTTCTGTATTTCGGATGTTTGCTGTCCTGTTTCTGTTATGTTTTTCATTTCCTGTCCTCCTTTACATGATATCTATGACCTGTTTGCATCTGACTTGCGAAGACGTTCCATTTCTGCACGTACTCGCGACAGGGTGGCCTCCTGCATTTCTTCTTGCCGGGTGAGTTTATTTACTTCTTCTTGCGCCGCTTCGAACTCAGAACGCAAAGCTGTAATCTGCATTTCCAGGGATTTGCTCTTGCGTTCAAGTCCGCGCTTCTTACGTTCGATCTCCTCAAGGCGCAAAGTTTCAGAAGATTTCTCCTGCGCTTCCTGTGCAGCCCGCGCAGAACCTGTCAGAACGCCTGCCGGACCAAGATACACATCAACCAGGTCTATTCCCTTATCGGTCAGCAGGAACTCGCGGATCTGGTTGGAATGCGCCATGCCCCGGGACTTTAATATGTACAGGCCGCGATTGTGCTCCCCCCCGATTTCAATATCACGCAGCAGAAGCCATGTATCCATTAATGACGAAATGCCAAATTCTGTCTGTTCGGTAGTACCTCCATGCGACAGGTTTGTAAAGAAGGCTGTTATCTGGTTCGCTTTTAAGAAATCAATAAGACGCGATAGCATTGATTTGACCTCGGTATCACTGCCTATAGCGATTAAATTTGTAACCGGGTCGATGATAACGACTTTGGGTTTGAATTCCCTTACCATTTTGTACATCTTTACAAGATGCATTTCCAGGCCGTAAATCGTGGGGCGCACTGCGTAAATATCCAGAAGACCCTGTTTTATCCATGGCTCAAGGTCAATTCCGATTGAGCGCATATTGCGGGTAAGCTGGTCTGAGGATTCCTCAAATGCAAAATAGAGACATCGTTCGCCGCGTGAGCAGGCCGCGTTGGCAAAGCTGGCAGATATGCTGGTTTTTCCGGTCCCGGCAGTACCTGAGACAAGAACACTACTGCCGCAATAGTATCCCTCACCTCCAAGCATGGTATCAAGACGGGGGATGCCTGAGGATATCCGTTCAGTAGATACATCGTGCTGTAACCCAAGTGATGTGATTGGCAGCACTGACATGCCCTGTTCATCTATAAGGAACGGGTACTCATTTGTGCCGTGTGATGAGCCGCGATATTTGACGATGCGCAAACGCCGGGTGGAAATCTGCCCTTCCACCCTGTTGTCCAGAAGGATAACGCAATCAGAGACATATTCTTCCAGCCCGTGCCTTGTCAGTGTGCCTTCTCCTTTTTCTCCGGTAATAATCGCTGTAACGCCTTTTGCTTTCAGCCAGCGGAAAAGCCTTCTAAGTTCGGCGCGCAGAATACTTTCATTGGATAATCCGCCGAAGAGCGATTCTATGGTATCAAGCACTACGCGCTTAGCCCCGATCGAATCTATGGCATGATTGAGGCGGATGAACAGCCCTTCAAGGTCGTATTCACCGGTCTCTTCGATTTCACTTCTTTCGATGCGAACATAATCAAGGAACATCTTTTTGCGTGCTGCAAGGTCGTTCAGGTCAAACCCCAGAGATGCCACATTCTGAACCAATTCTTCGGAGGATTCCTCAAATGACATAAAGACTCCGGGTTCGTTATATTGAACAGCCCCACGCACAAGAAATTCCATCGCTAACAATGTTTTACCGCACCCGGCAGTTCCGCATACCAGCGTCGGACGCCCTTTTGGTAATCCTCCATCTGTTATTTCATCCAGTCCCCGGATCCCTGTCTGGCATTTAGGCAGGCACTCCAGGGAATTTAGATTAATTTTTACTTCAGTCATTGGCAAGCTCCTTTTTCAATGGTTTCTGTTTCCCACTATATCGTGATTATTAAACGGATTTTCCACTTTCGATAGATTATTATTATCCATAAGTTAAGCCTTATTTAAACATAACGGTATCGATATCCGGTATATCCCGGGGCAAGCATGGTTACCGTATAAAATTAAATGAACGATTGGATACTTTTAAATACTATTAATTCATTCAGTATATTGTTTACCATCGTGTGAACCGCGGGAGTGGGATTTACCACCCAACATATGCATCTATATGGAAAACAATCAGCCAAAAAATATGGATAAATCTTGGAGGTTAAATCATGGATATAATATGGACATTAGTTGTAATTTTGGTGATACTGTGGGCCCTGGGAATGGCCGGTGCGGTTGGCAGCTTGATCCACATATTGTTGGTCATTGCTATCATCCTGGTATTGCTTAGAATTATCGAAGGGCGTAATCCTTTGTAACCCGTATAAAAGGAAGCAATGGAAACTGAATAGAAGATGGAGGTGTGAATATATGAAATACTCAAGAGGAGATGTTGTGGAATTCAATGTCGGATCAAATGAAAAACACAAAGGGCAGGTTCAATTTGTAGAAGAGAATTACAATGAGGAAATATTGTATGTAGACAGTTTCAGCGGATGGGCATATAAAGTTCCTGAAAAAAGGATCATATCTCGTATAAAGAATCAAAATGCATCTAAAGAAAGAGAACGCTTTCAGGTGAATTTTTAAATTTTGCGATGAAATTTATTGATGCCAAACTGAGAGCTCGCAAGGTACCTTCGCCGGAATAATTGTATGAACAACAATTCCCTTATGCCTCCAGGTGAGGCGTTTGGGAGCTGCTCTTTTTTGCATCCGATCACAACATATAAATGCCATTGATGTTAAAATATTAAATGGAGAGTAAACCGGGTGATCATTTCTAACCTGCGTGGTAATCTCGTAAGTTCAGGATGATATAGAAACACCAAACATGGGTAATGCCATGGGGGAATAACTATGGTTCGGTACCCGCCCGGGCTTGAATCCCTTTTTAGCATCCAGAGCCAGTTCTTTATCCGGTAAAGGCCAGTGAACTCCTCACGCTGTGAGGTAATTGACACGTAAGCCCTATATCTTTTCCAGTTGATTAGTCCCCTATGCAAGTAAACGCTGATCTTCATATTCATTCAAAATACAGCATGGCAACGTCCCCTAAAATGGATCTTCCCACTTTAGCTTCGAAATCTTTGAAGAAAGGTATCCAGCTTGTGGCAACAGGGGATTGTCTCCACCCAAAGTGGCTTTGTGAGATAAAGACCTTAAAGGAAGAAAACGGTGTCTTTAAGCTAAAAGCACCAGATTCGGATCTAAAGACAGATGCGAATTTCATCCTCACAACCGAGATCGAGGACATAAACCAGGTTCATCACCTCCTGATCATTCCTTCAATTTCCAAGGCAGAAGAGTTGTATGAATTCATAAAACCCCATTCAAAAGATATAGACTCTAATGGCAGGCCTAATGTCAGGCTGGATGGTAAAGAGATTGCGGACGCTGCAATATCAGCCGGCGCTCTTATCGGGCCTGCGCATGCTTTCACGCCATGGACTGCCATGTATGCATATCATAATTCACTCAAAGAATGCTATGGGGACATGGCAAAGAATATTTATTTCATAGAACTTGGATTGAGCGCAGATACTTCATATGCAGATAGGATTGCAGAACTTAAATGCCTCACATACCTCTCAAACTCCGATGCGCATTCCCCCTATGTCAATAAGCTCGCCCGTGAGTTTAACCGTTTCGAAATGGAAGACATAAGTTTTGATGAACTGAAAATGGCAATTATCCGGGAAAAAGGAAGAAAACCTGTTCTTAATGTGGGAATGCCGCCAGAAGAAGGAAAATACAACGAGAGCGCATGTATCCGATGCTTCAGGCATTATACGATAAGGGAGAGCGTTATGAAAAGCTGCTCATGCGGGGGAACCATAAAAAAAGGTGTGAAAGACAGAGTAAATGAGCTTGCATCTTTTGATGAACCGCAATACCCCGATCACAGGCCGCCCTATATTCACATTATACCGCTATCAGAAATAATCGCAAAAGCCCTGGGGATAGGCCCGAATACCAAAGGTGTCCAGGGCGTCTGGAATGCTCTGATTGGCCAATATGGGTCTGAAGTGGCAGTTCTCATTGATGCGGATATAAAGAATTCAGGAGTCGATGAACGGGTCATTGGCGCTATAATTGCTTTTAAGGAAGGAAAGGTTAAGGTAAAGCCCGGTGGTGGCGGACAATATGGAAGTGTTGAGTTGCCAGGCAAGACAAATAAAAAAAAAATTGAACCACAAAGATCATTGGGTGATTTTGGATAGATAATCAATTATTAAAAATAAAAAAAGATATTAACAGCGTAACATTTATCATGTTAAATAGATATATAACCGGATGGGTTTTATGAAAGTATCACATATATTTATTTATTTATTCTTGATATCGTTTTTTTCAGCGCCAGTTTCTGCTGACCTTGTTATAGAAAGCACATCGACAGCCAATATTACTGATAAAGAGGTCTTGAGTACGGCAATAAGTCCGGATGGCAGCGCTATTGCATATGTTTCTTATGACACATCAAGGAATCAGCAGATCTTCACGATAAAGACCGATGGTTCAGAAAGAAAACAGTTGACAAATGACCCAAATCGAAAATGGGACATTGAATGGTTAACAGATGAAATCTCTTATATGTCCTATGACAATGATGGGATCGAAAAAATATTCATTGTTTCACTGGATGGATCGAAAAGTCGGAAACTTCTCAATGAGATGATCCGCCAGGGAAGAGAGCCTGTAAAAGGAGACCGTTTCTGGGGATCAGCCTCGTGGAATCCAGCAAGTAAAAATATATTATTTACTTCATTGGGTAAAAATGGTTATGAAAAGATATTCGAAGTAAATATCGATGGAACCGGGCTAAAAATAGTAATTGAAGATAACTCACGCCAATGGAATCCCCAGTGGAGCCCGGATGGCGCTTCCTTTGTATATGCATCACAGGACAAAAATAATATTGATCAATTGTACATTGCCAAAGCCGATGGCACTGGTATAACACAGGTCACAGATGATGTTTTTAAGAAATATGATTTGAATTGGGGAAAGGATGGTATTCTTTATGTATCAACCGAATCCCAGATAGCAAGCAGTGAAAAGATATTTATCATTAATCCTGATGGCACAGGGAAAAGGCGCCTTATAGAAAATGGTTTCAACCAGAGAAATCCCATGTGGAGCCGGGATGGGAATACAATTCTTTATGAGGCAACAGACATTCCGGGAAATAAATTAATTGAGTTATTGCATCTTCAAAAACCTGAAGTCATATCCACTGTATCCCCTGTGGTTCCAACAGTTACAAGAACGATCACACCAACTGTCACACCAGCTGCTACAGGAACACCGGTAATTGAAAAAACACCAGAGAAAAGTTCACTTTGGCAACCTGTATTATCCGTTGTATTAATACTTGGTCTGATCGTGATAATAATACTGGCAATTTCAAATTTCATGTCAAAGAAGAAATGATCATTCTACTACTTTTGGCATTAATCCTTTCTTATTTATCCACCAATATGCTGCCCAGGTCGCGATTATTGTAGAGGAAATAATAAGTATCAAATACCATCCCTGGTCTTTGGGCCCCATATCGAAAGCCGCATTTCCCAGAACAGTGGCTATTGTATTCGGGACAAGCACGGCTGTACCTAATATAGTTAACCATGTCATGACAAGGGCCAGCCTGTTATTTAATATCTGGAGCTGGTTGTTGTATATGCTCTGAAGCACTTCAAGTCCTGAAGCAAGCACATCTGACATGTGTTCACTAAGAGCAATATGCCTGTTAACATCATCTGCAAGAATTCCCATCCTGGCAAGTAATTTTGGGCTGTCGGTCATTAATTCAGCGTCGCCGTGCCTTAGTGAATTCACTACATCAAGTGTAGCCCAGAGCGTATCCATATAACTTATAAGGGCATGTTTCATGTTGTGTATCTCAGGAGCGATCATTGCACGCGGTGTCATCGGATCCATAAGGAACTTGCTCAATTCATCCCCCTGGGATTCAATTTGTCGTAAATGGTCAAAATTCCTGTTAATATTTTCATCTATAAGTCTTGTCAGGATTATTGTCAATTTGTCTTCCAATATTAGATTTGGCTTTATTTTTCTCATGAAAGCGTCGGCATAACGGGAAAGACGCACAAGACGCGTCACGTTCTCTTCATGAATTGTGACGATCAGATCTTTTCTTATAAGGAAAAGTATCGGGCTTATAAGAACATCAAATTTCTTTACTGCAACTGCAGGAAGCATCAATCCCATTTCCGTATCCCTGTCTTCATAGGCAGAAAGATAGCCGGATAAGATCGTTGGCGCAAGTGAAGAACTGAATCCCAGGGACATTGCAATAATTTCTGCATCCTTTTTGATGTCTTTTACCGGGAAATTTAACCAGGCTACGGAAGAATCTTTCAGGAATGAAATGAAATCATGTGGATTATCTCCCATTAATTTTAGGGGTCTTCCCCCTGATATTGGTAGCGCCACACAAAAAGCTTGCTTGTTGTCAGGAAGAGGCTGTGGAATGCACCCGGGTTCTTTTTTTTCTTCCGGTATAATAATCTGCTCGGATTTTTCCTCGTTCATGATAATGCCTCTTTAGTCCCAACTCATATATGCGATGAATTATATTTATATTTGCCTTTCATCAAGCACAATTTTTGCAGGCTTTTGTGAGTTTATCTGATGCTTCATTTATTTTTTTATTAAACAGTCCAATATCTTTTTCAATTATCGTGATCTTTTTCTTAATAACAGCAATCTGTCGTTTCGTTTCATGAGGCGAAGGACCCCCCATTACTTTTCGTTTCCTGACATTATCCAGAGGGTCAAGAGCCTCCATGATAGCTTTTTCTGTAAGACCCTTATCGCTTAATTTCTCATGGATTATTTCTGATGAGAGTTCATCAAGAATTAAAAGAGTTGGAGTCGAACCTGTCTTTGCAATTGCCCCGACAATATGATGTGCAGTCCGAAAAGGAATACCAGTAGTCCGCACAATGACATCGGCAAGCTCGGTAGCTGTCATAAAACCTGAATCTATTGCTTTTATCATGCCATTTTTCTTAATATTCATTGTCCCGACCATACCGCGGGCCATCCTGACCGAAGCCCGGACGGTCATAACCGCACGCCACAGGTGTGGTGTTGCTTCCTGCAGGTCGCGATTATAGCTGTAAGGAAGGGCTTTGCATATCGTCAGTACAGACACAAGTGCGCCGTTAACCGAACCTGTCTTTGCGCGCATAAGTTCGGCAATGTCGGGATTTTTCTTTTGCGGCATGATCGAGGATGTGGATGAATAACTGTCATCAAGTTCAATAAATCCGAATTCTGATGAACTCCAGAGTATCAGTTCTTCTGCCATTCTGCTAAGATTTGTCATCATGTTTGAAAAACAGCTTATGCTTTCGATCATAAAATCGCGTGTGCTGACTGCATCCATGGAATTTTCGATTGCCGAATCAAAACCGAGAAGTTCAGTTGTTCTTTTCCTGTTTATCGGGAAGCCGGTAGAAGCAAATGCAGCAGCGCCGAGGGGATTCTGGTTGGTATGCCTGTATGCTGCTTGTATCCGTTCAATATCACGCAGGAATGAATTTGCATGAGCAAGAAGATTGTGAGCAAGGGTGGTAGGCTGGGCATGCTGGGTGTGAGTGTATCCTGGCATTATGGTTTCATGATGTTTTCCTGCTGTCATGATAAGCATTCCAATAAGGTCTTGTGCTTCCTCCATAAGACATAACAGCTCGATGCGCAGCGTAAGGCGTATGCATGTGGCAACTTCGTCATTACGCGACCTTCCTGAATGCATCCTGCCGCCTGTATCCTCGCCCACCATTTCAATGAGGCGCGCTTCAAGAGCAATATGTACATCCTCATAGGATGTATCAAGGGCTGATATGCCCTCTTTTTGTATTTTCTCAAGACCCGAAAGAATTGCACAACAATCGCTCTCCTTTATTATTCCCTGTTCTTTGAGCATGACAACATGCGCCTTATCAACTTCAATATCAGCATCAAATATACGTTTGTCAGCCTCCATTGATGAAGTGAAATGCATGATATCTTCGTCAGGTGCTACCTGAAGGCGCCCTCGTCTTAATATATTCATAAATTCTCTTTAATTCATGTCAACATTTATAAATATAGAGGCTTTTACAGAAAACTTTATATATTCACTTAGTGAATAATTCAGTAGGTGAATAGAATGAGGTTTATCGACCGAACAGAAGAAGTCAGATATCTGAAAGAAGCTGTTGAATTGTCAAAAAGCAAGCTTTTTTCTGTTTCCATTACGGGCCTTCGAAGAGTGGGAAAAACAAGGCTCATTCTGGAATTATTATCTAAGGATGACCTGTACTTTTTTGTAAATAAAGACAAGGAAAGCACAAGTCTCCTGCAGGAATATTCCGATGTTTTAAAGACAAGAAAAATCCTTACCCAGCTTGAGGTATTAACTGACTGGGATGCATTTTTCAGGATATTATTCGAAAGATTAAAAGGTATTGTTGCTTTTGATGAGTTCCAGAATTTTGTGGCTGTCGACAAGTCAGTTTACGGCATACTTCAGAAATATATCGACCTAAACGAAAACAAAACAGGGCTTTTTATTATTTTTTCAGGCTCTACGGTCGGTTTAATGAAAAAGCTTTTTTCGGACTCAAAACAGCCCCTATATGGGCGCCTCAAAAGAAAGATGCCCTTAAAGCCGCTTATGTTTCGCGATACTCTGGAGGCATGCAATACGCTTCGAATAAACAATATTGAAGATGCAGTGAGGCTTTATGCAATTTTCGGGGGGTTTCCAAAATACTATGTTGCCTTAGAGGATGAGCAGCTTGGGTGTGCAGGCTTTGAAGAAATAATGGACAGGTTTTTCTTTGCTGAAAATGCAATTCTTGAGGATGAAGCAAACCAGATACTTTCGCTTGAGTTTGGCAAAAGATCCGGAATATATTACGACATTCTTGCAGCCATAGCATCGGGAAATACAAAAATAAGCGAAGTTGCATCGTTTCTTAGAAAGAAAGAAACCGCACTGACACGGCAGATGAACGAACTTATAAATCTTTTTGAGTTTGTATCTGTCGAGAAGCCAGTCACAGGCGGAAAAGGTGTATTTGTTATCAATCATCCGCTTCTTAATTTCTGGTTCAGGTTTTTCCACAAGAACATATCCAGCTATAAGCGGCGTGAAAAAGCGCTTATTAATAAAATAAAGGATAATACGAATGCATATATTGGGCACAGATTTGAAGCGGTTTGTCAGGAATTTCTGGAAAATCAAAAACTCGGTTTTGATAGAACCGGACGATGGTGGGGGGCTTACAGAGATGCCGAAACGAGCGAGCGAAAAGTCGCAGAAATAGATATCGTCTCAATTAACGAGCAAACAAAAGAAATATTATTTGGAGAGTGCAAATGGCAAGAAAAGGTTGATGCGAAAAAGATTTTGGTCCAGCTTAAGGAAAAAGTACAGTTTGTAGAATGGCATAAAGATATTAGAAAAGAGCGTTATGCTGTTTTTGCGAAATCTTTTAAGGAAAAAATAAAAGGGCCTGATTTAATGCTGTTTGACTTAAAGGATATTGAAATGGCCTTCAATCACCCACACCTAAAAGGTGTGGGCATGTTCCATGAGGAGCATAGATAATCTATTGACAAAGAAGCTCAGATATAAAGTCCTCCATTGATATCAATAACCTGCCCTGTTATGTAATCCCCTTCCTGCGATGCAAGGAATGCCACAGTCGCCGCGACTTCAGAAGCTTTACCCAGTCTTCCCAGCGGGATCCGGGATACGATTCTTTCCATTGCGTCGGGATTGATACCCTTTACCATATCCGTTTCAATGAACCCTGGCGCTATAGCGTTCACAGTGACACCCTTTCCAGCAAATTCCTTAGCAAGCGCCTTTGTGAGACCTATCATCCCGGCTTTGGATGCAGCGTAATTTGTCTGTCCGAAGTTACCCATCCTGCCTATGACAGATGAAATATTCAATATCCTGCCATACTTTCTCTCAAGCATTCCATCTATGAATGCCTTGGTGCAGTAAAACGTACCATCAAGATTTACTGATAAGACATCATTCCACATATCAGCTGTCATTTTCACGAAAGATTTGTCCCTTACGATCCCTGCATTATTGACAAGGATATCTACCTTCCCGAATTTCTTCAGAACTTCTTCACGCATCCTGTTTACCTGCTCAGGGTCGCTCACATTCGCCTGGCACATGCAGGAGTGACATCCTTTTGATTCTATCAGGTCGGATATTTCCTTGGCATGTTCCTTATCTTCCATTTTCTCGATCTTTTCAGTAATTTCTCCAAGATCATCTGCCATTCCCATGCGGTCTATCAATTTTGATACGGTTTCTGCATGATCTTTTGCATTCTGGTAGTTAATAACAATATCAGCCCCTTCTTCTGCCAGCCTTATTGCTATTGCACGACCGATCCCCCTTGAACTTCCGGTTACAAGAGCCACTTTATTTTCCAGTTTCCCTTTCTTATTTCCTCTCATATAATTACCTCTTGACCACGATCGCAGCGCCCATCCCCCCGCCAATACAGAGCGTTGCGAGTCCGTATGTACCCTTTCTTCTTCTTAATTCATGTAGAAGCGTGACCAGTATCCGCGCACCGCTTGCTCCTATTGGATGTCCGAGCGCTATTGCCCCGCCATTCACATTGACTTTGTCAGTATTCCAGCCCATTTCCCGGTTCACTGCAATGGCCTGGGCTGCAAATGCTTCGTTGGCTTCGATAAGATCAAGCTGGCTAACAGAAATATTTGCCCGCTGCAAAGCCTTTTTGCTTGCATTGATGGGGCCTGTTCCCATAATATCCGGAGCTACACCTGCGGTACCGTAACCTTTGATAGCAGCCAGTACTTCCAGGCCTTTTTCCTTTGCTTTTTCTTCTGACATAAGAAGCACTGCCGCTGCCCCGTCATTAATGCCTGATGCATTGCCGGCAGTCACAGTCCCATCCTTCTTGAATGCAGGTTTGAGTTTTGCAAGAACTTCTTTTGTTGTCCCGAACCTTGGGAACTCATCTGTATCAAATAGAACCGGTTCCCCTTTTGGCTGGGGGATAGGGACAGGAATTATCTCATCCTTGAATTTTCCACCTTTAATGGCAGCTTCTGCTTTGTTCTGGCTTTTTGCCGAGAGCTCATCCTGCTCATCCCGCGATATCCCGAATTTTGTTGCCACATTCTCAGCTGTGACACCCATGTGGTAGTTATTGAAAACATCCCATAGCCCATCGTAGATCATTAGATCCACAAGCTCATCATTTCCCATCTTGGCTCCCCACCGCGCTTTCCTTAAAGCGTATGGGCATGTGGACATGGATTCTATCCCGCCTGCCAGGATAACATCTGCGTCCCCGAGCATGATCGACTGGGTTCCCAGGATGATCGATTTTAAACCTGAACCGCATACCTTATTTACACCGAAGGATGGAACATCATTTGGGATACCGGCTGCTATTGCCGCCTGCCTTGCCACATTCTGTCCATGGCCTGCAGAGAGTACATTTCCCATTATGACTTCATTCACTTCACTTCCCGCTAAACCTGCCCGTTTCATGGCTTCCTTCAGTACCTCTGAACCAAGCTGCACCGGGCTTGTATCTTTCAGGCTTCCCCCAAACTTTCCTATCGCCGTACGTACGGCAGACACTATAACGACATTACTCATGTTTTACCTCTGGTTATTGAATTATAATAGCAATCCGCCATCTACGCTTATCACAGCGCCGTTAATAAAACTTGCATCATCCGAAGACAGGAATAACAATGTATTTGCTATATCTGCCGGAGCGCCAAGCCTCTTTAATGGCGTTTTTTCTTTCATCATTTCAAGGATCTTTTCCGGAACTGTCGCTGTCATTGGAGTATATATGAATCCCGGCGCTACCGCATTTACCCGTATGCCTTTTTTCCCCAGTTCCTTGGCAAGTGTCTTTGTCATGCCAACCAAACCGGCTTTTGTTGCAGCATAATTCGTCTGCCCTACATTACCGTACAGGGCAACTATTGATGAAATATTTAAGATCACTCCGCTTCCCTGTAAAATCATTTGTTCAACAACTGCCTGGATACAATTAAAAGGCCCTTTCAGGTTTATGTCTATGACTTTATCCCACTGTTCTTCGGTCATTTTCACTACAAGAGCGTCCTGGATGATCCCCGCATTATTTATTAGTACATCTACTCTGCTATATTTTGCAATGGTATCTTTCACGACCTGCTTTGATTGTTCCCTGTTGGAAACATCGAGTCTGGCAAAAAAAGCCTCCCCACCCGCATTTTTTATGGCGTCGACAGTTTCTGCCCCTGCTTTTTCATTTACATCGGCAACTACGACCTTTGCGCCTTCTTTAGCAAATAAAATCCCGGTCTCTTTCCCGATACCACTGCCGCCTCCTGTGATAATAACTACTTTATCTTTAACCCTCATGTAATTCCTCCTTTATTTTCTTTTAGGTTTCTTAATTTCAGGTCCCCTGGATTCTTCTTCATCAAGACCTGACCTTGGCGTTAACCATTTTGAAATCGTGGGACAGACTTCTTTCTGGGATTTTGATCCCACAAATATGCCTATATGCCCTGTTGGAAAAACAGCCATCTCTTTTTCTTTACTTGATACTGCATCATTTAGCGGTATACTTGCTTCGTTTGGTACAAGATGGTCAAATTCCGCCATAATATTAAGAAGAGGCATGGTGATATTTTTAAGATTGATCTTTTTTCCATTTAGTTCTAATTTATTCTTTATAAGTAGATTTTTCTGGTAACAATCTTTCATGAATTGCCGGAATGTCTCACCAGCCTGGTCCGGGCTGTCGAATATCCATTTTTCCATTCTCAAAAAATTCTTCACTATTTCTTCATTTCGTATCTGGCAAACATCATCACCGGGTTCACATTCTATCCGGTCAAACATTCCCACATATTTATCGATCATAAGCCTGAATGGATCTGTCAATAAGAATCCTGAATTCAGGAAATCCCCTGGCACAATTCCATAGTAATCAACGACCTTATCCACATCAAGGTTCTTTGCCCAGACATGAAGAAGTCCTTTTTGCGTATCAAAATTAACAGGCGCCACAAGTGTTATGAGGTTCTTGACTTTTTCAGGATGTAACGTCGAATACATAATCGAAAAAGTTCCTCCCTGGCAGATCCCCATAAGTGTGATCTTATCCAATCCTGAACGCTTTCTCACAATATCTACAGCATTATTTATGTATCCATTGACATAATCATCTAAAGTAAGATACCTATCCATGCCGGAAGGGTATCCCCAATCGATGATATATACATCAAAACCGTCATCTAATAGCTTTCTTATCACACTTTTATCCGGCTGCAGGTCAAGGATGTAATAACGGTTCACAAGCGCATATACCATCAATATCGGTACAGGGTGCGTTTTCTCCACGGTGGGTATGAAATGGAGAAGCTTCATCTTATCTTCGGTATAGATTATTTCATGAGGGGTTGTGCCAACAGATATTTCTGGCATTTTCAAAAATATTTGAAATCCACTCATTAATTTATTATATTCCTTTTCTATTGAACTGAGTTCATACATAATGCTCACCCCTTGGAAATTGAATGATTATTTATTCCCTGATATCTCGTTGATCTTCCCCGATAATTCCTTTAACTGCTTCTTCAGGAAATATAATTCCTTATTTACCTCATCTATATCGGATTTTGTTGGAAGGTTGGATGGTTTTAGATAATTCTCCTCAAGCATGTCCCGGTTGAATTTTTGAACATCCAGGAAATTTGACATAAATTTTCCCATATCAGAGGAGAAATGGCCGGATTTCAGGAATTCTTTGAATGTTTCACTATATGATTCCATCCATACATTATAAAGTTCTTTATAATTTTCCGTACCTGTCTTGTCTTCTAAAGATATATTTTTTGCATTCATTCGCTTCATTGCTTCCATGGAAATATTCTGGAAATCTACGACTGTATCCATCCATGTTGAATAAAGGTTAAAATAAAGAGGAAGACCTTTAGACATTTTTTCGGATTTCTCCCGTGATGGCCCGATCGCGGGAATTTCAGTTATCTTTCCTAAGGTTGCCTCATATGTTTTTACCCACATGTCAAAAAATTCACGTGAGGATTCAAGTTTTGTTTCTTCCATATTTATACCTTTGGAGCGCTCATATGGCTGAAAGAATCCATCCACATTTTTGACATCTTTATCGATGTGTTCGAATAAATCTGACATGCACTCTTTACAGGTTCCATCATCTCTTTTAATGGGCCAACGAGAGGAACTCCTTCAAAGATATCTTCGGAAGATTTTTCATACATATTTAACCAGAGATTATAGAATTCTTTAAAAGCCTCAGGATCATTGATCAGTTTTGACTGGTCTTCCATTTTTGCAGACATCTTTTCAAGTGCTTCTGTCCATGATTTGAATAAGTCTATACTTACTTCAGTGCTCTCTTTAAGATTATCCAGCATTTCTTTTGAGGGCTTCATTGTCTGTGGATCGAACATCTTTGAAAAGGCATCCTTATAGGTATTTATCCACAAATCATAAAATTCTTTATATGATTCAGGGTTCAACTCACCTTTAGATATTTTTGTCAGCCCATCTGAAAATTTTTTGATGGAATCATCCGATGGAACATACAATTTAGTATATACTTCTTTGATTTGTTTTGCCATTTTCGCCATTGACTCTGAATAGAAATCAGGCATACCCGTATAACTTCCGAAAACATCTCTCTGGAATTTGATCGCAGGGTGTTCATTGATGTCATCGATAACCTTTTCATAAGTCTTTATCCAGTTGTCGCAACACTCCATGTATTTTGCCGGATCACTTCCATTATTCAGGACTTGTGCCGTATTTTTAGAATTTTCACCGAACTCCGCGATCCAGGAATTATAAACTTTATTCGACTCATCGGCACATTTAACAAAACTTTCAAGTGTTTCTCTTGGCGAGGAAATCTCGACCGGATAGATATTCCCATATGTACTCTTGTATGTTTTCATCCAATCTTCATAAAATTCCTGGTATTTTATTGGGGATGTGCTCATGGATAGATCTGTCATTTTCAAAGAATTATCCCCAAAGAACTCTATCAATGGTTTATAGAGTTTAAGGTTTGAATCACTCCACAATTTTAAGAATTCGTTTGAATTATTAACCCACAGGTTGATAATTGTTTTCTGTTCAGGTACTTCTGTTATTGTTGTTTTCTCCTCGATTTTCTTGACCATATCTATTTCACTCTCCATTTAATGGTGTTTATTCCGATGGCGATAAAAATGGGGAATATACAAGCTTGTATTAACCCCCGTTTTTTACAGAACATAATATACATTATAATGATATATAAAGCTTGTTAATTCATATTAATAATGTAGATTTGAACCCTTATGAAATTTAAAGTCATACTTTCAAAAATTTTTGGGCGAAAACTATATATCTAATAAACCCCGATACTTTATAGGAGGGTATAAAATGGCAGTTAGTGAAAACGCCCTAAATGAAATATTCAATGAGAGAGCGCAATATCTTGTTAATGTGGATGACTTATTGTTGGAAAGATTTGGTGAGCAAGTTCCCGGAAAAAAAATCGGTATACCGTCAGAATCGGCTCAATTCTGGAAAACTGGCTGTATTGATATCGCACAAAAGATCAGTGATGTAGACCAGCTTTTCGAAAGCAAGGAATATCAGACATATATTCAATTGACACGCCCGTCAAAAAGCAAATTCCATCCTGAGATGAAAAAAATAAGTGATGACGAATTACAGGACTTCAACTCTATTAAAAAAGAATAGGCAGGATTTTCTATTCATTTTGCAGCTTATAAACCCATTCAGAGAGATTCAAACAATTTTCAGGAATACATTCCAAAGAGCAACCCGTGCATGGTGAGAACAGGTCTTTGATCAGTAATAAATTGAAATTCTTAGCTTTATTTTCCTTTTTTATGACAGGTTTGATCAGATAGGTCTTTGTTCCTTTTGAAGAATCTTGTTCTCTTGTGATCAAACCATCCTTTTCGAGTTTCATGACAATTCTCGAACATTTACTGCTATCTATTTTACCCGTTTTCCAGAGTTCATTCTGGAGAATGCCGCTTTTTCTGGATTGTATCAGCATCAGGATTTTTTCTTCAATATCCATTCTATTCCATTACTCCTCTACCGGACTTAGCATAATAATATTATTTCCTCTTAAGATGACAGAACCCAGGGAACGCGATTTTACACCATCTACAATTTCATATGTTTCGTTTAGGTGCAGATTTAAATATTCATCGGCGCTTTCAAGCTTGCCTTCAAGAGTATGTTTGTCTCCTTTCATCTCAACCTGTATAACCGTGCCTATTAATGTCTGGACTTTTTTAGTGGGGAACAAGATTTTTGCCTCTATTTTCTTTTATAACCCTTCATTTATCGTTTAGTACTTCAATTTTTGCATTGCTTATAAAATCATGGACTTTTCGGGGATGATTGATTATTGTTATCCCTTCAAGCCCGGCTAAAATTTTCACGTTCTTTGAATCAACATCACGGACTTTAAGTTTTGTTAATCCACCTCCTATCGCACCATAACTGCATAATTTTACGCAAAATCCGCATCCATTGCATTTTAAAAGATCGATCTGACCGTCAATTGCCTTATTCGGGCATTCAATCACCGGGGGACAAATATCGCACTTATTGCAAATTTCACGATCTATGAAGAAAGGCATTCTTGATTCGATATGTCCTTCGATATCAACTGGAACGATATAAACCGGAACATTCCCTTTTACAGCCTGGGCAACAGCATTTGTAACAAGAGTATCTGCTATTCCATATGCAAGTTTTGCGATCGTATTGGAAGTTGCAGGAGTGACTACCAGGGCATCATATTTTTTCAATAACAATCTTCCAGCCTTCGGAAAGCTTGCACCCTGCTCCTGCTCATAAAAGCACTCTTCAAGGTAGTTGCCGCTTGAAATATCAATAAGAACGTTTCGCAATCCATACATTTTTATTACTTCTTCTGCGGCACGCGATATAAACGATGTAACTTTAAGTTCTTTGTTTTTTTCTTTCAATTCTTTAAAAACATCAAAGCTATCGCGTAAAAAATGTCCGGCGCCAGTAATACACCATGCAAGTTTCATGTTAAGTCCTTCTATATGGACCAGATACTCCCAAACGATTATAAAAATCCATTGGATTTGAATTAAATCCCTGATCTGCGATTGCCAAATAACTGGAATTCAAGTACATGATGAAAAAAATCAATTAATTTTTTTAATCGCATCCTGAACTTGATAAAGGGAATAAGCCTGTTATCCATAAATGAGATCAAGCTTTCCTCCAAAAACCTGACATAAAGATATGGAATAATAAAAAGCAGGGACAAAAAGAATAGTCCCAGAATAACATCAAAAATCGTGGTTTGTGGAATTGATCCAGGATATATCCTTTTGAAATCCTCAATGTCGAACATCGATACGAATATATCTTCTTCTTTTTATAAATACTTAACCGTCAGGATTTTATATTCCTCTTCACTGGTCCTTGAATATTTCAGGTACAATTCTTCTTGCCACTTCCCGGTATGCAGCTACCAGGTCACCCTTATCGAACCTGAACACATCCTTATCAAGCGATTCTCCCGTTGCCCTGTCCCAGAACCTGCATGTATCGCAGGATATCTCATCTGCAAGGAGGATTTTACCATTTCGTCTTCCGAACTCAAGTTTAAAATCCGGGAGCAAAAGATTCCTCTCATCCAGGTAATCAACCAGGATCGAGTTGATAAAAAGTGCAAGTTTTCGAATTTCTGAAAGCTCTTGCTTGGTTGCAAGTCCAAGGGCAAGGACGATATCATCATTTATCATAGGATCGCCGTGCTCATCGCTCTTGTAATCAAAAATCAAAATAGGAGGATCAAGTTTCTGGCCTGTCTTAAAAGGATATTTTTTTACAAGTGAACCTGCCGCGATATTCCTTACAATGACTTCGATTTTTATAATATCGACAGCATCAACGACCATCTCAGTATTTGACATCATACTGTTATAATGGGTTTTGATACCTTTATCTTCAAGTAGTGTGAAGAGTTTTGCAGCGATCTGCGCATTGTAATATCCCTTTTTTGGCGCTTCGCTTTTCTTTTTACCATCAAACGCCGTAAGGCTGTTCCTGAATTCCATTATCAGCTTTTCAGGATCATCAGTTTTAAAAACAGTCTTTGCCTTGCCCGAATAAAGTTCAGAGAGCTTGATCATTAATTTCCTAGTGTTATCTTTTTGGATATAAAGGAGACGGTTTAATTAATACACATTGATTGAACCGCAGTAATGCGATAATTTAGCTTCCGGGGTATTATATTTCTCCCAAAAAAATTTCGGTAAATATATGTAGGTGCATTGTATTTATATCTTAAAACAATCAGGGAGACAATACAATGACAGAGGATAATGTAGTATTTATCGGGAACAAACCAGTGATGAACTATGTCCTTGCCATAGTTACACAATTCAATAAAGGCGCTCCTGAAATTTTTATAAAAGCAAGAGGAAAAGCAATATCAAGAGCAGTTGATGCCGTAGAAGTTTCAAGGAACAGGTTTTTACCAGAAACAAAAATAAAAGAGATAAAGATCGGGACAGAAAAAATTGCAACTGATCGGGGAGATTCTAACGTTTCTACTATAGAAATTGTTTTGGCAAGATAAAAATAGGGGATGAGGACGAAAACACATGGCTTCCCCTCTACTCCATTTTTGTGAATACCCACGGGACAACAAATACCGAAAAAAATCCAAGCGCTGCATACATTACATATGTAAATACAGGATTTATTAAAGATAATATAACAGATATCAGATAAATCGAGCTCAAAATTAAAATGCCAATAAATGCCCTCTTAACCTTCTGTTTCTTATTTTTTACATCGGGAAACCTGATTTTTTCCTCCTCTAATAAATAACCAGCTCCTACGGAAGCCATCACCACTCCTAATTCTATCTGTTCTTTCAGAAGACTTTTTTGCAAGGATGCTATTAAAACAAGTATTATCGGAAGAGATATAACAATAAGATATTTTGAATTACGACTTTGTTTACTGAATATATTGAGGAATCCGGTTTCTCCCTTATATGAAATAAATGCGACCGTAAGGCCAAAAATAATACCACCAACGACATCGCCCAAATAATGGACGCCAAGATATAATCGTGACAATGAAACAAGGATTATTGCAACAGCGCCCACTATGATGATCCGGTTCTTCTTGCTTCGAATTCCCAGGTAACCCCAGAATCCTGATGAAACCTGTGCGTGACCGCTGGGGAATCCGAATTCATTTTCAGTGACCTTGTGAAGATAGTAAGGAGGTCGTGGCATACCGAACAGGCTCTTGGCAAGAAGTGCCGTGTATGCAGAAAACATAATTACATACATCACTCTTATGCCGGTTTTTTTGTTAAGACACCAGAAGATTAGCGATGCAAGAAGAATATAGACAGGCTCACTGCCAGCATTAGTTACAACCTTGAATAACGTATCCAGTAGAGGAGTACCGAAATCTTGGAAAAATATATTGATATTTTCGTTGAAAAGGAATTGAAACGATCCTATTACCATGTCCTGAATCCAAAATAGACACGGATAAACGCAGATTTATATCTGCGCTGATTATTTACGATCCTTTTACAATAGCTTTTGGTGANNTTCATAAACCTTTCCCCGTTTTAATTCTCTTCTTTATCATGTGCATTTGCACTTTCCTGGCTTTAGCCTGATGAAGAACCAAGACACTCTCTTTAGAAAAAAGGTTAGACTTCCTGGCCGTTACCGCTGAATAACGAATAATGCAAAAACTTGTGCCCTGCATCGAGAGCAGCGACCTGGATGCGTGCGTTG
>UBJH01000030.1_pt1 | contig 106145 bp, 91 predicted proteins | sample 2193721 | NCBI WGS metagenome assembly UBJH01 (sample SAMEA4703186, study PRJEB27089) | metagenome | reverse complement strand
TTGACTGAATTGACGGTGATATTTATTTCTTGATATCTTGGATATTCAAATCCAGTCGAATTATATATAATATAACCACTGCTATTAGCATATACATTAAAATCTTGATATTGTGAACCATCTTCCCTATATATTTTTACTTTATAGGTTTTATTTGGGATTCTATTTGCTATCTTATATGAAGCCTTCAACGTACTATTTGAACTACTCTCGTTAAATCTTATGAGTCCTCCACTTTCATTAAATGTAGTTATATTAATGTCGATTTGACCGTATAACGGTTCAACCGTCATATTTGGCATATATTCATCATATTTATTGTTTGTTATTAGAACCGAAGTACCATTAGAATATATTCTTGTTGTTTTATTAAGAACTGGCGTAAAATCTCTGATAATTGGAATAACATAATCGCTTTGTGTTATTACATCAACATCCGAACTTCTGCTTTTAATATAATTACTAATTTGCTGAAATTCTGAGGTTGAATATTGATACTGATTTGTTGGTGTATTTGCAATTTCATGGAATAATATGATTCCTAATAATTTAGCATTAATGGTATCATTCAATCTACCTATTATATTATCAACAGGTGTGTAATACGTACCCATACCATATGCTTCGATAACTTTTTGCATAAAAAGGACATCACTTTGAGTATAATGTTGTTGCGCTGCTCCCACCTCTATTGACCTTGCAAGAACATATCTTTTTTCCGTCAAATTTATCACAGTATCATTTACTGCACCATACGGATATGCCAAAAATCCTGCTGATTTTTGAAATTTATTAGCTACGAGCCAATCATAACTATCGTTTATTTCTGAAATTCTTGTTGGCTCATTTACAGCTTCTAAATCCACATGATGAACAGTATGACTCCCTATATCCCAGCCCGCTGATTGTAAACTTTTCAAATAGGTCATATTGGCGTAAGTTCCTGCTGGTCCTGTTCCTGGCCTTGAAGTTACTACATATGATACTGCAGTCTGGTTATTTGCTTTAAGAATTTGGTATGCTTTGGTATAATCAGAAGACCATCCATCATCAAATGTTATTATTAATTTTGCTCTCTGACCTGTTAGATCATATCTTAAATCATCAAATGTGGCATTGAATTTCCACGGGCAATAACCATCACACTTATATTCAGTACCTACACGTATTCTTACTCTTTTAATTACATTGTTCCAGTTTTCATTATAATAGTTTTGGAAATCATGCCTATTAAATACTATTTTATTCCAGCCGGATCTAACTCTCCAAATTTTAGCCTCAAAAAATTTTGAAAAGCCTCCTGAACTGGTTGATGTAAGATATAACCTTACAAAACCTAAATTGTCTGCCTTATCCACATACATCCAAAATACAAAGTTATTTACATTCGAAAAATTTTGGTTGATACTATAATCTGAATATGGTGATGCTAGTGAACCATTATAAACGATCAGTTTTAATCCATTTCTACCTTCTTTAAAAATAAATGGATCTATCTCCTGAGAACTTCCTACCCAATCATTATCTTGATAAAATTTTAAATCATCAAGAGTAACATTAGTATTATTGCCGGGTGATGGATATACCGCTATCCTTACTCTTCTCATTATATTATTCCAGCTCTCACCACCTGTACTATTGAAACTGCTTTTTAGGATCCTAACATTATTCCAACCAGAATGAAGATTTTGTATTGAGCTATAAAAAAATGAAGTATAGTTTCCTGATGCAGTTGAGGAAAAATATATCGTCCCTTCATTAAAAGTACTTATATTATGCACATATATCGACATTGAAAAATAGGTTGCACCTGAAAAACTAATATCAATTGCCGAATCTGAAGTAGATCTGTTTCCATTTCTTGCAATTAATTTCAGTCCTTGATTGCCCTCAGTAAAATTAACGGTATCCGCCTCTTGAGAACCACCTGTTCCTCCCACAGTCCAATTAGATAGATTTTCGAAATCAGAAATTTGATAAGATGCAATAGGTTCAAAATCACTTATTTGAACTCCATCACTATATGTATAATTTTTGCAGCACTTGTAGGTAACTGGAACCAATGCTTCGACCACCATTGAGGATGCAAAAATGATAATTAAAATTGAAATAATTATCTTTGAATTGTTTCTCATAATTAATCTCTAATAAAAATCGATAAGATGAAATTAATTAATCTGTCTGATCTGGTCGCCAGTATACCTCTACTCGGATATGCAGGTTTATCTGCTGGATTTCCTGGAAATGTCAAGTTATGTATCTCATCGATATTGGTGATTCCGTCCTTATCAGTATCTAGATTTTCCAAGGTTTTGTACGCCTGAACCATATCCATATTAAATCCATTTCTTACTTCCTTTCCAAATGGATTCAGGTTCGTCTCAAATTCATACAAATGTTTGGCACCAGTAGTTTTGTGACAAAGTTCACATGAGTCTATCCTTGTCCCGGATATATCATATATTGACTTAAAACCATCCATAATTTCTTCATATGCAGATGCGGTATTTATCATTACAACTAATACCAATACGAAACCACCAAATTTTCTCATTTTTCCTCCAGTTTTTTAAATTAACTATCCCATTAGTTCTTACTCCTTTATTAAGCTAATGTTTAAATTCATTAGTCTATATATTTAGTATCATTATAATCATCGGGCGGTACACTTGATTATAATGATAACCATTAATTGAAAATTGTGGTTTGATGGGTATTGTAAAAATATTTTATATGTAGCTCTATGCTCCAGAGGATGTGATGCATTCTGTATGCAATATCTGATAAGGTTGATGGAATAACTTTACTGCCTCATATTTATGGGATATTCCTGGTCTAAGTCGGAGGGATCATAATTGAATACTAATTATATGCACTAACACCACCGGAATTATATATTTTATTGTATTTTTTTAAGTTATTCTGTAAAATATTTGTACAACAATAATAGTCAAAGAATTTTTCACCAGGATTTAATTTAAATTTACCTGAAACGGATGGATAATATCTTAATTTTCTTTTTGTTAAATCTTCATCTCTAATCAGGATATTGTCATTACTACTATTTTTCAAAATTCTATCTTCCAGATCTATTTCTATTAAATTTGTTTTATTCTTGTATGCAGAAGCCTGCAGGTATCTTTTTGTTGCATAATCTGACATTACAATACCTGAAGTAGTATCAGCAATATGATTAATGGCTATTGTTTCCTCTTCATTTAGATAAAATGTATAAAATTCTCTTTTTATTAAAGGATTATCTGATGCAGAAAAATCATTTGAAATAGATAATAAGGTCATAAATATAAAGAGCATTGTAATAATAATCTTCAATTTTCTACCTGCACCATGAAATAGTCCTTTGAATCCAATGGCACCAACAATAACAAAAAATATCATTGCATATTCGCCGAATCTTCCTATGTTAAAGTTCCCTGCAAGTTTTTGTGACAATAATGCTGGTCCTGGGAAAGTAACACCTATCAGTAAATAACCTGTCAAACAAAATATCTTCTCAAATCCAGAGAATTTTTCAGATTTTAATACAACGAGAGTACCAAATATGAAAAATAATAACAGTAAAGAATATTGCAAATAATTGAACAATTCATTCATTGGTGTATAAATTATAGATTTCACTACATCTCCCGTAACTTCAGGCTTAACAAAATTAGAAATTAGTATTTGGAATACATTTTGTGCATTATATATATAATTTGCAAACATCGAAGAGATTAACAATAAAAAGTATTTCCAGTCTAAAAATACTGGAGCAACACAACCAAATAATTTGTGTAGAATATATATTATAAATAGTATAATAAGTACGAAGGGCATCGAAACTGTATGATATATAATTATTAATAACGATAAAAATATTATTAAAAAATTTTTCCTAATATCTGATGATAAAATTAACAATATTATTAGAACTTCAAAAAATGACACTGTGCTTCTTGGAATGGAATGCATACCACCAATAATCATATCTGTATTGATTGATGCGAATAGTGCTGATATCAATGCGATCCGTTTATCTTTGAATAATTTTGAAGTTAAAAGATAAATTACTATTATCATAACTGCAAAATTAAATCCGTTTATGAAGTACATCATTTTGTGTATGGATAAATTGATATTGAATAGCAGGTCTGCTGATGCGACCGTTAAATGCCACAAAGGAAAATGTTGATATTGGAAGAATATATCAGTTACATATTTATCCTTTAACAAATTAAATATATACCATGCATGTAAAAACGGATCTGTTCTCCCAAAAAAATAGTAGTACTTTAACGAAACGCCCCATACCAAATTTAAGGCTAACAATACAATCTGCAACAATATAACAATCACTTTTCGATTAGATATTTCAAATAATAGAATCTCTAAAAGTATAAAGGTAGCCATGGACGTAATTATACCATAATATGCAAATGGTCTGACATCAAAAATTGCGAGAATAATTATGGAAATTGAAAAACCTAATACATATAAAATCAACAATAGGACGAACAAATGACTTTCAAAATACGTTTTATTTGGATTTGAAATAATATTTTCATTGTTTGAAAAAAATTTTTCTGTGTTTTTATGTAATAAAATGTATAAAATCGGAGCAAGAACCATAGGAATTACAAGATAGCTTCCAAGCAAAGCAAGATTTGTTTTACCTAACACCAACGTCATGATAATGGAGATTATCGCCAAAATCGGAAGAATATATAAGATTATTTTCTGGGTAAAAACGAATTTATCTAAATTATTCAATCAAATCCATCCAAATTTTTTAATAAAAACTATTATCAAAATATCCAAAGTTGCATATGAAATTATCCATGCATACCCCACTCCTTCAATTCCGAACCTTAATATGAAAAGATAACTCAAACCGATCAAAAGACAAAACATTAAGAAATTTATTAAAACTAATATTTTCATCTTCATTTTAACATTCATTAATGAAACGAAAATAGGCATCAAAGATGAAAAAAAGCTTGAATAAGCAATCAATTTCAATAATAATAGAGCATCAAGATAATTCTCACCAAATAAACCTATTATATAAATACCAAAAAAATGAATAAATAATATGGCTGGAATCAAAAAAGAATATACAGTCAAACCAACCTTAATAACATTTTTTCTCATTTTTTCGCCATGACTGCCCTCAACAAATAATGAAGTACCTAATGACTCTGGAATTATGTTTACCAAACTTCCAATTGCAAATGCCACATAATATTCAGCCGCTAGAGCCCCTCCTAACACATTAGAAACCATTATTGGTAATATCAAAGTTGGAAACGTTGCAAAAATGTTTGATACATAATTACTGCCGGAAAATTTGAAAGATTCACGTATTATTTGTTTATCTATTTTGAGATTCAATTTAACAGTCTTGCTCAAATATATTAATGAAAATAATGCAGAAAACAAAAAAGCCAGCCCAATAGAACTAAATATGCCAAAGCTTCCTAAATAAACTAATGGAATTAATAAAGGAACTCTTAATGCAAGTATCATATTTTGAAATAAATAACCTTCAGATTTCCTTAAGGCGTTAAATCCACTACCAATTATAATTACTATTGAGTTCATAACTAAAAAAAAGAGGAATATTGCTGAATAACTATATTCTTGAATGAAAATTAAACTCGGCGAAAAGATTTTAATTTCCACTATATAAATAATTCCGATCACCAAAGAAACAATAGTTGTGGCAGCAATAAATGTATTAAAGAGTTTTGTTTTATCAAATATTTCAATATAACGAATTAAAGAAAAATCAAATCCCATTTTTGATAAAGATGCTATAATGGATAAGGATGAAATCAGAACAGTGGCAAGACCAACTTCTTCAATAGAATATAGTCGTGCAGCAACTATCCAAAAAACAAATCCTACAAAAACATTGCTAAACCTGCTAAAGGTTATTAAAATAGAATTTCTAAATAAATAATTTCTTCTAAATTTTTCAAATAATTCAATCCGCGTTTTTATAATATTCAACGTAAACCTCAATTCCAATCATCTATTGCAATAACAAAAATCTCTTATTGGGTTTTTGACCACCAATCCAAGATTTCATTGCCGCTTGTTAGCCATGCATTTTTTTCATAACAATAATTTAATATTTTTTTATATAGCATAAACCAGTCTCTCCTGAAAGTACAATTAAATGCGGCATTATGCCATAGAATAGTCACAACACCATTATATTTTTCACCTATGTCAATAATTTTCTTTATATTATCCCAGGCATCTTTAATATTATAGTTATACAAAGCTGAATCCATAATATTCAAAGGAATTTCAGTGATATCAATTTCTTGATTGTTGACAAGATCAAAAGGATGGAATGGATGACACATGCCATTTCTAAATCCAACACCTTTATTATATCCAAAAGTTGTGTCATATTTAAATCCTGCTTCTTTCAGTAATTTCCAGGTATCAGGAATTTTAAACCTCAAATAATGATTTCTATAACCGATTACTTTTTTACCCAATACTTTCTCAAGTTTCTTTTTTTCATTTATTATATTATCTAAAGAATTATATGCATAATAACCGCCATGCAATCCAACTTCCCAGCCGTTATCTACAATATAACCCAATTCATTTTGCAGGTCTTCGATGTTGTATCTGAATCTTCTAATATCTCTATCGGTTACAATAAAATAGAACGAAGATTTTGCATTGTATTTCTCTTCTAAATTCATTATTTCTTTAAAATTCCGATAAGGGCTGAATTCCTTTCCTCTATTCTTCCAGAAAACCTGGTTTTTTAATTCAGTGAAATTTAAATTCTTTATGCAATATAAAGAAGATAAGAACGTATGTGAAAGAGGTGGATAAATCTCATCAACATCATGAGTTAAACAAACAGAAAATTTTTTATTCTCCGGATATTCAATTTCTAAACCGTTATCTATTAAAAATTTTGACACCTTTGGCTCAAAAATATTTTTATGATTGCTAATGTCAGATGTAGATCTTATATGCTTATCCAATTGCTCTTCTTGAAAATATCCATCTTTCATTGTAAATAGATTCCAGAGTTCTTTATTTCGTTTTAGAATTTCATGCATTACATTCCTCAATCAGAATCTCTAAATTCAGTCGCCCTGAAACTTTCAGGAAAATCTTCAATAAATTGTATCATAAATGCAGTTACATCAATCTTATCTTTCAAGAGCTGCTCGCGTTTATTTCGCCAATCCTGTTTAAGATTTGGCTTCTTTAGAAGCTCAATTGCTTTTTTCAAAGCTTCATTTTGATTATTATAACTAAAAATTAAACCATACTTCTGTTCAAGTTCAATGAAATTCCCCATAGTCCCAACCTGCGATGAAACATAAATCGAAGGATTCCCCAATATTGCACCCTCGGTCGCCATAGTTGCCCCCTCTCCGATATACAGAGAGGCAAAATGCAGGAGGTCATGTATATTTGCGGGTGAAATATTAATCTTGTATTTTTCCAGACTTGCTTCCAACTGCCCCTCAGAACTAATAAATACCCGTCCGTATTCTTCCAATGTTCGTATCAATTCTATTTTGTTTTGTATGCCATGCTGCCCGACATCATGACTCGCTCCCCAGGTAACAAATCGTAAAATGATAAACTTCTCATCTTTGTTCAGTCCCAACTTTTCCAGCACTGTGGGATTGGGCGTGAAATAATTCGGATGCAGATATGCAAGCTCATGATAGCCATTGTATCGGACTTGCTTTTTGCCGAGGTCTTTTTTGAAACATGAGGGGGTACATATGACATCTATAAAAGGATATGTGATTGCCTCGGCGAATGTTGCATGTTCCGTGTCATTAAAAATAATGGCCTTTTTTCCGATCAATCTGGAAACATGGGCTACGCTTGGATTAAGTATTCCAGTTATAATATCTGGTTTAAATTTTTTTGCAAGAATTAAAAGCTTATAATCTCTTATCAGCCATTCTTTAACTAATCCAATCTTTCCACTTCCCATAGATGACAGAACTATATGTGGAATATTATATGCCTTTAGCAAGTCAACTGCTACATCTTTGTCCCGTGCTGTAACCATTACCTCATGTCCATTTTTTTCGAGAGCCCAAATAGTATTTTTAAAAAAGTGAACGTGTGCTGGATGTCCTATGTCTATCATTATTTTCATAATTTATTACCTTTCAATTTCGTCGCATCATATGCAGTTTTATTATTATGTAATTTCCTGGCTTTAAAAATACTTTTTCCGATATTAAATGCTAAATCTCCAATTAAACTTAATCCCCAGCCAATGCTATTCGAAGCCCATCTCTCAGGATGAGTCATAATATATATATTATCAACTTTATTCTTTTCTATGAACTCGATCATCACATCTGTAGAACCCACCAATCTAACCGCATGAATATTATCCTGCAGATTATCTCTCCTTTTCCATATACGCCCTGTATCAGAAAAATAATTCAGATTAATCCCGGTCGATAAATATGCTTCCCCAATAATCCCAAAATCCTTGAAATCATAAGTCTTCCACAATTCACGATCATCGTATTTCGATAAAGGGTTCCCGTGCATGCATATCGTCTTTACATTGCATATCTTCTTGAACTCTGCCAGTTCCGTCTCAAATAATCCTATTGCTTTTTTTAAATCGCCTTTGGACTTCCCCAGAACCTCATAATGATATCCCACTTCATGTCCCATACCTTCGATCTCTTTAATAAGTTCTGGTCTGAACACACTGTCGTTCATCCTGAAATAATATGTCGCCCTGATACCAGACTCCTGCTCTATTCTCGCTGTATTCATCGCGTTACATGCTTTCCTGTCGATATCATGACGAATTATGGCAAAGTGTTCAAGTGACTCTTTTCCTGAAAAGTATTCTGTCATCGTCAGAGTGGGGTAGTTCTGGGCGATTGCCCTGCAAAGATTACGGTATTTTGTTAAGGTGAAATCAAGGTCTAACATAACACAAATCAAATTTCATATTCAAGGTAAAAGTTATTAATACATTTTCTCCCTTCTCTTATCAACCTGCATATCAAGCATTGCAAATAACATGAACTGGATTCCCATAAGCATTATGAAAACTGCAAGCGCGATCTCAGAAATATCATCATACTTCTTATCAAGAATCACAAAAACTTTGTCGACATAATTTTTAGTAATTGCAATAATGCTTCCCAATGCAAGATAATTTAATCTCTGATAAATAATTCCAATAGTCATAAATTATCCACCTCACAATTTAACTTATTATCCATCTAATATTTGAATCTTCCTAAAGTATCTGGTATTTATCTTTTGCTGGTTACAAAAGCCACCTTGAAACTATTGGTAACTTTTTTTCACCTCCTATTATGCATCATCAATATATAATAGTAAGATTTCCTAGAACTATAATAGTAAGATTTCCTTTGAGGTCAAAATTCTGTTGAAAAAATTTTACAAAAAAATGAGAAAAAGATAATTATGGAAGTAGATATAAAAGAATTAATAATCCAAAATTTAAAAGATTCTGAAAATGGTTTAAGCCCTGAAGAGCTTTTCAATTTTTTTTCATTAAATAATCTCATTCCTCATAATGTCGATGCTGATTCGGAGATACAAAAAATAAGAACAATATGTAATGGTCTGGCTAGAGACGGTATTTTTATTGAAAAGGAACAAGGGAAATATATTCATTTTGAAAATTCTGAATACGAACCAGATATCTTTAGAAAATCCTCAAAATCTGAAATTCGAAAAGAGATATTTCTTCCTTTATTTGGAATAATCATAGGAGAACTTTTGATGTTCTTTGGTTACTACTATCTTGGTCTGATAGTTCATGCCATCAATCTTCAGGCAATAATAATTACCAGCGTGCTTAGAAAATCTTCTTCAGAATCGAGAAATGTTCTTCAGAGCTTAGTTTTAATTTTGCTGTTGAGGATAATTAATCTTACAATGCCTCCGTTTCCTTCATTAGAATTACTCCGGTATCTTTTCATTTATGGGGCAATGTTTTTACCCGTCTATTATGTCTTACAGTATCAGAATATTACATTAAAGGCAATTAATCTTGGTTCTAAGCGCTATTTCATTTTTTTATTATCTATTGTGATAGGTGCTGCAATGGGAATACTTGAGTTTAAAATACTTGATCCAAATCCAATGATAATTAATCTAAGATTTACGAATATTTTATTAATTGCGTTTGTTATGTTCATCTTTGTGGGGATTGTAGAAGAATTGATTTTCAGATACATATTGCTTACAAGACTTGAGAAAGTTTATGGATCTATTAAGAGTTTACTCTTTAGCTCTCTCCTGTTTGGAATTATGCATGCAAGTTATGGGATATGGACAGAGGTCATATTTGCCACATACTTCGGTGTTGTACTTGGCTTTATCTTCCAGAAGACAAGAAGCTTTCCAATTATCCTGGTGATACGTGGTACAGCGAATGTGCTTACATTTGGGATATTACCTTTAATACTAACATTATCCTAAAAACTACAATCGCTGCAAATGTGACAATAAGAGAACTTATGCAGATATAGAGCGTGCTTGAAATCCATTTGTTCCAGTATTTAGAATTTGAGATCAGGCAGGCCATCGAAAGAGATAGAATAAGTAATAATGCAGTTATTGCTCCACCCTGTATGATAATCTCAATTGGGATCTGTCCATTTGATATCACTATCATAAATGATATAACCTCTTTAAAAGATTTAATTCTTTCTCTTTAACCTGCATCTCCGAATGATTCGGCGTCATTTTATAAAGCATTCTGCGTTGCCTGATAGTTCTTGTTGCCTGCCGTGTCTTTGCATTTTGTGTAATATTTTTTTTGCTCCATTAGCAAACCCTGACGACATACTGAAGTATTTTAGTTATTGGGTGGAGGAGTGGTGCCATACCAGTTATCAGTAATATACAAATTTGGCATTGGATTATTATTAGAGCCTGGATTAACACGAGTGCCGGCATAGTTCATTATTTCTATGGCAAGATTAGGAGTAGCCCGATAAAACCAGTTATTATACACTCTTGCTTCATGATATGCCTGACCGCGTATTGATACTGCATAATCAGTTGTTACCTCTACGGTGTTGTGATGAATTATTGTGTCATATCCTGCCCAGCCACCATTCCCGCCTGACAGTCCATGCCTATCAATTGCCCCATCTGTTGTATGGCTTCCCAGACGATTATATCTGAATTCATATGTGCTTGTAATATCTCCAGTTGCTGCCACAGTATGTCTATAATAGTCAAAATAATTAGCTTCAATAATTGCTGAATTTGATCCATGTGCAAGTTCTATACTGTATCCCGTGCCCTCACGTTGATTATGGTGAAAATAATTGTGATGAATATGCGCATTATACGCATTGGAATCAAGATATACTGCTGCAAAAGACCACCCTGATATTTCGGAATTATCGACCTCTAAGCCCGGATATGCTGTATAGATCCCGTGCGCACTGGCGCTTGCTGCCGTTGTTGGGTTAGCACCGGTAAATGTAATTCCTGTCACCCTGACATTTGCACCTCCGGCCCTAAACAAACCTGCCGAAGGATATGAGGTTGTATATATTCGACCACCAGTAGACGCACCATTGCCTCTACCGCTCGCTAAAGTGACACCGCCTTTTATCACGATGCTGGCTTCACCCGTCATATCTATTTGTGCGCTATCGCTGACATAGATTATTTCTCCTGCAACAGCCCTGGATAATGCTGAAAGTAATTCTGTTTTCGTTGAAACAATATAGTCCGAATCTGATGGACTTATAATTTTTGAATAACCTTTTCCTCCCCCAATCGGATTTCCTGTTGGATTTGCATTCGCGCCATATTTAGTTGAAGTGGACGTAGTGAAAGTATTATCTCCCGATATCGCCAGATTACCTGCCGCATCTTTGCTTTTTACTCTGTAATGATAAAGAGTGGAAACAGTTAAACCTGAAAATGTCTGAGAGTGAGAAGTGCCCAAACTAGTATTTAATTCTGTTGAAATTCCATAGCTGGTAGTAATGCCATATTCTACCTGGGTGTCGCTAGATTCATCAGTAGTCCAGGAGATGGTAGCAGTTGGAGATGTGATACTTGATGATCTGATAGAAAAGATAGTGGGAATTGTTGTATCAGGCTCAATGGCAGGCACAGCAGTATCTATAGTGCCGTCATTGTAATCAGCAATAATTTCTGAAGCTAAGAGTGCACGATTGTAGATTTTGACTTCATCGATGTTTGCCTTAGCTGGACGGTCATTGGTTGAATCCATTCCAATCCTGAAATTATAGGAAGGATTGCCCATAGAAGCTATAGATGATGTTTTTTGAGCAACTAATACTCCATCTATGTACATTTTCTTCCCGTTGGATGAAGTAGTGCCATCCCATGTCACTGCAATATGATGCCAGTTGTTATCAATAATTGCATTAGCTCTATAAAGAGCATCTCTTGTTGTTGTACTATAGGTGTCAAAATATAATGATTTTGTTGAAGCATAGTATGACAGGAAGTACCCATTGTTGCCTGAACTTAATCCATGCCCTCTGCCAAATAGACTGGAAGTTACTGATAGATCATTTATTTTGATCCATCCTTCCATACTGATAGCTCCTGTTATCTGGAAGTCTGCTTTATTTCCCGCATCAATATAATCGTTTATGCCATCAAAATTCAGACCACTACCCATCTTACCGTATGTCCATATGGCACCGATTATTGTTCCATCGTTGCTATTGCCAGAAGAATCATAGGCAGTCCTGCCAGCGTTTTCATCTAATTTCCATGAGGCAATAAGACTTGAGTCCGGTGCAGAAGTAGTAAAGGTTTGATCAGCAGATGTAGCTAAATTCCCTGCTGCATCTTTTGACTTTACCATGTAGTGATAAAGGTTTGATGCTGTTAAACCAGAGAGGGTTCGAGAATGAGACGTGACCATGTTAGAATCCAGAGTGGTTGCAGAGCCATAACTTGTTGTAGTGCCATATTCTACCCGGGTATCACTGGCTTCATTAGTAGTCCAAGAGATAGTAGCAAAGGTAGAGTTGATATTGGAGGAAGAGATGGCTGTTAAATTGGGTGAATCTATGTCAATATAAGGAATAAGATCAAAATCAACAGTTGAAGTTAGAATAGCCTTGACAGTAATTCCTGATTGCGTTGAAGATTGATCCCCAGAAGCTGAAGCAGTCACAGAGTAAGTACCAGGAGGTACATTGGAAATAGTATAGTTACCATTTTGGTCAGTGGTGGCTGATCTGGTTCCGTCTGTAACTATAGAATTCTGGATAGCTAATTTGGAGTTGGCATCTATTACAGTACCTGAGATAGCACCAGAAAGATCTTGAGTGGTAAAGATTTGATCAGAAGATTTAGCTAAATTCCCTGCAGTATCATTGGATTTAACGCTGAAGTGATAGGTGGTTGATGCTGTTAAAACATAAAGATTCTGAGAATGAGAAGTGACCGAGTTTGTATTAAGAGTAGTTGAAGTGCCATATCTGTCTGTAATGCCATATTCTACCTGAGTGTTACTGGCTTCGTTGGCAGTCCAGGAAATAGTGGCTGAAGTGGACGTGATATTAGAGGCTGCGATAGCTGAGATGATGGGTGCAGTGGTATCAATAGTACCGGAATTGTAATGTGCAAGAACTTCTGAGGCCAAAAGGGCACGATTGAAGATTTTGACTTCGTCGATGTTTGCTTTAGCCGGACGGTCATTGGTTGAATCAATTCCAATCCTGAAATTATAGGAAGGATTACCCATCGAAGCTATAGAAGATGTTTTTTGAGCCATCATTACTCCATCGATGTATAATTTCTTCCCGTTGGCTGAAGTAGTGCCATCCCAGGTCACTGCAACATGATGCCAGTTGTTATCAATAATTGCATTGGTTTTATAAAGAGCATCTCTTGTTGTTGTACTATAGGTGTCAAAATACAATGACTTTGTTTTAGCGTAATATGACAGGAAGTACCCATTGTTGCCAGAACTTAATCCATGTCCTCTGCCAAATAAACTGGAACTTACTGATAGATCATTTATTTTGACCCATCCTTCCATACTGATAGCTCCTGTTATTTGCAGGCTAACTGGATTTCCTGCATCAACATAATCGTTTATACCATCAAAGCTCAGGGCATTAACTATCTTTCCAGTTGTCCAGGTTGCTCCATTTATTTTTCCGTGGTTGCTATTTGAGGAAGAGTCATAAGCAGTTGTTCCTATGTTTTCATCAAATTTCCAGCTGGCAATGGGACTTACATCAGCTGCTAGACCTGAAGACACCAGAATTGGGCATGAAATAAACAAAATAGAGGCTATGAATATTAATTTAAGTAAATTTTTTGTTTTGTATACTGTCCAAAAATTCATTGTCTTAAAATTCTTTGTTGTTGAGCTTATCATCAACAAACATATCCCATTTCCATAAGATAACCTTTATGGTAATAATCATCATCATCATTAGATAGCCGTTTATTGAGAAATTGAATTATTTTTCTTTCTGTTACCCAAAGCTACTGACATTATATCCTGATAAGCTACTGAGAATTATTACACATGGAGTTGTACCTTCATAAGTTCCATGCACGAAACTTTTTATAATAATATATAACTATTTTAAACGTGCTGTTATGAATTTATTAACATTTTTCTCCATATTATGCGTTGATAACATTTACAATATATTAATAAAATAGAATGGTTTGAAAGCATATGAAGTCTGGGATGACTTTCACAGGCTCTGTTTGTATACGCCTCCTCATACTTGTACCAATTTAAAAAATTATATATTATTTAAAAGGATTAAGTTTGTGAGACTTATGACGGTACAACTCCAGTAAATTCCCCTGGAGTAAAGACTCCAGGGCCAGAATATGCTACAACAAGCTAAAACCCTGATTTTATAATAGTAATCAGGGTTATTGGCGATGAAGGAAGCCGTTTCAGGCTGCTGACCTACGATCTCAAGCAGGGTTTCATTTATTTTTTCAGGTTGAGGATGCAAACCTCCAACGGATCGTAGGATTTGAGTTAGGGTGGGGGAGTGGCGCCATACCAGTTGTCAGTAATATACAAGTTTGGTATCGGATTAGTATTAGAGCCTGAATTAACACGAGTGCCAGCATAGTTCATTATTTCTATGGCACCATCAGAATTAGCACGATAAAACCAGTTATTATATACTCTTCCTTCATGATATGGTTGACCTCGTATTGATACCGCATAATCGTTTGTTACCATAACTGTATTATGATGTATCAATGTGTCATACCCTGCATATCCTCCATCACCGCCACTCGTTCCATGTCTATCGATTGCACCATCTGTTGTATGACTGAGCAGGGTATTATATCTAAACTCATAACTACCGTCTATATCACCAACTGCTGCAATCGCATGACGATAATAGTCAAAAATATTCGCTTCTACAAGTAATGAGTTCGGTCCGCTTGCAAGTTCTACCCCATAACCATAACCTTCTCTTTGAGAGTGATGAATATAATTATGGTGAACATAACCGTTGTATGCACCAGAAGTGAAATATATACCAGCAAATGGCCATCCTGAAATCTCATTGTTATCAACTTCTAAGTTTGCATATTTAGTATAGATTCCATGTGTTAAAGAACCAGATTGTGTTGGATTCGGTCCAATTATATTAAGTCCGGTGACACGAACATTTGCACCGCTTGTTATGAATAACGCTGTTGAAGGATATGAAGTGGTAAATAATCGACCCCCGGTAGACGATCCAGTACCTCTTCCGCTTGCTAATGTGACATTGGCTTTCAACACAATATTACTTTCTCCTGTCAAATCTATGTTGGCATTGTCATCGACATAAATTATCTCTCCTGCTCCTGCAACAGCCCCAGATAATGCTGAAAGTAATTCAGTTTTCGTTGAAACAACATGGTCTGCATCTGATGGGCTAATGATTTTTGAATAACCTTTTCCTCCTCCTATTGGATTTCCCGTTGGATTTGCATCCGAACCATATTTGGATGAAGTGGAAGTAGTGGAAGTAGTGAAAGTATTATCTCCTGAAATCGCAAGATTCCCTGCCGCATCTTTGCTTTTTAATCGGTAATGATAAAGAGTTGAAGCAGTTAAACCTGAAAGTGACTGAGAGTGAGAAGTGACCAAGTTCGTATTTAATGTAGTTGAAGTTCCATAACTGGTGGTAGTGCCGTATTCCACTTGGGAGTCGCTAGCTTCGTTGGTTGTCCATGAGATAGTTGCTCCAGAAGATATTATGGCTGAAGAAGAAATAGCAGAAATAACCGGCGGATTGGTGTCGGACAACAAAGACACTGTGAATGAAATTGCATGATCATCGGTGTTCTTGTTTCCTGCCGTGTCTTTGCATTTGATGTAATATATTTTTAGTCCATTAGTAAGCCCTGACAACGGCCATGAGTGGGACATGTCAGATACCGTTGTTGTGGATGTCATTAAGTCATACGCGGTGTTTGCCGTTGTGGTGTATCTGCAAGTGGCTGCTTCATTTGTATTGAGTGAAAGCGTGGCAGTGGATGAATTTATTGTTCCTGAAGGCTGGCCGATTGAGCGGATTGGAGGAATTGTATCGAGCGAAATATTATCACCTTTGTAATCTGCAAGAATTTCCGAAGTTGAAAGGGCGCGATTATAGATTTTGACTTCGTCGAGGGAACCAGAAAAGTAAGCAATTTTACCTGTAGAAGAATATTGCCATGCCCCTAAGTGAAGATTAGCATTGGAAGCATAGATTCCACCAGCCGGAGAAACAGCAGTATTAGGATCAAGATTTCCGTTAATATACATTCTAATGGTGTTTCCATCCGATGTAACTGCGACATGAGTCCATGTGTTTGCCGGTACTTTATTACTTGAACCAAGAATGCCAGTCTTGGAAGGATACTGCCCATTCTCACTTATTAACATACTCAGACTGCCATCCGTGTTAACAGTGAAAACATAAGCTCGATCATTCGTTGGGTCATAAAGCCATTTTTCAACTATTGTTCCTCTTGTTGTAAGTGGTGTTTTTATCCATGCTTCAATGGTTATTTCTTTGTCAATACTATCTAAGCTGCTGGAATTTTGTATTTCTAGATAGTTTGAGTTTCCATTGAAACTTAAAGCATTGCCAAACACACCTTGTGTCCATGTGGCTCCGCTTATTATTCCGTTATTTTTATTGACTGAAGAGTCAGAGGCAGTTGTTCCTGTATTTTCGTCAAATTTCCAATATGCGATAAGACTTAAATCAACCCCTGGGGTTGTAAAAGTTTGATCCGATGAGATCGCTAAATTTCCTGCAACATCTCTGGATTTGACTCTGTAGTGATAAAGGGTTGAAGGAGTTAAACCGGAGAGAGCTTGAGAATGATAAGATACTAAATTTGTATCTATGGTAGTTGAATATCCATAGCTTGTATCAGTGCCATATTCTATCTGGGTGTCACTGAATTCGTCGGTAATCCAGGAGATAGTTGATGATTTATTAGTCATACTGGATGATGATATAGCTGATATGGTAGGCGGAATGATATCAGACGAAACATTATTGAAATCAGACGAAACATTATTGAAATCAGACGAAACATTATTGAAATTTGTAAGAATTTCTGAGGCTGACAAGGCTCGATTGTAGATTTTTACTTCATCGATATAACCATTCCATCTATAAGTTTTGTCGAGTGCTCTTTGCCCAATAGTTACATTATAATAATTTGTGTCAATATTTCCCGAATAAGAAGTAGAACCATATAGAGCAACTCCATTTTTATAAATTTTCATATTCGATCCGTCATATACTGCGACTATATGATACCAGGTATTATTTGACATTTTATGTAATGGAGCAAACTCCTTTTCGCCTAATCTAAAGTATATACTACCATCAGAAATTAATAGATTATAACCACTTGTAACATTATCGCCATTAAATTTACTTATAATATAACTCTCTGAAAAAGATTTAGGATATATCCATGCTTCTAAAGATATTTGATTACCAGTAATATTTAAACTACTTCCATTTCCTACATCAACATAATCATTAACGCCATCAAAGCTTAAGGCATTTCCTATTTTGCCAGGTATCCTTGTTGCTCCTTTTATTATTCCTTCGTTGCCATTTGCAGAAGAATCAGAAGCAATTATTCCTGTGTTTTCGTCAAATTTCCAGGATGCAATGGGACCTGAATCAGGCTCCGCAGCTATTGATGATATCGCGATTTGCATTACAAATAAAACAGCGATAATTAAAATTATAACGTATAAAGTTCCTGTACGTCTATTTATATTTAATATGTTTTTCATAGGTCTTCCGAAAATGTACAGTGATTATAAATAATAATTATTTCCACAGTTTTTTTCAGTTTTTTTCAGTTTTAACGCCCATGCTCGTAAACTGTTTAACTGGGCAGAAACCCTTTTGCAGTAGCGGTAGGTCGTTTCCGACCCAAAACCATTTAAGAAACTGTACGTGCGACTTTCATCTTATATGACTCATTGGTATGGATAACCTTTTAGCATATTTGGAGCCATTGAGAATGAGTGGTGGAAAAATATGAAATTAAGTGATAGTGAAAAAGTCTCAATTGTAGCTGGAATTAGTCTGTTGGGTTTGGTTGCTATCCTCAAGAATGTTTTACATATTTCAGCAGATATTTTATCGAGAGATATTATTATCTATATTATTATTTATTGGTCATTTACGTTCTCCTCTCTACGTTCAAAGGAAAATACAAAATGCTCAAAATACGATCGCCCATTTTATTGGAGTTTACTTATAATTTTTATCACTATAGCTATTATTGCCGTTTACGCAATATGAATTACTGATGGTAGAACGTTAATCAGGAAAATAAGCATCTTTGATATTGGTGGAACTAATGAATTGCGAATTTTAAGAAATTACTCGTAATCCCTGAATGATTGAGAAACTCGATAAAATAATTTACATGAGCGTGAATATGTTTATATACTATTATCCTAAACTATTAATTGAGATAGGGGAGTAAAATAGAATTTTTCAAAATAATAAGCCACGTTTTTACCCCCTCCTCCTTTTTTCCGATAATCTTAATTAGATTTTATGACTGTTGAAAAGTTCTTTTCTTACCGGGCATCTACAAACAAATGAGTATCCAAATGGTATCCTGTAATGGCAGGGTTCAAGATTCATACATTTAATAAAATGGATTTTACCATCAACGCAAAGTTCAACTTTACAAATATCGCTTCCAGATAGGCATGATAGATTCTTTTTACACCTGGTAGCGGTTTTCAAAATATCTTCATCCATTTTTATAACCGTTTTTAACATCATAAGCTATCCACTGAAACAAAATAAGATCAAGAGCATTATATATGATTTTACCCAAACTTTACCCTATTCATCATGATACAAATATTCATAATATATCATAGATAGTGAATATGCAAAGAAGGAAGAATAAATGAATCTGATCATCCTTTCGGACACCCATATAAAACCGGGGCAATCACTGCTTTCACGCCTCCCTGAAGAACTCATTTCCATGATCAAAAGCTCGGACCTGATCATCCACGCAGGGGATTTTGAAACTATTTATTGCTATAACGAGCTTGAAGCCCTCGGAAAACTCGCTGCCGTTCATGGTGATACAGACAGTCCTGAACTTGTGAAGCTCCTCCCTGAGCGCAAGGTGATAAATGTCGGGGGAATAAATATTGGAGTCATCCACAAAGGACAGCTCACATCAGAAAACACTGACGGGCTTCGCTACCTTGCAAAAGAGATGGGTGTGGATGTATTGATCTTCGGGCACTTCCATCACCCAATAGCCCATAAAAGCGAGGTTTTATTGCTTTCACCAGGAAGCGCAACAGTGCCAGGGATCGCAGAACCAAGCGCCATTGAGCTTGAAATAAAAAATAAAATCGTAACAGGAAAAATCATCCGCTGCAAAGATAATTTATGTTCTTATTTTGAATTCCAAAAACCATGAATTATTTCTGGTTTTCGATATGTTTTTTGACGATATCCCTTATTTCATCCGGATTCCTGAGCACCGTTATTCCCTTCATTTTCCGGAGTTTATCCACCGCATCAAGATCAACATCCCGCATCGTAAGAGTTAGTTTCTTCCCGCCGGGTAGATCTGTGACAATATCCCCTTTTTTCTGGTCAGCCGGGAAAATATATACAGGCACTTTTGCTTTCATAGCCTGCGCTGCCGCATTTGAGAGCAAGGTATCTGATATTCCCGATGCGATTTTTGCCACTGTGTTTGAGGTGGAAGGTGTAATAATAAGAAAATCATATTTCCCAAGCTGTAAATCCCCCACAAGGAAGGGGACATTAGGGGATTTTTCTGAATAGGTTTTTGGGAAACTCGTTCTTAACTCGGAAAAGAGCTTGTACCATTTTACGACCATCTCCCCTGCCTGGGAAAGGAACACCCTGACATCGAGATCATGTTCAAGCGTCAGCTCTTTCATTATGTCAAGGCTTTCTTTGAGATAATCCCCACAGCCTGTGATTCCCCATGCTATTCTTAGAGTCATTAATATTATTGTATTATGGCTTTTATGATCTTGTCGCCTTTTTTGATGCTTTCGACCACGTTCTGCCCTTCTGTTACCTGCCCGAACACAGAATGCTTCCCGTCAAGGTGGGGTTGCGGCGCTTCTGTGATAAAGAACTGGCTCCCTCCAGTGTTGGGACCTGCATTAGCCATGGACACCGCACCTTTTGTGTGTCTCAGTTTTGGATGAAATTCATCACGTATCGAATACCCCGGACCGCCTGTTCCATCTCCTTTAGGGCATCCGCCCTGAATCATAAAACCGCGTATGACCCTGTGGAACGTAAGCCCGTTATAAAACCCCTTTTGCGTGAGGTCTATGAAGTTTTTTGTGGTGATCGGCGCTTCAGTTTCATAAAGTTCAAATTTTATAGCTCCTTTTGTGGTTTCTAAGATTGCAGTTCTGTTTGGCATAATTATCGTTGTAGCTTAGTGGATGTCATGGTATAATTGCTTTTTGTCAGGAACATTGTGTAATATATTCTATAGATTATACATTATTGAGTATATGTAGAAAAGTATATATATTATAACAGAGGTTTTTTAGTATAGGCAAGGATAAAGGAATGGATTCATTAAAGATACGAATAAAAAGAAGGCTTGAAGTGTATCTTGAGCTTGATATAGATGGTATCAGGAAATTCATAATCGACATCCTGCTACGATTAAAGAGACTCACTGTCGATCAATTGTTTAACGAGTTGAACAAGAAATTCAAGATTTCATTCAGCGCCGTTGCATCAACATTGGGATATATCCACTCAAAACTGGGGATCCTGCATGCTTACAAGGAATCCTATAAAACACCAATAGTATATTCATTAAAGGAAGAGTATGTAGATATTGTAGAGAACGCATTAAGCAAAAGTGCATCTAAACCATCATAGAATTTATCTCATTATTTAATACAGTAAACCGCTTTATAACTCTCTCATCCATCATTTTTTTTCTTAAATTTAAGATCAGTTCATCCATTGTCCCGATCTCTTTGCCAAAGGTAAGATTGTCAGCATGTGCAACGATTTTCTCTTCAATAGTTACAGGCATATAATCTTTTTCAGGAAGTCCAAGACCTTTTGTTTCTTTTTCAGGGATCCCTGCACCGATATGCCGTTCGATAATCTTTATTAATTTTTCATCAAGCCCGTTCTCTGCCGCAATTCTGGCGCCTGCTACCGCATGACCTATGCCATGGGTCTTTGACCGTCCAATATCATGAAGCAAAGCCCCTGTAAAAACAGTGTCAACGTCGATTTGTATCGGTTGCCCTTTACGTTTGGCATTGTCCCGGATATTTATTGCGATCTTCATTGCATAATCCGCTACAGCTTTACAATGTTCGATAACATCAGGAGAGCATCCTGACCTGATCAATAAATCGATCGCATCCTTTTCATTCAAGCAGCTGCACCTGAAGATGAAGTCAGATCTTCAAGCTTTTCGATCCTTTGTTTTAACGCATCTATTACCGGTTCATTATCCTCGAATACCAATTCACCACCACAAAACCGGCATTTGAATTCCATTTCAGCCGCTATTTCAAACAGGAATCTGCCATCCTGTTTTTCACATATATAAAATACTTTATCCTTTTCATATTCGAGTTTTGTCTTGAGGTTCTTTAAGAGTTTCTTCGCTTCAAGTTCCAGCTGTCGGTTTAAATTACTCAGGTCAAGTTTCCAGAGGTATGTTAACCAGCCGCTGTCTGTATCCCTTTCCCTGCGATAACCAGCAAGCCTGTTCTCATATAATATGAAAAGAGTACGCCGAACAATATTCAATAAAACACCTGTAGCCTGAGCTATCTTTTCATCCGTGACCTCACCTTCGGGCATATTCGCCACTACTTTATACCCTTCTTCACCTACCAGATTTATTAGATAACCTTTAATAACGGGATCGTTTAAATCAACCAGAAAATTCACCATATTATTATTGGTTTTATATGACTTTAAACTTCCGTTCTCTTTTTGATCAGCTGTGAATATTGTCTGACTTTATCAAGAACCATCTTGCGAGTCCAGGCCGTTGCCAGCATTGTCGTTACAGGCTCATCGGGATGCATCGTGAGACCTGTTCGTGGAATATCGACAGCTTTCTCATCATTCATACATTTTATAAGAATGTCCGAGATATTTTTAGTGATCACAAATTCCTTTTCCGCAAAAATTATGGTCTTTGCAGCAAAACATCGGGATTCTCTTATTTCAGGAAGCTCCCCATCAAAGGATCTTATATGTGCATCGAAAATGTTCGATCCCGTTGAAAGCTCAACAGTGTCAAGACTCCCCTGGAAACGCGGATTTATTTCAAGGACCTTTATGCCTTTATCTGTGAGCATGAAATCAACTCCGTTTGAACCACGAAGTTTGAATTCTATAGCGATCTGTTTAGCGTATTGTACCATTTCTTCTTTTGATTTTGTATGGAATGGTGTGATATTACCGCAATATGCAAATGGTATCCTGGTCAGCCAGGGGGCGCCTATTATCTGTTCATTTAAAGCAACAGCTACGGCATCATCCCCGGTACTTATTAATGAGACGCTGCAAGGTACTCCTTCAATGAATTCCTGTGCTATGAAATCATGTGAGTCATCATTCTTATTTATAAAATTGTTCATTTCGGCTTCGTTCCTGACCATGATATTCCTCATACCCCCCGACCCTGTTCCGGGCTTGATCATAAGCGGGAAACCTAAACCATCTGCTTTATCCATCGATTCGGTCCTGGGGTGGGGGATACCCAATGATTCCAGTTTATCAGGAAGCTTTGATTTATCGCTCGCATCGTTTGTGATTTTGAATGTATTATTCAATGTATTTTTTAAATTAAGGGTTTCAAAACCCGATCCGGGGATTATTGCATCAACGTCCCCAAAGGATTCAACTATATGCCGTAATTCATTTATGGACATATTTCCAAGAAGTTGCGACTTTTTCGCGCATTTTTGCATATCCACATCCCCAAAACAGTCAAGAGCGTAAACAATATATCCTGCTCTTCTTGCAGAACAGGCGATATTGCGGACACTGTTGCCGATAATCAGGACCTTCTTGATCATTTTATTATGCTTATTACCTCTTTTCCTGCCCTGTGTGGGATTATTTTACGTTCTCCACCTGGAAGAAATTGTGTTTTCAAGGCATCTTTACCTGATGCAGCCTGTAGCCTGTCAAGAGTTATGGCAAGGGCTGCGACTTCGGAATGGGGCTGGTTACCTACGCCAACATTCCAGTCAGCAAGTCCATATAATTCGGGCGGGACTTTTTCAGCTCCCACCACTATCATCAGGGCATCGGCTGTAATTTCAGGTATTGCATCGGGAAGATTAATACCATACATGGTAAGATGAATTACTTTTCCCCCCGCATCTTTCCATTTTTTTATCTCGCTTTTCCAGCTTGTGATCCTCTTGACATAGAATGATCCGCCCCAACTGGTTCCTGCTTCTTGCAGGCTTTTTTCAATTCCGCTATCGTCAGAATCAAGCAGCATACCCTCAGCTCCCATGGCGCGAGCAGTAAGCGCTACATGAGTGGTTATTCTCTGGTCCCTCTGGATACGGTGGCCGAGTCTTAATATAACAATTCGCATAAGTTGAAGTGAATGTACTTTCGGGCATTTAAAATTAATGCATTCCTAGGCGACCTCCGAATATAGTTATGTTATATTTCAGGATTTGTTATTGCTTCGCTTTAGATGGCTTGGATTTCAGATTTTTTGTCGGGGTATCAGTCGGAATTGGTGTCGGGGTATCAGTCGGAGTTGGTGTCGGGGTATCGGTTGGAGTTGGTGTGGGGGTAGAAGTCGGAGTTGACGTCGGGTCGGTCGAGTTTGATATCGGCGTAGCAGTCGGTGTCAAGTTGGTCGAATTGGATGCCGAAGCAGATTGGGAGGATGTTGTGGTGGGATTAGAAGAGGAGGCGGATGGTGAAGTAGTCGTCGAAGGCCAGGTAATATTAATAATCATCGGTACTGTTGACCCATTAGATGATGAGTTTGGAGTCGGCGTTGGTAAAGCAGTTTCAAGAACATTGATTCTTAGAGATTCGGTAACAGTATTAGTGTCCTGTGATTGAAATATCAATGCGCTTTCAAGGACTACAGGACGTGACGGTGCTTTCAGTAGCAGATAGCCACCTGTCTCTCCGGGCGGCATATCTCCCAGATCCAGCCTATCATATAAGATTTTGAAGTTGGACTTTGCCTCCAAAAGCCTTAATCCCATTAATTTAATTGAAGCATTATGAATTATCTTTGGGGAGGGATTGTAAGTCACGAATGAAACCGTATAGTTATCGTCCGTCTTGATATTTGCCGGGTATGATACTCTGAGAAATACAGAGCCATTTTTTGCAAAGTCTTCGGATTCGGTTATTTTAGATGTATTGGTATCATTTTGGAGTTTTTGAGGGGTTATGGCCTGGGCACCGAAATAGAACAGTCCGCCAGCCAGGAAAAGTATCCCTATCAAGAAAAAGGTTTTCACAAACTGGATTTTAAGGCCTTTGTCTTCCCGAAAAGTCTCTTTTATCCTGAAGGCAAGGTACAGTGTTACTGCTGATAGCGCTATTATTGCGAATGTAATCGCAATTCCGATCCCAAGTATTCCAATATTCATTATTATAGTTCCTCCCGTTTTGGTTTTTCCCATCGCATAGCAAGGTTCAGTATTTCTTCGATTAATGCCATAAGACCTATGCAATCTATAAAAACATTATAGAATAGATATAGTGGACTTGCAATTATTTCTCTTATTTTTGGCATGGGGTCTATGAGCACGGCATATATGGAAATCCCAATAGTTAAAGCCCAGTATGTCAATATCCCCCAGGCCAGCAAATTCAGGTCAGGGGCGGAAAAGTTTACAGTATAACTAAAAATATCAACAAGTAGTATGAAAAGCAAGAACATGTTTATCAAGTATGAGCTTACGCCAAGCCACATGTAAGGTACTCCGAAAATACCTGCTGTACCGTATTTGGGATTAAAATACATTCCCTGATACTTTGATAGAACCTGAGTCATACCTCGATACCACCTTCTTCTTTGTTTCAGGAAATCCTCCACGGTCTCAGGCGCCTGTGTGAAAGCTATTGCGCGGGATTCGTACTCCACATGATAGCCTGCTTTCAAGATTTTCATAGTAATATCAAAATCTTCAGCAAAGGTATCAGTTGGGAAATAACCCACTTCTTGAAGAACCCTTGTCTTCAGGGCTGCTATTGCACCAGGCACTATCATAACACAATGCAACATAGACTGGGATTTTCTTCCAAGGTTTATTGACATAGTGTACTCAAGTGACTGCAGGGTTTTCAATAAGCCGGTAGGCCTGTCTATCTTTACATTTCCCGCTACTGCGCCGAGGCGAGGGTTACTGGAAAAGCGTCTGCATATCCAGGTAAGGGCATCAGGATGCAGCTTTGAATCAGCATCAACCGTAATAACTACCTCTCCGGAAGCATTCTTGATGCCTCTGTTAACAGCGCCGGGCTTTCCTGAATTTTTCTGGCGTATGACTTTTACCCCTTTTTCCGAATATTTCGATGCTTCTTTAAAGGTATTATCCGATGACCCGTCGTCGATTACTATGACATCATAACATGGATAGTTTAAACTCAGCATGGATTTTATACAACTGCCTATCGTTACCTCTTCATTATATGCTGGAATGATTATCGACATTGTAAGGAACCTATCGATTTTCCCCTTCCTTTTTAAGAAAGTTTCTATAAAAGAAAGAAAGCCAAAACTGGCAAGGCGGAAAATAAGAATGAAAAGCATTCCAAAAAATAGAAGAGTAGCCACAGAAAATTCAAATTCAGGAACTATAGAGAAATTAAATCCAGGTACCGGAATAACAAACGTTAATGCCAGCACCATTCCTATGGCAGGAAGTGATGATATCGTCCTTTTCACAATCGCACGAATGCATCAATGTTATATATATAAATCGGGAGTTCTGAGTTTTTTTAAGCTTTATTATAGTTTATTTCAGTTTTTAATTCTCAATGAATGGTTTTTTTTGTATCAGGGCTGTTTTATCTCTAAAATTAAAGTTTAAATCAGAAGAAATATTAATTTTAATAATATGGATCATAAACCAAGCACAAATTTAATATATCATAATTCAATGACTGGTGGTTTACGTATGGAAATATGGAACGGGCTTTTGATAATAACCATTATGGGAATAGCTATTTTGCTGCCGGTATCTGCGCAAATTAATGTAGATGCGGTCAACAATGCAGACACCTATGTTTCTATCGGGGAAAAAATAACAAATAACAACAATACAGAGATATTAGGGATTTATGGCAACGGCTCAAGAATGAATACCATCATGAGCTGGACGCTCCCGAAAGGTAATAATGGCATTCAAGAAGTTGCCCTCACTCTATACTGCAAGAAATGGGATAATTTCCCGACAACTCCGGTAGAATTGCGAGTTCTTAATGAAAAATCAACATCAAAAAATTCTACCATTGTGGATTCTGTCCTTGTTAGAGAGGAAGGATTCTACAGCTGGGTATTAAGAGGGAATGATGCTAATAACAGCTTAAATTCGCTAAATTGGGAAGATACAATCAATGTCACTCTGACCCTGCCTGACGAAACCGGGTTTAATGGCATCCAGTGTTATTCAAAGGAGTTTTCGTATAATAAACCCTATCTGGTTGTTGCTGATGAAGCCCCCAAAATACCGCTTATAATAAATGTAACTGCAATTAAGGTAAAAAAGACCAGTGCCCTTATCAATACTTTAACAGATACTTCAACGACAAACATCCTGGTGAATTATGGTACAAACAGCTCTGATCTAAATTTATGGAGCTATGCTGATAGTCTATCGGTTTCTTCATATAATCTGTTAGCGCCGCTGACGCCGGGTACAACCTATTATTATAAAGTATATACTTCTAATTATATAGATAATAATTATAAAGATAGCTCTCCTGTGCTCAGTTTCACCACAGCTCCGGACAATAACTTATCTATCCCATTAGTTACGTTCGTTTTTGATGACGGATGGGAGAGTACATTCATGAATGCAAGCCCTGTCTTTATGGATTTTATGTTCCCGGGGGTAAGTGCAGTAATTACAGATATGCCGGATAAAGCCCCAGCTTATATGAACTGGACCCAGATCCGGGAACTCCAGAATACTTATGGCTGGGAAATAGCGAGTCACACAAAATCCCATGCAGACATGACCAGCCTCAATAAGTCTCAGATGGAATCTGAACTGGGCGAATCGAAAACGACTCTTGTAAATAATGGTTTGGATATTCGTAATTTTATTTCACCTACGGGAGCGTATAATTATCTAACGGAAGCATATGTAATGAGATATTACGACTCTGATAGAATTGTAACAGACGGCCCTATAACTCCTCCATACAATGAATTTCCGCTTTATGCCAAACATATCCAGAACACTACGACGGTATCGGAGGTAGAAGGTTGGGTTGATTCCGCCGTTAATAATAATTCCTGGCTGATACTGGTCATGCATAAAATAGTTGATAATAATCCTGTAGCTGAGGAATGGACAAAAAGTGACCTTGTTAGTCTTGCCCGATACATAGAGTCGCAGGGTAAACTAAGAGTAGTTACAATCCGTGAAGCCCAGGTCACATCGTTTGATCTTAAAGGAGTTTATGCTGATAAAGCCCAAAAGAACATAACCAACACAATATCCCCTGATGGAACTGTATACTATAGCAAAACACCAACAGGTCATCCGAGAATCAATGCTAAAATTCTTCCATCGTCAGATCCTGTTTCGATTAACATAGGTATATGGAATACTACAGATGATTATAAGATTCTATTTAATGAATCTTCTACAAATGCTTCAAATGAAATCCGATATGAGCTTGGTGACAGGCAGCCTGATATGAATTATTCAGTGAAAATATACCGGGACAACGGGACTTTGTTTAAGTATTTATACATGAAATCAAATTCATCAGGGTATTTATCTTATAACACAACAGGTTCCGGGGATCCACGATATACGATAATCCAGCCAGTGATTCCGGAATCACCCCGGAAGGACAGGGTCGAACCTGCCGCGAAGATTCTTGGAGACTATAACGAATTGCTGGCGAAAGAAACAATCATAGGCATTATCTCTGTTATTGTGATCATTGGGTTTTTTGCTTACATCTTACGAAGGTTTGTTAGATAGAATTCTCATTTTTGGCTCCAAAAGTGTTATAAGATGCCACTACCATAAAAACCCAAAATCAATTATCACGATCAAATGAGGATTTTATGACTGAAAAAATTGGAATACTTGCACTTGGACATGGAAGCAGACATCCGCATAATAAAGAGGTCGTCAGTGGTGTTGCAGAACTGATCGCCAAAAAATATAAGGATGTTGTTGTAAGGATTGGTTTTATGAATATGAATGCCCCGACAATGAAGGAAGGGCTTGATGGTTTCAAAGGAACTGGAGTTTCAAAAATAGTAGCCATTCCTATTTTCCTTGCACACGGTGTGCATACTATGGAAGATATTCCACAGATACTTGGTATAAGCAAGGAGTCACGAAAAACAATGATAAAACTTGACGGAAAAGATGTAGCGCTTATTTATTCAGAACCTCTTGGCGTTGATGAACTGGTCGCAGAACTGGCATTCAAGAGGGTTAACGAAGCCATTTCCTCGAATTAATGCTTTGACGCTATTTTTCAGTTCATCCAGGATAGCTGTACTTGATCTGACCCATGGCGGGGTTGTCTTAGCCCGTAAGTTAAGGAAAATAACAGATTCAGTGACTGCTATAGATGTGTATGGGAAGCTCGACCCTGAATTATTGGACGAACTTGAAAGGAGTGGGATTAAAACCTCAAGGGAATCCCTGAAAGCATCGGATTTTGATTTTATAGTATCTCCGGTGCACCTTGATTCTAATTATCCAATGCTTCTGGACGCAGCAGCAAATAAGATCCCTGTTTTATCACATCATCAAGCGGTCGGGCAGATATTATCCGGATACGAGCTTAAGGACAAAACCTTTATCGAGCTGACCGGTACAAAAGCCAAAACAAGCACCGCAATCCTGCTGGCAGATATTTTATCACGGGAAAAAAAAGTTATCTCACATACAAGCCGGGGTCTTGAGGACTGGAGAACAGGAACAATAATCAAGAAAGGATTGAGCATTACACCTGCCAGCATCCTCACCGCGCTTGATGCTGTCATTGATGCAGGGATTGAATTTGATGTGTTCATAGCTGAGATCTCAATTGGCGGGACAGGTTTTGCTGACCCTGGAATAATTACCACGATAGCTAATGATTATAAGATCGCCAACAACACAAAGCTTGCAAGTGGTGCCAAGCGCCGGATGATACTTGATGCCAGACCCGGAAGCATACTTGTAATAAATAATGATGCTTTGAGGTTTTTCGGGGTATGCAGGAGAGATATTAATGTTATCTCATTTACTGATTCAGTGAATGCATCATGTAATGTTTATTATGAGAGCCTGGACTGCAAAACAATAGCCTATTTCCTGGGAAAGGAACATGGTAAGATCCATATCCGGGAAGCGGCAGATTACGATATAACGTCTTATAAAACTGCCTTTGTATGTGCCACTGCTGCTGCTCTTGCCCTGGATATCGATCCAGTGGCAATTGAGAGCACATTACTGGAATTTAAGGGCGCAGAAGGGCGAATGAAGAAGAAATCCCTTGATGGCAGGATACTGATCGATAACTCAAACTCAGGAATGGATATCAGGACAGCCGAAAAAGCGCTTTATTATTCGAAAAACTGCGGCGAAAGGATCGTCATGATACTTGGCGAAGAAGCAAAAGAAGTTTGCGAAGGGCTTGATCCAGCAGGTGTTGACCGATTTATAATGAAGCATTTACACGAACTTGCTGCCCTCATACTTGTCGGGGAAAGAATGAAACCGTTCGTTGGAAATGACCCGAAAAAAATCCATCATGCAAATGATCTATCTTGTGGTATCAAGCTTGCAAAATCATTGACAATGGAAAAGGATATTATTTTATCCTGTGTAAAGTGTTTCAGGTGAAGCGGAAAATCAATTAAAGGATAAACAATAATGGAGCTTAATAAACCAATTATTCCCGCAAAAATAACAGAAAATATGTCTGTTGAGGGGCTTGTGAATTCCTTTTCCGGTTGCGCTTTCGGAGCAGGCCGCATTTATGAAGCTGTTGACATATACCGGGAAATGATAAATGACCCGGATTGCACAAAATTTTTCGGTCTTGCAGGGGCGATGATACCTGCGGGGATGAGGTATATTGTAAGCGATATGATACGGGATGGGGAAATCGATATTCTTGTAAGCACAGGAGCCAACCTTGTTCATGACATAATCGAGTCCATGGGGCTTCATCATTACAAGGGAACTGATGCAACTGATGATATCCAGTTGAAACACGAAGCCGTCAACCGCATATATGATGTGTTCCTGCCTGAGCATCATTTCACTGATCTTGAGGAAAAATTACAATCAATTTTCAAAGAGATCCCTGATAAGCTCTCGATAACAGAACTTCTCTCGCACATAGGGGAAAGAATTGATGATAACAACTCGATATTAAAAAGCGCATATGATATGGGCGTGCCTGTTTACTGCCCCGCCATACAGGATTCTATAATCGGATTGCAGGCATGGTTGTATAAACAGACCAGGCCCCTGAATGTAGATGTATTTGCGGATATGAGGGGATTGATCGACAGGTGCTATGAGGCAAAACGCGCCGGCGTGGTCATAATAGGCGGCGGTGTGCCCAAGAATTTCATTTTGCAATCCATGCTCGTTACTCCGCGTTCTTTTGATTATGCGATACAACTCACAATGGATAGGCCGGAAACCGGAGGACTTTCCGGCGCAACACTTGATGAGGCGCGTTCATGGGGAAAGATCGGGGAAAATGCAAGGTCAGTGACAGTATACTCTGATGCTACCATCACGCTTCCCATAATTGTTGCTGCTGTGAAAAATTTCAAATCAAAATAAGATTATAATCCACCCCACAATTAGCCTGATAAATTTATCCTTTCTGCAGTTCTGTATGCATCATAGATATTATATATCCAGAATAAGGGATATAATATAAAACCTATCAATACAAACATCAATAGGAGGAAGACTCCACCGATTATCATAAACATTATACCTTTTCCTATCTCTCCGTTATAAATCTGGCCAAGACCAGTAAAAAAAAATGAAGCTATCGCAGCGATTCCCGGATTTTTCTCTCCTGTGGGCGATGCTTTATTTCGAACTCCACATTTAGGACAAATTTCAGCTTTATCATCTATCTGTGCACCACAGTTTCTACAATACATATTTTCCTCCTATATATTTTCAATAATTCATTCAGGAACAAAAGTATTTAAATCTATCAGGAAAATACGAAAAAAGTTCCAACAACGATGCAATTGGATATTACAATTTTATAATAAAGTTGTAGTCTTCTCTCCTTTACTCTTAACTCTTAGGCTAACTTTATATTGATGAGCATTATGGGAATAGAAGGCACATCTCAGAGGCATTAAATATGTCGATGAAGTATTAAAATTGCTTCCACAAAAACTTGATCCAATTTTAATTCAGCAAATATTTAAAGAAATAACCTCAATAGGTGGAATTAATACGGATTAATGGCGAAGGTATTGATATAAACAAAGCAAATTAATAGAAAATATGGAGCATTACTTTATAAGAGCTGTTGATTCCGGAAATATTCAGCGCAGCCCTACATTTCAAGCAGTATTCAGCTATACGGTTTCAACAATTACTGATTTGCGTTCTAAAATAATTTTTGATAGTGGAGGGATTGATGTTGATAAAATATTGTCAAATAGCACCCCGGCAACAAAAAAACTTAGCATTATTGATGCCGGATTGTATTATGACGTTATTCACCGGAAAAACAAGTCCATAGCAAGTGATTTAGTTAATAAATGGTATGATACGGAAAATAATATTGAGATTCCTGAAAAAGAAAAAGCAACTATTAGCCAAAAATATCCCGCTTCTAATTACTGAGTTAGATGATGATAAAATACTAATCAAAAAACTTGATAGGGATGAAATTGAGAAAAGGCTTAGAGAAGAACTTAAAGGATTAGATATAGATAAAATATCGCATGAAGTTAGAACTGAAGTGAATGAGTTGGCTAAAAAGAAATATGCAGCAGTTCTTGATTGATGCCAACGTATTTGTGGCAGCTGCAATAGAAAATCTTCTATAACGTGAGGAAGGTTCAAGAGAGAAAGGTAACATTTTTTCCTCCCCTCTGCGATCAGATACTTTGCCTATCCCCATCCCTGCGTCATTTCTTTCATTTTGATGCGTTCTTCCGGGGTTACATCGTTATGTAGTAATGTTTCATTGATGTGTTCATATCATGTCCCTGAGAAGCCAGGATTCGACTGAGAGAACAGCCCGATTCTATTAACCACGACTCCCACGCTTTCCGTGTAGATCCTGCGCTTAAAGTTCATGTCCAGAGACCTTCTGCAGTAAATTTTGTTTAGATTATTTGTATTCCAAGTTAAAAACAGGGTGATGCGGTGTATTTTCATATTAAATAGTCTTAAATTCAGGACTAATTTTCCTGCAAGAGATCTGTGGACATGAAGCTTAAATCCTCCGGGTGTTCCACACCTGCAAGAGCAGCCCATCGCCTTAAATTAGCGCTCCATGACTGATATACAGAATATTTTAATCTATGTCCACCATGAAGGAAATAATACAAGAGCTCTGAAAATTGAGGGGTCAGGTTTACTTTGCGCTCATCCTTGGTCTTGGTGTAATGCCTGGGAATAACCATTATCTTTCTATTGTAGTGAAACCATTCTGGATGTTCTGCAAATAATTTAAGCTCTTTATATCTCTTTCCGGTGAATACTGCTGTTTTAAAGCTCATTCGCAAATCTGAGTTTTTGATAACTGCTTCGATCTCGAAGACCTCGGAAGGTTTGAGAAGCCTATAAAATTCTGTCTTTTTTACCATACTACAATTTTAATGTGATTGTAGTATTTAAGGGCTGTATATGCTTATTTTGGGCTTTTTTTCGCATAAATATAGGTCAAATAGTACAATTTTGGGATAAAAATGTAGTATTTCTCTTTCCTTCCCCCAGACCCCCAACCTCTCACCAGGCAAAATTTTGAATTTTCTTAATTAGAATTATTATAATCATAAGGATAAGGTTATATGTTTTTAATATACTATAAATGAAATATGGCTGATATCCTGTCTACTGATTTATAGTATGTGGGATTCTGTTCAAAAAAACACGCGAAAGTAGTTTCTCCGTATAGATGGAGTGGTGAAAATGATATCAAATAACATTTACAGAGGGTGTTCCCTCAGAAAAGCATTTGGAATATTGGTGTTGATATTATCGCTGGTAGGTAGCGCGGGCGCAGCAACTCTTACAGTGAATGTCAGTGGCGGAGCAGATTATACGAGGATTCAGGATGCAATAGACAATGCGAGTGAAGGGGATACGATTCTGGTTTACAGCGGTACATATTATGAGAATGTGATAGTAAACAGGCAGCTTATACTGAGAGGTAGCGATATTGGTAGCAGTATGCCTGTTGTGGACGTGCATGGGGCAGGGAATGCGATCACCATAACTGCCAATGGAGTTGTTCTTGATGGATTCAATGCGCATAATAGCAGTTCAAATACTGGAATTGAAGTGGTTTCGAGTGATAATGTAATTAGCAACAACAATGCTTCAAACATTGTAACTGTAAATGCAACTAATGGAACTCTAGCTGGAAATGCTTCTGTAACTGCCACAGCGGCCAGAACACCATCAGGTTTAGTATTATGGAATAAATTAGGATCTGATGACGAACTGTTAAATAGCGCATATGGTCCTGGTTTGCAGTTTTACACTGATGGTGGAAGTGGGCAAGATGGAATAGCAGATCGAAAGTATGTTCCAAGCAAATTTGGAAATGGTGTGACCATTGGTACTGGAAACTATTACAGTATGCAGCGTATACACAATATCGTTTTGAAGAGTTTGCCCAGTTACATAGACGCAGAAAAGGGGACAATTGAAGTCTGGTACAGACAAAAAGAATTTCCAGTTGAATACTCCCATAATCCCTATCGATTATTTAATGGTGGTTATGGGCTGGATGGCGGTATGGGATTTGAAGTGATAGCAGGTCATGATTGTCCTGATCCTTCTTGTTTTCGGTTCTGGTTAGTATTTGGCGGTACTGGTAGAACAGTTCTTTATGCAAACAATCTCCCTGATAATCAATGGATTCATGTCGCCGCAGTATGGGATAGAAGTGGAATTAACGGAACACTTGAAACAATGAGATTATATATAGATGGTAATAAAGTTGCTTCGGGTACATATAATGATTGGGGGACCTCTGTAGGAAATTGGGTTGACATCTGTGGAGGAAATGACAACAACATTGCTGACAAATTTGCCATGGATAATTTGAAAATATGGAATTATGCAAAAACAGACTTTAGCGACAGGTTCGAGGAAGGAGTTACTACACAACCAGCCGCTGCACATGGCAGCATTTCGGGGTATAAGATTAATGACCTTAACGGTAATGGGAAAAAAGACACAAATGAATCAGGACTTGCCAACTGGAATATCAAACTGGAAAATAATAATGGATATGCATTTACCACAACTACAAACGCAAGTGGATTTTATATTTTCACCGAACTGGCACCAGGCAACTATACTGTAGCAGAGGCTCTTGTACCAAACTGGATACAGACACTTCCAGGAGCACCAGGAATTTATTATGTGACTCTCGCAACTGGAGAGAATGCAACGGGTATAGACTTCGGTAACAATCTCATGTCATTACCATCTGGAGTAAATGCTTTACGTGAAATCGAGAAAGAGTCTCTCCTCTTGGGAAATTCAACCAATATTACTGTTAGAATCAGCAGCAATATGATCCAGGCGTTGGTTCTTCAAGAGTCTATCCCTGCAGGATGGAAAATAACAAAAATTTCTGATGACGCAGATGTTTTCAAGAATAACACCAATGAATGGGTATGGTCAAATGTGACGCCGGGAATAACCAAAACGGTTATCTACACAATAATCGCACCAACGGATTCTACTATTGGAACATACTATATTAACGGAACAATAAGCAACTCAACTGGAATAATTGCTGTTGTAGGTGGGGACAATGTCATTAAGTTTGATATCCTTGCGTATTATAGAAGACTTGATAGTGATCCTAATATTGTAGAGACCACTGACCTGTTAAAAGCCATGGATGACTGGAGAAGTAGAACGGCGCCTGCTGGATTTATAAATCCGATAACGAACCAGGAGCTTCTTGCTTTGATTAATGAATGGACTTCGAGTTGAGAATGAAAAAACACGTCTATTTTCGTTCTTTCTTTTTTCTTTATTTTAATATCATTTCAGCAATAAAAACCATACATTATAAATATAAATAATTAATTATTCATGTATTTTTAAATATGTAACTCATTTTCATAAGCGTATCATTTTAAAATCCTCCTTCCCCGGATCGCCTGCATCATAAAATAATAGAGAATGTAAACTGAATAAAATAACCCTTATATGCACATTTTACGAGGTCGCTAGCTGAAAACAATATCCTAAAGACGAGATAATCTACTCTCTCCTATATGTCGTATAAATGCTTCCCATGGGCAGTTACAACATTGCTGTCACCAGGTCATAAAATACAAAGAAACTATTTAATTAAACAAGACATATATAGTTTGGGCATATTGAAGTTCTTGGTGGTAATCGATGGATTTCTATGAAAAAGTAAAAGGGTTTATATTGGAGCCGTCAAAAACATTTGACGCTACTAAGGAAGACACTCTGGAAGATGCACTAAAATATTATGTCGGTATAACAGCGATATTTTCAGCTATTTCAGCAGTATTGTCTGCATTCGCTTCTACACTGTTTGGTTCTATGATGGGTGGATTCGGAATGATGATGGGCGCAAGTGCTGGAATAGCAGTAGCGATATCGATATTTGTGATGCTTTTGATTCTCATGGTAATATGGGCATTCATAGGCGGGGCAATTATTCATATTTTCGTGTATATCGTGGGCGGAAGAAAAGGAATTGTCAAGACAATAATCGCTTTAATGTACGCTGATACACCTTATTTGTTATTTGGCTGGATACCAATTATAGGATTGATCGCAGCGATATGGTCACTGGTGCTCAGTGTTCTCGGAATACGCCAGTTTCAAGAACTGACGACCGGGAGAGCAATTCTAGCGATCTTTATTCCTATTATTATAATTGGAATAATAGTTTTTGTTGCAATGATAGCGGTATTTACGTTTGCTATAGGGCCAAGTGGAGAAATGATCTCGCAAGGATCATAAAAGCCAATAGTTATGCAGAGGCTTTGCACTACTGCGTTAAATATATGCGTTAAATAACAGTTATACGCACATCTTACGCGGACTTTATCTAAAAACAATAGCCTAAGACAGTATAATCTATCTTCTTCTATATCTCATATATGGCTTCCATTATTGCGATGGGAGCGATTGTTTTGTGTTTGGATAGGGTCTTGCATGTAGAATATGTTTCTTAAATATCAGTCCACTTTTTGGGTGTAGTCCAATCACTTACCATTTTATATATGAAATGGTCAAAGAATGTCGATGTTTCCCCAAATTTCTTATTATGTTCAAAAAGTATAGCGTTTATTTTTTTATTTGATTTCGCTGCAATTACAAAATATTTATTTAATCGTTGAAGAGTAGAGATTGTTGGGTTATTAAAAAACTCTCTATCCATAAACAATGTTCTGAGATTTATTTCCATTGCTTTCAGTCTCTGAATCATGGATTCCATAAGTATTGAATAATTCTTTGCTAATCCATTGATGTTAATGACATCGAGAGTCAATTTGATTTCACCAATTATATCCAGTGAACAAAATGAATATCCCCAAGAAGTTCCATTTTTTGGTTTGATTCCTCTTATTCCGGATGTATTTTTATCGCCATAGTAAGGTATGTCATGAAAATCAATCGCAGCATCTTGATATGTTCCTTTTAGATTCGTGTGTTTAATTATTTCAGTATTTATCTGCCTGAATGAAGAAATCATGTAGTCAAAAGAGTTTGAATTTATGTAGCCGTGAATGCAATCAGCGGATGGTACATTTTTATAAGGAGTCTTCATTCTAAGGTCATTGCTTGGTGATTCTATCGAATTTGAAGTCGAAGTTGCTGCACGAAGCAATACATTCAATGTGTCTTGAAAACTGTATTCTGCTTTTATTGGTTCTCACCCTTCCTATCTCATTTTTAGATTTTAGAATCTCAATTATTAACGCAATGAACTACCCGTATTACCTCCGACCTTTTCAAGGATGCCGATAAAGTATACTTCAGAGAATCCTGCCAGGAAAGCGATGAGCGCATAAGCTTCTGGCCCCAATTCCTTCATTCCTCCTATCTGGAGCAGTCCTGCTTTAAAAATAAGAAATAGTACCAGCGCGGAGGTTGCGCCGATGACCAGCTGGGCGATAAAGACCTTCCATTCAGAAATAAGTGACCTTATTCCAAGGGGCTGCTCCCGGGTCTTATCATTTGCCTCTGTGTGAAGGGGCTGCTTGCCGAGTTTGAATGCATGGCTGAGTATGCTTCCGGCGGCTCCGGAGAGAAGAACAACGAGAAGCAGGTATGCAAGATTGTCCTTCCAGGTGGCAGCGATATAGAAATAGGAAAGCAAGGGAAGTATCAGGGCAAGCATCAGTGCCATGCGGCCAAGGTAAATCCCACGAAGTTGGGCTTTTGCCCTGTCACGGCGGTATTCAGAGATCTGCTCCTGACGAAGGTGCTCTAGGAACCGTCTGGCTTCAAGGAGGTGCTGGCAGTTGTCAAATTTGCCGCAGCTATAACTGTCGATCAGAGTATCAAGATCCCTGCCTTGAAAATGCTTTTCCCATCTATGAGGATCAGTAATATCGGCCTTTTGCTGGGCTTTCAGGAGCATAAAGATATTGACCGGGTCTCCAAGCCGGATGAGCTCGATTTCAAGCATGTCAGCGAATTCCCACGCATCGTTTGATGAAATGCAGCATGGTTTTTGCATCTGTTCAAGAATCAAGCACAGTGTTTTTGTCTTCTGTTCAGTGAAGCACGGTTTGTCATCCTGGGATTCCAGGAAATTAAGAACACTATGCAGGTGACCTGCGATCTTCTCAAGATTCTTGATCCGCACAGGGTCTTCTGGTGAGAGCCATTTAAATCTCTTTTTTCCCAGACGGTCAAGATGATCACGAATATCTTGCTCTATACTCAGGATTCGTTGGAGGAGGTTTGTGGTTTCTTCGTTCATTTAGATACTCCTATTTTGTAGCTAAAGATAGCCTTCTTGATATCAAATTCAACCGAAGCAAAATTAAAATCTCATTTATCGGCCCGATCCGTTATAACCTTTGTTGGCATAGTTTCTTCTTGCTGCACGTGTGTCGGACCTGCACGTCTGTCTACTGGCAACTCCGGGAACGGGTGGCCTCACACCTGCGCGATTCGTGATGTTATCGCGGTGGCTCACGTCACATCGCGATGCGCGGCTTAGCCAGATTATCACGTAGCGAGCGTAAGCAAGAAACAAGACCCCGCGTATTTCTTGGATGTCATAACTCAAGACGTGAACCCTCGTCACTATCAACGCATGAAGCCTACGAGCGCAACCGACATGGCTGTCACTTGCCGGGATTCAACTTTCGCACAAGCAGGCTGTGGCCGACTGCCCAGGCGAGGAAGTCGCATAGACGGTCCAGGTCGAATCGAAGGTCGGCGAGATCTACATGCTGGGAGTAGAAGAAAAGCCGTCCTTCACCCGACTGCCCAATGAGAGGGTGCTCAGCGAGTGTTTGGCCCTTTTCACCCGCCGGACGGCCATCGGAATCGACGGCGTCCGCGAGCGCAGTAGCCACTTGGCTGAACACAGCAAGGAGAAGGGCCAGATCCTCTTCAAGAAACACATGTGCAATCGAATCCGGGAGCATATCGACGTCCTCGATGCGGCGTCGGGCATCTTCGGTGTCGATGCTGAGGATCTCTCCGATAAGCAGTCCAAAATTGAGCGTTCGCCCAGCCTGAGCTAAGCGGACGGGCACCCCAGAAGAGACCGAGGGGAGGGAGCCCACATCAGGGGGATGCTCCGGGCTCACCCAAAATTCGAAATCGCTGTAGGAAAATGGCATTGGTCAATACCCCGGTGTATGCATCAGTTGAATTTCCTTCAGGAGCTTGGCCAGTATAAGGATTTCCCTGGCTGAGTAGCCGAGTGACCCGGTGTAGCCTCGCGCACCTTGCGGGCCCAGCGTCTCCGATCTTGCTCCACCCTGCGCTTCCTGGGTGGTGGTGAAATCGATGGTTTGATTTGTCGCAGTATCCACACCGCTCACGCTGCGGATGCGCGCATAGTAAGTATGGGATCCTTCGCGAATGGGCACAAGCTGGCCGCGCGGCGTCTGGATGCAGCTCAGAGCGTTCGCATTCTGCGTGGACGCGTCACCACCGAGACCCGTAACGGCTTTGATGTTAGTCACCGAGTGGACGTCAAAGCGGCCGCCGGACTCAGATGCCGTCATGTGGTCCAGTTCGGCAACGTCCGTGTTCACCATGGGCCGGCCACTGCTCATCTGCCGCGGTGTAGTGCCCTGGGCATCGGTGAACACGTCGCCGACGAAACGGACATTCCGAAAGACGCGAGCGCCGGCCGGTGCAGCGCCCTGCACCACGCTCCATCCCAGCCATTCGCCCACCACTCCAATGAACTGATCATCGGTGCGGCCCGACAGCCACTCGCTTGAGCGTATAATGCCAGCCGTGACGAGTTCCTGGGCTTTCGTGACCAGGGGGGCTGCGGGGGCCGTGGATGCGATGATGCCACGCCCACGGAGTTCCAACACAAGCTCCTCGACAGTCTTGCCCGCCGGCGCAGCACGCCGCATCCCGTTCAGCGACAGTTCGACCTGCCGCGCCGCCCAATCCACCGTTTGTGTCGGCGCCCGCGAAAGCTGATAGGTCAGCATCTGAATGATCATCCGCTGCGCCTGCGGGTCGGCGATCGAGAACCGGGTGTAGAGGTTTTGTACCGACGGGTGCGACGCATCGATGTTCACTTCGCGCGTCCCGTAGGCGGGCCGTTGGCGTTCCTGGAAAGTGAGCGGTGGATCGTTGCCGAACTGGGCGGTGAGCGTGCGCTGCCCGGTCACCGACTCCTGCGTCTTCGTGACGCGGGCATTGAGTGCTCGCAGGCGGCCTTCGAGATCGTTCGTCTTGCCGGAACGATAGGTGTACGCGCGCTGAGATCCGGCGGATAGGAGACCGGTATCCTCCGCCAAGCCCAGCTCGAGTGCAAGGAGTTCGGATTGCCCCTCGATGACGGTAGTGTGCGCCTGCTTGAGCTGGGTGCGGATCTCAGCCAGGTTTACTTTAGGGTCAGTCTCGGCTTCAGCGACGATGCGATTGCACTCGTCCTCGAGGATGTGTGCCCGCGGACGGATGGAGTCGACTGCCGCCTGATCGGTAGCGCGCCCGGCCCGCACAAGCTGGCCCAGTTCCTCGATGAGGCGCTGTCGGCCCGCATCGATGGCTTCGAAGCGCCAGCCATAGCGCTGGCGGAACACCTGGAGGGCCGTCGGGCGTCTGCCCGCGGGTATCCAGCGCTGGACCGCTCTCATGCCGACCATCAGACCCACCATCATGAGGAGGTTCTGGGCGGTCATCTGGTCCAGCTCTTGGTCCGATGGCCAGCGCCCAGATTCCACGCGGAAACGCAGAACGCCATATCCATGGAGCACAGGGAACGTGGCCGTCGTCTGGATAGGGCCGCTCAGCGCCGCAATGCTGGTGCCGTACAGCCCGCGGCCGATGCCGACGGACAGCCCGCGAAAAACCGAAAACAGTCCGAGATTCCAAGCGAAATCGACGAGCAGGTCGTGCGCTGTCGGCCTCTGCCCAAGCAACACGGTGCCAAGACCCTGGCTGACCAACGTGAAGGTGAGCGCTTCCAGTGTCACGGCGCCACCTATGGCGAGGCCACCGCGTACCGTGAGACCGCCGCCCGTGACAAGCGTCCGTGTGGCAGCGCCGCCGACAATGCCTCCCACACTGGCCGCGGCCCATGATGCCGCGAAGGCCACCGCCAGCGCGGTTATCAAGCGCGATGCGCCGATCAAACCGGGCAAAGCGCGATAAAACCGGTCTACGTTGGCGTCACCGCGAAGGCTGGTCACCCGTGTCCGCAAATCGCCGAGATTGGCTGCTTGCGAGGCGGTCATAATGGCACGTACGCGGTCCATCAGCCGGTTCATCGCGTCTACGAGTTGAGTGCCCCCGAAGCCTATTGCTTCGCGCATCATGTACTCACGAGCGCGTACAGCAGCATCGAATTGCCCCAGCCCCTCGATGCTGAGCTGGATGATCTGCACTTCCTGTTCGATTTGCTGTGTGCGCGTGGCGACGTCGGGAGACTGTTTCTGGCGCGCTTCCTCAAGCGCCCGGACTTGCGCTTCAAACCTGTCTAGGCGGATGCGCACCCACCGCACCCACTGGAAGAGCTGCTCGGAGGGAACCAATTTCGCGCGGTTGAGCTCGGCATGGCTTTGCATGCGTGCGAGGTCAACTTCGATGAGCGCACGTGGGAGACCTTTCGCACCCTGCTCAGCTTGATTGAACACTGTTATGAGGTCGGGCTGGAACAGATGTCCAAGCGCATCGATATATAGCCGCTGTACCCGGCCGATGGCGGGATAGTAGTCGGGGCGATCCACCAAGGCAAGCCGTTGCTGACCCAGGTTCAAGAGCGCCCGCTCCACCCGCTCCACAACATCTTCTGCCAGAAACAGCACACGTACGTCGTCGGGGACACCGTGTAGCTGGTTCCGGACAGTCACCAGATTGGCGCGCCCACGGGCGATCACAGCCCGCAATTCGGAAGCAGCGGTGTGGCGCTCTTCCAGACGCGCGAGGATAGCGTCCAGAAGATTCAGGCGCGTCTGTATCTCTGCTAGGCTGAGCGTTGGCTCCTCGCTCACTATGAGTTCGACGGTGCTCGCGTACGACAACGCCCATGGATCTGCCCCTTCTAGCGTCAGGTCGAACCGAAGTCCTGGCCGGGAACCCGATATGACCCACCGCCTTCTGCCCCTGTCCGGAGTGATTTGATAACGACCGGCAGGGAGATCCGTGTCCACGGTGCCGATGTATCGCGTGCCCGTGTCCATGATTATTACTATGTGGCGGCTACGCGGCTCGATCTCCATGCGCGCAACTTCGTCGGGTTGTCTCTGGAGGATGGTTCCCCCTTGCGAACTAATGGAATCAGACACAGTTCCATATCTCGCCCGCTCCCCCTGATGCATACCAATCTGCTGCACCACATGCGTCAACTCATGCGCAATCAGGTGTTTGCCCCGCCCGGTATCGGGTGCATAGTGCCCAGCGCCGAAGACGATATCGCGCCCGACCGTGAAGGCTTGGGCATTGACTGATCTGGCGAGGTCGTGAGCGTGGTGGTCGGTGTGGATACGCACGGCGCTGAACTCAGTGTTAAACCGCGGTTCCATGAAGGATCGGACGGGATCTGGCAAAGATTGGCCGCTGACCTGGAGGGTATGGATTGCATCTCCCACGCTGGGCCTGACGGTGCTAATACTGCCGGATTTCGATTGGGCCTGAAGGCGGTATGTCTCCTCCGGCGTCTGTTTCTGGGACAGCGGCCCCGGAACGATGTTCTTGGTCTGGACCCTCTCGACCTCCTCGTCGAGGAGTTGGCATTTAAGGTCGTCCTGGCATTCGGGGCAAAGGCGCTGTATCTTTGGTTTCGTAGCCCGGGCGATACAGACCGCTGGTTCCGGCATTCGCATCACCTGCTCTGCCATCCTGTCAGCTTCCTGCTCATATATGTCGCCAGGTTGTCCGATCCTGAGTTTTGCCTGTAAAGCCCCTGATTTTATTAGCCTCCCAACTGCTTGATTACCTATAGTTCTCTGAAGGAAAAGGATTTGATCTACAGGCGAGCTAATAGATTGAGAGATGTCTGTCTTTTGCGTTTGAGAGACTTTATTCTCTCTTTTAAGCTCAGCCTTTTTAGTCGTTGCCTGGACTCTTTCACTCATCTGCTCCTCGATTTATGATCATAAACAAAAGCTCACGCTCTATCAAAATAAAAAATATTGAAAAAAAAAACAAATTATGACTTCAGCCCTTAGGTTTCACTATCGAGCCGTTGTAAATACCCTCAATTTCCCTGTCTACCTTCTCCACCAATTCAGGATTGATCATCCCCTTATCATAATCTATCCAGATCTTCCACTTCTCATTATCCTGGCAATCAAATCCCCTGCATGGCACTGTGCGATGCTCGCGCACTATGCATTTGTAAGTATTCCTGTCCATATGAACACAGTAACCATCATCCCCATGGGCGATCAGATAGGGTCGGCCAAATTCCCATCGAATGATCCCCTCATCCACATCCTGCCTGGAAAGGGCGAACGGCAGTTTGCAGCAAACTGCCTTGCAAACAGCCAGCCGGCTCTCGCAATCAACATTTGCTTCCTGGTCAAACGTGTACTTATCATATTCAGGATCCTGGTACATAAGGCCAAGCCCACTGTCAACGAATCGTTTGACAAGCCTCCCTGCAACCTGCTTTTTCCGTTCATCCAGTTCTTCTATGGTAAGAAGTCCCTTCTCGTTGAGAAGTTCGATGAGGGCGTAGAGAAAAGAAGCTGCTTCCAGGTTTTTGGTTGTGTTGGCATTGATGCGATTGTGAGTGTAGAGAAGACCTGAGGAAATGTCTTTATGAATCCTCGAAAGGATTTCTGTTGACTCTCCATTTGATGAGTTCATTTCTTACCTGTTAATTACTATTGGTAGTGTTATGGCGATTTTCCGGATCCTGGTTTTCCTATCAGGCGCTGGACAAAAGCATTGCCTTCCCGTTCCTGGAGAAGTTTGATTATCTGCTGGCGAAGCACTGCGTCCACGGGCTTTGCCAGTTCGGGGCTCATCAGCATCTTCACAAGTTCATTTGTGGACATGGCGTGCAGTTGTTCCATGCCTTTGGGCGCGGCAGTGGATTGAATGACTTTCCTCACAGTGGATTCTTTCTTTGTTTCATGTTCCGGTTCTTTCATAAATATCTCGCTAATAAGAAAGCATCTATTTGATTGCTTGACGAATCACCTGTGCCACAAAAATATATTAATCTGACCAAAAAGACAATGGCTCCAAGAGCGGCGAGCAGCCAAATTGAATAATTTCCGAATTTCATTCTAAAATGCCGGATTTTCCTTTCTCGGACTCAGACGATCTTGCTCTTCCCCTTTTTGACACCTGATTCACTTATGACCTTATTTATTTCCTTATATGGTTTGCTTGAGATTGCTTTTGCAGCTTCCATTGAATATGTTGTATGCTCAATCTCAGGGCAGAATTTTTCTCGTGCTACTTCTGCACTTTTGCATGCTTCACCAATAAAAGAATAATCAGCAATATTTTCGAATTCAATCTTATTGGATGCCATTACTCTCATCCAGTGTTGCAGTAAACCGAACGTCATGACAAATCTTCTGCAATCCCAATTATCTATACTATCTATTTTTTTAGTATCTTTGTTCAAGATGAAACTTCCGAGTACTACCCTGGAATCACGGCAGCAGTCGTCTGGATATAGCAGTTCTTCACAAAAATATTTTTTGATTTCTTCGTTACTAATTATATTCGAATCTGTATCACATAATTCATTTACCGAATCTGATAATTTTTCATGACAACAGATTTCCCCATCTTTATATACATCTAAACAGAATCCTTCCTGCACTCTGGAAGCATTGCATACATTTCCTGCACATTCAGATGTGGCGGAAGCATGCACAAGAGCCTGATCTGTACCTTTTTCATAGTATCGTATTACCACATACCATTTGTTTGGAGTTGTTGGATCCCCATGAGAACATTCAGCAACAGGTTCCTCAGAGCTGTAAAGTTTTTTAATCTGTGAAAGGTCAAGTTCGTACTTTCTACAAACAAAAATTTCATTGCCGCTGCAATCAAGCGCCAGACCGGGATCGATAATTATGGACTTTTCATCCGAATTCGATCTCATCCCCAAACCCCGAACAACTCCCCGGCCATGCAACATGCGGTTATGGAGTTTCATTTTCTCAACGTGGTACCTTTGCTCCTCGGTGAAATCCCTGTCGGTCATCAGCATTCCATGGAAATATTTTCCTCTCTTGAAATCATTATATTCGCAATTTTCGTTATCTGAACATTTATTTTTTATTTTTTCTGAGTTCATATTAATCCTCCCATTCTTAATTTAAATATAAGCATTCACTCCTTCCCTTTAGGTGAACGTTTTGATCTATTTAGCTTGTGATATATTTGGTTTTGTTCCTTTTCTCCAATGTGGAACCAGCTAACGAAATCACCACCCTGTGTCCCATTGCCAGATGGCAGTTTACCGCCAATGAAGTTGCCATCGAGTGCTTTATGTGGCTTATCATGACTTATGATGAAATCACTTTTCAGCACTATGACGAGTTTTCCACCGATTTCCTTGACTCTGGACCCTCCGTCGATAAAATCCGCCCTCCATTCACTTTTCTCCCCCATGAATTTAAATGTGGCTGTCATTTCATTTGTATTGTCCACAGAAATCTCTCCGGGTATCTGCTCCCAGATATTATTTATATTAATGTCATTGGTGACCACGAAAACCTCAAATGTATTTTCATTAATTGACCCCTCCTTAATGTTCCTGTCAAAAGTCACTTTTAAGCCACTATTTGATGTTATTGAATTAGCAAATTCCTCCCAATCCACGTCTCCATCGTGCGTCCAGCTAAGACCTATAACGTGAGGCAGGTCACCATGATAGCAATTAATGAGGTCAAACAACAGGGGATTATTATAAACAAGCCGCCTCCTGGAACATTGGTCTATCACAGGAACGTCTTCCCCTTCACTGCGAGAAACGATGTCGCCCTGATAAGACTGCCTGATACTATTTTTTTGATCTTCCCCCTCTGTATCGATCGGTTTCAGATTGATCGTCGCCAGGACAACGCACGAATGTTCACATCCAGGACATGGTTCCTTCAGTTTATCGCACAAATACTTATGTATCTCAGGCATATTTGTTGTATCGGATTTAGCTTCACAAAGAGGACAAAATCCTTCATGTTGAGGTTTTGTTTTAATGCCCTTTCTGATACGTATCTTATAGCTATCTCTTACGCGGTTAAATTTTACTTTATGATCAGGGTCACACATTAATGATGGAAATTCCACCGCTTCTGTCCTGCATTCATGGTACTCAAGACAAACTAAAAGCTTATCCGTAATATTTTCCTGTGCTTCATTTCTGCACTCATCTTCTTCCGGGATTAACTTTTCTTCTTTAGGCTCAAGTACAATTATTTCCCTCCCATAACAGTCGATAGCCATCCCCTGAGAAATTCTAACTTTCTCTGTCTCCTTATTCCATGTAACATCCAGTCCACAGACCACACCCCAGCCGCTGACCATCCTGTTAATGAGCCAACGTTTTTCATTGTAGTAACACTGTTCATCTATGAAATCCCGGGCGGTCATCAATTTCCCGTAGTAGTAGTTGTTCCTCTCAAAAGGATTTTTATGGATACCACCATGTTTTTTGTGTTCTTCTTTCATATATTATGTCCTCCTAATGTTAAATCAGTTCAATATCATAACCCAATCTTGAACGCCTTTCAATTCTGCTTCCCTGCTCTTCGCCTCCGGTGAGAACCCCGTATCCTATTGTGTTGTCTGTGCTGTCGCGGACTGGCTTACCATTTATCCGCTGTTCAAGATAAATAGGCTTATAGCCCCCTACCCTGGTGTTTATCCCGACGTAGATACCTGAACCCAGACTCATCTCATTTGCGATCCGCAGATTAAAAGATGTATGAGCCGGTTTTTCATCATTCAAGATCCGGGACAATCCATCACCATATTCTTCAAATTCTTCATTGGAAAGGTCAAGCACAACCGTAAAACTATGCGCAATTGGCAGGAACGGATCTTCAGGCAACTGTACAACCTCACGAAGCGCAACCCTTCCCAGGATAGAATCATATCCGAGCCTGAATCCACGGACAGGGGTCTGCAAAAGCAAACTGTTCATACCCAGTATGAAACTGGATTTCCCGTCCAGTACGAGAGGCTTGCCAGTCTTCCAGTTTTCCACTATTAATGGTTTCTTTCCCGTGTATATCTCGATCAATTTCTCAATGCCTGATGGAGTCCCTTTAAATTTATACAGGAAAGAAGCCCGGCGAATGAATTCACGCTTCTTTTCTTCCTTCCATCCTTCCTCCAGTGCCATATTCATCCATGAAGCAAGCCATGAGAGAAAATTCTCCGGGGTGGTATCCGGATCGAAATATTTGAATAATTCGCTTATCTCAGTTTCAAGGTCATTAGACATGGTCTCAAAAATGGAAAGGAATCTATCAAGAAACTCCCTGCTGGAAGGGTCTTCCTGGTAGATAGCTGGAAGATACCGCAGATAAGAAATACGCGGATAAAAGACTTTCATCTCCCTGATAATCGGTCTGACATTTTCATCAAAGGTTGAAATGACGATCTTTAACCAGAGGTACCTGCCGCCTTTTCCTCTGAAAAGAATGTTTCTCGGATTTTTTTTGGAACCTACCCATGTTAATTTTTTATCGTTTAAACCTGTATTTGTTTCTTTGGTTTTTTGAGCGGTTTTGTTTTTTTCGTCGTTTAATATTATTTCTTCAGATGAAATATATTTTTCTGGTCCTATCCAATGAAATTTTTCATCTAAAATTGATGCCTTTTCCTGTATCGTTTTTTTGTCATTCCTGATTAGTTCATCTATTTCATTCTTTATATTGATATTATCTGAACTATAAAAATATATTTCAAGTATGCTTTTTTGAGGTATTTCCGCATCCAGAGCCAGTCTGTGCCACTGGCATTCCTCTATGCCGCTGTCAAGGGTTTTTGAGTAATAAAATCCCTGTTCCCTGGTATATTTCTTCTGTGTGACGAAAATTGCGATCCCTTTATTTCCGCTTGCGTAAAGGTTGCCCTTTGAATCGACTGCGATTCCTGTAATTGTATCGCTGGAATCTGGAATGTTGATTTTACCCTGACAGCCTCCGTCAGGATCGAACTGGTAAATCGAACCTGTATCATCAAGGATGAATATATTTCCGTTTCTATCGATTACAAGGTTTGCTGGTCGTATTTTACTGAGATCTCCAAAAGGTTCCGAACATTTTCCATCAGTTAATCTAACAAACTTTTTCATCTCCATGTCAATGACATATATGCTTTTATCCGTGCAAACTGCCAGAGCCAATGGATCTTTCAGGCATGATTCGTCAAACACCTTTTCAATCCTTTGACCATTGGTGTCATAAGTAAAGATATGAGAGCCGAGATCATCTTTTTCGATGACATAGATATAACCGCTTTCATCCAGCCCTATATCCACAGGGTTTTCAAGATCATCAATTATATACCTGATCTGAAAATTTTCCCTTGAAAATGCCTGTATCCTTCCGCTTATCCTTTCATTCCCGGCATCCAGAACCCACATCGTGTACTTATCAAAAAGAATTCTCTTAGTAGTTTCAACTTTTCCCGGTTCGCCCCCGCAACCGCTAATGCAGGGGATATGCTCCTTACTCTTGATTTCCGGGTTGTAACGATACAACTTACAGGTTCCTGTTTCTATGTAATAGATCAGTCCGCACTCATCTATTGCAAGAACGCCAGGATTTTTCACGCCTTTTTCTTCCCATTGCGTAAAAGTTGGCGTAGAATAGAGGGTTATTCCCCCACCGGTTAATTTCTCAAGACGATAAGTAAAACCGCTATCCCATTGATCCTGCGTCCTGAAAATCCGGGTATTGAACTCCTGTTGTATCATATTTGCCTCTTTTATATAAATTCTATTTCATGCTCCCCTGAAAATACAAGCCCGAATGCAGGGATCCTGATAGCATCTTTCTGGTATTGTATGCAGTCGTTTCTTGCGAAAGAGGAGAGTAAGACATTAGTTGTATAATCAACACCCTCCACACCATCTATTTTCTGGTAGATCTCGGATGGATAGACATATCGCCCGAAAGGCCAGCCTTTGCCTTCCTCCCCTCCTTTTATCGGATCAAGGAATTCAGTGAGATTTTTTTTAATGCGTTCGGCTACCATCTCCTGGCTGCTTTTTTTCAATACCTTTACCCTGCACTTTACACAAATTTTTATATATTCCGGTTTAATAACATGCACATCGGCTGTTATCAATCTGTGTCTATCCAGATGATTCGAAACCATCCTTAGAAATTCATCTCCCGGAGCGGGTTCTTGTCCTCCCCTGATATGAGGAACTACTACAACGCTAACCGAATTCGGAAAAGCTATACAGGGGTAATCCGGATTATAATTGGGTATTGCTTTTGCCCTGGATATCCGCAATCCCGGGGTTTTCCTTGCTAGCTCTTCGTAATCTTTTGAGGTGATCGCCCTGTATATTTCTCTGCAATCTTTTTTTGCCCTTTCCCTGGCATGTTCTATGGATTCTGCATCTTCACCACCTGTCGCATATTTCAGGTTCTTCCCCTGGATATTTACTAAACCGGCAGAGTTAAACTTCTGGTCTTTTGGAATGTTTCCTTTTGACCCAAGAGTAGTAATATATGATGCTGTAATTATTTTCTTGTCTTCAGGAATCCTGCCATTCAATCCGTTGCCAAAAATGATTTCATTTTTTTCAGGATTGAATATGTAATGGGTATCTTCCGGTCCGGAGGATTCAAAATCATCCACCTCATACCAGCTTTCACATGCACCATTTTCTTTATTTTTTACCTGGATGATCAATCGCTTCTTCAAGATCATATCAGGATAAGCGGCTTCAAGCAAATAACGAATCAGGATCTTTAGCTCATCAATCGGAATAATGCTAGATTTATTGTTCAGGATTTTCCTGTGAACATCGGAAAAGCTGATATCTTTGAACGATTCGCTATCGTACAGATCTCTGCATTCACTCACCCCGTTCAAAGACTCGATTGCGGCATATTTCAGGGCATCATCCGGCTCTTTATCATCGTTCCATTCATTGATCAAAGCAAGGTTTTTCGGATCAAATTTGCTCAAAATCCGTTTTCTGGGACATGGTTCTTTTTTCTCATTCTGGTCTTTGAGTTGTTTTAAAAAGGGGATCCAGTCCGGAATGTCATCTACCCTGAACATGGCATCCCTTATTGCAGGATTATTCTTTAGCTTTACAACATAGCCAGGTTTTCTGTCACCTGTCTCAAAATCTTCATTTATCCTTTCGACCTGAACTGCGCAAATTGTGTTAAGAAGTATCTTATTGAAAAGAGGGACGATTTCATAGCTTCCTTCTTTTAAACGGCATTGTATCCAGTAATAACCGTCTTTATCCGCCTTCATATCTGCCAGGCCATTAAATACAATTCTTCCACTTCTGTTAAAAGCCTTCGTGGTATCTCTCTTAATGGGAAATTCTTTCCATTCACTTCCATTATAATATTCCCATATGACTTTCGCAGAAGGAATTATTTGCGCGATTTCATCAACATGGCTTCCCGGAGCAGGAAGATCTTCTTCAAACAAAACAAAGGTGATCTTGATCTCCTTTTCTTTAAGAGGAGTATTAAATCCTAATTTAAATGTAGCTCCCTGAGCGACATTTTCACCAAAAGGTGCAAAATACACATCATCTTTCTCATTGGCACTTGTGTTGTCGATTTTCTGTGAATTTGCAACTGTTATAATCTTTTTTAGAATTGCAGAAGTAGGTATGAGATTTTCCTCAGTTTCAAAATATATTTTTTCTCCCCCGATTAACGTAAAAAATTTTTCACCCGCTTTTATCTCACCTGTTGCATCCTTAAAATTAATGTCAACTCTGGCTGGTTCTAATTCTGCCGGATAGATCCCTGCCAGTTTGAGGAACTTTTTATAGTTAGCGTCGGTCACCCTGTTGATCTGATATATCTGCATCTCAGCCAGCCAGGCAAAAAGCTCAAGGAAAGTAATTCCAGGGTCGTGCACATTATGGTCTGTCCAGTCCTTGGCATACCTGGCAAGCAGAATGCGTGCTTCTTCTACTAACTCATCATATTTCTTATCATCCAGATTCGCAAGTTCCGGAAATCCTTCAAGCAGACCCATAAAGACCACTCTCCTTTTTCAGCATTGTGTTTATTGTATGCCTTCCATTAGCTACAAGAAAAACCCCGGATTTCCATAGCACTTCTCCCTCAGGATCGGGAGCAGGGATAATTTGCAGATTTTCAATGTGGTCTACTCCTTCTATATTTTCAAGGATGGCGTAAATGTCAGAATCGGAAACATTTCGCCCGAAATCCCATCCTTTTCCTTCTGTTCCTCCTGTTAATGGATGGAAAAAATCATCCAGCTTTTTTTTCGCATCACGTTCTGCCATGGATGCCTTGTCGATGGAAATAACATGTACATCTACCGAAACACTGATCTCCATATAGGATGGACCGTCCACAAAAATATTTGATGAGATGATATTTGCACAATGTTCTTCCAGATAAGTCTGCACTTTTCGTTTCAATTCCAGTGATGGGGTCGGTCTGGACGTATTCTCATCCGGAACTATGATCACGGCGACCCTGCCTGTTTCATTCATACTTGTTTTGCCCGTATTTGGCAGGCATATGGCTTTGACCACTTTTCTTGAAGCTTTCTTTGAAAGCCATTCAAAATCTTCCGCAGTGACAGCACGGGTGCGGTGGCTTATTTTTGCCGGACCTATTTCCAGCATATTTTCAATAGTAGCCGCATTTGAGCCGCCGTCTGCTGCGACCGGATTCATTACTTTCTCAACTCCGGGAACGGATGTTTTCAAAGATTTGATTTCACCGATGCCTGCATTTCCCAGTGCTCCTCCGCCTGACTGATAGAAAGCTTTTATGTTGTCATCACCTTTTGTCGGTATCATACCATTTGTTTCGTCGCCAAACTGTACCTGACCTGTCGCGCGGTCAAGCGTGTAATGTCTGCTCTTTCGATCAGAATCATAAAAATCGGGGACTTCTGTCCATAAAATCCAGGTCTCTGTTACCTTTCCTTTTTCATCTTTTATCTCTTCAATTGCTGCTTTTCCCAGCTCATTGATTATATCTTGCTTTTCTTCCTCCGAAAGTAATTCTCGTACCCGGATATTTTCTCCTTCAAGAACCGGGATTTTGAGTAAGGAAAATACCTGATCGGGATTTCCGTTGCTTGATCCGAGTATTTCCTTTTTTATGGTCGCTGCCTGGAGCGCCCATGTTGTGTTTGGGTAGATGCCATCAAGGAGAGGATATGAATTATTTAGATAATTTCCTTTTATAAGAGAACCTTTTATCCAGAAAAGATCTTCTCCAAACAAAGAACGGAGTTGGAATTCCAATGGCCCGATAAATTCCAGGATGTCAGTTATTATCAATCCTTCCGTATCATCCTTATAACCTTTTAATTCATCCCAGCCGTTATTAATACTATATTTCCATTCCAGTTTCGGCTTTGTTCCTTCATCGTACCGGAGTTCCCTGGCAGCAAAGAATATCCTGACAGGTCCCCCCTTAAAGTATTTTTGAAAGCCAAGGTAAATAGTCAGGGATTTTTCATCCATCTGCACAAACGGCTCAAAGAATTTATCCTGGATCTTACTTAACGCGGTCTGGTCAAGCCAATTAAGGTTATTATAGGTCAAACACTTCTCAGGAAACTGTTTTACCCCGAGTTCATAGCCGATCTTCATAGACTTAATGATGGGCGGTCGGATGTGCTTTCTTGAGGATGTCAACTTCTGTTCAATTATATATCTATTTAACCCATCCGCAGTCGCGGATTCCAATTTTAGGGTCTGCTGGGCCAGAGTAAATATCGCATTTCCAAAATCACCGCTTGCGATTCTTGCCAATATCCAGTAACTCTTCTGCCCTGCGATCTCAGTCTCATCGATATCATCCGGCAGATAAAAAATAATCCTGCCGTTCTTAAGAAGATTTTTCGTTTCATCTGCTTCTAACTTTAGCCTGACCCATCCTTTTTTGTTCCAGTATTCCCAGGAAAGAACAGGAATGAAGGATGTTTCATTTGGATAATTATATTCATTCCATATCATTATCGCTTTGTCTAAATAAATCTTCCTTTCAAGGATGGAATGTAAATTATTGACAGCAAAGACATGTTCCTTGTTTTTATTATCTTTGATGAGAAAAGGAGAGAAAAGAAGCTCTGAATTATCGGGAAACTCATGCATTCTCCATTTATTTTTATAATTCCCTTTTTCAATAACTGTTAATAGTTCCCATAAATGATTGTCAGAACCTCCAATAAATATGTGTTTTCCTTCATAGATATCATCTTCACAATTCGGGGCAATAAGATATCCATGAGGAGCCGACTGAATCGATACCCCCGCAGACGGCATGGCAAGATTTGACCATTTTTTTATTCGTTCCCTTGTATTATATTTCCACAAGTTACCATCATTCCCTTTTGCAAATATTTTCGCATAATGAGCGTTATATCCCAGAGTAACATCGTATTCCGGATAAATTACAGCAAAGGGTCTTGATTCCAATTTTATTGAATGGTTTGGTTTGGAATAATTTGTCCATTTATCTTTACTAATATCACCAGGCTTGCAGTCCAGCTCATATAGATTTCCATCTTTTCCATTTACAAATACTTTAACTCTAATCTCACTTTGAGTACTTGTAGTAAGTAAATAACTTTGCGCATAAGGTGGCGAAACGAGTGATATACCTGGTTGTCCATGATTAAACCAGCTTCCTTCAATATTATTAGGACTGCGACTGAATTCATAAAGACTTCCGTTTGAATCTGTGACAAAAATCGAAATTTTTTCAATTATCATGATTCGAGCAGCATCATTATATATTCGATCATATACCGCTGAAGGATCGAAAATGAAATCAATTCCCCTCGGAATTCCATGGTCTTTCCATTTCCATTTGACAGAATCATAAAATATTTCGACAAGATGAGAGTTTTTGGCTTTTGTGAAAACTGAGATAAATTTGAATGGTTCTGCGGCTGTTTCCAGTTTAGAATTGGTTATCGCACTTGGTATGGAATCTGTATCGATCTCTATATTTTCCGGGTGTCCATGATCATCCCATACCTCTTCACTTCCATCCGGATCGATTTTAACTTCGATCAACCTCCCGTCAGTTGTCACAGCAAAAATTCTAATTTTTTCTATGGGAGCTGAACCCGATACATTCTCATAAAAAGAAATTGCCGTGGGGGCAGCAAGAATTCCTCTTTGTTCCAGTATGATGTTAATTTCACTCTTCGCCCCTTTTTTCGAAAAGGCTTCCTTACTGGCGAAGGCAAAAGTATCCGACAATTTCGGTTCCTCACCGAAAGGTTTGAATGTATCGGTAATATCGAGGGGGGTATTATTAAAAAAAGCGATGTCCGGATCAAGAGTAGCACCCCCGGAACCTACCTGGAACTGAATATTATCCAGTTCAGGCAATTTCCATTTTGTATCATTTGAAAAGTTTCTATTAAGCTTGCAGCGGATCCACCTGTTTTTTTGTCCATTGATCTCTCTTTCCTTGATTTCACCCCGTGTTGTTTTGGAGAGTGTTGTTACCCCGGATCTGGTAAGTTCATTTGTACCATCAGAAACAACGACAAATTTATGCCAGTCCTCTCCTTTTCCTCCACCGTCTTCTGATTTAACTTCGCCCCAGTATTCCCACGATACATCAAGCGGTGTGATCCCTGCCTCAGTACCTTTATGATGAGTTATATAAACTTTGAATGTTAGAGTACTTTTTACATTAAAAAAATCCTTATGCGCAATATATACGCAATGCTCCTGCATATCCTTACCTTCGATAAGGCTGAATTTTGTGACCTTCTCTACGGGTGTATCGACAGGGAACTCATTCTTGAATTCATCGGTCATCTCTATCACGGTTGTATCGATCTTGTTAATTACCTTATATTCAAAGGCATTATCTGCCCCAATTTTTAGGAAATCCCCTTTTTTTAATCCTTCCGCATAGTCAAGCTGGATGTGTTTGGTAAACGTCAATGCAGATGTAACGGCTTTATAACTCCCCGGAATGCTTTGTTTTCGTTCCAAATCCAGGAAATCCTGAGGAGGTACATAAATGGCATCTTTTACGGGGTCAAAGGCGGCAACCTTTTTAAGCTGGCTTGCAATGGCAAGAAGGTTTTTCTCGGTCTCAAAAGGAAATTCTCCCTGGCCACTAATATTTGCGGCCACCTGTGCCCTCTCTGGAATCAGTATATCTTTTTCTATGCCCTTTGCGAGCATGAAAGTCAACGGTGCCCTGGATGGCTGGGCTGGAAGACGCTTTATCCCCATCATATCCAGAAAAGCTATGAAGTTCTTTTGAGGCGCCTGGTTGAGATGAGTAACCACATTTTCAGTAATAAGGGAGAAAATCTTAAGCAGAGCTACGCCCGGGTCATTTACATCAGAGGCTGCCCATTCCGGAGTATAGTGCGGAATAAATTCTTTCAGCAGTTTATAAATATCACTGCATTTCCTTTCTTCTATATTTGGAAGTTCGCTTTTCATTTCACTTCACACTTCTTTTAAATAAAACGGATAAACAAGATTGGATCTGTTGTTTGTAATACGCACCCGGTAATCAATACTGATCATAAGTTTCCCTTCGAAAGCCCGGTCATCTCGTGCCTCCACTTTGATCACTTCGATCCTGGGTTCCCAGTACAGAAGCCCCTCACGGACATTGTTTTCAACCATACCTATCGTTGTGGCGTTTATCGATGCAAAAACCAGGTCATGGATACCGCATCCGAAATTCGGTCGCATCACACGTTCTCCTTTTGCAGTTCCCAGTATTATCAGAATGGATTCCCTGATATCTTCTTCGTATCTGGACACTGCGATTTTTCTGTCGTTGTCCGCCCTTACAGGGAATTTCCACCCTACTCCAAGAAAATTTTTATCCATAAGTTTTCACCCTATTAGTACCGTACCTACCGCAAGCACAGTGCCTGACGGCAGGTCAGAAGGATCATTGCAGGTCATTGCCGTATCGCCATTTCTTGCTGCCATCTTTCCGTTTATCTTCACGGTCTGGCTTCCCAGTTTTATTGTAGCCTTATTTGAAGGCGGGTTCTGGAATGACGTTCCGGGCGGCGTCGCGATATGGGAGGGCGTATTCGTGGCTGTCGAATCCGCAGTGGCTGCGGACATGCCCATTATTTTTACGTCCTGGCTGAGATTCCCGTCTATAATACCGACAAAAGTATGAGGCAGCGGAGTAGGCACGGTGCCCGAAGCTGACGGTACCAAAACAATATGAATATCTGTTGCCATAATTTTGTCCCCCTGTTTGGCTGCTATCATTCCCATATCAATTAATGTTCACCGTAGCCCCTTTTATAGTCATTTCAGCGCTCGCCTCGATCTTTGCTGAGGTGGAGGATTTGATTTCAATTTCATTAGCATCGATACTGATCTTTCCATTTGGCGCCGAAATTTTAATATCCTTATTCGATTTTATGGTGATCATGTCCATACTTGTGTCTATTATTATACTATTATTATTGCTTTTATCTACTATCTCGATTTTTTCCTTCCCATCAGTATCATCGAATTTGATAATATGACCGCTTCTTGACTTGATAAACCGGAAATTGTTTTTGCCGTCCGAGTTGGTTTCAGGGGGCTTTTTTCCCTTCTCGTTCCAGAGCGACCCTATTACATATGGTGAATTGATATCGCCATGCGCGAAGGCAACGAGAACTTCATCCTTCACCTCAGGAAGGAAAAAACCCCCCTTTTCATTTCCGGACATGAAAGTAGCTATCCTCACCCAGTCAGTCTCATTATCATCGGAAAGAAAGGGTAACCACAACTTGACCCTTCCTAGTTTATCTTCATCCTGGTTGTTCGTTACTACACCGAGGGCTACTCCATAAATCTTTCCGACATTATTATCTTCACTTTCAAGGGCATCAAGGATAGTCATAAGGCATTCCTCTTGACCGTAAACCGTGTTCTGTACCCGCTCTCATTAATTGTGTGTGTCGCAGCCTTAACGAAATATTTTCCTGTGAACCGTTTTCCCATTTTATCAAGATAGATAGTGGTTCCAGGTCTAATTTGCGGCAAACCTATGGTTTCCACGTTGCCCTCTATGAAGGTATCGCTTGCCTGGTTCAATATTGATAAAGCTATGGAATTTGCATGTTCTACTGAATTCACAACGATATTGGTCACGACCCGTTTTCGTAAGCCAGGCTGACTACCTGCCACCTGGCTTCCTTTTTTTTTCCCTGATTCCTGATCGCGTTCGCTCCCTGCTGTCGCTATTCCGATAAAAGGCGCGTTCGGATCTGTTGGGTTGTGCCCCCTCACTTCCACCTCATTCAATAATCCCGTGTTTCTAAGAGTTGGGTTGAAACTGATAATATCCTTCCCCAACTCCATTTTCAAGACTTCTCTTTTATCATCTTTTGGTTTAACAAAATACATATTCTTCCTATCTATGTAGAAAACGAAACCAATTTCTTTTGCTCTGGCTTCAAGGAACTTGTAATATGTATCTTTATTATTTTTTGTGATTTGAGTTTGAAGTTTCGCAGATTCATCGACCTGTGCATCCATCCCTGCCTCGGTGGCGATCGTCCTGGCTACTTCGCTATATGACTTATCTTTGAAGGTTCGCTCAGGAGCAGCCTTTTTGATATAATCATAAGCCAGGTCATGCCCCCTGATCGTGATCGTAGTAGTCTCCCCACTAAAAAAACTTGACTCAAGGGTGGTAATTGTCCCCATGAACATTGTGGTCATATTACTTCCATATCCCATATTTATATTAATCTTGTTCCCAACACTGAAATCAGGATGGTCAAGCCATTTGAAGAGCTGCTTATTCATGTCAAATTCATCATTGACCGTCAACTCAAAACTTGCCCCTTCATCAATTTTTTCATTAACTGTCACATTAAGAATCGCCTTTGAGATAATTTCCTGCGAACTCTTACCATTGATCTCCACCTTGAACCCTGGATTATAGAAATCTGACATCTGTTTTGATAATTTCTCTAATACCATTTTCACTCCTTTCTCGGAATTATGAGCTCCCTGCCAGGTGTGAGCAAACGTGGATTGTCAATCCCATTTTCGTTAGCTATCAGCCTCCAGTCTCCTGGATTCCCGTATTCTCTTGATGCTATTGTCCAGAGACTGTCGCCCTGGGTTATCGTCCATCTTTTAGTTATGTCAGAGGATTGGGCGGAAATACGTTTGATCTGTTCCTCTTCATCCGCATATTCTTTCAACGTAATATTTAACGTTGCCCTGACCGGCATTCCTTCAGGAAGGAACATCGTGAATTTCTTTGTTGCCCTTTCAATTATGCACTGGAAAAGAAAGGTCCCCCAGATAAATAAACAAACAGGAGGAGCGTGGAGATCGGAATCTATATCCATCAAGCCTTTGGGAACTTGGCTGAACATGCTTCCGCTATCGCATCCTGTAATTCGATCCGTATAAAGTCTCACATCCATACCTTGCTCATAGGTATCGAAAAAGAGATCCATGGTCAAAGATCTTGCATTTCCCCTTACGAATTGTAATATCGGGGATGAAAGACCCGGTATATTCACATCGGCAAATTGATTGCTCTTTTCCACATTCAGTTCTTTTGGGTTGAATAGGAAGGGCACGATATTTTCAGGTTTATCCTTCCTTGTTAAAAAAGCTTTAATTAACATCTACATCCCTCTTCTCTCTCTTTCCATCCTGATACTTCGCTCGATATTCTGGTAAACCTGGTCAGCTATTCGATTAATATCAAAGTTGGGTTTTGCGGTATTCTTCAATAGAATGGATGTGGATTTTTCTGCCAGGGCATTTTTTGTTTCAATAACCATTTTCTTAATGTCGTCTACTTCCTGATCTATTTCCCTTGTTTTATGAAAAATATAGTTATCATTTTTCATCATAAAAGATGTCCCTTTTTTACCAGGAGATGAATTGAGCGAATCCTGGATTGTATATCCGGGGTTTTTTATAAACGGTTTCAAGAAAGTGAAAACGTTTTGGCTATTATTATCGTATGACTTCATATTTTTCCGGAATTGAATCTGAACCATTTTCGAAATTGTGGCAGTGGGCATCAGACTGGTTAGCATAATATTTTGCATATTTGCCTGTTCAAGGTAACTTTTCATCCCCGCCATTTGCGGGTTTGTTATGTGTAAATTGTTATTCCGGATCATATCATTATTGAATAAAACAGCATCATTCATTCCGGGATTATTAACGTGAATATAATTCACTTGATTTAATAACCGGTTCACGTTTCCTTGTGATATGCTATAAAATGACTCCGGATACGTTTGGTTCAAGATATAATTCCTTGAAAAATCTCTCTGAAATAAGATTGCTGGGCATTCACGTCCAAATATTGAACGGACAACCCCCGAACCTTCTTTTCCTGAAAATGACGGCTTATCTGTATGCTTTTTTCTATCGCTTCCCGCTTCATGCATTCCAGGATTATTAACGTATATATAATTCCTTGAAAAATCCCGCTCAAATAAGATTGCAGGAGATTCATGTCCTAAAATTGAATGGAATACCTTCGATCCTTGTGTTCCCGAAAATGACGGCTTATCTGAATGTATCTTTGCAATTCCTCCCTGGTAAATTACATTACCTGACTCCCGGAATATCATATTTGATGAGAATTTCCTGTCCCGGTATCCGGAATGATCAGACAATATATGCGCAGGTTCTTTAATTCTCAAGGTATTTTTTATAAACTCCTTTATATTCTGAATACCCATGGAACTCAAAGATGATACAGGCTGATTATGAAACTGGAACTGTAGAAATATATTGAGATTATATTTTTGAGGCAAATAATGGTTTGCATTTTTGCGTAAGATCATGACAGGAAACCTGAATCTGCCTCTTTTACCCATCCGGTACTTTTCCAGGATTTTCCTGAAAAAAATTGTATTCGAATGGGTTAACATCGTTGATTTCGCCATTTTCACCCTTTCTTAGTATTTATTACCCGGAATCGTGCACAAGTTCGATAGTCTCAAATGCTACCGAGTTGCTATCAGCCCTGAATTCCGGGCCTGTCCATTTCACCGGATATGCCCGGAAGAATTCCCATTTCCTTTCTTTTCCTTCTTCATCCACATACTGCAAGTAGATAGTTACTGTTTTCCTCATATTTTTTACGGTTCCGTTCATCACCTTCTGATACCATTCCCACAGAGAAACATCATCAGTGATGCCATGTTTCAGGATCAGGTTCTGGCGTTTTGTTCTCTTTGGCAATATATACACGTAATCGTTAACACCGCCTTCTTCTATGGTTTCGGTTTCTGTTTCAAAGGCAAGACCCGTCACCTCGGAAAAACCTGCAACTGTAATTCCATTGATTTCTACAAGGAATTTAAAGGACATATAAGGATCACTTACCCGATTCATAGCTATACCTCAAGAATGCTCCTTTGTTTTTCCCCGCTCAACTGCTTGTTAATACTGGAAATCTCTTTCACCCAATTTTGCCTGTCCCTGTGTTCCATGTTCATTATCTCTTCAAAAGACCAGTGGAAGTGATAAGCGATAAAAGCTACCTCCTCGTATATTTTTCCGAGGGGGTAGCTGATCATTCCCCCTGGGATTCTACTTCCACCTCGAAATTATGTTCACATTTGGGACATACGGTCTTTATTCTATTAGATCCATTTTCATTGATCCTTCTATAGAACTCTTGCAGGTATGAAAGATCTGATGCAAACAGGTTCTCGATCACCTTTGTGTTGATGGTTTGTAGAGTCCCAAGCTTTGTAATGACCCTTGAGAACAATATGATGGTCAGATAAGCCGGATTCGACTGCACCCTCGCCTCTTTCAAAGGTAATATTTCATCAGCTGCTGTAGCAAGCTTCATTATACCTTTTTTCTGGAGATTGCCTTCTTCATCCACATAGCCCCTTGGTAAGATGAACTCAAATTCTGTCTGGAATGCCATTTATCTTACCTATTATTGTACCCGCTCGAAATGTTCGTGGACGAGTTCCAGAGTCTCGATTGCCACCTCGTTCCCTTTGGCGCTGAAATCCGGCGGGTCGTATTTGCTTGGCCATGCCTCATAGACATTCCATTTAGCTGCTGGCTTTCCTTCTTCGTCCAACAGGGTAATTACGACGAGTTTCCGTTTTTTTATAGCACCTGTTGCTATCACCGCCTTTCTCCAGTTATATAGATCCATGTTGCCTGTAATCCCCCACTTCAAAGTTATATTTCCATATTTTGTTAGCCCTGAAAGCTTACGAAAATAAGTGGCATCAGGTCCTTCTCTATACTCGACAGGATCAGTCGTTGTGTCTGCAAAGGTGCATTCACTGAATCCTGCTTTAATGTCACCAGCCAAAATTTCAAATCTAAATTGTCTGTACGGATCGTTTCTATCTGCCATGTTATCCTCCTTTCTTATATTAATATTTAATATTTTTTTATTTTGTAAATATATTTTTTTCTTGGTTATTCTTTACTCGATGAACCGCCAGCCCACTGAGCTATGCGGAATATAACGAACTCTGCCGGCTTTGCCGGGGCGATCCCGATAATGCAGATCAGCCGTCCATTATCGATATCATCCTGCGTCATGGTTGTCCTGTCGCACTTGACGAAGAACGCTTCTTCTGGCTTCCCCATGAGAGCTCCGTCTTTCCAGACACTATTAAGGAATTGTCCAATAGTTGCAACAACCCTGCCCCAGAGCCTTTCGTTGTTGGGTTCAAAGACGACCCATTGGGTGCCTTTTTCTATGGATTTCTCTACATAGATGAATAATCGGCGGACGTTGATGTATTTCCAGAGGGGATCTATAATACATGTTCGTGCTCCCCAAACCAGGATGCCCCTTCCATTGAAGGATCGAATCACATTGATCCCGCGTGGATTAAGAATTCCCTGGTCTGCTTTTGAAATATTGAATTCTAAATCATTTGCCCCTTTTACGATCTCATTAGCCGGGGCTTTATGAACTCCGCGTTCTGTATCCGATCGTGCATATATTCCCGCAATATGCCCTCCAGGAGGGACTTGTTTCATCCTCTCAGTCAGGGGATCAAGCAGCTTGATCCATGGGTAGTATATCGCTCCGTATTTGGAGGATCTTGCAACATTTACGATATTCAACGTACTGATATTGGAATTATTCTCTTTAACATCAATGATTGCAAACCTGTCCTTGAGAAGTTCGCATTGCGTCAGGATATCGCCATAGAATGTTTGACGCGCCTCTACATTTGATATCATATGGGCGTCAGGGACATACAGGATTGAAATATCATCCAAATCATTCAAGGCTGTAAGCCCACGTTTTTCCCCGGCGTCTGCATTTGGATTTCCCAGAAAATCTCCTCTGTCCCATGGTTGGTCTGCTGGCCCATCACTACCTGCTGTTAACAGATTGAAAAAATTCCCCGTTGTATTAGGTGGCTTTCCTGTTGCTGTGCTATCGCTATCCAGATATACAAAGAAAGAAAGGGTGTCAGATACATTTAAGCGTTTCAGATAATAATAAGGAGAATCCGGATCGTCCGAAAGATCATCATATTCTTCTATTTTATTTGCACTTTCTATCAAGTCTTTGAATTTCTTTTTATCCTTTTCGGTATCTCCAGTTATCTGAAATTTCTCCGGAATTGGAACTTTATTCTTACTCCAGTATGCTACGGTCAATTTAAATTTAGTTAAATCATTCGTGGCGTCTTCAATACGTACTGCCACCCTGTTTCCCCATTCTCCTTCACCGATAGCGTTGATCCTAAAAGGGCCAACAGGCAAACTTGCTTTAACAGCTAATGGATTCCCGTCCGGATCCAAACGGACTATCCGTCCAATATAGCAACGCTGACCTCCATTATTAAAGAATCCTTCTACTGCATAGGTCAGGTAGGAATCCTTGGTGTATCCACCATAGTATCGCATATATTGGGTCAGACTTGTTACAAGCATTGGCTTATATGGACCCCTTTCTGCAAGGCCTAAAAACCCAGCAGTACTCGTACTAACTCCTTCGATCGGCCTTGCACCGATCTCAAATTCTTCAACATACACTCCTGGTGTTAAATATTCTGGCATATTTGTTCCTCCATCACATGTCTTTTATTTTATTTATTATATCATCCCGGCGACTTTTCGTAAGCAATTCCAAAGTTTTTTGTTTGCTATCTAATGTATTTTGAGCCGTTTTCATTTCATCTTCCTTTTTCCTGAGATCGGTTCTTGCAGCATCCATTTCTTTCCAACCGGAAATCAAAGCAGACTTCATCTCGGACTCAGTCTTAATCTCAAAATCTGAATTTTTTATCAATTCGTTTATAATAAAATACATTATTGAAAAATGACTCTTCTCTTCTTCCAGTTCAATTGACTGTTTTAAATTCTTAAGATTTTTAATATCATCCTCAAGACCTTTCTGATATATCTTCAGGTCTTCATACTCTTTTTTCTTGGTTTCAAAAGTTGTGCTGGCTTCCTGGTATGTTATCTTAGCATCTTGTAGCCCTTTTTGTGCGTTACTGACATCAGTTTCTTGTAGGGCTATTGCAGCATTCACATCTCCTATCTTAAGGTCGATCTGGTCTCTTGTAGCTTTTGGAATTGCAGCATCCACCATTGACTTCTTTTTTTCGCGGTAACTATTGATATCCTTTTTGTCCTTATCGTTATTCGGGTAATTCTTGCTGTAAGCATTAAATACCTGGTTTACATCACTCAATGTTTTTTCAAGAGCTGATTTATCGGTCTTTAAGATATCACGTTCTTTTGTTTTGGTACCGATTTCAGTATCTGCATCCTGCAATTGTTTTATTAACTCATTCAATTTAGTTTCAATTTCATCTGGCATTTTAACCTCCTTTCCTCACTATCGAATTTTCAAACAGGGGCTGTCATGGGAATAAAATATTTCCCATAAATTGCATTTTCCACTCCTTCACTTTCGTATCAATTGTTTTTATTGATCCATCCTTTTTGATCTCAATCGTAACCACCTCCTCCTTATTAATTTTTGCAAAATGGAGGACAAATTCCCCATTATCATCAGACCTCGTTTGTATGCCCCTGCCAGGTACATTCACTTCTGCATTGATGATTTTTTTATTAGAAACAGAATCTTTTATCAATCCCCTTACAAGCGTTGCATTGTTTGGAAATGGATAGTACACACGGGGTATTAGAACAAATTCGATAAGATAATTCACTGCTTTTACCGTACTTCCCGATTTATTGAAACCGTATTTCAGGGGTTCATCCCAGAATATTGTTCCCGGGCTATCATTATTGACAGGAAAAGGATTGATTTTAGTAATACTGCGCTCTTCTATCTTACCCTCCGGATTTCGGAATTCCAGGACATAATTCATATCCAAATGCAAAACATTGGAAAGTTTTGCACTTAATGCCTCAATATCAGGCCCATCTCCATTGAAACTTAAATTAAGGGCGGAAAGGTTCTTTAATTTAGATGGATTGGTTTTTTTCTCATTAGGAAAATAGAATTCTGGCTCAATACTCACTTCATAATCCCTGTTCTCAAGATCTGTGAATATATGGTAACCACTCGGGTTTTTTATTGATTCTATATTTTTATGCCCATCTTTTATCATGACCCTAACATTGCCCACGGGTGTTTTTTTCGTATAATCATCTTTCATCCAGATGGCTATTGAAAGAAGCTTAATCGTTTCTTCTTTATTATAAGAAGTGAATTTATCAGTTTCATAAGGACGAATAAGAGCCATCTATTATTCCTCTCGCTTTGGTATAATTTCATCTTGTTCCGTTTTCTTTGATATTACTCTCGTTACTTCTTCTGCATTTTCCGATTCTATCATTACAGGAGTAACAAGATAGCAGGCAGAAGGTCTGTAGGATCTTCCCTGGAACGTCGTCCATATCTTGGTCATGTCATCAAGACTCATGGTATTCAGGGTTATTCGAGGTTTTTTTCCTGAAATATTAAGTATAGTGTTATCATACAGGATCTGCATTGCCTTTCCGAGTATGTGGTGTTCATCTTTTGTTCTCTCATTACGATTGGCGTCCCCGGCAGCCGGATAAGCTGTGAGCATGTAATACAATTCCAGGGGCAATGGAGGATTTTTGAAATGCTTGGAATCTATCTGCTGTGTCTCCTGGTTTCTCATGTGCACGTATTCACGAACCTGATATAAGAATAGAGATATGCGGACATTATCATTGGCTTCGATCTCCCCGGGTGAAATTAGCATGATTGTTGAATCATCGATTCCGATATCCCCTTTATTGGCCCTTAACAGGTTTATTAATGCTATTCCTACGTCTGCTATTGCTGTATCTGACATGGTTGTTTAAATCTCCGAATCAAATCAAGTTTTTGGGTTTCCGACTGAAAATTAATATTTATCAATTTTGAAAAAATTACGTTCTTTTAGGTTTTTATGAGACCTATAAAGCTGAGAATTCCTTGAATACCTTTGTTTACGTCCTTATTATGAATTTTTTGTGCAATCGTATCTCTGGATACTAACCAATTTAAAAAGTAACCTAGTTTGTAAGAGTTTCATCGCCCCACTGCTCACTCTTAAAATTACTGAAACCACTAGTAACACAAAAATGAACATGCTCATATATATGTGTTTCGAAACCTAAAAGTTGATAGAATGCCAAAAGGGCTGGCAATCGCCACTTCATGCGCCCACCCTGGCTTGAGATGTGCAAACAACCGATCTGGAGTCATGTCCATGACCGCACACAGGGGATCATTGAAGTCATTGCCCGGTCCCCATTCCCACGCGTACCAGCCGAGTTGTAACTCGTGACATGCGGCCAGAATTGTCTGGTCGTTATGAGGGCATCAAGCGTCAGCATTGACGTGGCCGGGCCGCCCGGTTGGAGGTTGTTTGTGATCGCCCACACGATCCGCACAGTGTTTGCCCCAGGTAAGTGGCCCAACGATCCCATCAACGGTCAACGCATTTTTACGCTGGAATTCCTGCACGCGGGAGTTCAGAAGTTCTTGCAGGAACTTGACATCGTCACCGGTCGAACGGGTTCGAAGTGTTCTGGTCATGGGATTGCCTCCTTAAAAGTTAGACATTTCTTAATTTCAATATTTTTCTCGTGCATCACCAACGACAATCGGGTGACCGGGTTATTTTTCAAAGCACTGCTACTTTGCGGCTGCGACGTGCCCGGATCAATCAGCACAAAGCTGCCCTTGCTTGGACTTACTCTTTGGAGTCAACATCTGTTTCCATTGTTGGGACGCCAGTACTGGTTGTAGGTCGACCATCCAAGTTCCTTCCATGTCTTTACATCATAGACAATGTGGTATGGAATGTTGAGAATTCCCCAGCTTGGCGAATACACGTCCGGTGTACCGGCACCAGGGCCAGATGTAATTAGACGATCTGCGGCATCGTAAGTACACTGTTGACCATGACGACTTCCCCCAGTAGCTGTTGCTGTCGAACGATAGGAGGAAACGGCGCCTGGGTGATACGTTTGGAGATCTGGATTGCTGTCACGTACCCAGTTTGCCGTGTCGCGTTCAGGCACTGAGCACGGACAGTTCGGCAGTGCGCTTAGCCACCCAGGATAAAGCGTGTCTAAGTCTCGAGCGTATCGTTCTGCACGTGCACGAGTCATGCTGAGGTAATCTATCCCCCCGGCGATGAGGAATCCAGCCGCGGCTGCAGCAGCAACCGCGGCTGCACCACCAGCAGCAGCTGCAGCTGGACCAGCACGCTGTAGCAAGCCCGCCTGTGGACCTGGAGTACCCAATAGAGTACCAGCGTAATCTGTGCTTAGCGAGACTGTGTTGCACTTTGCATCTGCTTCAAAGGTGTCGTACCCGACACGCTTCATCTTAAGAGCCTGTTGGTTATCCCGCTGCTGCACAACGTGGGTCAGCTCATGGGCAATAAGCTGCCGACCCGCGCCTGTGTCCGGCGCGTATTGCCCCGCACCGAACACTATGTCACGACCGACGGTGCAGGCCAGCGCATTCACCGCCAGTGCTGACTCCGCCGCTTTTGCACCAGTATGCACCCGCACCTGGCTGAAATCATGCCCAAAGCGCGGCTCATAAAAAGAACGCATGGATTCAGGCAGAGGCTGGCCGCCGCCCTTCAAAGCATTAATATTATTCTCTATTTGTGGTGTGACATCAGGAGTTTGGCCGGGAGTTTCCTTTGCATGTAGTTTTTCATCTTTCCTATCTTTTCCTATCAATCGCCGCACCCCATTCAGGCATTTTGGACATTTTCTCTGGATTCTTGTATCTTTAGCTTCGGAAACATCAGGCATCCTCATCACCTGCTCCGCCACCCTGTCCGCCTCCTGCTCATAGACATCCCCGGGCTGGCCGATCCTGAGCTTGGCCTGCAAAGCCCCAGACTTTATAAGTTTTCCAACAGCCTGATTCCCAATAGTTCTTTGAAGGAACAGGATGCGGTCAACTGGGGAATTCATTGATTGAGAGGATTCGGTCTTTCTTCGAATCTGAGGGGCTGAATTCTGATTCTTTGCATCAGGTTTTTTATCTGTTATGCTTATTCTCTCATTCATTGTTTCCTGCAATTTATTCATTATCTCATGGAGTGGCTCGGAGGCGCATGTATTCACGTTGGATCTTCTGAACCACGGGCAGAAGCTCGCGGTTGACCCGATCGGTGTTCTTCGTCAGGAAGCTCTGCAGATCGGCGCGAACGAAGATCACCCCGCTGTCCCAGTAGTCCGACGTCAAGAGCCAGCCCTGCGCCAGGGCCGACAGGTCGGAGCGGCGAGAGAAGCCCCCTTGCCCTGCCGCAGGTTCATGTACACAGCCTCCTCGACCCGGGACAGGATCTCGTTCGCGACTTTGATCCATTGAATTCCGCTGAATCCCTGCGGCGTCGGGGGCTTCGACAGAGTCATCTTGAGCGGGACCGTGGCCAGGGCATCTTTCCAGATCGGTTCGGGGGCGGCGCGGAACTCGGTCTCAAATCCCTGGACAAAAGCGTTACCGGGAGTCAGCCTTGGTTGCAGGCAAGCCCCTCGAGGGGGGAACTCATGCCCAAGATCGCCCATCGGTATTCAGAACGAAATCAGGACAATGCAGCCCCATCAGAGACTGTTCTGAGGGCTTTTGCCCGGCTAATGCCTCTTTGCTTGATCTCATAGTTCATACCCTGGTCGATTCATCGCGATGTCACGAATGGAGGTGCCTATTACAACTGTGACTCTAGCCAATCGACAAATAGTTGAGAAACGCCTCCCGAATACGAAAACAGCATCATGGTCTCGACCGGGCCAATGGCAAATAGCGGAACGGTCACCAGACTCAGATAGAACGTTTCCGCAAAAGAGCGCACACGAGGTCTCATGGCAGCGATCAGCGTCGACTTGTTTGTAATGCGCCCGCCCACTATGGTCCCGCCGAGGGCTTCGACCATGCAGTGGTAACGGTCCGCCGCAGTGACACCCGGACCCGCGCCATAGTAACTAAACAGCAGCTGCGAAATCGGCGTGGTCGGGACGGAAAGGGCAGTCATACGCGTACCTGCACACCTGGAAGCCAGACCGGCCCGGATGGCGAAAGCGTCGATGTCTCCGCGCAGATCTTCGTAGCTGGCCATTGAGCCTGTGGTTCCGAAGTAATGCGACCAAGGACGTCGTAACCCGCGGTCCGCCTCATCGTGCGTTCGACTGGCAGCAGCCGAGCCAAGGTCACCGCCCCAAGTGGCGAACTCCTCGTTGGGCATGGCAACGATCGGGTTGGGCCCGAAGACCTCGATTTCAACTTCGGGGGTCGGGCAGACCATAGCTTCAAGTCCGGTGAACACATGACCAAGATCGACATCTCTGACTACCTTTGAGGCGATCAACGTATTGTAAAGAGCCCGGTGACTGCTGCGCAGCGAACTGAGAGCAGTGGAGCCGCCTGTCGTTCCACATGGTATGACTTCGCCCCAATGACCGGTGCCGTAATAGGCCTGGCGCAACATGCTGAGTATGTCTCGTGAGCTAACTGTAGGCATAGCGCGTTCGATGCAGCCAACCAGAAACGAGTAATCCTCCAGACGGGCTACCGCTCGTGGCGGATGGACGCAGTCGATATCGGCGGTTACGGTTTCCGGCTCCATTTCGATGTATTCGATTGGCGGCGTCAGGCAGATCTCCACCCGCCGGTTCCACTCACGACCTGGCATAGTTGTGCTCGCGCCAAGACCGACGGCGGTCATCTGTCTGCCAGGAATTCCGGCCGACTCGAGCAAGCTCCGCACGCGTTCCGCCCGGCGACGCGACAAGTCCAGATTGTGAGCGCTATCGCCTTCGTTGCTGGCGTAACCCCGGAGCTCTAAACGGCCGAGGCCGGCGGCGTTAGCAAAGTGGCGTTGCACCCGACCGATGAGTGATGCCAGGTGGACAGTGGAGTCGACTGCAGGGTCACTACGCAGGTCGGTCGAGTCGAAGCTGAACCAGAGTATCGGATTGGATTTGCTGGTGTCGCATTCGATATCTGCGGCAACGCCAGGATCGGAAACGGTCTGCCGCTGAATGATCGGCTGCCCTGAGCTGTACGAGACGATGCTCGCGGCTTGCATGCTGTGCTGGGGGGCGTCAGAAGCGGCGACAAATCCGGCATCTCTGCTGTCGCTACCGCTTTGCCGGTCAGTCACCGCGGCTGTGTCGGTGTTCGAGTGACCTCGATGTTCCGACGTCGCGCGTATCGACCGGTGACCCGACTTACGCAACCACGCAGTTAGGTCATATTCCGCGGGAGACTTGGCAATAGTCCGACTGCCGGCATCGCCTTGTTGCACCACATGCGTCAACTCATGCGCCATTAACCTTTGCCCTTCGCTTGTCCCCGGCGAAAACTCCCCTGCTCCGAACATAATATCCTGTCCCAAAGTATATGCTCTTGCATTCACAGTTCGCGCCGATTCAGCTGCCTGTGAATCTGCATGTACCCGCACCCTGCTAAGGTCATACCCGAAGCGTGGCTCGAAGAATGCGCGTGTGGATTCAGGAAGGGGCTGTCCTCCCTTCAGTGCATTTATATTAGCCTCTGTCTGCGGGGTAACCTCAGGGGTCTGACTGGCAATTTCCTTTGCCTGCAGTTTCTCATCTTTTTTATCCTTTCCCAATAATCCGCCCAAGCATTTTGGACATTTTCTCTGGATTCTGATATCTTTACTTGAGGAAACATCAGGCATCCGCATCACCTGTTCCGCCACCCTGTCAGCTTCCTGCTCATAGACATCCCCGGGCTGGCCGATCCTGAGCTTTGCCTGCAAAGCCCCCGATTTTATAAGTTTTCCAACAGCCTGATTGCCCATAGTTCTTTGAAGGAACAGGATGTGGTCAACTGGAGAATTCATTGACTGAGAAATTTCAGTTTTTCTTCGAATCTGTGAAACCGGATTCCGGCTCTTTACCTCGGTTTTCTTATCAGCTAAACTTATCCTTTCGTTCATCATAACCTCCAATTCATTTCACCAGATTGTAATATCCGCCAAAGTCCGCTGCAGTGCATAGCTTCCCCATCTTCTGGAATTCCCGCTTTGTGGCTCTAATAATGTGTTCCATTTTTACATCCCCTGGATCACCGGCTGCAAGGAATGCAGCATTCAGTGCAATATTTTTTATATTTCCTCCAGTAATTTTAAATTTTGAAAGGAAGCTGTAATCCACATCTTTGTTAAGAGGGGTTTCTTTCGGGAATATGTTTCTCCAGATTTTCTCCCTGAGATCATCATCAGGAAGGGGGAACTCTATTACAAAATGTATCCTTCGAAGAAATGCCTCATCGATGTTGCTCTTAAAGTTGCTGGCAAGTATCACGATCCCTTCATATTCCTCCATCTTCTGGAGCAGGTAATTTATCTCGATGTTGGCATAACGGTCATGCGAATCCTTTACCTCTGATCTCTTACCGAAAAGGGCATCTGCTTCATCAAAGAACAGGATGGCGTTGCTTGTTTGCGCTTCATGGAATATTTTACTCAGGTTTTTCTCTGTTTCGCCGATATACTTGCTTACTAAAGTTGATAGGTCGATCTTATACATATCAAGTCCGGCCTCTTTAGCAAGGATCTCAGCCGCCATTGTCTTACCTGCACCCGAAGGTCCTGAGAAAAGGACATTCAACCCTTTTCCAAGGGAGAGTTTATTATCAAATCCCCAATCAGCGTAAACTTTTCCTTTATATTTAATGTGTCCTGATACTTCTTTTAGCTGTTCTCTTAAATCTTTTGGAAGAACTATGTCGTTCCATGTATAACGCGGCGTGATATTCTTAGCAAGAGATGATAAGTTCTTATTGGACTGGGCTTTGCATCCCTGATAAAGGTCTTCCATTGATAATTCATATTTCCCTGTTTTTACCATCGCAATGTTACGCGCGATAAATATGGCATCCCTTATCTGACCTGCGCTAAAACTGAATTTACTTGAGAGGGCGTCAAGATCCAGACCCTTGATATTTCCTTCCAGCAATGTTTCCCATAATTGTTTACGATAATTAAATGAAGGCAAAGGAAAGGCATGATCTATAAAGCTATGGTTTTTCAAAATCCCGGCAGGCATCCAGGGAAACTCTCCAGACAGGAAGACCAAATTTTGATAGGAATCCAATTCTTGAATTAGATTTCCTAGATTAATTCCAGCATCTTTCTCCAATAGAGCGTCGAATCCCTCAATAAACAATGGGGAATTTTGCAGCCGAGCTTCGCGAATAATAATATTTAATTTTTCAAGAGATTCATCTTTGATCAATACCCTTGAATCAACAACAAATAGGGGTTTTTTCAATTCCATACAGATAGCTTCAGCCGTCATTTTCTTTCCCGTACCATATGCGCCGTGGAAAAAGAACATCGGAACTTTCATACTACTAATGTTTTTTATTAGTTCTATGAATATATTTCTCTCTTTTTCAGCAATAATAAGGTCTTTCAATGACTTTTCCGGCTCCAGTAATGATGAAGAATTCTGTATCCTATGGTCGATTTCGTTGCCCCCAAGCAAATAGTTTATTATCCTTTCATCAACATTGATGGATCTGGATAACATGGGGATTTGTTCGTCATGGGCATTTCCATTAAGATAAATGAGACGATTTGTTATCAAAGTGGATGCTGGAGAAAAGTATTTCCTTGACATTAACTTTTCTTCTGCGGATTTGCACAGCAGGTTAATCACCAGATCCACGGTAGGACGTTTCTTAGTTACATCGTTCTGGAGGTAAGAATACACCTTTTCGTATTGTATATCAAGCTCAGGAACAAGACATATCAAAAGGGCATCAACTTCAAAGGCTTTAAGCTGGAATATATCCATCAGATTTTCAAGACGCATCGATTTTTCTTTTTCAAGTTCTTTTTTAATATTCCTGGATATAGCCTCTAATCTCTGTTGCACTTGTTCTGATTCAGCAGTAAGTTCATGAGGGGACTGCAAAATAGCATCCACTTCATTTTCTGAAATGTATAAACCCATAAAATCGTCCGCATTTTCACTATGCTTTTCCTTCCTTCTCTCAAGAATGTGACTGACTGTCATATCAATTCTTTTAATTTCATTGAGGAGAGATTCAATGTTATTTATATTATGAGTCATAATACCACTTGATATGGAATATATTGTAGGTTCTGGAGTTATATCCTTTGTCACTTTTTTCTCAATATTTTGTTCTGAAATTGGTTCGCTTGCCACCTGTTGTTGGATCCGTGGTTCGGAAGTACCTTCAATTGTCACTTTTTTTTCGATATCTTGTTCAGGATCTGTCTCGATCGATTGTTTTTTTTCGATAACAAGTTCGGGGATTGTCTGAATAGCTGATTTTTTGCTTCGTCTTATCGTTTTATTTGCAAACATTACAATTGCCAAAAATATCATTAATATTACGACCAATCCTGCAATATCAACTATAGCTCGAGAGGGTTCAACACCTGAAACTGATTTAATCCACCCGATTATTTTTTCAGTAGTAATATACCAAATGGTGGTTATGAAATCCAGAATTGATGTAAACAAGTCTTCTACCATTTTTTACCTTCCTGACTTATCTCTTGCTTTTGTTATACTGCCTGTAGTCGTTTCTCTCCTTTATCCCTGGTTATACTATTCTCCTCAAAAACCATAGCCTCTCCTACAGTACATTCAAGCTCCGCCACCTTACCATCCTTTTTCAGGGAGAAACTCGATCCACATTTCTTATTTCATTTATTTTGTAACATTTGAAATGCCCTGACCAATATTTTTCGATCAGAGAGATTCCCTGATGACTTTAGCCTATCGACTTCCAACAGATACCTCTCACTATTATAGGCATCAAAATGATTTTTCTCGACAAAGCTCAATGCAAAACTTTTCAATTCTTTTCTCGATGAATATTTCCTCGGTTTCTTTCCATCAATAAAATTGAATATATGACCACATTTTTCATGGCCTATAGTCGGAGTTGACGGACCCGCAGAAGTTTTAATAAAATCCTTGAATGTTTTTCCTTCAATTATCTCTCCACACTCACATATTATCGTTTTTAACACCACCCTTCCACATCAATAGTATCAACTAATCTAAAGGAGTTTCATCGCAATATTGCTCGCCCTTAAATTAAATACATATGATACCAAAAAGGTACATGTATATGCTCATATATATTTGTTTGGATTGAGGGCTTTGAGAAATACTTTTGTTTCCAAACCACTTCTTCCAAATGATACCCAAAAGGCCAATATTTTCTCATCATCAAGATCAACAGCACCCAAATAAAAATAGTTGTTCCGTTTATTGTTATTTCTTTCTCGTCGACTGCTATCCGTTTTCTTTTCTTCTTCATAATTGATGCCTCGAACAGTTCCATTCCTTTCTGATACCATTCACGGACTGCTTCGTAGCTTGCACCAACAAACACTCCGGCTTTTTCATAACTCAAGCCTGTATGATAAAGTGGCATCCCTAAGGCCCTATGCTTGTTGCTTTTTCTTTTACGGGAAAAGATTTTTCTCTCTTCTAACCATTTTATAAATCCCTAAGTTGAAGGTCTCGTTTGGATTAGTGGAAAACTATATATATCTATAAACGGAATCCTATAGTCGGTCTCACATATCCTTCATTTGAGTTGTTTCTCAAGTTGGGTAAAAACATTGTAAAGGTTGATTCGTAAAGCGAATCAAAAAACCAGATGGGGATATGCAGGGACCATAAATCAAAGGAGAAAAGAAAATGGCAAAACCAATAACGGATAAGTTTCCGGCGTCAAGTATCATAAAAAGGCAAAATTGGCAAAGCGGGACAGGTAAATGGGATTTTATCACAACACAGAATGATTTATAATAATAGATAGTAATAAAGTGAAAAAGATAAAGAAAGATAATAATAGATAAGTGATGAATATGGCAATAACAAATGAAGATATATTAAAATCCATAGAGGAAAACCAGGTCAGGTTTTTAAGACTCCAGTTTGTTGACATTGGCGGAATGATCAAGAACGTGGGCATCCCTGCATCACAGGCAGAAAAAGCCCTTACATCAGGAATAGCATTTGACGGTTCATCAATCGAGGGATTTGTCAGGATAGAAGAATCCGACATGATCCTGAAACCTGATAATAACACTTATATGATACTTCCTTGGGACGTTAGCGGCGGAAAGGTGGCAAGGATAATATGCGATGTTTATAGGCCGGATGGAAAACCCTTTGAAGGCGATCCACGCTATGTCTTAAAGAGAGCTATACAGGCAGCCGCCAGGAAAGGTTTTGTAATGAACAATGGGCCTGAGCTTGAATTCTTTTTCTTCAAGAGAAAAGACGGACAGGCAACCGTCGTCCCCCATGACTTCGGGGGCTATTTTGATTTCCCTCCCATAGACCAGGCTGAAGATATCAGACAGGATATAGTTGTTGCCCTTGAGAACATGGGATTCAACATCGAAGCTTCTCATCATGAAGTCTCTATAGGACAGCATGAGATAGATTTCAAATATGCAGATGCGTTAAAGACAGCGGATAATGTCATTACCTTCAAGTTCGTAACCAAGACAATCGCACAGAAAAATGACCTGCATGCATCTTTTATGCCAAAACCCATCTTTGGAATAAATGGTTCAGGTATGCACACGAATATATCGCTTTTCAAGAATGGAAAGAATGCATTCTACGATGAATCAAAGGATATGCAAGTCAGCGATACTTTGAGATATTTTGTTGGCGGCCTTAAAAAACATGTCCAATCCTTTACTGCTGTCACAAATCCTATTGTTAACAGCTATAAGAGGATCGTTCCTGGTTATGAGGCTCCGGTATATATTGCATGGTCAGGGGCAAACCGTTCATCCATGATACGCATACCGGCAGCAAGAGGCATGAGCACGCGCGTTGAACTCAGGAGTCCTGACCCGGCATGCAATCCATACCTATCTTTTGCAGTAATACTGATGGCTGGACTTGATGGTATTGATAACAAGATCGATCCGGGTGAGCCAACAACACTCAACTTGTTCCATCTCAATGACGAAGGACGCAAAAATCACAGGATCGAATCCCTTCCCGGCAGCCTTAAAGAAGCGCTGGATAACCTGGAAACCGATAGCGTAATAAAAGATGCGCTCGGAGAGCATGTCTACGAGGATTTCATGAGACTTGGAAGAGCAGAATGGGATGCTTACAGGATAAGCGTACATGACTGGGAAATTGACCGCTACCTGAATATTATATAATCAGGAAAGGTATTACAGGCGAATGAACACAACAACTATAGACTCAATGGTTCAAAGAAAACTCATAGAGATACTCAGGATTCTCCATGAAAACCAGGGGCCTATAGGGGCGCGGCTAATTGCAGACAGGATGAACGAGCGCGGATACCCCATCGGAGAAAGGGGTGTCCGTTATCACCTTCGCATCCTTGATGAGCGGGGCCTCACCAAACGCCAGGGCTACGACGGAAGGATCATCACAGAGCGCGGGACAAAGGAACTTGAAAATGCACTGGTGGGGGACAGGATGGGTTTTATTATAACAAGAATTGAGAAACTCATATATGATACCACTTTTGATCTTAAGACCGGGCAGGGAAATGTGATCATTAATACTTCGATAATCGATAAGAAAGACATTGATGAAACTCTTGGGATCATGCAGCATGTGATAAATGAAGGTTATTGTTTCAGTCCTTTTATAAAAATAATGGAGGAAGAGACTTCAAATTCTGATATCAATATCCCTGAAGGTAAAATTGGAATTGCAACCATGTGCAGCATAACGATTGACGGGATTTTGTTAAAAAACGGTATTCCAGTTACTCCTAAATACGGAGGATTACTGGATGTGAGAAACAGGAAGCCAACAGGGTTTGAGGATATTATTGTTTATAATGGTACATCTATTGACCCTATGAAGATCTTTATCTCTAAAAAAATGACACGCGTGCTTGATGCTGTTGATACGGGTTCAGGCAGGCTTCTTGCAAACCTTCGTGAGATCCCGATGTCATCGGTCGTGGAGGCGCAAAATGTATTGAAATCTGCAATGAACATAGGGATCGCGGATATTACCCGGATCGGGGAACCCGGCAAGTCGGTGCTCAATGCACCTGTTGATTCGGGAAAAATAGGGGTTGCCGTATATGCGGGGACAAATATCATGGCAGCAGTTGAGGAAAGCGGGATTAGTGTGACGACAATTCCGATATCGACGATCATGGATTTTAAGGAATTGAAAGCTATATGAAAATCGGGAATTTTAGCACTTTCATTCTGTTTTCTGTATCACTATCTCCCAATCCGTTTTATTTATCTGCTTCACGCTCAATACCTCATTCCCGTCAGCTTCCATACCCCTTGGAACCTCTGTGACCGCAAGGGGATCATCCACTACCAACTTAAGGACTTTTCCCTTTGAAAGCTCATGCAGCGCCTGTTTTGCCAGGACAAAATTATATGGGCATATATTTCCTTTAAGATCGACCTCTTTATCAATTTTCAGATCAGAAAGAATAGTCCCGTTAATATAAGCCCGAGTCCTCTCTTCCTTCGGGTTCTCAAATACATCGTTTGCAGGGCCATGTTCCACAAGCTCCCCGAGATAAAGGTGAATTACATAGTCGGCAAGCCTCATTGCCTGGTGGATATTGTGAGTTACTATCACGATGGTATAATCATTCTTGAGTTTCAGGAGCCCTTGCTCGATATGCTGCGAAGAGACCGGGTCAAGCGCTGATGTGGGTTCATCGCACAGGATAATTTCAGGTTCAACAGCAAGCCCGCGCGCAAGGCACAGTCTCTGCTGCTGGCCAATAGATAGTTTTGATGCCGGTGACTTTAATCTATCTTTCACCTCATCCCACAAACCCGCGATCTTCAGGTATTTTTCCACTATCCTATCAAGTTCTTTTTTATCCGGTTTCCCGTGAAGCCTCGGGCCATATGCGATATTGTCATATATAGACATCGGGAGCGGGTTTGGCTTCTGCGGAAGAAGTCCCATCTTTCGCCTTACATCCGTAACATCAATACTGCCATTTAGAATATCAATTCCATCCACTATGATTTTTCCTGAAACACTTGCCCCGTCTGTAAGATCAATGAGCCTGTTGAAGCATTTGAGCAGGGTGCTTTTCCCGCATCCGCTGGGGCCTATAATAGCTGTTATCTTTTTTTGCGGAATTTCAACCGTTATGTTCTTTAGCGCCTGATGGCCGTTGTAGAATGCATTTACATCCCGGATACTGATATGAGATTTCAAATTTAATCACCTGATAATGTTTATTGCGAATTTCCTTGATAAATATCGTGAAGCTATGCTGAGTGCAAGGACTATTATGAGAAGTATCAGCGCGCTGGCATAAGCCCTTTGCTGGACTTCGGGAAAAGGCGTGCCAAGCTGGAAAAATACAGCAAGGGGAAGTGAAGCCACAGGGTCAAAGAGGGAGCGCGGCAGGCTGTCCGTATAGCCCGCAGTGAAAAGGACTGATGCAGCATCCCCGATACCCCGTCCGAATGCAAGAATGACCGCAGACAATATCCCCGGCAGCGCCTGCCTGACCACAACCCCGGAAGTAGTCTCAAACCGCGTTGCTCCGAGAGTATATGAAGCTTCCTTCAACTCATTTGGGACTAATTTTATTACTTCTTCCATTGATCGGATCATTATGGGCAGCTGCAGGATGGTAAGAACGATTATTCCTCCCAGAAGCGATGCCCGCATACCGAAATATAACATTATAATAAAACCGAATGCACCATACACGATCGAAGGGGTGCCCCAGAGAACATCCAGGGAGAGCCGGATATAATATGCAAGTCTTGTTTTCCCGATATAATCCTTTTGAAGAGCAAGAGCTGCGGGCAGGCTGATAATTAGTGCAAGTATAACACTTCCGAACGCAAGGTATAGCGAGCCCACAATGGCATTCAGTATTCCGCCCTCTTTTCCAAGATAGTACCCGCCTTTTGGTGTTTGTGTGATCATGGAAATCGAGAGCGCGGGCATACCGTTCCAGACGATCACAGAAATAACCATAAAAAGGCTTCCTACAACGATAGCAAGCGATGCTATCATCAGGAACTTCCACAATTTCTCTTCCCGAAGTTTATCCATTTGCCATTCTCCTTTCAATCCTTATCAATATTAAACGTGCGGCCAGGGTAAAAAACAGAATGACAAGCATCAATATCAGGGCGGCAAGAAGCAGCGCTGAATCATAAAGTGGTATTGACATCATCTCACCGTAATTATTGGCAATAAGCGCTGTCAATGGATATGCGGAATCAAAAACTGAAGATGGGATATTTGGCACATTTCCCACGACCATCAATACCGCCATGGTCTCACCTATCGCCCTTGAAAATCCAAGAATTACAGCGGCAGCTATTCCCGGATAGGCTATCCTTATTACTGCATTCTTGATGGTCTGCCACCTCGTTGCCCCAAGCGACAGGGATGCCTCTCTTATATCAGAAGGTACGGCTCTTAGCACCTGCTCTGAGATCGAAATAATGATAGGAAATACCATTATCGCAAGCACAATGCCGCCTGCCAGAAGACTGTATCCTGTGGAGTAACCGTTAGTATTCAGAAAGGGTATCCCCAGAGGACTTACCAGAGGAGCAATGTATGCTACGATCGGAACAACAGCAAGCACGCCCCATACCCCGTACACCACTGGAGGTATGCCTGCAAGTAGATCTATTACAGGGAGAACCTTTGTCCTCAGGTTCTCGTTGGCATATTCGGCAAGATAGACCGCGCTAAGTATTGATAGGGGCACTGCGATCACCATGGCGATTAAAGTAACATATAATGTGCCTATGATGAACGGAAAGAAGCCGAACTCACCCTGAAAAGGCATCCATGTACTGCCAAGCAGAAGGTCCCCCAATGATTTTACTTCAAGTATCGGCCATGACCTGATGAACAGGGTAATAGCGATTACCAGTACCAGAATACATGATAAAATAGCAGCAGCTTGCATGAATCTGCCCGCAACTAAATCCTTAATTTTTCTGGAAAACATGAGTTATAGATAATCTATTAGAATAAAAAATATAGGGTAAAACCCATTCATTCAACTTTTTTCAATTCACTGTCAAGCGCTTCTTTTGACAATTCGATGTAGCCAACCTCATCAAGGAACTTCTGGCCGTCTGTGAGGGTCCATTTTATGAATTCTGCTGTCAGCCCTGTGGGTTTACCTTTTGTAACGAAATATTCCACTCTTGCCGGAGGATGCGGGAACACACCTTTTTTGATCGCAGCAATGGTCTTTTCTTTCGTGCTTATGTCCTCATCAGGATCAACTATACCGTTCTCATTCACATCGAAAGGTATTACCTGAATGCCTGGTATCGGAAGTCCAGTTTTCATATCGAGTGCGTAGTTATAGTTATTGTATCCAAGACCTAATGGGTCTTTTTGCACCGCTGCAAGCAGTCCAGGATCACCATAAACGCCTGTTCCTTTGAGACTCTCCTGTTTCTTTCCAAGATACTTTGCCCATATCTCAGGCGCACCTGCTGCGTCGCTCCTTGTATATTTATGGATCTCCTGTTTTAGCTCTGGTTTACCTATGGCTTCACCCCAGGTTTTCACTGTCTCGTTAATGTATATGTCCACAAAAGTTTTTCTCTTTATACCTGTCTTCAATATATCCTGAGCTGCAGGATTATTAGCATTGATGGTAGGTACAACGGCATCCTTTGTGACTCCAATCGGATATGCTCCTTTTGCAATCTCTGATGGATCAATATCTCTTGATACCATTCCGATATCCACAAGCCCGCCTATGGCATCAGCCATGCCTTTGCCAGCGCCGCCTGCTGAAACCTCTATTCTCACTTCAGGATGAAGTTTCTGGAATTCCTCGCCCCAGCGAACTGCCATTGGATAAAGCGCCCATGCGCCAGATAGTGATATTGTGCCTTCCTTTGCGCTTACGGCGGTCTGGACAGCCGTGGAGCCTGGTGATGCAGTGACAGCGGTGGTGGTCTGATCCTCGGTCTTTGGATTATCGACACAGCCTGATAATAATGCACCTGTTAAAATTGTGATTAAAATTATTATTAAAAATGTTCTTTTCATTAATTCCACCTCGAATTGTTCAATATTATTTTCTGTCTTTGCAGGAAATCCCTGATCAGCAGAAATTCTGCAGTATGTTCTTTAGATCGATCCATTAAATTACTGTCATCAAATCCAGTAACAGCAAAGACGATTCCTTCTTAAATTCATTTTTAATTCACCTGCTTATGATATAAGCATTTCCAAATTATCAGGGATATATAAGAATGCACAGAAACAGGCGATAATTGTTAATGTGATTACAAAAACCGAATGATTGCGGCAAAAAATGTCTTGACATTGAGGAAAGTTCCAGGTATATTATTTTTGTGGAGTGCAAATGGGAGATAATTTCTATTCTGGAATCACCAATCCTTCCGATAAGTCTGGAAATCACTAACAATTAAGTATTAACAAAATTATAAAGACTCTAAATGAATAAAGAGGATATTTGTATTTTAATACCCACCCTCAATGAGGGAAAAACAATAGCAGGATTGGTAAAAGAATTCAAATCATTGGGTTATTCAGATATTCTTGTCATAGATGGTCACAGCACGGATGATACGGTATCAAAAGCACAAAACGCAGGCGCACGAATCGTTGTGCAAAGCGGCACTGGAAAAGGACAGGCTATAAGCCAGGCATTTCGTTTATTATCAAGTAAATATATAGTAATGATAGATGGAGATGGAACATATCTTCCTGAAGAAATACACAAATTACTTGAACCTGTAATATCCGGGCATGCTGACCATGTTATCGGTAATCGCTCCTTAAATTACCAGAAAGGTGCATTTACTGGCTTTAATCTTTTTGGCAACATGATATTGAACAAGATATTCGGTTTAGCTTATAGCGTCTGGCTAAATGACATACTTTCCGGGTACAGGGCATTCAATTATAATGCTTATAAACAAATTGATTTGAATAGAACAGGTTTTGAAGTCGAGACAGAAATTACAATCGAATGCGTAAAAAAAGATCTTAAGATCGTCGAGGTGCCTATAACATACCTTGCAAGAGTAAGCGGCGCAGCCACAAAACTTCGTCCTGTCAGGGATGGCTTCAGGATCGGTTCAACAATATATCTTCTTGCCAGGACGCATAATCCTCTATTTTACTTTAATTTGATAGGCGGTCTTTTAACTATCACCGGGATAATTGTTGGTATATATGTCGTTAACGAATGGATAAATAATATAACACATGTCCCCCTTACAATCTTTGCGACCCTTCTTATTGTAACAGGGATACTGATGTTTATTTTTGCTATCCTGAGTGATCTGATCGTTTCAATGAACAGGGAAAATATGCGAATAATGAGAAAAATCTTAAAGGAAATTGAAAAACCATGAAGATAGCAATACTAGGAGGCACAGGCAGCATCGGGGAAGGATTCGCATTGCGATGGGCAGGAAAACATGATATACTGGTTTGTTCCCGCGAAATTGATAAAGCTGTCAATGCAGCGGATGAGTATACAAATATACTTTTATACAGAGGTATGTATTGCTGCGGCATTACAGGATGCGGTAATGAAAAAGCTGTTGAGGAAGCTGATGTGGTTGTGCTTTCAGTGCCATACAAGGGGGTAGTTTCACTTTTACAAAAACTCATGCCCGGTTTTAAAGACCAGATCGTGATCTCACTTGTGGTTCCCATGACTAAAAATGGTTCGTTTGAATATACTCCACCGAAACAGGGAAGCGCAGCGCTTGAGATACAGGAGATCCTTCCAAAAACCGTTAAAGTCGTATCGTCATACCATAATGTTTCAGCGCGAAAACTGGCAAAACTCGAATTAAATCTTGATTATGATGTTGTAGTCTGCGGGGATGACGAGGTTGCAAAGCAAACCGTTATGGAACTCACACGGGAAATAAAATCCCTTCGTCCTCTTGACGGCGGCGGTCTTGCATCATCGTATATGATCGAGTCCTTGACGCCATTTTTGATCAATCTCGCTAACCGTAATGGGCTTTCTGACCTTGGCGTTAAATTTGTGTAAATCGCCTTTTCGGATGGATACCACGAGGTTTGGATGAAACAGATATATGATATGCTCCTTCGTGAACTTGGGTCTAAGTATTGGTGGCCTGCAGATACACCTTTTGAGGTTGTTATCGGAGCGGTTCTTACACAGCAGACCAGGTGGGAGAATGTTGAACGGGCGATAAATAACCTGAAAGATCATGGATTGATAGAAGCGGATTCCCTTTCAAAGGTTAAAACAGAAGAACTGGAAGAGCTTATCAGATGTACGGGATTTTACAGGCAAAAAGCTTTGAGATTAAAAAATATTTCGAAATTTTTCGATGAAAATCCTGATATTCTTCGAAAACCTCCCGGCGAACTCAGGGAAGTTCTGCTTTCCCTGAATGGAATAGGAGAAGAAACAGCTGACAGTATTGTCTTATATGCGGCAGATAAACCAAAATTCGTGATCGACGCATATACAAAAAGGATATGCAAATGTATGGGGATAGAAGGCAATTACGGAAAACTCCAATCGATCTTTGAGAGTTCGCTGCTTCCTGATGTTCCCGTGTATAAGGAATTCCATGCGCTCATTGTTGAATATGGAAAACAATTCTGCGGGAAAAAACGCTGCACTGATTGTATACTGGTTGAAAATGGCAAAATGTAACAACATCCTTATCCGCGATATCCCCCTTTTCGGGTGCATCGCATTCGGTATAATTGACCGCGGGACGAACGTATTGCAGGTGCGCCCAATAAGTGAGTGCCCTATTTCCTGTATTTTTTGTTCAACCGATGCCGGCCCTTATTCAAAGCAGAGGATATCGGAATATATGGTTGACCTTTCTCAACTTCTTGAGGCTTTTGAATGGGCTGTTTCTTTTAAAGAGATCGATGATATCGAAGCTCATATTGATACAGTGGGAGAGCCTTCAATGTATCCGCAACTTGTTGATCTTGTGAAAAAGCTTTCTGAAAACAAAAATGTCAGGACCATTTCCATGCAGACCAATGGCGTTCTATTGAACACGAAACTCATTGATGAGCTGGATAATGCGGGACTGTCCCGGATTAATCTATCAATTGAAGCGCTTGACCCGGAACTTGCAAAGAAGATTTCGGGAATTGATTCATATAATATTGAAAAAGTTCGAAAGACTGCCGAATATATAGCCATGAATACTGATATTGACCTTCTTATCGCCCCGGTGTGGCTTCCTGGTATAAATGATGAAGAGATCCCAAAATTGATCGAATTCGCGCTTAAGATCGGCGCAGGTAAAAAATGGCCTGCTCTTGGAATACAGAAATTCCTTTCCCACAAGAACGGGAGGAAACCTGATGTGAATGTGATGAGCTGGGGAAAATTCTATTCACATCTTGAAGGATTAGAAAAGAAATTCCGGACAAAGCTTATACTTTCCCCGCAGGATTTTGGAAGCCATGTATGCAAAGCGCTTCCCAGGATGTTCAAAAGAAACGAAAAAGTAAAAGTAAAAGTTATCGGGCCTGGCTGGATGAAGGGTGAGAAACTTGCGATTGCAAGGGACAGGGTATTGACGATCGTAGATGCTGGCAATATCCCCATAGGAAAAGAAATCCCGGTCAGGATCGCAAGAGTAGTGGACGGGATATATATGGCAAGATGAGCTAAAGTTTATTCAAATGCACCACTTTAGTCGGCGGAAAACCATTAAAATAAGTGCTTGAAGCGATCGAATAGGCGCCAATATTTTCAGCATAAAGCAAGTCGTCTATTTGCAGATCCTCAGGTAGCTCATCGGCTAAGGAAATAGTGTCAAAAGCGTCGCACGTGGGGCCAAAAGTTGCGCAAACTTTTTTCTCTCCGTCTTTGAAGGAATGCAGCGGATAGGGCTGGTGATCAAAAACCTGTCCGGAAAAAGTATGGTAGACACCATCATTCAGGTAATAGCATGTTTTCCCATCACGGACAGCTTTGCCAACAATTTTCGTGATTAAGGTACAGGCCGTCGCCACCATAAATCTCCCGGGCTCTGCAATAACCTGAATATCTTTATCTGGGAACAAACGCTTTATTTCCGAATTTAGTTTTTCAGAAAGGGCGGTAAAAGATTTTACGTCCGGCGTATACTTTACCGGAAATCCGCCGCCAATATCTAATATCTTTCTTTTTTTGCCTTCCCTGTCAATAAACCCAATCTGATAATTTCTTAATTCTGCTTCCTTGAAAATTGAGGAGGCAAAATTCAGGGCCTGGGAATAGTTATCAAAATTATTGCACTGGCTTCCAACGTGAAAACTAATCCCTTCAACTCCAAGCCCTAATTTCACGGCTTCTGCTATAAGATCAACAGCTTCTCCCGGATGGGCTCCAAATTTTGAAGAAAGCTCTACCATAGAACCGGTATTAGGCACGCGGATCCTTAAAACAAGACCGACATCCGGGGCGTGTTTTTTTATTTTTCTTAATTCTTCAATATTGTCAAAAGTAACTAATATTTTATATTCATTTAACTTAGCCAGGACTTCGGCAGGCTTAATGGTATTAGCATAAATAATTTTATCCCATATAAAATCTTGCCGTTCTTTCTGTGGAAAATGTTTGATATTATCATGAACCAGCATAAATTCAGGGAAGGATGCCACGTCAAAACTTGCGCCTAAATCATACATAGTTTTGATAATTTCAAGATTAGAATTTGCCTTAACAGCAAAATATGCCTGGACATCAGGCAATTTTTCCCTGAATTCACGATAATTTTCCCTGATTTTTTCATGATCTATAATAAAAACCGGTGTCCCATGTTCCCTGGCAATTCTTTCTAAAATTTCAAGTTGTTTTCGGATCATGATGTGATATTATAAACAATTGTTATTTATTAATCTATAAATAGAAAATTTTCAAATTGCCAGGGGTCGGGATTAAGTTTCGCCGCAGGATGTTCTTTAAAAAATATTTTGCGATTTTTAAGAGGCGTCCAATCTGAGGGAGTCGAAATAAATTTTCCGAGATATGGTTTGGCAATATCGAGAACAAAATCATGAGGCAGGTCGTCAGGCAATTTAATACCTTCTCGCGGATTTTCAAGCATCCAGAGTACAGCAGCGACAATTCCGGCTGCTACCTGAAGGGTGGTAGCGTTTTGGCCTGGAGCCAGCGACCTGGCTTCATCAATGCCAAGAGAGCTGCCTGTCCACCAGGAATTATAGGAATGCCCCATCAAGAGCGCTCCAAGTGTATCTTCACCGGATGTAATTTCATCTTTTAAAATTCGGATCCTGGGCTGGAGTTCGTAATTCCGGCCGCGCAATTCATGAAGCGAAGAAAGCGTTTCATGACAGGGCATATAAGCATAATTTACGGTAGGCCGATATATTGCCAAACCATCTTCCCAAACAGTTAACCGGTCTGAAAGGCCGAATGCTTCACCATGGCGGATCATCATACCCACAATTTCTTCATGTGGTATCCACGATTTGACCCATGTATTAATGCCCATTTGAGGCAAAAAGATCTGATTCTTTGGGCCGCGCGGAGGTATATTCGCCCATTGAGGCAATTTTTTCTCGTGCGTGCCCCAACCCAATTCAGCTGGTGCCGTCCCTTCCTCCCATAACCCTTCAATGCTCCATGTCCCTACAAATTCGTTAACTTCCTTTGGCTTATTGGTAATTTGAGTATCTCGCTCGCTACAATGGATTACTTTTATTCCTAATTTCTTTGCGAGTTGTGGAAAATCCATCTTTTTTGCAAGATGGCAGATTTCTTCTTCGTCTTTCGGAGAAACTTTTTTATCAGTACAGATACGCGCAGTAATATCCAGCAGAGCCTGTTTTACGAAGTGAGAAATCAGGCCGGGATTGGCGCCATGGTCAATGACAGCAGTGGGCGCATTTTTCCAGCTCTGTGAAAGTTCCAGCAACTGCATTTGACGCCAATAAAGAGATTTTTCAAACAAACTCTTCGTATAAATTCCCTCAACGGGATCCCAGAGTTCAACCGAAGTATTTACGTATAATACATTATGATCATGGCACCACTTAATAATATCATTGGCACCTATATTCCACGCCAGATCAATTAGCAAACCCCCATCATCAACATATTCAGATAAAACTTGATTTAAATTTCCAGGGGTAATTTTTTCACAAACATATTTTAATCCGTGATCTGTATATTTTTTCAAAGCTTTAGATTTATCTTCAAAATCAATTATGGTAATGTTTTTTAACGGAACATCGATTTTGTCCATTAAAACAGGCAGGGTGCATTGTGAAACTGAGCCATATCCGATAATGAGAATTTTATTGTGGAATTTCTTTTTCATTGTTTGTTAAATTATCCCTTAATTCGAAAAAATTATTGAACTTTCAGTATCTATGTTAAGGTAAATAATACTTGCGATTATCGGTTCCGGTTTATTGATTTGAATTTAATTTCCCCCGCGCCTATAACCTCATAGGCATTAATTAATCGATAAAAGCCGCCCGAACGGACTATCAAAAAAATAACTTGTAAATGATGAAACATCTGTTTTCTCGCTGCCAAACAATAAGCGTGAGAGAGATGGCCTGTTTGCATATCCAACTTCCGGTTTTCCCGCAATACCACCAAGTCTGGCAGCAATTTCAATAGCATCATCAAGACTTCCAAGCTCATCCACAAGACCCAGTTCTTTTGCTTTTGCGCCAGTATATATCCTGCCGTCGGCAAGATCTTTCACCTTGCTCAATGAAAGATTCCTGTCATCTGCCACTTCTTTAATAAATCGGCTGTAAGCTTCAGTTATCACCTGGTCTGCATACTGTTTTTCTTCATCCGATAATCCCTTCCAATCACCACCCATGTCCTTTAATTCGCCTGATTTTGCAATATAAAATGATGTTCCTTCCTTATCATAAAATCCAGACCTGTTCTGGAATTCCCATATCACGCCTATGCTTCCTGTCATCGTATCAGGATTGGCAATTATTTTATCAGCAGGAGCGCTTATGTAATAAGCGGCGCTTGCCGCTACATCACCCATCGAGATAACAATTGGTTTATCGATTTTTTTCATTGCTTCCACAATTTCTTCTGCAGATGCAGGAGAGCCTCCAGGACTGTTTATCCGCATAACGATAGCTTTGACACCTTCATCTTCGTTCGCATCTTTAAGGCTTTTTACAATATCCTCGGATGTTGCTACCCCAAAGCCGGTGGGAATACTGCCTGTCAGCATTATTCCCTGGACATAAATTACTTCAACACGATTTTTTGAAATCCCAAGGTCTTTACCCCCCATGATCAGATAGAAGCTACCTGCTATTATGAACAGCAATATAAGAACAATAACAATAAATTGTAAGATTTTTCTTGAGGATTGTATCATTTTAAGATTATTTATTTCTCCTCAATACAGTGGTCAAGGTATTTTGCATGGCTTGCTTTTATGAACTCATCACATACTTTTCCGGGAGCTCCATCCATGACAATATGTCCCTTATCTATCAATATCGCCCTTTGTGCGACTTCCCTTATGAAATCAATATGGTGACTTATGAATATTATAGTAGTATTAAAAGTCTTATTGACATTCTTAAGGGCATTTGCCACATCCCTCAATGTAATCGGATCAAGGTCGCCAAACGGTTCATCAAGAAGCAGTACTGAAGGCTGTGTAGAAAGAGCCAGAGCAAGAGCAGCCCTCACATTTTCACCCCCGCTTATCTGGTATGGCTTTACGTCAAGAACCCCAATAGGCAAATCCACTGCCTTAAAAACCGGTTCAGCAAATTTTAAAACTTCTGTAAGCGGATAGCTCGGGAAAAGGACGCCAAGGATCGCAGGAGTATAGCCCATCTTGGCGAGCTTCTCTTTTCCATTTTCCTCGGGCATATCGGTCATCTTGTACATTTCATCAAGATCCACATCCGATATACCAAGCTCCTTGGCGCGTTTTCTTGCTTCTTCAACAACATTTTGTCCCTTTACGCCCAGCCTGAATGCAAGCTGCTGCTTAATAGTTGTATGCGGTGTAAGAGCAAATTCCTGGTACATTATGCTTGTTATTCTTCTGACCTCCATTCTTTTTGGAGAATACGTTGACATTTCAACCCAGTCATCATCTACACGGAATTCAATATCCCCATCATCCGGAAAAATAAGCCCATCCATGGCATGGAGCAATGTTGTCTTTCCGGCCCCGCTCGGGCCAATAAGTCCAACCATCTCTCCCTGTTTGAATTCAAGATTTATATTATCAAGATCAAGCACTTCTCCCTGCCTGATAAGCCAGTATCTCTTTGAAAGATTATTTACCTTGATCACGGTCTTATCTGAGGTTCGAACTGGCATCGGGATAGCGGGTTTCATATTCTTAAGGAATTTTTTCAATATTTCCTCAGGCTCGCCTTCATCTATTATCTTCCCGTTATCAAGCCACAGCACGCGGTCTGCAAGATATGAATGTATTTCTGGCAGATGGGATACAACAATTGTCTTAAGTTTTAATTTTTCATTGACATTCTTTATTGTGTCAAGAACTCCCTGTTTTGTTGCCGGGCATGTCATTGTGGCTGGTTCATCAAGGAGGAGAAGTTTGGGTTTTGATGCCAACTGCCTTGCGATCAACAATCTTTGTTTTTCCCCGCCGCTTAATACCTGTGAGAAATGTTCCGCCTTGGAGTCAAGATTTACAAGTTTTAAGTATTCAAGACTTGTTTCATAACATTCTTGATAATAGGGAGAATCCCTGTCCGGGAGCGACTCATATCCGAATTTTTCGGCATAAACGCGGCGCAATACGTTTTCATATGTAGCGCCAGACCATAACCCGAAATTTCTCTGGAGATGGATCGCCGCCATTTTCATAAGTGTTTTTTTATCTTCTATCGATGCATCCGGTTTTACCGTAAATCCATCGAGTTCGAAACTCCCGCTCACGAATGGTTCCATTCCCCGCAATACCTTTAATATTGTTGATTTCCCGCCCCCGCTTCTTCCTATTATACCAAGTATTTCTCCTTCATTTACATTAAAACTTACATCATCAAGTACTCTGATCGTATCAGAATCGATCACATAGTCTTTAACCAGATTATTAACTTTGAGCATTTAAGATCCTCCAAAACATTCGGCAATTAATGATTACTAACATATTGCTAACAACACATTAACCATGAACGGTTATAACCGTCATACGGCATTTTAAAGCTATAACTACTATGCAGTTTATAAGGTTTTTGCCATAAAAAATATCGCAGGTATCGCATAAAGCGTTTAAAACCATTAATAATCTTCGGGGAAAAATAATGTAAATTTTTACCTTCAAATATGTATGATTATGATGCTTAGTATATTGATTTTAATATATCATAATATATATATAATCTAAAAACATTTTAGATATTACGATTCTTATATTAATCTTGAAAAGGGTCTGCCAATAAAAAATATCTAAGACATAAAAATATAAAGAAGAAAACAGAGAAAAAGATATGAAGAACGTGAGAAAAACGCTGGTAAGGGAATATGATACAAAAATTTTAGTGGCTAAGGTACGATAAGTGCCATCCACGAAATATATGGATGTGAATAAAAATGGGATTGAATTTATTGGACTACATAGTTGAAATTGCTACAGGAGTCGTGTTATCTCTTTCTTTAGCTGTCACAGGCGAGGCGGGAGATGGAAATAGCGAATATATGTTCGACAGAACTAATTTTGGATGTAGTGTTGAACATCCTCCTGAGGGTTCCGTTGTGAGTGAACAGATGTCCTTAGAAAGAGGTCACCCTGTATCAATTGGTAATGGAGATACATACTCATATTATACATGCTGGTTCAATTCGTCACAAGTGATGGATTTGCCATTGGATGTATTTATGTATGGAGCCTCTCCATTGGATGCACCAGACACAAATTCAGAATAGGAGAAATAATGTTATTTGAAGCAATGACATTAACCCCTATTTTTTTATTTTTTCGTAATCTTATTAAAGAAAATGATGCAATGAATAATGCTCATAAATCAATACCAGTAAGAATTTTTGTAAATGGTATCAGAGGAAAAACAAGTACTACAAGAATGATACATGCTGTATTGAGAAATCATTATAATACTGTTGGTAAAACAACTGGAAGTGAACCTGTCATTATTCACAAAAATGGTGATGAAGAACATATAAAAAGGGTAGGACTTACAAATATAAATGAACAGATTAGGGTAATGAAATTAGCAAATGATACAAATGCAGAAGCAATAGTATTTGAATGCATGGCTATTGAACCTTCATATCAAAAACTTCTTGAAGAAAAAGTAATGAGAAGTACAATAGGAGTAATAACCAATGTTAGATTTGATCATGAAGATGTAATGGGAGAATCTCTTGAAGAAATTGCCGAGTCTTTGTCGAATACGATACCTACCAATGGAATATTAGTGGTTCCTGAAAATATTGAAAAACTGGATATATTACAACAGGTTGCAAATGGCAAAAATACCAGGGTAGTATTGGCAAAATTGGACCAAGTTCCTGATGGATACGAGAAAAGATTTTCTTTCATGAACTTTAAGGAAAATGTGACTATAGTATTATCAATAGCAGAGATTTTGGGAATTGATAAAGAAACTGCATTAAATGATATGTTGAAAACAAAGCATGATATAGGTAAGGGAAATGTTTATACAAAGATTATTGATAACAAATCGATAAGTTTTGTAAATTCCTTTGCCAATAATGATATTGGAAGTTTGACATTGATGCTTTCATATGTCGAAATTCCAAAGACAAATAAAAAGATAGCACTTTTGAATCATCGAAAAGATAGGATGAGAAGAACCTATGGTTTTATAAACTTCTTGTGTAGATATGGTTTTGATACAATTGTAATAGCACAGGAGAACGACAGTAACATAATAGAAAAAGAATTACGTTTAAATGGCTATACAGGTGATGTAAAAGTTCTCACCCCTGAAAGTAATCATATTCAGGAATTGCTAAAGTTGAGCAATAAGGATAGGAATACATGGATCGGATTAGCAAATATAAAAAGCGAATTTGCTGATTCTGTGATGAGATTTTTTGAAACATACTAGGAAGGATTTTATGGACTACATATATGGAATTAACTATCAGGAAGTAATATTGACGCTGGTCATTGGGATTGTTATATCGATGTTTCTATATGAAAAGTACAATGCATTGACAGGTGGAATTATAGTCGCACCAGTATTGAGTTTATTTTTGTATAAGCCAATTTTTGTAGCATCTACATTGTTAATGGTAGTTATTTTGCATTTAATGGTAAACGTTATAAGAAAACGGACGATCTTATACGGAAGGAGGTTATATGTGTCCATCTTGTTCATAGGAATTTCGTTATCATTATTGACAGGTTTAGTGGCAAGATTTATTCATTTATTTGGTTATGGATTGTTCTTATATGACGGTACTGGAATATTCAAGTTGCCATTTGTTAATGTAAGTATAAGTGACACGATAATAGATTTAGGATTTGGTGCACATTATTATGGCTATGTGATAGGATTGTTAATGGTTCCAATAGTAGTCAATGATGCTCAGAATCAAGGTCTTACCAAAACATTGAAGCTATTGTTGTTTGTAATGACATCTACATTTATAATAATTGGTGGATACAGGTTGATAGTTGCGCATTAATATTCACAATGCAGCTATAGAAAGGTATATACTATATAAATACTCTAAAAACCTAAATCATATTGATTTAGACTGAGGTATAAAATATATGAAATTAAGTGGGTTTTTTAAGAAAAAAGATTTAATGAAAGAAGCACAGGATTATAAGAATGCGGGAAAATACGACCGTGCCCTGGAATCTTATGCGAACATTCTCAGGATCGAACCAAAAAATCTTAAAGCCTGGTATGACAAAGCCTCGATACATCTTACGCTTGAACAATATCTTCCGGCTCTTGATGCTTATAAGACCGTCCTGGAACTTGACCCGAAAAATATAAAAGCATGGCATGAACTGGGATTCATACTTGTGAATCTTGGAAGACTGGAAGAAGCGCTTGTTGCTTATGACAAAGTGCTTGCATCCGAACCTGAAAATATGAAATTGCTCAATGAAAAGGCAATGATATTGAAGGAATTGAAGAAGGATTCCGAAGTATTAAAAATTTACGACAGGCTTCTTGTGAAGGACCCTGATAATGTTAAAATGTGGTTTGAAAAAGGATTAATGCTATCAGGTCTTGGAAAAGAAGCGGATGCTTTTTTAGCATACGAGAAAGTCCTGGGAATAGACCCGGGTCATGCAGGAGCTCTTGCCAGGAAAGGATTGATCATAGGAACCAGAAGACAATACGCTGAGAGCTTTGACTTACTTGAAAAATCTATTAAGAGCGACCCGTCTAACTGGAATGCATGGTATGGTAAAGGAAAAGTTTGGGGATTAAAGGGCAATGACCTTTCTTCAATAGACCGGAAATATGATGCAATGAAAGCATTTGAAACAGCTTTGACCGCATATGGAAAAGCACTTGAATTAAATCCGAAGGATGCAGTATTATGGTTTGAAAAAGGTGTTATACTCAATAAACTTGGCAAGGCTAATGAAGCCCTCAAGGCTTTTGATAAGTCAATTGAAATAAATCCTGATAGCGCGAACACATGGTATGAGAAAGGATTGATTACAAAGGAACTTGTAAGCGAAGCTGATGCACAAAAGTGCTTCAAGAAAGTAATGGAATTGGATCCTTCACATACTCTTGCCCGACATAGATTAAAACACTAAATATTCAAGTGGGATATTTGATATGAGAAATAATATGAAAAATTCCAGGATGATAATAATATGTTTGTTATTAATATCAATGCTTATTACCCCCGTATATGCTGCGGATTGGAGCATGTTCAAAAATGATCCTTCACATTCCGGCTATACAAATGATGCGGTCAATCCTCCGCTCACATTAAAATGGACAAAAGACATTGGATTTGAAACCGACTCATCCCCTGTGGTAGTTAATGATGTTTTGTATATTGGAACAACTTTTGGCATTCATGCACTGGACATAAGATCCGGAAAGGAACTATGGACATACCATACAAATGGTTTTGTAAAATCAGTTCCAACGGTTTCAAACGATGTTTTATATTTTGGCGCAGATGATCGCAAGTTCTACGCAGTGAACGCAAAAGATGGAACACTTCTATGGATAAATGATAAAGCTCTGGATGGATATGTTGCTTCGGCTGCGGTTGCAAACAACATGGTTTATGCGATGCCAAAAGATGGTTCCTTTTATGCATTTGATATCAGGAATGGTGAAATTATCTGGTCCACACTTATAGGAAAAGTAGCTGAATCATCACCGGCTGTTGGAGAAGGAATTATTGCGTTTGGAACTGATGGTGGAGATATAGTCGCGCTTGATGTTTCAACAGGAAAAGAAAAATGGCGTTATTATACAGGAGTGATTGAAATTAAGTCTTCACCTGTCATAGCGGACGGAACCTTATTTGTGGGGTCAAATGACGGATCAGTCTATGCAATTACCATAGATAAAGGGACACTGAAATGGAAATATTCCACAAGTGATAATGTTGAGTCTTCCCCATCTGTGAAAAATGGTGTAGTATATTTTGGCTCAACAGATTCAAATTTCTTTGCGCTTGATGCATTAACTGGAAAAGTTATTTGGAAATTCCCCAATTCCGGCCCTGTCCTTTCAGCACCAGCAATTTCAAATGATATCGTCTATTTTGGGACAAGAAATAATTTCATATATGCACTTGATACCAATACAGGAAAAATGCTCTGGAAGAATTCAACCGGACAAAATGATAAAGATTACATAACTTCTCCTGCGATTTCAGGCAACATGCTGTTCGCATCAACGCATAGCGGGCTATTGTATGCGTATTCATCAGGAAATATGGCAACCTCAACACCAACGCCTGCTATTGAGGAAACAATAGCCACGCCAACAGTAACACAAACTGCCAGCCCGACTGTTGCAACGGTTAAACCTTCACAAACAAAAGGGTCTCCGGGATTTGAATTTCCGGTCTCGATCTTACTGATACTGGCGGTCTTTGGAATGTATCGTAAGAAAAAATAACAACACATGCAAACCCTAAAGGGAACAATAATATACGGCGATGAGTTTGAACCAATTGATGGTTATATTACTATAGATGATGGCATAATAAAGAAGATTGAAGAAAGCACCGTTGCCACTGATGTAATAATCGCTCCCTGCTTTGTGAATGCACATACTCACATAGGAGATTCGGTCATAAAAGACCCCCCTTTTTTACCCCTTCCTGAACTGGTGCAACCTCCTGACGGATTGAAACACAGGATCTTAAGGGAAACCTCTTATTCCGATCTGGTTTCTTCAATGAAGGCAAGCATTGAAGACATGATACAAACAGGAACCTGCGCTTTTTGTGACTTTCGTGAAGGTGGTTATGCCGGAGTGCAGGCTCTTCATGACGCCATCGGAAATGATCCACGCATTAAAACTTTGATTTTCGGACGGCCTGATGATGAAGGTATGAATTATCTTGATTCTTGCGATGGAACCGGGCTTAGTAGCACGAACGACCTTGAACCTGGATATATCCAGGATATTTTAAAACAAACGAGGGAAAAAAAGAAGAAATTTGCACTCCATGCAGGTGAAAGGGATCAAACAGATATTTTAAGTGCGCTTGAGCTTGGTCCGGATTTCCTGATACATCTTACAACGGCGGGAGAAAAAAATATAAAGGATATTGCAGATGCAAACATTCCTGTTGTGGTCTGCCCGCGCTCGAATTACATCACGAGGTCCGGGATTCCCCCAATTGCGAAAATGCTTGATGCAGGGATTCTTGTTGCTGTGGGCACTGATAATGTAATGCTTAATTCCGTTAATATGTTCTCTGAGATGGAATTTCTTGTTAAAACAAATCTTTACGATGATAGGCAAGTATTTAAACTGTGCACACTAAATGGAGCAAAAATATTAGGTATGGATAAAGAATCAGGCTCCATAAAAATAGGGAAAAAAGCAAGATTGATGATCTTGACTAAAAAATCTTATAATATGCAGGGAATACAAAATCCATTGAGTGGTTTGGTGAGGCGGGCCAGACCGGATGATATTATTAGGATAATTTAATAAATTGAAGGAGGAAAATTATGGCCAGTAGATTGTATACAAAAATATTGATTGCAACAGATGGTTCGGAATATACAAAAAATGCGGTTGATTACGGTATCGACCTTGCAAAGAACACGGGAGCAAAGCTTCTTACAATTTATGTTGTTGATACTGCTGCTTTTGCTTCAATCCCCATGGATGCTGCGTGGGAGAGCATGTATGAGCTTCTTAAACAGGAAGGAGACCAGGCTATAAAATATGTGTCAGAAAGAGCAGAAGCAGAAGGATTGCAAGTTGAAGGAAATTTAATTGAAGGGCATCCTGGTGACGAAATAATAAAATATTCTGAAAGTAACGCGGTCTCCCTCATTGTATTGGGAACCCTGGGAAAGAGCGGGCTTGACAGGTTCCTTCTGGGAAGCGTTGCCGAGAAAGTAGTTCGCAATTCAAAAATACCAGTGCTGGTTGTCCGCGCTAAAAAATAAAAAAAAGGGAGACAAAAAATGCCGAATACGCCGCAAAGCATAAAAGTTGATGACGTGATGGTCAGGGACGTTGCCCGCGCTGAATTGCCCGGATCAAGGGATGAAGTTCTTGAAATCTTAAAGTCAAAGCATATTTCTGGAGTTCCGATAGTAAAAGGCAGCGAACTGGCAGGGATCGTTACAAGGACTGATCTATTGAAACATCCTGAAGAGGAACAGATAGCGCTACTGATGACGAGAAATCCCATTACCATCACATCCGATAAATCGATCGTAGATGCAGCCCGGATAATCCTGAATAATAATATTCGGCGTTTGCCGGTTGTTGAAGATAGTATACTTACAGGCCTTATAACCATAGCTGATATTGTGGGCGCAATAGGAAGACTGAATATTACTACCCCAATAAGTGATTATATTGGAAATGGCGTGGTTTCGGTATGGAGCGAAACACCTCTTTGTGTGGTTGGTGAGATCATGGAGCTTGCCGACGTTAAAGCAGTTCCAATGCTGGATTCGACACTTACACTGGTTGGGGTCGCATCTGATAAGGATCTAATAAGCGCAAGCATGATCGAGGATAAGACTGAGATGTCAAATATGTCTGCGGGATCTGATGATGATGCCTGGACATGGGAATCCATGCGGGACACCATGAGCCTGTATTACAGCGTCTCTAAGATCCAGCTTCCTGATTCGCCTGTGAAAGAAATAATAAAATTAAAAGGTGAACCTGAAACTGCACTGCTAAGCTCGGCAGTAAGTGAATGTGCGCGTAAAATGAAGCGCCATAGAATTGATCAGCTACCAGTTGTCACCAACACAAAAAAGCTACTGGGTTTGGTACGCGATAAAGATCTGTTAAGGGCAATAGTATGACGTAAATCAAATATTTAACATGATAAAAACAACAGATAAATATCCTTATTCTGAAACTGCGGCAATGCAAAATGTTTATACACGGAAGATATTGCAGCTTTCACCTTCAGTAAAGCTTGTTTTTAAAGTGCTTGAATTCAAGGGACTCTTGACCCAGAAAGAACTTGTCTCTGAAAGTTATCTTCCTCCCCGCACTGTGCGATATGCCCTGAACATACTTAAGAGAGAAGGGATACTGGAAGAACGCCTCTATTATAAGGATGCGCGGCAGTGCCTTTATGGTGTGAAAACTCCACAAACTGATGAGTTATTATCAAACTTTGCATGCGGTATGGTATGATTTATATATTTTTAAACTAACTGGAAGCACATGGACCGAAACAGTTTGAGGGAAATAGTACATCTTGTAGCTTCTTTACTGGTTCTTACAATTGCGTTTTCATATCCCAGCACCAGTATAGAAGCGTTAGCTATAGCCGCCGTTGGAGTGGGTACAGGTTTCCTGCTTCATGAACTTGCCCATAAGTTCACAGCCCAGAGATATGGTTATGTTGCAGATTACGAGGCAAGCCCCATGGGATTGGCCATGGCTATAGGGATATCTATATTCACAGGTGGAAATTTTGTATTTGCAGCACCAGGCGCGGTAATGATCAGGGGCAAAAAAATTCCTTATGGTCAGATTGAAAACTATTATGTTAATAATCTCCAGAATGAAAAAGAATTTGCCTATATTTCTGTTTCAGGAGCTGTGGTGAATTTAATACTTTCCTTCTTATTCATAATTATTTCATTAACAATAACTGACCCATTAGCAATAAAAGTACTAACAAGAGCTGCCTTTATTAATGTGTTCCTTGCAGGATTCAATATGATACCATTCGGCCCGCTGGATGGGGCAAAAGTTTGGCGGTATAATCCTGTCTTATGGGGTATTGTAGTTATATCAACGATTATCCTGTTCTTTTATTTGTGATCCTGGTGACATCCTCCCCGGCCTAAAGGCACGGGGCTTCCATTCTTACGCACTCGCATGTGGTTTTTCTCCTTTCATGTTCATCTGCGCTTTCAGCCAGTCATCTTGGCATCGAAAAGCTATATTGTATGCACCTGTTATATCTGCATCTTCTTTTGAATTACAGGAATAGCAAAGGATATATGAACTATCGCTTAACCATGTCCTTGTTATCAATCTTGAACCGCAGAAATGACATTCTTTTGATGTCCCGTATTCTTCTCTGAGTTTTGTAGGATAGCCAAGTTCAGCACGTTTAAGAGCAATGAATGTTCTCTGTCGCCCGTAGCTCCATTTGCCAATACGTTTTCTTAATTTTGGCATACCATTTCCTCTGAATTGGGTTTGTCCAAATGGGGCATTGCCAATAGCAATGTAGCTGCCTTTTGTGACTTCGGCTGTTTGAATTGCCAGACACCAGTCATGGTACTTTGCTACATCTGCTCTCTTATGCCTGAGTTTTCTGAGTTTATCCCACAGTTTCGCTTCCTGTAACGATGATATTATTGTATCGTATTTATCAAGAAGTTCTCTCTTTGCTGCATCCAGTATTAGCTCTTCACGAGGTACAGGCGTTTCAAGCAGTACGACCGCCAGTGATCTATTTAGACCCTGATCTATACCTCCGATGGAACTTATTGGTTGATCTTCAATCACTCTTGTTATAGTGATATGAACGTAATATTTCTTGTTTAGCTTAACGATTTCAAAATCATCTATCTTCTGTGCTTCTTTTAGCTGATTAAGGTGGTACTGTGACGGGTTTAACGGTACATCTATTGTTTTGCGTTTTTCAAGTGTTGAGATATGTATCCACAGAGGCGATAGTTTGCCTTTTCCCTCCACGACATTTCCTGTTCTGGAATCAAGCCTGCATGGTGTCTTATTCCTGAAATCAGGAATGGACGGTTCTTTTTTGAGAACCTTTTCTAAATATTTCTGGCGTTTTTTCAGTTCTTTGTCATCCCGTGCCGATGCTGCTCGCTTTTCGGCTGATGCTGCCTGTTTTTCCCATGTTCGATGCAGCCTGTGATATGATTTCCATGTCCAGATGACTTTATCCCTGCATTGTTGTATGAAACCCGATGATAGACCTGTTTTTTCAACTATATCACTATTCTTAATGAGTTTGTCCAGAGTTGTCACGTCCAGTCTGGTTGTTTCATTGATCAAACCGGAAATTAGCCTGATACAGTATGTGATTCTTGCAGTCAGTCTATCCAGTATTCCGATCTTGGTTTTTGTTGTATCGTAATGCACTGGTATTCTGATTGTTTTTTGGAAGTTCATATTACTACTCTCGACAATCTATATATCATTTTGATACTATATTATCCTTTGCCTATCCCTAAATACTGCTCTCGACAAGCGTTTTTTGGGATAGGTATTATTATGAAAGGGGGTACGATTCATCCCCGGCCTGAAGGTACGGAGTTTTCTCTACCCCTCTGCCCCACGATTATAAAAGTAATGCTTCGAATTGGATTCCATTTATAAAATATAAAATAAGTAACCGTAAAACTTATTAGTAATAAAAGGCAAATAATACATAGGAGTTTAAGTTTGTGTGTGTGTTTATGGGAACTTGTAGCACTTCATGAAGTAGTGGTCATGATAGTTGATTCAACCCAGCATGAATATTGCTACTATAAAATCGATAATGGAGGAAATTGATTATGGGGAAAATAGAGATTTTTATTGGAATTGGGATATTGATATTATTGCTGGCGCTGGCAGGAACTGGAAGCGCAAAAACCGGGTTCTCAGGTGCAAATTGCAGTTATTGCCACGGGCCAGGTTTTTCCCCCTTTTTAATTGAGAAGGGGCTTTACTTCAAGGAAATTCACGAATTCAACGGAGCCAATGTGCCGGGCAATGCTGCGTCTTGTACCGAATGTCATAGCGATATAACGACATTCCTTCCGCTGACACAGACCGGTCAGAATTATAGCAACTCACATAGATACAACGATACTACGCTGGCTTCAGCAAGGCTTGCACCGCCCGCCTGTCTTAATTGTCATGTGGATGTCAATGCTGATAATTTCACTCTTATCTCCGGCGTCCCAGCAACATACTTGAAATCAACAACCTGTGAAAACTGCCACAAACGCAAATTTGATGACTGGCGTGGCACAATGCATCGCGTAATGCTGACAGACAACGGCACCGCCCAGGCCATGGACCTTCCAGCTCCACTGAATTTAACCTGGACGAATATGTCCTATGTGATAGTGGGGAAGCAGGAACTGAGATACCTGAATGAATCCGGATATTTGTTCAAGAGGTTCTTTGCTGAAAACGGAACATCTGCAGATTATGGCCCCAGCCAATATACATGCGGGCGTTGCCATACTACAGGATATAATGCAAGCGGTAATCAGAGCGGCCTTCCGGGTATAGTGGGGACATGGAGTGAGCCTGGTATTGCATGCGAGAGATGCCACGGCCCCGGAGGCAACGGACATCAGGTGGAAGCTAATGTGTCTGAACAGCTATGCTTGCAGTGCCATAACGGTTCAACAAGACAGGGGACCTTCCTATCAAGTGCCCACTCTCCGCCACTTGAAGCGCCTGCAACATGCCTGAGATGCCATTCTCCGTTCGATTATGCCAGGAATAGAACTGTAACAAGCATTACAGCCATCAATGTAGTGTGCGCAAATTGCCACAATTCCCATAATACAAGCGATAACAAGTATAGAGAGCTATTCTCACCCGGAGGTTTCAATCAAACCGCATATGCGGATGTGAAGGACGCAAAGAACAGCTTATTTAATTCAACTGCCAGCAGGCTTCTTCTTACAACAGGTGGCCCAACAGGCACTCTGAGCGCAGGAAAGGATGTCTATGACATTCTCACAACGCCAGCACTGATACCTTCAGAAATAATTGATGAAAGCTACCCTGGACCGATAGAAGTGACAGGTCCGATCTCAGAAGTACTCTGCTCCAATTGCCACTATGAACATGGATTGTCTCATATAGCTGGAGTGAACCTGACACATGCGAGATTAAATTATCCGGGATTAGGTCTTGCGCCTGCCACATGCATCGACTGCCACATGGCAGCTGCAGGAAGTCTGAGAGAACATTCCTTCAATGTAAAAGATGAAAATAATTTCCCATCAAAGACATGCTCGCGCGGTACAGAATGTCATGTCACAAGTGACCAGAACCTGAACCATAGTCGTTTTTCATTGGTTCCTGTGGTAAATGAATGGAAGGAAAGCTTACACAATGACAAAGTAAATGGTGGTTTTTACAACAACAGCACCGGCGCCCCGAGGGAAAGAGAAAGTTCGTGCGGCAAATGCCACTCACCGTCCAACTGGAACCCGTTAAATGAAAGAGCAATAGTATCTGCTGATGATTTTAATGGTATTACCTGTGCGATCTGCCATAACATCCACGACATGGGCGACTGGCTTAAAAATACCGGAAAAGCCTATGCATGGTATAATCGAGATGCGATCCCGGTATATAACGCAACTGGCGCCCTGACCAGATACAAAGCCAACTATTCCATGATGGCAAACACAACAGAGCTATGTGGCAACTGTCATTCGAATGATAATGCCAGAGTTTACAGGGCTGGACCAGGTTGGAATAATACCAATGATACCACTCCGATAAGACCACACGGTTGGCCGGCAAAGGATATCTTTGTCGGTTCATGGAAGCAGACAGACTTGAAATTCGAGTGTATTTCTTGCCATATGGCAACAAAGGTAACTGACCCGACGAACATGACCGAGATAGTGCTGCCTGATAACCAGAAGGTTAACGGCCATTCTTTCAAGGTGAACATATCTTTACTGCAGAGCAACACTACTTGCGCAGGATGCCACATAACTGGAACCGAACCTGGTAATTTAAGCGCCACAATCGAGAAAATACAGGCAGATACACATGAAAAGTGGAATGCCACAAACATAACGGTAATGAGTGCATTGGCAACAATAAATGCGTATACAGGTCCAAAGGACGTGAGCCGTGACAAGATCGCTGATGCTTACTGGAAGCTACAAATGGTCTCATCAGACGATAGTTGGGGTGTGCATGATCCGGTAAAGGTAAGCAATTTGCTCAATGAGTCCTCGACTCTGGCTAATGATTCCGTAGAAGCTCTTGGTTCAACTGAAACAGGAAAGCCAAATATAACAAGCTTTTCTCCGACGACGCCCACAGTAATTGATGTTGTTGGAGGCCCTACCAGAACATTTAGCATTACAGTTAACCAGGCAGTGAACGTATCCTGGCAGATCAATGAGGCAGAAGTAACCAATGAAACAGGCGTAACCACATCGTCATATCCCAATTCGAGCGCAGCCGGGGGAGTATGGAATGTAACTGTTATTGCAGGCAATCCAAATGGCACTACCATGCAGACATGGGATTGGAATGTGACAACAACTCCTGCCGTGAAGTTCGTCGCTGACAAGAACACATACATTCAGGGAGAGATTGTGACATTTACCCTCACAAACAATGGAATCGGTATTATAAACCTGCAAAATTCAGCGCCCTGGTGGGTTGAGAACGCCCGGACGGGAGAGAAAGTATTTTCCCCGATAGCGCTTGCCGTAATTACACCGCTTGAACCCGGGCAATCAATCTCCTGGAGTTGGGATCAGAAAGATGACCAGGGAAAACAAATTCCAACTGGTACATATCGAGGCGGTATAAATTCGAGTATTGGAAATAGCTATACCCAGGAATTCGGTATTAATTTGCCTGTGCCGCCGAACGGTACTATTGCTGTAAGGATGATCGAGAAGGGATCTTTACTCCTCGGAGAATCAACCAATATTACTGTTGATATCAGCAGCAATATGAGCCAGGCGTTGGCCCTTCATGAAATTATACCTGCGGGATGGAACCTGACAAGGATCTCTGATGACGCAGATGCTTTCAAGAATAGCACCAGCGAGTCGATATGGTTCAATGTAACTCCAGGAATTAACAAAACAGTTATCTATAGACTGACTGCGCCGGATAATGCCTCTATTGGAACATATCACATCAACGGAACTATAAGCAGCGCAAGTGGAGTGATAGCAGTTGTACAGGGCGACAACACCATTACACTTGATATTAAAGCATTTTATAGAAGACTTGGCAGTGATACCAATAGAGTAGAGACCATGGACGTGTTAACAGCCGCAGAGGACTGGAGAAACAACAATGCACCTGCTGGATTTGAACAAGCAATAACAACACAGGAGTTCCTTTCACTGATTGATGAATGGATGAGCAACTAAAGCATAAAAAATTCCGCACAAATCCCGCCGCCTGAGGCGGGATACTCTTTTTACTTTTTTCTTGACTTCGCCAGTTAGGGAACTTATTAAATCTTCTTTTACGAATAAACCACAGAGCTTACATAACTCGGAATCTCAGGTTACATTTTAGAGATTGCAGAACAAAACCAATATGCTTTTAAATAAAGAAAGACGAATGTCGTAAAAACGTAGGAGGAAAATATGTTTGGTATTGAATTTGTACCGGCAGATCCGGTTCTAAAATTAGCACACTACACAAAGCTCGCAGAAGAAAACGGTTTTGACAATGTATGGATTACAGATCACTACAATAATCGTGATGTATATACCACACTTGCAGTACTGGCAATGAACACCAACAGGATAAAACTGGGAACAGGCGTAACAAATCCTTATACAAGAAATGTTGCAATTACGGCCCAGAGCATTGGTGCGATCAACGAGATATCAGGCGGCCGCGCAATACTGGGTATCGGCCCTGGCGATAAGGCCACTTTTGATGCCATGGGCATCGAGTGGGTCGAGCCAATGACCACGATCGCTGAAAGCATAACAGCTCTTCGGGGATTCTTTGGCGGTAAGAAGGTTGCACAGGATGGAAAGCGTGTAAAAGTCGGTGGAGCAAAACTGGCATTCAAGACAGGAAACATCCCCATCTATATGGGAGCGCAGGGTCCAAAGATGCTTGAACTTGCAGGTAAAGTTGCTGATGGAGTGCTCATAAATGCATCACATCCAAAGGATTTTGAATTTGCAATCAAACAAATTGCACTTGGCGCAAAAGCAGTCGGGCGCGATCCCAAGAGCGTTGACGTAGGCGCTTATGCATGCTTCTCTATCCATAAAGACGCAGAAAAAGCAAAGGGCGCAGCAAAAGTTGTAGTTGCATTCATCGTTGCAGGCTCACCGGATACCGTTCTTGAAAGACATGGTATTGATGTTAGTGCAAAGAAGAATATCGGCGATGCCATCGCAAAAGGCGACTTCCCGGGATTGAACACTCTTGTCACTGAAAAGATGATAGATGCTTTCTCCATATGCGGAACACCCGCTGATTGCAAGGCAAAAGTCCAGGCCCTCCAGAAGATCGGCGTTACGCAGATAGTTGCCGGATCGCCAATTGGTCCTGACAAGGAAACGGCTATCAAATTGATAGGAAAGGAAATCATCGGAGGAAAGTAAAGTGGAAGCAAAATCGGACAGTGCTGTCGCAGGACCCCTTGTGGAAAGGGGCATCCTTAAATCCGACCAGGATAAGGTACTCATCAGACTGGGCAACATGTATGCCCCTAACGTGGGACTACCAAAAATTGCAGATGTTGGTGAATATAACTACTGCTGTTCCTGCGGTACATGCGAAGCTATCTGTCCGGTGAATGCCCCGGTAGTACGAAAAGAGCCGGTTGACATTTCAAAGGAAAAGAACAATTATAATAAAATGGAATTGAAAACCGAGGTTGTTTTCAAGAATGTCAATCCTTTAATAGCAGAAGTTAACCCATGTGTGAATTGCTATGCATGCGAGCGCGTATGCCCCATACTTGATGGTTTCCCGGTAGATGAATTCAACAACGTCAGGGTAATGAAAGCAGGAAAAAGCAAGACACTTCACGGCCAGGATGGAGCAATAGTTTCACAGATATTGAAATCCCTCCTTGAGCAGGGAGAGATCGACTGTGCCATCGGGGTTGTGCGAAATGAGAACTGGGAAACAAAAATTGTAATGTTCACCAGTCCTGAGGATATAACAAAAGCCAGCGGTACAAAATATACATACCAGCCGGTACTTTCAAGCGTCAGGGATATACACAGGGCATTTGTTGATACTTATGTCCAGGGCCTTAAGAAATATAAGAAAGTTGCGCTTGTTGGAGTACCATGCCAGGCCCATGGCGCAAAACTATTCAGAGATAATTTTAACAGGATAGAATTAATAATCGGGCTTATCTGCATGGAAAGTTTTTCTGAACAGATAATGCTCAATGAAATGGTCCCAAAGATTATGGGCGTTGATATAAGGGACGTAAAGAAGATGAACTTTAATAAAGGTAAATTCATCGTTGAAACTAATAAAGAAGTAAAA
>UBJH01000004.1_pt1 | contig 109032 bp, 132 predicted proteins | sample 2193721 | NCBI WGS metagenome assembly UBJH01 (sample SAMEA4703186, study PRJEB27089) | metagenome | reverse complement strand
CCATGAAGATGGGGTTGTTGAGACAGTTATACGAGCACCTGTCTGAGAAATACCTTTCCTTTGTTTATTCACATCTTTTCTCTCTTCAGTTTTTTTTCCCATATTTTTTCCCATATTATTCTCTCCTTTTAATTTATTTTATTCTGAATCCTGCAGTCCAGAGCGTTTGAATTTCTGTTTTGATGTCCTACCAACGCTCTTTCCATGTCCATCTCCTCAACCCTCTTCCATGAAGACCCGTTATCGATGAGTTCATCCAAAGTATCTTCGTTTAACACATAGTAGTTGGCATTGGGATTGAGATAATCTCCATTTTCCATCAACTATGATGTCAACAAAAGACTCTTCACTAATTTGCTAAGACGAAACCCCATAACTTAATTTCTCTAGATATGTATCAATGAATGTTCTTATATTTACGAATATCGGTTAAAATGAACGATTGGATAATTTTAAATATGAATGAAACATTCAATATATTGTTTTCCAGCGACTACGGGGAGGGAGAATTTGCCATTCCCACCTTAATTGATCAGTTACATTGTGGAGGTTAATTTATGCAAGAAACAGAACCAATAGAACAAGAAGAAATAAAAGAGATAAAGAATGTACTCAGTGACCTGACCGCCAAATTTGAAAACAAATTTGATGAACTATCTAAATCAATAGCGAAAAAAGTCGGGGAGCAAAAAGAACATGCTGAGGGGAAGATAAGCGAAAATCCTCTTGCTTATATGGCAGGAGCATTCGTAGGCGGGGTGATCGTGGGTTACGTGATCGGGAGGGGAAAAGGTTAGTGCGGCAAAATATAATAGATTTTCTCTCCGGCCTTTCAAAATCGATAATACAGGGATTTATCGAGCATGGTGGAATTGGCAATTCCATAGAAGAAGGTATAGAGAAATTTAAAAAAAACCTTTTTATCATCGGGGTTGCGATCTCACTCGCAGCCACGGGGTTTTTCTTGACCCTCTGGGGAATTGCATCAGTCATTGATGCGATGTTCACTATGCAAGGTTTTGGATTTGTATTGATAGGTTTAATTGGGATGTTGACCGGGGCGCTTGTATATAAGAAATAGAACAGGGTATATGGTATCCTTTAATAGTAAGTATACATAATAGATAATATCTAGTGGCGGGCATAACAGCAGGTAATACCGATAATTCTCTGAATTCTTTGGATTTTACCATAGCTGTGATTTCGCTGCAAGATTAATATAAGATTTTGTATAAACGGAGGAAGACTATGAAAAGCAGTACACAGGACAAGGCAGAAGGCAAAATCCATAAAGTGAAGGGTGAGGTCAAGGAAATCGCCGGGAAAATCAGCAAGAATCCCGACCTGGAAACAAAAGGCAAAGAAGAAAAGATAGCCGGCAAAGTCCAGGAAAAGGTCGGCCAGATCAAGAAGGTCTTTGGGAAATAGAACCGCGAATTATTTAACCGCACATCTTGAGAATGTGCGCCTTAAATTTCTATTTTCTCCTTTTTTCTATTTGATGCATTCAATCGTTTAAAATTAAATGAATGATCAGAAAGTTTAAATACTAATGAAACCTTCAGTATATTGTTTGCCAGCGAGTGAACTAGAGGAGTGGGAATTTATAGTGCTCTACTCCTGCATCAGTTTCCCATTGGATCAAGATCCTGATGTGTGAGAAGGGCACATTCCATTAATCCCTACTGGAAAACAATCGGTTAAAGAAATATAGGAAATATCAGGAATTTCATAATGTGAGGGAGGTTAACATGAAAAAAACATTGATTATTGGATTGTTAGTGATATTTGTATTAATAAGCGGATGCACCACTACGACTACGACCACACCTGCCGGGGAACCAACACCAGGAGAAACAACACCAGCACAGATATCCACAGAACAACAGGTAAATATTAAAGACTATAATTTCGTTCCCGATATTGCAGAAGTCCCAATGGGAACAACCGTGACCTGGGTTAATGATGATAATGTCCCGCACACAATAACCTCAGTATCAGGTTCATTTGACTCAGGAAGTATCGGTCCAGGTAAAACATACAGCTACAAATTCAATCAAGCCGGAACATTTGAATATAGCTGTACAAACCATCCAACCATGCCGCACGGGAAAGTAGTCGTGAGAGGTTAAATCATGGACACGCTAGAAACAATAGTTGTGATTCTGTTGATCCTATGGCTATTGGGATCGCTTGGGTCAGTTGGCGCCTTGATCAACATATTGCTGGTCATTGCTATCATTCTGATATTGCTCAGAATCATCGAAGGACGAAGACCTTTATAGAGGATAGAAAAGGTAACAAAGTTCGTGGAGGATAATATGGCAAATTTTGACGATACAGTTGTCGGAGCTGTAGAAAAGGTAATACCAAGCGTAGTGAACATTAGTGAAGTAAAGCTAATGAAAGATGCATACCTGAAAGTCCATCCAATTCCTGGAGTAGGTTCGGGCTTTATAATAACAGAGGACGGGTATATTCTTACAAATGCTCATGTTGTGCTTGGGTCCACTGAGATAAAAGTGGCAATGGAAGATGGGAAGATATTCCAGGGGGAGGTACGGGGCCTTGATTCCATTCTGGATATTGCAGTGCTCAAGATCAAAGCCAGCAATTTGCCTTTGCCTGAGATCGCCAAAAACAATAATCTAAAAATAGGGCAAATGGCTATAGCTATAGGCAGTCCCCTGGGACTTGTGGGCGGCCCAACAGTAACATCAGGCGTTATAAGCGCATTGAACCGCTCTATCCAGACTGAAGTGACATTCATGGAAGGATTGATACAGACAGATGCAGCCATCAATCCAGGTAACAGCGGAGGTCCCTTGATAAATAGCAGTGGTGTAGTGATAGGGATTAACAGCGCCATCATACCTTTTGCGCAGGGAATTGGTTTTGCTATCCCGATACAGGCAGCCATGTGGGCAGCCGAGCAGCTGATAGAACACGGTGAAATCGTAAGGCCATGGATCAGCTTCAATGCTGTTGATGTAAACCCAAAGCTTGTGGCATACTATGATCTTCCTACGGAAAAAGGGGTTGTTGTTACCAATGTGATACCCAAAAGTGAAGCAGACAGATCAGGCATCGAAGTTGCGGACATCCTTATCCGCATGGATGATATTGATATCAATAATGTCAGGGATCTGATTAAAGTCCTGACCAAACACAAAGTGGGTGACACAGTTACTATGGAGTTTTTCAGGGGGCAGAAAAAAGTAAAGATCAATACTGTGCTTGAGGCGGCTCCAACTACCCGGCGGCCACCTGTGGCAAGGTGAAAAATTACGTATTTTATTTTGGAGGTTAACTTATGCAAGAAGAAGAACAAGTTGTAAGACAAGAAATAAAAGATATAAAACATACACTCAGTGAACTGACAGCTAAATATGAAGACAAATTTGATGAACTATCTAAATCAATAGGGAAAACAGTCATGGAGCAAAAAGAATCTGCTGAAGCTAAAGTGAATGAAAACCCTCTTGCTTATATGGCAGGAGCATTCGTTGGCGGAGTTTTCGTGGGTTACTTGCTCGGTAGGGGAAAAGGCTAGTGCAGCAAAGTATAATAGATTTTCTTTCCGGCCTTTCAAAATCTATAATTCAGGGCTTTATCGAGCATGGTGGAATTGGAAATTCCATAGAAGAAGGTATAGAGAAATCCAGGAGAAAGTTATTTATTACCGGGGTTGCGATCTCACTCGCAGCCACGGGATTTTTCTTGACCCTGTGGGGAATTGCATCAGTTATTGATGTCATGTTCACTATGCGAGGCATTGGATTTGTATTGATAGGTTTAATTGGGATGTTGACCGGAGCGCTACTTATTTATAAAAAGTAGATAGCCTTTAGCTTTCACAACACGTTTTTCCAATTATTGTTCTCAAAGTAATGCTATACCAAAATTTTAATATTCGCTTTCCTGTGAATTTCTTTTAATCATATCCACAACAAGTTTTTGTCAATGAACCAAGAATCTCCCGGCTTTAGCCGTGGAGAGTGTCAACTTTTGTGCTCCAGCATATCTCCTATGTACGTACCTATGATGAATAGAACTGCAAGGATTATAACTTCTATAAATACGGCAGCTCCGACTAAACTGCCCAGCAGCAGAATTTCTCTACCTCCAAATAATCCCAGTATAACCATTATAGCACCCAGAATTATTCCAATCACAATTCCTTTTTTAAGTAGCGCTGAGCGGTCTTCTTTTCCTGGTTTTATATAGCCATAAATAATTCCTATTATAACTATTAATATTTCAAATGTATATGCCATACTATCCTCCTTTTATTAAATTTAACAGTTCTATTTCTTCTTGTTCTTCTCGCATAAATTAACCTCCACATTGCAACGGGCAAACAATATACTAAAGGTTTAAATCGTATTTAAAACCCTCTGATCTTTCATTTAATTTTAAAGGCTATTTCTCCAAATATAATAAGCGATCATAATTAAACTATATAACCAATAGGAAGAAAAAAGAAAAGAGGAGAAAATAGAAATTTGAGGCGCACGTCATCGTGCATACGCTGTTCTATTTCCCAAAGACCTTCTTGATCTGACCCTTCTTTTCTTGAACTTTGCCGACAACTTTTTCTGCTGTGCCTTCGGCTTCGAGTTTGGGATTATCGAGGAGCTGCCCGGCAGTTTCCTTGATTTCACCTTTTATTTTGTGAACTTTGCTTTCAACCTCATCTTTTGTGCTGCTTTTCATAGTATTCCTCCATTTCTTATTTATCTGACTGTTCTTACCTATTTGTTTTCTAACGTATCTCCTATGGTTACGGATTCAGTGAGATGGCCGGCCGCGTTCCAGAGCAGTGACGCGAGATTCCAGGGTCGCAAGTTGCGGCTCCAGGGCGCCGACGCGTGGGCCCAGCGAAGGGGCTGTGCCCGATAGTGTGCCCTCAAGAGAGGCGATACGTCTTTCCTGCGCCGCATCTCGGGTGGATTGCAGTTCCTCCTCGTGGATCTTGAGGACACTGATAGTGTTTCGCAGTGTGAAGAGCAGGTAAATCGATGCTGCCGTCAGGATAATTATTGAGGCGCCGATCACGAAGAACGCCTCTCGCGGTGAGAATATTCCGGCGCTCTGGACGCCTGAGTATCCCAGAAAGACCACGATAAGCAGGCCCGCGATCACAAGTCCGCCAAGGACAGCATAGGGATATCCGCTTTCCAGTTTTACTTCTTTCCTGGTGACTTGCCTGGTATCTTTGTATATGTTCACGTTACCATTTTCGATCTTCACACTGAAATCATCAGTTCTAACATTGTTGATTTTTAAAATTACATTGGTTTTTTGATTGTTAAGAATTAATGACAGAAAATTTTTTTCAGTAAAAATTTTAATCTCGTCGTTACCGATTTTTTCAATTTTTGCTGCCCTTACCCAATCGACACCATATTTCTGTTCCAGATACTCTATGAGTTTTCCGTCATCTTTTCCTGGAACGTTTTCCCAGCTAAATATATACATATATTTACTCCTCCATTTGCGATTCAGTTTCTTTTGATTTTTCCATGTTTTTTGCCTATTGTTTTTCAGTTAGGGATTTACGTTAAAAGGAATATTCCTTTCTCAAGCACCAGATCTTATAGGATCAGATAACTGATGCATAAGTTGGATGGTAAACCCCACCCCGTAGTAAAATGAATGGCTTCATTAGTATATAAAATTATCTAATCGTTCATTTAATTTTAGACGATGTTCATATTAGCTAAATAAAGTGAGGAAGGCACATTCCCTATATTGATAAATTGGCAGGAAATGAAATCATAATAACTAATCCTAATCCATATCGGCAATATGTTTCAACCTCATTTTTATTCTTGCCTCTAATTCCCTCGGGTCAAAAGGTTTTATCATATAATCATCTATACCTAAACCTATTCCTTTGAGCTTATCATCCACACTGGCCTTGGCAGACAAAATTATTATTGGTAAATTCTTTGTGGAATCATGTTCTTTTAATTCTTTGCAGACCATGTAGCCATCCATTTCAGGCATCATGATATCCAGAACCAGGATGTCAGGAGATCTGGCAAAGACCATCCCCAGAGCTTCTTTTCCATTTGCAGCTTCTAAAATCTCGTATTGATCATCCATAAAATATCGAATAATGTTTACAACATTTTTATCATCATCCGCAATGAGTATTTTGATTTTCTTTTCAACTATTTCTTCTTCATTTTTTAAGAACCAGATTTTTGCAGTCCCTATCTCTTCGCCATTAACCAGGTTTTTTTCTTTCATTCCATCCAGATACTTCAGGGCTGTTGCCTTGCTCATATTTACCCTGGCAACTATCTCGGTGGTTGTCATTTTTCCAGTTTTCAGTACTTTTTGCAATTCTTTTTCTCGCCAGTGCATATTTTGCCCTTTAGGTTTGAGTTCAATGAGATACGGCTACAGCGGTTTTCGTCCCTGGATGATTCTGAGCAGTATCAAGATAATAGCAATGACCAGCAATATGTGGATCACACTCCCGAGTAAACCGAGCAAAAATCCCAATAGCCAGAGTATAATCAGAATCACAATTATTGTCTCGATCATGATTTAATCTCTCACGTCCTGATATTTTCCCATTTTTCTTTAACCGTTTTCCTGTAGGGGATTTAAATTAATGGAATGTGCCCTTCTCACACACCAGGATCTTGATCCAATGGGAAACTGGTGCAGGAGTAGAGCACTATAAATTCCCACTCCCATATGTCAAACAATATATTGTATAATTCATTACTATTTAAAACTTTCTGATCAATTATTTATTTTTAAACGATAATAAAAAATAATTGCAGAACCAATCATGAAAGTTGGTGTAATGATTTAGTAGTATCAAAACTTCATTTCAAGGGGGAGCGTTAAGACTTTATTAGAGATTTCCCTGTCATCTCTTTTGGTTTTTCAATTCCCAGGATTTCAAGAAGCGTCGGGGCTATATCTGCAAGTATCCCATCCCTTAGCTTTATCCCGGCCTCACAACAAAGGAAAGGCACAGGGTCGCATGTGTGTGCTGTATGTATCCCGCCTGTTTCATCAACCATCTGCTCGGCATTGCCATGGTCTGCCGTCAATATCAATAGTCCGCCTCCTGAGATTACTGCTTCGAATACCTTTCCAATACATTTATCGACAGACTCAGCTGCTTTCACTGCGGCTTCAAATATTCCAGTGTGCCCGACCATGTCAAGGTTCGCATAATTCAGGATAATAATATCAAACTTGCCTGATGACACTGCTTTTACAACTTCATCGGTTACAGGATAAGCGCTCATTTCCGGTTGATGGTCATAGGTAGCTACTTTTGGGGAAGGTACCAATATCCTTTCCTCACCTTTAACAGGTGTCTCCCTCCCGCTGTTGAAGAAAAACGTGACATGGGCATATTTCTCGGTTTCTGCTATTCGAAGCTGTTTTAAATTGTGACGGGAAAGGACATCTGCAAGAATATTTTTAAGAGACTCGGCAGGAAATGCAACTGGAACTTTGAAAGTTTCATCATACTGCGTCAGGCACACAAAATGTGTATGCGGGAAAATTTTTCGTTTAAAATCATTGAAATCATGATCAATAAAAGCCCTGGTTATTTCACGTGCGCGGTCTGAACGGAAATTAAAGAAAATTACCGAATCGTTATTCGAAATTACAGAAACGGGGTCATTGTTTTTCAAAATTATAGTAGGGGTGACAAACTCATCATTCTCATCGCGCCCATAGGCGTTCTCAACAGCCTGGCGGGCTGATCGCCCAGTTTCGCCTATTCCTGATGTCATGGCATCGTAGGCTTTTTCGACCCTGTCCCATCTTTTGTCCCTGTCCATAGCAAAATACCTGCCCGATATTGTTGCAAATTCTCCTTCCAGTTCTTTCATTCTCTTTTCCGCATCTGCAATATAAGTAAAAGCGCTCTTTGGAGGTACATCCCTGCCATCCAGGAATGCATGTACAAAAACATTCCTTATGCCATGTTTTTGTGCAAGTTTTAGAAGAGCATAAAGATGAGTGTTGTGACTGTGTACCCCGCCATCTGAAAGCAATCCCATAAGATGCAGCGACGAACCTTTTGTTTTGACATTCTCTATTGCATCAATAAGAATTGGATTGTTAAAAAAATCTCCATCCTTTATCGATTTTGTTATCCTTGTTAAATCCTGGTAAACGATCCTTCCCGCCCCGATATTGAGATGTCCCACCTCGGAATTTCCCATCTGGCCTTCGGGAAGGCCGACTGACATGCCTGATGCTTCAAGGATTGAATGTGGATACGTCGAAAAAAGCCGGTCAATGTTAGGCGTTTTTGCGGCTGTTATGGCATTTCCTTCTTTTTTTCCCCTCAGGCCAAAGCCATCGAGAATCATCAGGAGGATGGGTCTTCTTTTAATTTTCATCAATAGCTCCTTGGATTTTCAAGAACTTTGCAGCCTGAATATCCCTGAAATTGTTTGAGAATGACTCAAATCCCTGCATTTTGATTTCTTTAATAAGCCTTAGATTCTCTTCGATGAGATCTATCATGGCATTTATGACCTCATTACTGATCATAGACCAACCCTCGCTCGCCTGGCAGCATCGTACTTTTCAAGGTGGGGTTTGAAATCATAATATAGGTCTAAAGAAGAGGTTTCAAATTCAATTCTTTTTTTCTCATCTTTTGAGAACAAAAGTTTTCCGAATCTTAAGACCTGACTTCGAAACCTGAGGGTTGAACCATTGAGGATCCTTACATCAACTGTTTTTTTCCCAGGCAGCGCTCTCTCAATTTTTATTGCAAGCCTTGAAGTATATAATGGATCTTTTTCGAGTACTTTTATGATTTTTTCCACGTAATATAAATGTGCAGAGGGTTTTATAAACTCTTTGAATAGAGGAAACAATTATTATTATACCCGCTTTTACAGGGGGGAGGAATCTTATTGAATGCAGCAGTATTTGCCGTAGAAAATATTCCGCTCATCGAAAAGGGCGATGATATAGCACGTATTTTGACACAAAGAACCCAACTCAGTGAACATGATATCATTGCCATTTCTTCTACTGTTGTTTCCAAATCTGAAGGAAGAGTAATTTTCCTGAAAAACGTGAACCCAACAGGAAGGGCAAAGCTTATAGCTATGAATAATAAAATCGATCCGAGGTTTGTCCAGGCTGTGCTTGATGAAAGCGTTGAAATATTGCTTGAGTCCCCATTTCTTCTTGCCCTTATGAAGAGCGGCAGTATCTGCATTAATGCAGGGATTGACCATTCCAATGTAGAAGGCAGCGATAATATACTTTTACTGCCTGAAGATCCTGATAAAAGCGCGTTGGAGCTAAAAAAATCAATATTTAATTACGCCGAAAAGAACGTCAGTGTTATCATCACAGATACAAACGGCAGGGCTTTCCGTATGGGACAGACTGGCGCAGCCATTGGATGCGCTGGTATTAAACCAACCCGGGACTGGCGCGGTACAAAAGACCTGTTCGGCAGGGTCCTTGAAGTAAAAAATGAAGGCATTGTGGATGAAATAGCATGTTTTGCCAACATACTGATGGGGGAAGGAGATGGCGGTATGCCCATCGTCGTGATCCGGGGTCTTGAACTGTATGATGAATCTAATGGAATAAAAGAATTATACAGGCCTGAAAATGAAGATGTAATACGCAAGGCGATCCTTAAATCCCGGTCAGTTTGAACTGCTTTAGTTCTTTTTTGACTTCAAAGAAATCCCTTGCAATATTTCCAACTTTTTCCCTGTATTCAGGAGGTGTGAAAACACCAAGGCGCCAGTTGTCAAGCTGCGCTTTTTCAAGTGATGCCACAAGATTTGAGGCTTTATCAATGGATATCATTTTGCCGTTAATAATGACCTGGGCTTTCATTTCTGCGATCTGGGGTTTTTCAGGAATATCCACCAGCACATAGCCAGGATCAATGCCTGCAATTTGTGCTATTTCATTTTCGATCCTCTTTGCGCTTTTTTGAACTTTTTCAACATCAATGTTCACAGAATGAAAATCAGTATATAGCGCCCGCTTGAAAAGACGCCGTTCATCAAGCCTTTTTACTATCTCGGAGGCATATCCTCCTGCTTTTTTCATTTCCATCATGAAAGTGCAATCATCCATCCTCCTGAATAACTTCGGGTCAAGTCCATTCTCTACCATGTATTGCGCCCCATGATGGCACATGGATTCTGCGATCCTGCTGACATGATGGAAATATACTGTAGGATGCATCAGGAATCTTGATACAAGCAGGGATTCTGCGGCCTGCAACCCTCCAATATTCAGCACCAGTTTATTTTCATTGAATTTTAGTTCATGGATCAACCTGACATGGTCAATAAGGCCAAAAGCCACACCTGTATAATGGGCATCCCGCACAAGATAATCCATCCTGTCCACATCAATTTCACTGTGAATTATCTGTCCCGGATTTGTTTCTCCTCTGATATGCCGGGCAATTGCCCGGGGGGATAAGGAATACTCTTTGAGTATATCTGAAATTTCTCCTTTTCTTAATAATTCTTCTATATCCTCATGGCTTTTTCTTGTATATCGCAAGATCACTTCTTCTGAAGCATGTGAAAAAGGCCCATGGCCGATGTCGTGTAGCAGTGCTGCTGCCAGAAGTTCGTTACGTTGTTTCTCATCCACCTGTTTAACAAGATGTTTTGCCAGGTGATAGACACCGAGTGAATGCTCAAAACGTGTATGATTTGCACCGGGATAAACTAAATTAGAGAAACCCAGCTGCCTTATCCTTCGAAGCCTCTGTACCTGCGGAGTTTCGATCAAAGAAAGCGCAAGTTCGTCAAGTTCAATATAATCATGTATCGGATCGCGTATAACTTTCATAGGTTTTTTTCAATACCTCGAACAATATTGAATTCATCATAATAATTGCCGAATGCTGATGGCTGCAATACTTCAAGCCTGCTTTTTACTGTAAGTCCTGGCGCAACGATAAAAAAGTATTTTGAAATTTGTGTCAGGTGTGGGTCATAGGCACAAATCTTTTTTGCGCCTTCCCTATCTGTTTCTGGAGTTACTAGACCTACAGGAGGGTTGTTGCAGCGTTCTTTGCCTTTGTTGTCGTATTGCTCGATGGGTTTCTTCTCGGTTCTGGTGGTTCTGGACATTCTGAATATATCTATAATTGTAGATGTGTGTTAAATATATTCTCTTTTATGGATGAAGGAAAGTATCTTGGAAATATTAGACCGCTATTGACAAAAGAACCATAGAACTTATTCTGGCGATATCTTGAAGGCCCCACATATTATATTCAAAATCACTCATTCTCTCTCGTTATCCAGTAGACTGCCTTGTATTTCTCCGCAAAACCGAAGATATTTTTAGCCATCACTGATCGCCCATATTCCTTGAGGTCTCCGCCCTGGTCGTATATGAAAGTATTTTCACCAAGTTTTGTCACTTTAAATATCTCCCCCTTCTCCTCTGTCCCCACATGCAGGACATCCCCTATTTTTAAATCCTGGATCTTTGGCCGAACTGTTGTTTTTTCTACCATTTTGAATCACCTTCTTTATCTGTTGCGCGCAGTCATCAATAATAAATCTTACCTGATGGTACAGCCTATACCCTTTAGAAGTCTTTCAACACTCCCTTGCACAATATTCGCATCTCGATCCCCAAATATTGTGAGCCTGTATGTAACACTTTGTGTATTTTGTTTGTCATAAACATCGATGATTTGCGCAGATACAATCCCTTCCCTGTCTGCAATTACGCTTTTTATGATCTCTGGGTCAGAAGCAGCCGGAATATATACCGAGACATCGCGAGTCATATTTTTCAAATTTACTGATTTCCATGAATATAATTCCTTTTCATTTAATAGTCTCACATTCTCAATAAGGAATTCGATCCTTTTCCCGCCCCGTTCCAGGATAACGGTTCTGGGAGTGACTTTTTTAACAATCCCGATATGAATAACACCTGAATAGATATGCTTGATTGCGCACTCGCTGCCTATTGAGCGCATGAGTTCTTCATGCTCGGCAATTTTTGTGCCAATGAGTTTATCCGAGCGCCTGAGAGCTGATTCCGTATCACCAAAATGCGCGGCGGCTTTTTTCATAAGACTCACAAAGCCCTCAATGTCCTTCCTTTTGACTGTCTCTGCCATCATGTTGCACTGGTCGATGTAAGCCTTGTGCACTTTTGCCACTTCGGGATTCATCTGTATCATGGCATACAGGTAAGGGTTTTGGGCAAGAATCCGCCCCACAAGGTCAAGCATGATATCATACATGGGGCTCATGAACCTGCGTGATCTTGCAACATCGAATTCAAGCTCCCTGAAAACCATTCCTATGGCAATACAGGCAAAATGCGTAAGACCCTGGACAACCGCCATCATCCTGTCATGCTCTTTGGCATCTAATATCTCTATATGTGCGCCATTATCCTCATACAGGCTCTTTATTACAGGGAACCATTTTGAACTTCTTCCATTGACCGGTGTAAAGATCACTATCTGTCCCCTTATATCAGGAATTGAAGGACCGAACATCGGATGAGACCCAAGTATCTCGACATTGTGTGGTGCATACTTTATCATCGCTTCCATCGGGCCTGTTTTTATTGAAGTGATATCCATAAGAAGACTCCCTGGAGACATTTTGGGAGCAATATTAGAAATCATTTTTCCAGTGATATTTATCGGAACAGATATCATGACAATATCACTTGATTTTATTTCCCCGTCAAGGTCATCCGCAAAAACTACACACAGATCTTCTGCAACATCTTTTTTCTTATTAATACCCCATATAACAACATCAAATCCATGTTCTTTATAAAACTTCGCAAACCACCTGCCTGTTTCTCCGCTCCCCCCGATTATCAATATTTTCATAAAAGTTTCTCCCTGACAGCCTTTTCCATTATATCAACAGGCGGTATCTTTCCAGTCCATATCTTAAACGCCTCTGCTCCCTGGTACACAAGCATCTTCACCCCATCTATTGTTTTTGCTCCAGCTATTTTTGCTTCCTGAAGCAATCGCGTATTGAGGGGGTTATAGACAATATCAAATACAACAAGGTCACTGTGCATCATGTCCGAGGTCACGAGAGTTTCGAAAACTTTGGGAGACATTCCGATAGCGGTTGAATTTATAAGAATATCGCTATTTTTTATTAGATCTTTAAGATTTTCAAGTCCTGATGCATTTATTTTTCCAGCACTTCCTGCCTCTTTCGCAAGAGATATTGCTCTTTCTGGCGTCCTGTTGGCGATCGTCACATTGGCGCCTTCTGTTGCAAGTGTGAATGCGATCGCTCTTGCAGCGCCCCCGGCGCCCAGAAGCAGGACATTTTTTCCTTTGATCCTGACACCACTTTCGGTGAGCGCCATTGTGGCCCCAAGCCCGTCAGTGTTATGACCAATAATTCCTTTTTTAAAATCAACAGTATTTACCGCGCCAATATGTTTTGCCAGGTCTGTTGGCTTAACTATTTCAAGAGCTTTCTCCTTCAGCGGGATTGTAAGATTTAAGCCCCCAAAACCGAGTGCACAGGCTCCATGGATAGCATCGTGAAGGGAATCCTTGCTTACCCTGAACGCATGATATTCGCAGTCCATACCAAGCGCTTTAAATGCCGCATTATGCATTGCGGGTGAAAGACTGTGGAATACCGGATCGCCAAGAACGCCGAATAGCTTCATGCTATCCTGATTGAAAGTGATGGTTAAAAAATATTATGATTGAGAATCCGTATTATGGCCAGATACCATAGTTTGCATTTAATATAAGAACTGCAAGTCCAGTCACTATTGCTACAATAACAACGGTTTTTGGCTCGATCAATACAGCTGTCTCTTCAGAATCGTAGTATCTCATTAAACCGGCTGAAGACATCAAGCCGCTACCTTCTTTCTTTTTTGCCATGAAAGGTACTAATGTTTTTTAAAGGATTTTAAGGTATCGTAAGAAAAAGATGCAGGACGAAACGTTGCTTTACTCGCTTTTAATTTGTTTCAATGCTCTTTTATATAGCACAGAATTGCTAACGAAGAAAGATATCCCAAAAGAGCGGGATGGGCTGCTTTGGCAATTCAGCATCATCGATACCACACCCAAGGCTCCGGTCACGGTTCCCAAAGCAGAGCCGCCAAAGGAAGCTGCAAAACCTGCCGATGAGCCAAAAGATGCCGCAAAGCAGGCCGACGAACAGCCAAAAGAACCTCCGAAGCCAGCAAGCGAAGGGCAAAAAGAATCGAAAAAGCCAGAAGGCGACGACTGGAAAGATGTTTTCAATGTAGTCCACCAATCTGGATCAAAGCCCGCGGCTGTCAACCAAACGTGCACCGAGAACCTAAAGAAACCTAAAGAGGAATGGGAAAGCAAGTTCGAAAATATCAAGAGCGCAACTGCGACCCCCAAAGGGAAAGGCGGTTAAAATGAAATTCAAAGATCTATTGACGAAATATAAAGATGATAAAAAAAGAGTTTTGATCAATGGTCTAGGTTCCGGAGAAACCAGGGGCCTGATAATAGAGATTCAGGAGGACTATATCGTTTATGAACTCCTTCAAATCAAGAAAGAGAAGAACTCCCGCAAAGAAAAGCAAAATAGAGAGCTCAAATATATACCTATTTCGAATATCTTCGACCTTAGCGAAGGCGAAAAAGAGACTGAAAAAACTCTTGATTTGACTGCCTTCAATAAATGAAAGAAATTGACAAGAAGTTCTACAAAGTCGTCGCGTGGATCAAGAAAAACAATACCTATAATATGGCAAAGGCAGGCTGGGGTATTTCAAAAAGAATATATAGTGAGCAGATTTATAATGACTTGTTCAAAAATTTATTCTGGTAAGTAATAGATACTAACAGGATGGAAAAATTATGGAAAACGTGGGCTGGAGCTGGTATATAACACGGCAGGAAGATGCACTTAAGATATGTTATTAGGAAAAATCTGCTTGCACTGTTTCAGGTTAATAGCTGGAGTTTCGATGCTGTCAATGATATTTACCACTGGTAGCGCAAGTGTAATTGCTGTAGAGCAATGGAATAGAACGTTCGATTCAGGTGGACAGGCTCTCTCGGTTCAGCAGACAGAAGATAATGGTTACATTTTTACAGGATATACAACCCGCTATAACCCAGGCAGTGGGGGCACGTGGCTTATAAAAACCGATATTGATGGGAATATGCTGTGGAAAAAAACATATGGAGGATGGAATCCTACAGATGAAGCTCATTCTGTCCAGCAGACGATGGATGGAGGCTACATTTTCACAGGTATTACCTACTCCCACGGAGCAGGGGATATTTGGTTGGTCAAGACCGATGCTGCCGGAAATGAAATATGGAACAGGAATTTCGATTTCGGTGGAGTAGATACGGCTAACTCTGTCAAGCAGACTGGAGAAGGCGGTTATATTATTGTGGGATCTAATCATGGTTCAGGCAGTGAAGGTGCTTTACTTATCAAAACAGATGCAAATGGTAACCAACAGTGGAACAAGAGCTTCGAAGGCTTTGCTAATTATGTACAGCAAACTTCAGATGATGGCTATATCATAGTAGGCGGGACGATGAGAGAAGGAATTGGCTTGGATGTCTGGCTAGTCAAAACAAACACAAGCGGAAATAAGCAGTGGGAGAAGGCGTTCAAAGGAAATGATGTCATTGCAAGGTCTGTTGTGCAGACAAAGGATGGAGGCTACATGATAGCAGGATGGATTTCATCTTTTACATCATCTTATGACGCATGGCTCATCAAGACAGATGTTAATGGCAACAAAGAGTGGGAAAAAACATTTGGGGGGACTGGCAGGGACTTCGCCCAGTCTGTTCAGCAGACAGAAGATGGTGGTTATATAATAGCAGGTTTGACAGGAGAGGAATTTAAAGGCGGAGATACTGTGGAGGCGAAGGCATGGCTCATCAAGACCGATATTGAAGGGAATAAAAAATGGGAAAAAACATTCGGTGGAGATGGCGATGATAGATTTTCCTCAGTTCAGCAGACTTCGAATGGTAGTTATATTATGGCTGGCCAAACAACCTCGTATAGTGCTGGCGCGAATGTTTCGTTTTTTAAGGGTGGGAATGCTTGGCTGGTAAAAGTAAGTGAAGAGCCAGAAGTCGTAAAAACTAAAAAGATACCAGCATTTGAATCACTGGAAGCTCTATTACTATTTATAATATTGTTAAAAATTAAAAGAATGCGAAAGGTAGCATAAAATGAAGAAAAGTGTTTCCGTTGGGATAATAACTCTGGCAGTTCTATTTCTATTCCACAAAGACTTAAACAGAAACAAAACCATAAGAAAACTGGTTTCTAAAGAGGAACAATTATGAGCGATATGGGATGGAGCAGGTACATAGCATGGCAGGAAGATGCAGCTTACACGGTTGAAAGAACTTAAGGAAATGACAGGGGTGAAGGATTAATATGGTCACAGAAGGAACAGAGCAAAAAGCCGATTGGAAACCGTGCTTTTTCTGTCAAGCGAAGACGTCTGAGCGGATCGGTAAAATTCCGGTATGCGGAAACTGTCTTGGCAGAAATTTATGAGAAGGGGAAAAAGGTGAGCAAGCATTGAGTTAAATGGGTGAATTCATGAAGCTGACTTTAAATTATCGGGTTCTTATAGGGATCAATAAAAGGAGGAGTTAAAGCCAGATACAGAAGAACCCGTAGAATTCGGGACTACACAAGTTTGTTATTCGCGGGAGTGTAACGAATTTTGATGGAACAGGGACATAGAATCTCATATGAGGAAAATATATGGCCTTGAAGTATCGGCTGAAATGGTTACCAGGATAACTGATAAGATCCTACCGATTGCGAAAGAATGGCAAAATAGGCCGTTGAACGAACTGTATCCTATCATTTATCTGGATGGTATTGTTTTCAACGTGAATAAAGATGGGCAGATAGTCAAGAAGACTGCATATGTTGTATTTGCAGTAACAATTGAAGGAAAAAAGGATATTCTTGGAATCTGGATTGGGGAAGCAGAATCATCCAAATTCTGGATGGGTGTTCTTGCTGATCTAAGAAATCGGGGCGTAAAGGATCTACTTATCTGTTCTGTTGATGGTTTGAAGGGATTTGAGGAAGCTATTAAAGCCTCTTTTCCGAAGGCGAAGATTCAGAAATGTGTAGTTCATCAGATCAGAAATAGCACCAAATTTGTCAGCTATAAAGACAGAAAGGCATTCTGTGCAGATATGAGAGAGATCTACACCGCTGCCAATGAGGAAGCAGGATTAGCTGCCCTTGATAGATTTGAGAACAAATCGGGCACTAAATGCTATCAAGAGCTGGAGGGACAATTGGCAATATTTATCAACATTCTTCAAATATCCTCCTGAGATAAGACGAATAATATATACGACCAATGCGATTGAGAATTTCAATAGGCAGATACGGAAAATCACAAAAACCAAGAGTTCATTCCCAACAGATGATTCCCTATTCAAAATACTGTATCTGATAGTGTTTGATGCATCTGAGAAATGGACGATGCCTATGCGTGATATGATATGGTCAGTTACAGATTACGCATTATAGATCTACCAGCAGAGGATAGACCGAGCAACCGGCCGATGTCGAATGGCTCAGCATCCCTCAGCAATGCCGAGCTCCTGTCGATAATTCTCAAATCAAGTTCCGTCGCCGAGAACGCAATTAACCTGTCACAGAGAGTATTATCGCAGTTCGACTTAAAACAGCTCTCAGCAATAGATACGACCCAGCTCATGAAAATTCACGGCATCAAGTCAGGAAAGGCAGCTCAGATTGTGGCTTGTTTTGAGCTGGCCAGGAGATTGGAAATGTTTGACAGTTCATCAAAGTTCAAGATCAATTCACCGGAAGATGTCTATAGGCGACTTTATCCGACGATGCGGGAATCAAAGAAGGAACATTTTGTGGAGCTGTGCCTGGATACCAAGAACCAGATTATCAGGGAAGATACCATATCCATTGGTTCACTCAACGCAAACGTCGTTCATCCAAGAGAAGTTTTTCGCACCGCCTTGATTGAGTCGGCAGCACACATTATTGTTGCTCACAACCATCCATCCGGCGACCCCACGCCGAGCAGGGAAGATATCGACATCACAAAGAAGCTGGTTGAGACAGGGAAAATAATGGGCATCGATGTGCTTGATCATGTGATAATCGGTGATGTCAGGCACTTCAGCATGAAGGAGGCTGGACATATATGAGCATCACACCGGAAATGAATACAGATAAATCTGAAGCAAAGGAATTGATCCGAGATTGGATAAAGACAGGGCGGGGTAATCCCTGGATCAAATATGTATGCGACCCGCCGTTTAACGAGATGCGATTCAAAGGATATATTGAAAGATTGCTTGCTGCGACTAGGGAACAGTGCTTAAAGCTGGAGTATTGATTCTACTGGAAATATGCCTCGTGAAGCTAACTTATATCTCAGAACTAAGGAAGAGTATTAGGTAAATAAAGCTATGGGATTGCCAAAACTATAATAGTTAGTGGACTAAGAAACACAAGAGAGGTGAAATAAATGGAAGCTAAATTAAGGTTCCCCGATGAAGTTATTGATGTCCTGGAAAAGCCTGTAGAGAAATCTTTAGTAGAACTGATAGCTATTGGACTTTACAGAGACGGAAAGATCACGCTGCGTCAGGCTGCTGACCTGATCGGGGTTTCTATCGAAAAGATGCCTCAAATACTCCAAAAGCACAATACATATGTGAGCTATGGAACAAAAGAACTGGAAGAGGACATTGCATATGCAACCAGCAGTGAGTGATTCAGATGTAATCATTCACCTGGCGAAATTGAATGAATTGCGGCTTATAAAAGAATTATATGGATGCACTAACATACCGGAATATGTTAGGTCCGAGATATTGAATTATCAATACAATGAAACTGGTCTGATAGAAGAAGCAATTGATCAGAAAATCTTAAAAATTCACAAGACCGGCGAAAAAATAGCCAGAGAACTTGCGAAACGATATGGCATCCATATCGGCGAGGGGCATGTCAAGGAATTGGCTGAGAGGCTGAAAGCTGAGATTTTCCTTTCAAACGAGAAGAAAGTGCGTAATGCGGCTAAGACCGAGGGGTTCATAGTTGTTGGTACGATAGGAGTCATTCTTCGCAGTGTAGCAAAGAATCTCCTTATTGCAAAAGAAGCGATAGGATTACTTGAAGAGCTAAAAGGGGAAGAATTCAGAATTCATCCGGATATCATAAATAAAGCCATAGATTCATGCAACAAGTTATGAGACTTAGTCAACGACCTCGGACTCAAGTCCGAAAGGCATCCCGGGGTGGATGCTCGATGGTTTATTCCGCTTTTGGTCTTCAGCGTTTTAATTCAGGCGCAGAAATTCAAAAGAGAATAATATTTTTGAACAAGCAGCTTATCATTAAGCCGGTTGCCCCATAATTGATTTTTCAGCAATAGCTATTATTCTGCAAATGATTTGGATTCAGGAATAGTTAATTTATCTTCCAATAATCCCTGGATATGCATTTCAATAGCTTCATACATATTCTTTTCAGCTTCTTCAATTGAGCTTGCTTTAATATACTGTTTAATGTTCCTGGCGCCAAATCATCACTTAGATGACCTGCGATTGTTACTCTGCCTGGTTACTTAAAGAATATATGGACATGGTCAGGATTTACTGCGATCTCAAATATCTTAATATCCCTTTCTACACAGGTTTTGCAGATAATACCTTCGCATATCATTGCTACATCATCCACAAGCATCTTGCCTCGATATTTTGGGGAGAAAACAAGATGGTCGGTCAGCAATGAAACTGTATGGCGATCATGGCGAAGCTCTTTTCGTTTGAATTTGTCATTAATAAGTGCAAATTGTCACAGGGATTAAAGACACTTTAGCAAGCGGATTGAAAGTATTTTTTGATACTTTTCCTGACGCCAAGAAAAAATTAATTTAAGACAGGTTAAACAGGATACGAGCCAATCCTATCTACTTCCTGAACACTTCCAAAAGCATTATGAGGCCGATTATCAGAATCGCTGCTGCCCATATTATGAAATCGAATTTATAAATTGTTGCTATCCCGTATAACAATCCAAGAGTGCCAAGCCATATAGTAAACTTACTGATATTGATCTTCCAGGAAATCCGCAGCAGATTCAACAAAAGCAGAATTGCGCCGCATCCTGCATAAATAATTCCCCATTTTTGTATGTTGTCTATCTTCTGCAGGCTTTCAAGTATCCAGCTTCCTCCAATAAGAATAAAAAACAATGCCCAGGCTAATTTCACAAGCTTGAAGTTGAGCATATGCCTGGAAAGGAGCGTCTTTTCATCCATCACGACTTCTACTTTCGCCATACCCCTTAATAAACCTCCTGGACTTTAACTCGTGGGGTCAAGGGATAGAGAAGTCCCCTTCTGTGAGGGAGGGGATGAATCGTGCCCCTTGGAATCGTAATGCCTATCCCAGAAAAGCAATTGTCAAGATTGGATTTTGAGATAGGCATAATATATATAATGTGATAAGACAATATAATGTTTGTCAAGATTGGAGATTAGTATGCAGCTAACTGAAAAAGTCAGGATATATCCAACACAGGAACAGATAGAAGTATTATGGTTTCTTTCAGAACGATGCAGGCTGATCTATAACTTTGCACTTGCAGAACGAGAAAAGGAATGGATACTCAATAACCTCAGAGCTGATTTTGAAGTATTTCCCTGGGGAAAACCATATTATGAAGTTGATATGAAAAAACAACAAAACGATTTGCCGGAGATAAAGGAAAAGTATCCTAAATATAAAGCGGTATATTCAAAAGTCCTGCAAATGGCTGTTAGAACGCTCAATGCTGATTATAGTTCATTTTTTGAACTAAGAAGGAATGGGGATACAAATGCACATCCACCCGGATTCAAAGGCAAAGACCATTTCACGACAATGATGTATAATCAATCTGGGTTCACGATCAAAGAACAGGAAATATCGTTATCTCATTTTTATAACAAAGTACCTCTCGTATTTGAATTATTGAGAAAATATGATAAGGTCTATCAAGTAAATGTCTATCAAAAAGCAGGGAAATATTATCTTGGAATTGTTCACGAAGTTCCTGAAAAGTCGTATATCGATAATGGATTGTATCAGGCGATTGATCTTGGAGTAACAAAAACAGCAACCGCTATAAATACTCAGGGAAAATTCCATGAAACTTCTAATCCAAGACCAGATAACTACTGGAATCCGAAAGTTGATGCTATTCAAGCACGAAGAGATCATTGCATAAAAGGAAGCAAGCATTGGCACAGACTCAATCGAGCAAAAAATAAACTCACTCGCAAATGCAGCAACCAGATAAAGGATATTCAGCATAAACTCACAAGAAAAATGGTTGACAATACTAAAGCCAATACAATCATTGTCGGTGATCTTGATGTCAAGGAAATGGCACAATCGAAGAGTATAAAAATATCAAAGAAGGCTCAGAAGAGCCTCAACCGATCAACTCAAAATAATGGATACTTATCTCAGTTTGTAGGATTTCTAACCTATAAGGCAGCACTTATAGGTAAAAAAGTAATAGAAGTCGATGAACGATACACGTCAAAGAAGTGCTATGTTTGTGGAAAGAAACACGACATGCCTATCTGGAAACGTACTATGGAATGTGATTGCGGGAACTTGATTGGTAGGGATAGAAATAGTGCTATCTTTATCATGTTACGGTTTCTATCACAAAATGCCATGTGGAATGGCTATCAACAATTTGTTGATAATCTACGAAAAACAGGGTTGATGCTGCCGAAACAAGCACCATCAGCATACTCGTAGGAAGCCCCAGCCCGAAAGGGTGGGGTAGTTCACGGATTTCTCATCCATAACATTGATATGATGTTAGATTCATCTACGGCGCTGGTGATGTTATGAGTGAATGTTTCCTGTGTCATACTGTTCTTGAACCAGTTAACGATGCTGAAATTGAAGGCGCGGATTTATGTGTGGACTGCTGCGAAAATATAGATGCTATAATTCAGGATTATATCGCGTCAAGCCCTGGCGGGTTTGACCTTGTTCTGGATATAATCGCAGATGAAATTTCAAATCCTGAAAGCAAATTGAGGGATTCCCTCAAAGATGTTATCCGCGAAGTAATATCTGAAAAGTAAAAAAAATCTTGTTATTTTCTATTTTTTAAACTTATTTTTTAATTTGGCACTCTATAAAATAAGTACAGGACGCCTGCTATAATTAATATAACAATCAGAACTGCCAGGATTACCATAACATCACTTTTATTTCCATCTGTTTCATTCATATTCCATCATCCTCTGGTCTTATTAGTACTTTTAATCATATATAAATTCATCCAAAAATTTCGGAGATTATCTGGTGGCTTTAATTACCCTGCTATATCGTTTTGAAGCCACACTCAGCATATCCCGGGGAATAGAATGCTTATTGATAGCCAAATAATTTTTAATTATTGCCAGTTCGTTCTGGTATGCCGGCGCGATCGATTCAGCATAAAGAAGTCCATCGTTTGTAAGGACATATTCATAACGCTGTTGCCACCGCCCCATTTTTTCAAAATAACGCAGGTCTTCATCCACCATTCCCATCGCCACAAGAAGCTGAATATCCTCGAAAAGCTTATCGCTATATGAGAAGCCGTACCGGATATGAAATTTGTAATCAAATAAATTCTTTAATTTTTCATCTTTTCCAAGCTCCTTTACGAGATAATAGATCTTTGCAATATTTCGAAGCCTTGGCATAGTGATCCTTCCTTCAGCCTCACTGCTGAACAACCTGTGAGCGCTGTAAAAAATAAGAAGAAGCCCTTCGATCGGCAGGTAGTTTTCATTCCTTATAAAACGCAAAAGGTCAGGGGAAAGATTCTCGATTCCCAGCAGGAAATCACGCGATGCGTGGGAAAGCGCAGTGTTATCTCCTGCCCCTGCGAATACACATAGCGATATCTGGCGTGAGATAGCCCTCACAAGACCGTTGGCAAGGGCCGATTCATCGTACAGGAAACTCTCTTCCTCACCGATTTTTATGCGGGTGCTTTTTGGTATCCCGCTTGCGACATCAAGGTCAACAAGAACAGAGGCCCCATATTTATCAGCGAAACGTTTTGCCAGTCCGTCTTCGAACATTTTCTTGGCAACGCCGTTCCTGGCAATGGTGGAAAGCGCCATTCTTGTGCGAGGATTAAGGTTCTTATGTGTAAAACGTGCCACTGCACCGCATATGGAGGCATTTCGGATATTTGCTATTAATTTCCTTGAATTTTCATCGCCGTTCATTTCGATGAAATTTAAAAGATCGCTGTCATTATATGTTGTAAAAAATTTCAATACGGCTGCTTTTACATCATTCCCTGACTCTTTATATCTTGCAAGTGTTTTTTCAAGAGCGTGAAGCAGCATGACCCTTGCGCCCTGCGTCGCAGGATTATGTATTATCGCAGAATAATGATGCGCCCTGGCAATTAACGTAGATTCAGCAGCAGTAAGTGCCATATCCTCATCATAACTGAATGCCCCGCCAAGAACGATCCTGTTATTATGGAGCAACATACTTCCAATGATCTGGTCAACATCAACAAGCCCGAAAGAAACACCCGTGTGGTAGGAATCACGCAGCAGGAAATCGATCCTGTCAGCGTCTATATCGTTTGATATGATCTGGGAAAGATAATGTTTCAGAACGCCTTCAATATCCCCTGTTGCCATTCTCGAGATCTCCTTGAAAAAAGAAGCATCCGCATACGCACCAATTTCAGGTTTTGTATGTAAAGAATTCGCGATGATATGCTTTGTGAACATCTCATGGTTCAGGAAATTCTTTCCATTTAGCACAGGCTGATATTGGGGATTGCGTTTCAGGATGCTTTCCACTACATGCGAAAAGGCGCAGTGGCCGATATCATGAAGGAGTGCTGCAAGCCTCACTCTGGCAATCTCCTCCCCGTCTAGCCCTAATGAACGAGCGATCTTGTCTGCAATGAACAATGTGCCCACGCTATGTTCAAAACGCGTGTGGTTCGCTCCGGGAAATGCAAGGTCGGCAAGACCAAGCTGCTGGATGCGGCGCAGGCGCGCCATCTCCGGGGTATTAATGATGAGCTGCTCAAAGCTGCTTATTGCCACATGACCATAGATAGGGTCGATGATAGAGGGCATGATGAGTTATTATGATTAGAGGGTATTAAAATGAATCTTTTTCAGGCATTTTGAGTGAGGAGAGTAAGCCCCTTTATGTTCAGCGCAAGGGGCGAGTGCCCCTGTAGCGCACACTGCGGCATTCAGCTATGCACCGTACTCGGACAGGTCTGGACTGCCCTATACGTCCTATTTCGGCTTGCACCCGCGTGGATTCGCCGTTCCATCCGCATACGCAAAGACCCTCATCCTTTCGGAATCATCGCATTAGAAGCGCTGCGGTATCGTTTCTGTTCCAGAGCCAGGATTCTCACCCTACATGCTTGCACATGTCCGCGGTCCAGATGGTGAGGGGACTTTCCTCAGCAGACTAGCTGCCGGCGGCCGCTCTTCCTCTCTCGCCCTGTAATTGGCGAGGCATGGTTTATAATTACCGACGCAGGAAAAACCCTTTGAAGTCTCCTTTGGGATCTTCCGCGACAACTTCTACTTTTGTCACTTTTGCATTTTCAGGACCTACCTTGCACCACTCAACCATTTTGTCAACAGCTTCCTTTTCACCTTCAAATACAGCTTCCACACGCCCGTCATCCAGATTCCTGACCCATCCGGAAAGACTGAGTTCCTTCGCTTTATCCTTGGTACTTGATCTGAAAAACACACCCTGAACCTTCCCCAAAACAAAAATATGAACCCTTGTATCCATTATTCACCCTTTCAAGGTTCCACTTTTTCCCATAATATTTTTTTGTTTTTCTTACTTTTTTTGATTGTTCCCAGATTGTGAAAATCATTTAGCATTCCAAGAAGGTCATTTATTGAAATCTTTATATTAAAATTGCACAAAAGACCATTCCTGATCTCTTCATTAGTGGCTGGTTTAGACAGTAATTTTTGCACAAATCCAGCCAGGTCTTCATAAAAAGCCCAGGGATATATTATCCAGTTCCATTCCTCAAGTTTCTCACCCCAATAATCCGGGACTACGGTTGAGCTGGTTTTATACTGAAGAACCGCGGTCCTGATCTCCATAGGATTCTTTTGTTCCAGGTAATCCATTATAACAGAAAAACTATCCCCCGTATCCGCAACATCATCAACAACAAGTACATTTTTCCCGGAGATGTCCGCTTCATTCGGAAGCGAGAATTTTAACCTTGCGATCTCATGTTTTGAAGCGATGTCCCAGTGTTCTGTCTGTATGGACATCAGTTCATCCTGCAAAAGAAAATCGCATACCATACGCGCTGGAACAAGCCCACCCCTTGCGATCCCTACAACAATATCAGGTTTATATCCCGATTCAATTATTTTATGTGCAAGCCTTATTGCAAGCCTGTATGCTTCATCCCAGCTTACGGTATAACACTTTATAGATGTTTCCATTAATAGAAAGAGAAGGGATCTAAAGTAGTCCCGATCTTTGCAGTAACATCAAATCCTCGGTATTCAGTTTCTCACCAAGCTTGAACTGGGCATATACCTCCTCAGCTTCCTTCTTGGCCTGTTCCCTTATGGATTCGTCCTTACCTTCTTTTGTCTTCCTCTTTAATCCGATAATCACTTTATTGATCTCCCGGATCTCTTTCTGGGTCTGTATGAACAACCTGTGTTGTTCGTCCGCAGCTTCCTGCGCTTTCACAAATTCCTTGTGTGCGGCATCAGATTCTGCCCTTATTGTATCGGCTTCCTTGAAGATCACTATCATCTTATCATGATGTTGTTGTGCTGCATCAGCAAATTCTTTGACTTTATTGTGATGTATTAATGCTTCATCGCGAAGAGCCTGGGCCTGTTCAAGAAAAGTCTTTAATTCAGTATTGCCTTCAAGCTGCTGTTTTTTGTGCTTGAGCTCATCAGTCAATTTTGTAATACTATCAACAAGCTCCCTTTCCTTTGCGGGTGTCATTACCTCGGTCTGCTGCTTGAATTCCAGCGCATCGATCTGTTTCTTTAATTCTTTAAGTGAAGGGCCGTCACCGAGATTGAGGCCTTTGCGGATCTTATCGATTTCCGCATAAATTTTATTAGCTTGATCATTTAATTCGTCGCGTTTAAGTTTGGATTGAGCAACCTGTTCGTTATTTTCATCACGCAACTTTTTGAGTTGTTGTGCCTCTTCAATAAGCTCTTTTGTGCGTTTGTTTAAATCATTCCTTTTCGCGGCACATTTACTCGCTTCAAGATTGGATTCATTTCTTTTATCCTTATACTCTTCCGACTTGTCTTTTAAGTCACCTTTTCTGCCCTGTAATTCATTTAGCAACCTATAGTCCTCCTTTTCCAACAATCGTTGGGGGTTATGCATTTCATAATGCACGATACATGTTTCGGATAACCCGAAACAGCCTTACGGCTCATCACATAGTTATACAATGATTGTTGGCATTATTGCCAGATTAATATTTTGAATATTCAAAACAATCATGTCTGGAGGTAAACTCCAAATCACTGTATTATGAGTGAATGATTTCTCCTCATTCTCTCACATCCCTTTTAACCTTTTCGGAGGGAAAATAAAGAAAAATTTAATATGCGGAAATCCCCTGGAGAGAGGACAGCCGCTGTATGCGTTTAAGCATATTTGGATGGGTGCTGAACATTTCCATTAGTTTATCGGTGGTCTTGATCTTTACCGGGCGAGTCCGAAGGGCCATAAGTTCATTTATATCAATAGTCCCGCTTCCATCAAGATCGATATGAGATAATTCCCTTATATCCCGGCTGGCACGCGATGGATCATTGACAAAGAATGCTTTCATGCCCTCTATGGGTTTTAATGATTCTTTGGAAACCCTGGCACTTCCATAAACAAGTTTATAAAGAGCAGATGCCAGATGATGTGGTGAGCTGCCAAGTTTCACTGCGCCTTCATCGGCATAATATTCCCTGATCCTTGAGACATACAGGACAAGAAGATTTGTAATCAAATATATTATTAGGGCTACAATCCCTATAAGAATGCCATTTCCCCGTTCCCTTCCGCCTGAGAAAAACTGGTTCCATGCAAAGTACCAGCATATCATGGGAATTACACTTATCATCGTTATAATCGCAACATCCTTGTTTTTGAGGTGGGATATTTCATGTGCCAGAACCGCCCTCAATTCTTTTTCATTCAGGAGGTTCATTATCCCTTCAGTGACACAAACTCTTCCATCTTTTGCCCAGCGTCCGAATGCAAACGCATTAGGGATAGGTATTCTGGCAATACCGATCCTGGGTTTTGGAATGCCGGAAGCTCTTGAAAGTTCAGTGATCATCCTGTGAAGGGCAGGATATTCTACTTCAGTAACATAATGCACACCCATTGACCATTCTACCATCTTTGGTCCGATCATATACTGTATCAACATTATGACTGTGGCAAGAACACCATAAAAGAAAAATCCTGATATTCCCACATAATTTGCTGCAAATACCACAAGCCCATATACTATGGCAAATAATATTGCCATTATAATATATAATCTCAATTTAAGCCACATAGTTAACCTTCTTTATATTTTCTTAAATAAATACATTATCAACCTTATTTCGCGCTGAAAAAAGTGCCGCACTCCCTGCGACCTCCGCTGCAAAACGATCAGCCTGTTTTTCAAGCTCAGGTTCGGATGTTGAGGAAAATGCCATCATGGCAAGCCGTGAAAGAAATGGCATTCCGGAATTATGCCTTATATGCCATGCTTCATGCGCGAGTACGGCCTTTAATTCATCATCATCCAATGTCTCAAGAAGGCCTATTGATATAAAGATCGAACGTCCTGCTGCAAACGCTTTAGGCACAGCGGAATCAAAATAATAAACCCTTGCCGATGTGAGCTTATCCACATATTCCTGTGTCCATTTCAATATGCTTCCGGCCGGTTTAGCTTCAAGGCGTCTTATCATTATCCTGTCATAATAACGCAGCGTACCTAATATCAAGATCGTAGAAATAACCATATAAGCAAAAAAGAGATACATTGACAGCATCTCACTGCAATTCATCAGATAATATGTTGAGGCTACCCCGATAAGACCCGAAACCTGGGCAAAAATAAATGTTTGAAGCCTTTTCTTCGGGTTTTTTAACATCAAGCTTGCTGCTATTGAAGTTATTGACATTATCACAATAAAAGCTACAATGGGCGCCCATGATCTTAAGCACTGCCCATAGCAGTTGATATCACTGAATATATTCATTTTTTATCACTATATTTTGAAAAGTTCTCAACCGCAAGAGGTCCGAATGCCTGGACAAGGCTGTCAAGTATTTTTGTTGTGATCTCGCTGGCAGCTTCTTCTTCAGAAAGGACTGGCTCATAAACATATCTTACTCTTCCATTAACAATCTCAGTTCGACGTGTGGTATATCCTGCCTTCACAAGCCGGTCAAGAGTGCCTGCAACACTTGTCAATGGAATATTTGTCTTTCCTGTAAGCTCTGACGTGGTCATATCCCCCTCACTCCACAACGCCCGCAATATTGCAGCCTCTATTGGACTGAAAAATTTAGTGAGACCATCATTTGAAATGTTGATTTGATCGAGTTTAACCATGTGTTTACAATTAACGTAAAAGGTATTAAACTTTACTACTCTGGACTTTCCATTTTATAAGAACGCCTTCTTCCAATACCTCGCATGAGATCAGGGTAAGTTTGCAAAAATCAGATGCATATCCTTCACCATCCACCAGTGTCGGGGCGGTTTTGCCCCCGATTATGATGTTTCCGACAAAAGTATAAACCTCATCCACAAGCCCGTTTGAAATCAGCCCCCAGATCAGTGTCGCGCCCCCCTCGACCATAAGACGGTTGATGCCCCTATTCTTTAACTCAGATAAAAGTTTGATAAGGTCAACCCTCTTTTTCCCGATACAAATTATATCTGCAAGCTTTGAAAGGCTCCGGACTTTTTCAGCCGGCGCACTTTCAGAAACAGCGATTATGCGTTTACCCTTACCTTTTTTAAAGATATCTGCGCTCTGGGGGATTCTTGCCATGCTGTCAACAACTATTCTAATGGGATTTTCCGAAAGTCCAATGGAAAGCCTTTTTTCCAACCTGTCTTTTGATTTCACAGTAAGGCTTGGATTATCCGAAAGCACAGTCCCGATTCCCACCATAATGGCATAAGATGTTGCTCTTAGTTCATCCATGCGGTCAAAATCCAGGTTTCCTGATATCCGGGTCTGCCTGCGTTGCATTGTGGCAATTTTTCCGTCAGCGCTCATGGCCGCGTTGATAAAAACAAATGGCCTTGCAGATTTTCCATCATTCGCGATTGTTGTAGGATTTGACATGGCTTTCTCTTAATCTTCAATGCTAAAATATCTAAGCTTTAACGAAAAGCTGAAATGCTAATAGTCTAATTAAACCGATTTATCTGGTGATAATCTTGAAGATACTTGTAAGCGACCCCATATCCGACAAGGGTGTCGAGATATTAAAGAAAGAGTTTGATGTTGATATTACAACAGGCCTTAAACCTGATGAATTGATCGCAAAGATCGGTAACTATGAAGCCCTCATTGTCCGCAGTGAAACACAGGTTACAAAAGATGTTATCAATGCCGGCAAAAAATTAAAAATTATAGGGAGGGCCGGCGTTGGAGTGGATAATATTAATGTTAATGCAGCCACAGAAAAGGGAATAATTGTTGTAAATGCGCCAGAAGGGAATACCATTTCAGCTGCCGAGCATACAATAGCCATGATGATGGCAATGTCAAGGAACATCCCGCAGGCAAATGCATCATTAAAAAGCAAGAAATGGGACAGGAAAAAATTCATGGGAGTTGAAGTAAGGGAGAAAATTCTTGGTGTGGTAGGGCTTGGAAGGATCGGCGCAGAAGTAGCAAAACGCGCCCAGGGAATGGAGATGAATATACTTGCTTATGACCCTTTCATTTCTCCGGAGAGGGCTAATGAACTTGGTGTTGAGCTTACAACTGTCATAGACATAGTTAAAAGGGCAGATTATATTACCGTACATACACCCCTCACAAAAGAAACAAAAGACCTTATCAGCACGAAGGAATTTGCTGTTATGAAGAAGGGAGCGCGCATTATTAACTGCGCACGAGGAGGTATCATTAATGAAGAAGCGCTTGCAAAAGCAGTAAAAGATGATATCGTAAGCGGTGCAGCAATAGATGTTTTCGTGAAAGAGCCACCTTTTGACAGCCCTCTTATCGAACTTGACCGCGTTATTTTGACGCCGCACCTTGGAGCATCCACAGAAGAAGCCCAGATTAATGTTGCCATCTCTGTAGCCGAGCAGATCGTTAATTCCCTGAAGGGTCTCCCTGTGAAAAACGCCATCAATATGCCATATATAAAACCTGATGCCATGCAGGTTCTTGAACCTTATTTCCCTCTTGCAGAGAAAATTGGAAAACTCTGTATGTATCTTATCGGGAGCAATTATGAAAAAGTAGAAATTTCATACTGCGGTGAAATCGCAGAGCATAATGTGGCGCCTTTAACACTGGCAGTATTAAAAGGTCTGCTTGAACCTGTTCTTGGTCCCGGGGTTAATTACGTAAATGCCCCGACCATAGCAAAAGAGCGAAAGATCAAGATAATAGAGAGCAAATCCAAGACCAACCAGGGATATTCCAGCCAGATCGCAGTGAAATTGACCAGGAAAGGAGAAGAAAAAATCGTAAGTGGCACCATCGTTGGAAAAGAGCCGCGCATAGTGCAGATCGACGAGTACAGGATCGATGTGGTTCCTTCAAAATATATGATAGTTGCAAGACACGAAGACCATCCCAACATCATCGGACCCTGCTGCATTATACTTGGAAAGAACAATATCAATATCGCAGGAATGCAGGTTGGACGGATAACGCTAGGAGGCGAAGCAATAATGGTCCTGAATATCGATAGCGAAGTGGATGAAGCGATTCTGGATGATATCAAAGCCGTTCCTGGCATAATTGATGCAAAACTTGTGGTGCTATGAACAAAAAATCTCTTGAGATCATACTGGCGCTTGGGTCAGTTGTTCTCTTTATCATTTTGATCGCAGCATCAAAAATATTGCTGGGATCATCGGCAGGATTCGGATATACAGCTTCATTGCTGTTTTTTATTATTATAATGGGGCTGGCAGGATTGAAGCTGGCCCAGATACCTGATAAGTGACTCCCTGATCCAGGCCTTCCGAGGATGTGCTTTCACAAATCCAGCCCAATTGACCGTTTCAGGCTTTCTTTGAATGGAACTGGTTCAAACCCGAATATCTTATTGAGGTCGTTTTGTCCGCACACCATGCTATTCTGTAATGACTCGATCAGCCAGTAAACAACATCAGGATCTACTGGTGAAAGCTTTCCCAGTACAATTGATGATATCCAGTGCCACGAACCGGGGATTCGAATGAACGTTCTTTTCAACCCCAGTTCTTCTGCGTATTGTTGTATCAATTCTTTATATGTCAAAACCTGGGAACATCCGATATCATAACATTTGTTCACAGTCTCTTTTTTTTCAAGGCATTCAGCAAGATATTTTATCACGTCGTCAATGAAAATCGGCTGAATGTGTGTATCTTCCCAGTCAAGAACAGGGATAACCGGAAATTTTTTAACTACCGTATCCAGGATATCAAAAGCTGCACCGCCCCGTCCAATTATCATAGAAGCCCTGAAAATCGTATGATCAATGCCGCTGTTCCTTATAATGTCTTCAACTTCCTTCCTGCTTTTGAGGTGATGGGATAATTTTTCGTTCGGATTTCTCATTCCAGTGAGGTGGATTATCCTTTTGACGCCATTGAGTTTGCATGCTTCTACCATATTTTCTATTGCAGTCCTGTCAAGAACATCGAATTTTTTTTGTTCACCTTTTGGCTGGTTTCCCATCATATGAATGAAATAATATACAGTATCGACACCTTTTGTCGCAGCCACAAGCGAATCGCGGTCAAGGACATCCCCGGTGATATATGTAATGTTGGGATTATCGGATGTTTTTTGTTTCCTGACAAGGCATCTCACTTTCAGGTTTTTTTTGGTTAAGGCCTGCAAGACACGACTTCCAATAAAACCCGTTGCTCCTGTGAGTAAAATCATAATAGGACTGTGTGCGGTTAAAAGTATTCAATTTATCGATAATGTTTTCAATTCATCAGCTTAAGGAATATATCTTCAAGAGAAGTCTCTACGGTTTTTATATTGATAATTTTCCCGTTGTGCTTTGCCACCCAGCCTGTAATGTTGTTAAATTCATTGATGTCGTGTGTTTTTGTGATAAAATTCCCGTTATTTTTCGCGGCGGCAAAATCAAAGCTATCCCTGACATTGAACTCGATTGAATATTCAATTGCCCCGCACATTTTCCTTATCTGGGGCATGGTGCCGATAGAAACCTCTTTTCCCCGGTTCATTATCAGTATGCGGTCGCATATGCTTTCAACCTGGTACAGGTTATGCGCGCTAAAAATTATGGTTTTTCCCTGGTTTTTTAACTCTAATACGAAATCAGAAAGATATTTGGATGTTGTGGGATCAAGACCTGAGGTCATCTCATCAAGGACCAGGTATTCGGGGTTGTTTATCAGAGCCCTTGCTATTGCCACTTTTCGCTGCATACCCTTTGACATCTCACCTATCTTTTTATCTCTCGCATCAAGTTTAAGCGCATCCAGGAGTTCCCGGATAAGTGCAGGTGCAATTTCCTTTTTTACCCCATAAATTTCAGCAAAAAACATGAGATAATCAATTGCTGTCATTCCTTCATATAATGGGCTTTCTTCAGGCAGGAAACCAAGTTTTTGTTTGATTTTTTGGGAATTTTTCCCCAGGTCCAAACCCTGTATTTTTATACTGCCAAGGCTTGGAATAATTAATCCGCTCAACATTTTAAGAGTGGTGGTCTTTCCAGCGCCGTTTGGCCCCACAATACCGAAAATCTCACCTTTTTGGATCTCAAAATTCAGGGACTCAACAGCAATAAAACTTCCATATTCTTTCCTGAGCCCTGTTACTTCGATTTCATTCATAATAAATACTTATTTATCTCATAAGCATAATAAACATTATGATGAGAAAATGATTTAAATATGAGACGAATATTTACAATAGCCAAATGGGAATTAAGGAGGACAAAGTCAAGTTTCAGCCTGAAAACCCGTTTCCTTTCTTTCATAATATTGATCCTGATAGGGACAGCTTCTTTATTTGCATCCCAGTCCGGTCTTCATATAAATGATAATATTTACAGGGTCGTGGTAACGGATGCATCCCTGGGCAGGATTTTGCAAAGCGATGCAAAATTCGAAGTTTACATTGCAGGTGAAGGGGAGGCTAAATCTCTTTTTGAAAAGGAAGGGGTTGATATTCTCATAAACGGCGATAAAATTTACTACCATAATACTGAAAAATCAATATCGGCTCTTGATGCTCTTGATAAGGCGATAAAAATATATGATGAAGCAAGGCTTTTGTCATATGATGACCTGAATAATACTTTTCCTGTATGGATCACAATAAAAAATATCGCCCGTGAACAGGCTTTCCAGGCGCCGTCTATCAATAAACTTCCGGTAAATATGCAGGCGGGTCCGATGACAGATCAAGTCCCGGGGGGAGATAATTCCCCTGATATAAAATCCTCCGTAGAACCGGATAATTCTGCAAATGCCATCGAAAAACAGGGAACAGGAAATATCCCGGAAAAAACCGCTGAAAATACACAAATTCCTTCCATAAAGCAAATAACCGGAATAAAAACAATTTCACCCATAAGTGAACAAACTCTTGCAACGCCATCTCATTTTAACCCTTCTATCCCTTTTAAATCAGTAGTCCTGAGTTTTATATTTATCTTTCCTATTTATTTTATCGCGCAGTTTTTTTCATCAAGCATTATGGATGAGAGAATAAAGAGAAAAGGTGAACTTTTACTTGTTTCACCTGTCAGTTCTTACCAGATCGTCCTTGGCAAGCTTATACCATATCTTCTGGGCTCAATGGCGCTTGTAGCCATAATGACTTTTAAACTGGGGGGAAGCCCATGGATAATCCTGATTTTACTGCCTGTTTCCCTGATGTTTCTCTCAACATCCTTCCTGGGGGCCATAATTGCACGGAGTTTTAAGGAACTCAGTTTTGTGCTCATTTTCCTTTCGGTTTTCCTTTCCGGTTATATTTTCTTTCCTGCGATGTTTGCAAATATCCATGCCATTAGCATCATTTCCCCCATAACACTTGTTGTCAGACTTCTTGAGAATGAGACTGTTTCGATAAGCGATTACATGTTTTCGACAACTCCATTGTATCTGTTATCTATCCTGATCTTCATATTTGGCATTTTCATTTACAGGGAAGAAGACCTGTTCACACAAAAACCGATCAAAGAAAAACTTCTTGATTCGATCCAGGAATTTATTAAACGAGTTCCAGCTCCGCTTTTCTCACTCAGCATTGCCCTTCTTCCCCTTGTATTTTCGATCCAGTTGATGCTCATTGTCTTGATGTTTAATTTTCCTATTCGCATCGGGATATTATTTTTTATTATTGTTGCTGCTTTTATCGAAGAACTCGTAAAATCAGTCGGGATCTATACAGTATTTTCCAGGAAATTGTCGGATGTCACGACCGGTAATGCTTTGAAATTCGGGATATTATCAGGATTTGGTTTTTTTGCAGGTGAAAAGATCATGCTTCTTGTGGTCATTGCCAGTATCGCAGGCTCGGCGTTCGGATCAGTGATGGGGATCGGACTTCTTGTTTTTCCTTTGATCTTACATGTTACTTCCACAACAGTAGCATCATTGGGCATCAGATATCTTGGGCATCGGGAGTATCTGGCCAGCGTTGTCACAGCATCGATCGTTCATGCGGCTTATAATCTTTATCTGGTAAGGAGTGTTGTTTTTGGCTGATACAAGAGTCATTGTGAAAAAGGAGATAAAATCCCTTGTGTTTGAAAAAACACTAATCCTGGCAATAATCGTACAGTTGTTAATTGCATCCTTCTCATCTTTGATCGTTATTGGTCTTGCTTCTTTTTTCGATCCTTCCTCTCTTAGCAAATATGACACTCCCAGGGCAAATGTGGGAATTGTCGGGCAGGGGGAAATAAAGCAATTCATTGAAAAAGGACATATACATCCGCATTATTACAGGGACGTTGACTCTGCACTTATTGATTTTTATAATAATAGGATTGATGCGATCATTCTCATCCCGAAAGAAGGCTCCGGAGGCAGTGAAATTATCAACCTGGTGATCTATCTTCCAAAATCAGATATAAGAGGTACTTTCGTAACACTGGAGCTGAAGAAACCCCTGGAGGAATATGAGGGCTATGTCCGGGATATAAGGGGTGAAAGGATCGGTTTTGAACCAATAAAACTCTATGTTGATAATATTCCAAAAAAAACATCGACCTATTTTGAATTTATATTCGGGATACTTATACCGCTTCTTGTTTTCACACCTGTTTTCATATCAGGCGGCCTGATAATCGATATGCTGACCGAGGAATATGAACGTAAGACCATGGACTTGCTAATGGTTTCACCTGTGTCTTTTTCCCAGATATTGAACGGCAAGATGATCACTGCCATCATTATTGTCCCTGCACAGGCTTTTTTGTGGATTCTTCTTGTCAGGTTAAATGGAGTAGTGGTTCATAACATCGGATTAATACTTCTCTTATCGGGAATAATAGCGGCGATCGTTGTTATTATCGGAGCGATGATAGCAGTCAAATACAAAAAGAGGATGATTTCACAGTATCTGTATTCACTTGTGCTTATATTGATGTTCCTCATGGGTTATCTTTTCACAAATTCTCCTTTTAACCTTGTGACAAGGCTGTCAGCAGATTCTGTTGGCATAGAGGCGCTGGTTTTTTGTGGGATGTATGCTGTTGTGGCAGTTGTACTTTATATGGGTATGATGAGATTCCAGGTTTCAGGAGCGGATAATTGAAATATTTTCATACATCCCGATGGCAAATACGAAAATATTATAAAGAATGGTAATTATTATACTCTTCAGATTGAAAAATCAAAAATATGATACTATAACATGAATCTATTCAAAAATAAGAAAATCCTTGTTACAGGCGGGACAGGTTCGCTTGGAAAAGAATTGGTATGGGATCTTTTAAAAAATCATGAACCGAGCACTGTTCGAATTTATGATGTAGATGAAACAGAACAATTTAATTTTCAGCAGGAATTGAGATATTATTTTAAAGATAATTTGAAAAAGTATGAAGATTCTGTCCGATTTCTGCTTGGAGATGTTAGGGATAAAGAACGTTTAGATCGAGCGACTGAAAACATTGATATAATTTTTCATACTGCAGCTTTGAAACATGTAATGGCATGTGAGTACAACCCATTTGAAGCCGTGAAGACAAATGTTCTTGGGATGCAGAACATAATAAATACAGCAATAAATAATAATGTAAATAAGATTATTTTTACAAGCAGCGATAAAGCCGTAAATCCATCAAATACCATGGGAGCAACAAAACTTCTTGCGGAAAAATTAATGACAGCAGCGAATTATTACAAAGGTGGACGACGGTGCATTTTTTCCAGCGTCCGATTTGGTAATGTTATGGGGTCTCGCGGTTCAGTAATTCCTTTATTTACTCAACAGATAAAAAATTGTGGCCCTGTAACAATAACCGATCCAACCATGACGCGTTTCATGATGTCGATGTCCCAGGCTGTTAATCTTGTTTTTAGATCATCTGAAATTGCGCAGGGTGGAGAGGTATTTATTTTCAAAATGCCCGTTGTAAACATATTGGATCTGGCAGAAGTGCTAATAGAAGGATTGGCTCCAAAATATGGCCATAGCAGAGAAGATATAAGTATAGAGATCATTGGAACAAAACCAGGCGAGAAGATGTATGAAGAACTAATGACTGAAGATGAAGCATCCCGGTCACTTGAAAGGGAAGATATGTTCATAATTCTTCCTGAGATGATTGAAGAGATTTCTAATTTAGATACGACAAAATATAATGCTACATCAATTAAATCAAAGGATTTCATTTCAAGAGATGCTAAGCCAATAAATAAAGAAGAGATCAAAACAATTTTGCTAAAGGATGGAATCATATAATTTGAGGGTGTGAAATGAAGATATTAGTAACAGGCGGCGCCGGTTTCATAGGCAGATGGGTTGTCAAACGTTTACTTGAAGATAATAATCGAGTTTGGGTCATGGATGACCTGTCCAATGGAAGTGAAGAGAATCTTAAGGAGTTCAGAAATGATCCAAATCTTGATGTGACAATTGGCGATGTTAAGGATGTAGGGGTCTTATCCAAATTATTTAATAATAATTTTGATATTTGCATACATCTGGCAGCGAGCATTATCGTTCAGGAGAGCATTGACAATCCAAGAAAAACTTTTGAGAACGATGTGATTGGAACCTTCAATATTCTGGAAGAAGCAAAAAAACATAACACTAAATTCGTATTCATGAGTACATGCATGGTGTATGACAAAGCATCAATGGGCGGCGCAATATCAGAAACCCATCCCACGAAGGCAGCATCTCCTTATGCAGGGGCAAAACTTGCAGGAGAAAACATGACGCAGTCCTATTATTATGCATATGGTCTGCCTACGGTGATACTTCGTCCGTTTAATACATATGGTCCCTATCAAAAGTCAACCGGGGAGGGGGGGGTAATTTCCATTTTCATACAGAAAGAGTTAAAATGCGATTTTCTTAACATTTATGGGGATGGTACACAGACGAGAGATTTGATGTATGTCGAAGATTGTGCGGATTTTGTGGTACAGGCTGCGTATTCAGATGAAGTAAATGGTGAGATATTGAATGCTGGACTTGGTGAAGATATCGCGATAAATGAACTTGCGGGAATCATTTGTCAAGTTAAAGGAAAAATCAGAAATGTTAAGCATATACATCCACAGAGCGAGATATTGAGACTTTTGTGTGATTATTCGAAGACTAAAAAGCTGCTGGGGTGGAAGCCAAAAACCTCACTTATAGAAGGAATCAATAAAACAAGAAATTGGATGAAGAAATCAGTGGGAAAATAATGGAATTCATACCATACGGAATGCATTGGATCGATGAAGATGATATTAATGAAGTTACCAATGTATTGAGAAGTAACTGGATCACCACTGGTCCGAAAATCAAAGAATTTGAAGATGCCCTTTGTGAGTATATTGGATGCAAATATTGTGTAGCCGTCAATAGCGGGACAAGTGCTCTTGATATTGCGGTTCAGTCGCTTGATTTGCCAGCTGGAAGCGAGATAATTACTACGCCTTTTACATTTGTGGCTACTTCAAATGCCATAATTTATAATGCTCACAAACCCGTTTTTGCAGATATATGCAGAGATACGTTCAATATTGATCCAGAAGATATCAGAAGAAAGATCACAAAAAATACAAAGGCGATCATTTACGTAGATTATGCAGGTCAGCCATGCGATATCAAGGAAATAAAAGAAATTGCAGATGAGTTTGATCTGTACTTAATTGAGGATGCCTGCCATGCGATTGGTGCAGAATATGAAAATAAAAAAATAGGAACTTTTGCGGATCTTACTATTTTCAGTTTCCATCCCGTAAAGCATATAACCACAGGGGAAGGTGGCGCTGTCGTCACAGATAACAAAGAACTGTATGAAAAACTCTCGATCTTGAGAACGCATGGAATAGATAGGAACACCATGGACAGGTTTGGTCCGGATGCTTCGTGGGCTTATGATATGAAGTATCTTGGGAGAAATTACAGGATAACTGATTTCCAGGCAGCTCTTGGGATTTCGCAATTGAAAAAGCTGGATGGATTCATTGAAAAGCGAAGAGAACTGGCATTGTGGTATAATGAACTGCTGAATGATACATGGTTTGTTAAATTGCCAACGGTTAAGAGCAATGTCAGGCATGCATGGCATATATTCACAGTTCTTCTGGAAGATTCTATCAACAGAGATCATTTCTTCAAGTATATGAAAGCCTCAAGTGTTGGTGTCAATGTGCATTACATACCTGCTTATAGCCACAGTTATTATATCGATAAATTCAATTTTGATAAAAATGAATTTTCTGTAACTGAAGATATTTTCAAGAGGATAATTACTTTGCCGTTGTATCCAAAAATGGTCAAGAACAAAATAGAATATGTAGTAGAAATGATTAAAGGTTATAAAAATGAAGGTAAGTAAGATTGCTCTTGGCACCGCACAGTTCGGGATGGACTATGGTATCAATAATATAAGGGGGAAAATACCTGAAAAAGAGGTTTTTGAAATACTGAATGAAGCATTGAAATCCAGAATAGATACCTTGGATACAGCCTATGCGTACGGTGAAAGCGAAACAATGATTGGGGAGTTTAATAAAAAATATAAGAACAAATTCAAAATAGTATCTAAATCACCCAAATGCAACACTTTCGACCTAAACGACTTTTTTGATTCTTCTATTAAGAGGCTTGGTGTGGAAGTAATTTATGGATATATGGTTCATAGCTTTCAACACTACATGGATTACCCTGAAACATGGAACATCTTAGAAAAGCTGAGATCTAAAGGAAAAATCGAAAAAATTGGATTCTCAATCTATTATCCCCATGAATTGAATTACATACTTGAGAATAAAATAAATATAGATATAATTCAGGTACCGTATAGTATTTTTGACAGAAGATTTGAACCTTATTTTTCAAAACTTAAGAATATTGGGGTAGAAATCCATGTCAGGTCAGTTTTTCTTCAGGGATTGGTATTTAAAAATCCCAATGAGTTAGATGTATATTTTGCCAAAATAAAAAAGAAATTAGATTACCTCAATTTACTGTCAATGAAACTAAATATTCCTATTGAGGCATTATGTCTCAATTTTGCTGTTATCAATACATTTGTGGATAAGGTTGTTGTTGGCATTGATAACATAAGAAATCTTAATGAAATTGTGGATTCAACAAATTATATAAAACATGTTAAATATAGTTTATCAGAACTATCCAATTTTAGAGAGGATGATGAGAAGATGATATTACCATTAAACTGGCCGATAAAATAAACATCCCAATAGTAAAAAAGATTGGTTTTTGGATCAATATCAATCAAGAAAATAACAAAGTGAATCCGATTTGCTAAAAGGTCAACCATAACTTATTGGATTTTAAGATAAACAAAGGATATAATAAAAAAAACATCTATGATCATAATTATCTTATAGTAGATGAATATGAAATAACAAAATAAAATTAATGAGGTTTATTATGGAAATAGAAAGGTGTTCTAAATGTACGTTGCCAATTACCTGGGAAACTATCTATTATGATGATCAAGGTATCTGCAATATATGTGGGAATTGGGAAACTAAGAACAAGGAGATTAATTGGGAAGATAGAGAAAAACAATTAATAAAAATATTTGATGATATTAAGGAAAAAAAAGCCACTTATGACTGTATAGTTCCATTCAGTGGGGGAAAGGACTCAACTTTCACACTCTGGGCGGTTGTTAAAAAGTATGGACTTAAACCTCTTGTTGTTTCTTTCGATCATGGATTCTTCAGACCAAAGACTATTGAGAATAGAATCAGGACTTTTAGAAAACTTGGAGTAGATGTTATAACTTTCACCCCTAACTGGCATGTGGTTAAGAAATTAATGCTTGAGGCCCTTATAAGAAAAGGCGATTTCTGTTGGCACTGCCATTTGGGTATTGCTGCTTACCCTATGAAAATAGCTATTAAATTCAATATACCTCTGATAGTATGGGGTGAGGGTGGTGGTGAATATGAAGGATATCACAAGTTCGTAGACATGGAAGAAACTGATGAGTGGAAATTTAACCGAAGGGCGATAATAGGTATGCGTGCAGAAGATATGGCTGGATTTATTGGAGTTGACCTAAGAGATCTGGAGCCGTATATATATCCATCCAAAGAAGAATTAGAGACAGTAAGAGTAAGAGGTATTTATTTGGGAAAATTTATGCCGTGGGATGTGAGAAAACAGGTAGAGATAAATAAAAAGGAGCTCGGGTGGCAGGAAGATGAATTAGAAAGTGGTTTTCCAGGTCTTACTTATGAGAAAATTGAGTGTATGTTTGCAGGAATAAGGGATTATGTAAAGTACTTGAAGAGAGGTTTTTCAAGGATTACCCACCTAACAACACTCGATATAAGACATGGTAGGTTGAGCCGTGAAGAGGCGATGGAATTAATTAAGAAATATGAAGGGAAAAAACCTAAAAGTCTTGAGATTTTTTTAGAATATATTGATATAACTGAAGAAGAGTTCAATGAGATAGTCTTGAAACATCTCATACCGCCGGCAACTCCAATTGATCCGGTGACACTTCAGGAAGGAGCAAAATTGTGGGATCAGGATTTGTGGTTCAGGGAAAAAAATATTGATAAAGGGGACTGAATATGAAAATAGGTATAGTGAATTATAGCTTAGGAAATGTAGGTTCTGTTTATAGTGCATTTAAATTTTATAAATTTGATGTAGTCATCGTGAATAAACCTGAAAATCTTGAAGATGTAGATGTGATTGTGCTGTCTGGAGTCGGCAATTTCAAAACAGCTGTATCAAAGTTGAAACAATTTCATTTTTGGGATAAACTTAACGACGAAGTTATTATCAAGAAAAAACCGATTCTTGGGATATGCCTTGGAATGCAGTTGTTTGCTGATGTAAGTTTTGAAGATGGAAATAATTTTGGTTTTGGCTGGATAAAAGGTAAAGTGCAGAAAATAAAAGGCAATTCAATAAGAGTTCCACACATTGGATGGGATGAAGTGAGACCTTTAGACGAGAAGATGTTTAAAGGAATTATTAATAACTTCTTTTATTTCATGCATAGTTATCATTTAATTCCAGAAGATAAAAACGTGGTCATAGCAACAACAAAATATGGAGATTTAGAAATAGTATCAGCTCTGAGAAAAGATAATATAGTGGGCGTCCAGTTCCATCCAGAAAAAAGTCAGGGAGATGGTCTGAGGATTATAAGGAATTTTTTGGAGACGATAAATTGACACCCGTAAGAATAATTCCTCTTTTCCTATTAAAAGGAAAAAGATTAGTAAAAGGAACTCAATTCAAGGATTTTGTAGATGTGGGCGATCCGATATCTCAGGGCATGATTTTTGATGCGCAGGGTGCCGATGAGATAATAATAGTTGATATAGAGGCTTCAAGAGAAGGGAGGACAATAAATTTAGATATAATTAATGAAATGATAACTAAATGCAGATTACCCATAGGGGCAGGAGGGGGCATAAGAACAATAGATGATGCAAAAAAATGTTTTGCAGCTGGGGCAGATAAGATTGTGATAAATACTCAAGCTGTTCTCAATCCATCACTAGTAAATGAATTAGCCAGTGAGTTTGGATCTCAATCAGTAGTTGTTTCCATAGATGTAAGAAAGAACCATTCAAATGATTATGATGTTTATGTTTTTTCTGGGAAACAAAAAGAAAATATAAAACTTGAGACTCTAATAAAGCAATGTATTGAGAATGGTGCAGGTGAAATCATGATAACATCAATTAATAAAGAAGGGACTTTATTAGGATTTGATTATGAGCTATATGAAACTACCAGAAATCTTGTCACAGTCCCTTTAATTGCTTCAGGTGGCGCATGTTGCTATGACGATATAGTGAAACTGCTTAATGTATCTAATTGTGATGCCTGTGCTATAGGAAAAATGTTGTTCCTCAGGGATTATGATGTTGTCAGGATTAAGTCTTATTTAAAAGGAAGGAAAATTCAGATAAGAGATGCTTAATTAGAGGATATATGAAAATTATTGGAGAAAGGATATTCTTGAAACTATTGTCTTCTGAAGATATCTCACAATTTTATGTTGATTGGATGCAGGATGAAGAAGTCATACAATTCTTAGAGAGTCGATGGAAAAGCTATACATTAAACGATCTTAGAGATTATGTCAAAAAAACGAATGATGGGATTAATAACTTTCTATTTGGTATTTTCTTGATAGAAAACGATGAGCATATAGGTAATATAAAGATCGGAGGAATAAATCAGATACACAGGTCTGGAGATGTGGGTATACTTATAGGAAATAAAAAAATGTGGGGTAAAGGATATGGGACTGAAGCCATAAAATTGGCCACAAAATATGCTTTTGAGGAACTCAACTTGAATAAAGTATTCGCTGGTATGTATGCCAACAATCAAGGCTCTTTTGATGCTTTTATGAGAGCGGGTTATAGAGAAGCTGGCAGATTTAAGAATCATATGTTCTTCAAAGGAAAATATGTGGATGGTATACTGGTCGAAAAGTTGAAGGAAACAAATCTATAATATAGAAATGTATGTATGAAAGTTATCAAAAATGGAATGATAAAATATATTTGTATCAGGATTAACGGAATGGAAAGTTGATTTCAAAACAGGCAAAAAAATGATTGTAGCTATTATTCAAGCAAGGATGGGTTCAACTCGTTTGCCAGGTAAGGTTTTTAAAGACATACTGGGTAAACCTATGCTATGGCATATTATCAACAGACTAAGAGCCTCAAAATTAATTGAAAGGATCATTATCGCCACCTCTGATAAAGAAAGCGATAAAGTGATCCTTAAACTAGCTGAAGAAGTGGGAGTGGAAGGTTTCGCTGGAAGCGAAGAGGACGTTCTGGATAGATATTATCATGCAGCTAAAAAATTTGAAGCTGAAACAATAGTAAGGATTACTGGAGATTGCCCTTTAATAGATCCACAAATAGTAGACGAGATTATTGGATACTATCTGAAAAACAAAAATATATTGGATATAGTGCACAACGGAACAAGCTATCCAGATGGAATTGCAGAAACTGAAGTATTTTCTTTTGCAGTCCTAGAAAAATCATGGCAAAAGGCAAGATTGCCTTCGGAAAGGGAGCATGTGACTTCTTATATATGGAAAAATCCAGATTTGTTTAAATCTGCTACGTTAGAATACAAAGAAGATAATTCTTTTATGCGTTTTGTCGTGGATGAAGAGAAGGATTTTATGCTGGTCACAGAAATATTTAATAACTTATATGAAAAAAGCAATATATTTCATTATGAGGACATATTAAAGTTATTAAATAAAAAACCTGAGCTTATTGACCTGAATAGAAAAACAATAAGAAATGAAGGATACATAAAATCGATAGAAAAGGATAATAGAGATAAGCTACAAAAGGAAAATTTATTATGAAAGTAATGAAAAGAAAATTGCTAAAATCCAATGAGTACTGGGCGAGGGCAGAGAAAATAATCCCTGCCGGGACACAAACGTTCAGTAAAGGGCCGACCCAATATGTTCAGGGTGTTGCTCCAATTTATCTTGAAAACGGATACGGTAGCCATGTTTATGATGTGGATGGTAATGAATATATTGATTATGCTCTGGCTTTGGGATCTGTTACCTTAGGATATGCTTATCCTGCGGTTAATATGGCAATCGAAAAGCAACTTAGAAATGGGATAAATTTCTCTTTAATGCATCCATTGGAAGTTGAGCTATCGGAGATGCTTATTAAAATAATTCCCTGTGCAGAGATGGTAAGGTTTGGTAAAAATGGTTCTGATGCCACTTCTGGCGCTGTTAGGGTTGCAAGAGCATATACGGGTAGAGAAAAGATCGCCTGCTGTGGATATCATGGGTGGCAGGATTGGTATATTGGAACGACCACCAGGGATGAAGGTGTGCCAAGATCGACAAAAGAATTGACAATACCTTTTGATTATAATAAGATTGAGAGTTTGGAGAAAATATTCGCTGAAAATGAAGGCGAGATAGCAGCTGTAATAATGGAGCCCATTATTATGGAAGAGCCGAGAAATGATTTCGTTCAGAATGTCAAAGAATTGGCTCATGGTAATGGGGCACTTCTGATCTTCGATGAAACTGTAACTGGTTTTAGATTGGCCCTTGGAGGAGCACAGGAGTATTTAGGAATTATTCCTGATTTGGCAACCTTTGGGAAAGGTATGTCCAACGGTATGCCAATTTCAACTATTGTGGGCAAACGTGAGATAATGAAAAAGTTTGAGGATGTATTTTTTTCATTTACTTTCGGTGGTGAAACCCTCTCACTTGCTTCCGCAATAACTACTATTAAAGAGATGCAGGATAAAAATGCCATAGAGCATTTCAAAATCCAGGGAAAGAAATTAATGGATGGGTATAATAAATTGTCCCGTGAAAATATGTTACAGGATTATACTCAATGTATAGGTCTGCCAGCTCACTCTGCAATCTATTTTAGAGATACCAATGGAAATGAATCTCTGGAATTAAAAAGCCTATTTCAACAAGAGGTGATAAAGAGAGGCATTCTTACGATAGGAGTGCACAATATCAGCTTATCTCACAGCAATGAAGACATTGAAAAGACCCTTGAAGCTTACGAAGATTCATTGAAAATAATGTCGCAGGCAGTTGAGGAAGGGAATATTGAAAAAATCCTGGAAGGAAAAAAAATTCAGCCAGTGTTCAGAAAGTATCTGCCCGATTAAAATGACAATGCATAATATATTAATAGAAAATAAAATAATTAGTCAAGGTGAACCCTGTTTTATTATTGCTGAAGCAGGTAGTAATCATGATGGCAAATTGAAACAGGCTAAACAACTTATAGACGTTGCGGCTTCTGCTGGAGCTGATGCAGTCAAGTTCCAGAGTTTCACTGCGGATAAAATAGCAGCCAGAACCAAAGATAGTATTGTTAACATCGACATTGCAGGCGCAAAGACACTTTATGAACTATACAAAAATCTGGAATTACCTCCTGATTGGCTGGGCGAGCTTATAGATTATGCAAAGGAGCAGAGCATTGTTTTTTTATCCACACCTTTTGATGAGAAAGCGGTAGATGACTTGGATGAGTTGGGTATTCCTGCGTTTAAAATCGCCTCTTTCGAGTTAGTACATCTTCCCCTGCTTAGGCATATTGCCAGAAAAGGTAAGCCCATTATCCTGTCCACCGGAATGGCCAATCTATGTGAGATAGAAGAAGCCATAAATGCAATTTTAGAGGAAGGTAATGACAAAATAATTTTACTGCACTGTGGTATAGGTTATCCACTTGATGTGGAAGCCGTTAACCTTGCGGCAATGGATACCCTGAAGCAGGCTTTTCCATATCCAGTAGGTTACTCCGACCATACTATTGGGGTTGCAATTCCATTTGCAGCGGTTTCCCGAGGTGCCAATGTCATCGAAAAGCATTTCACAATTTCCCGAAAATTGAAAGGGCCCGACCATCCATTTGCTATGGAACCCGATGAACTTATGGCGATGGTCCGGGGAATAAGAGATATAGAAAAAGCCATCGGTTCTCAACGAAAAGAAGTTTTGGAGAGAGAATTAATCCACTATCATCGGGGAAGACGCAGTTTATTTGCCAAAGTGAATATTCCAAAAGGTACAATAATTACTATAGATATGCTGACAGTTCTTAGGCCAGGGATAGGTCTAAAACCTAAATATATTGAAATTATTGTTGGTCGCAAAGCCACTGTTGATATTGAGTCCCAGGAACCAATAACGTGGGATAAAATATGAATGATAATGTAAAAACGATACTATGTAAAGTAATTGGAAGCCCTAAAATGGGAATGGGGCATATTTATCGCTCTTTGGGTTTGGCCAGAATACTTGAAAAGGAATTCAAAGTTATTTTCCATATTAATAATAATGCAGGTTTAAGTAAGATTTTGAAGGAACAATGTATAACTTATTTTGTGGATGAAAACATTGAAGAATTGGTTTCCAAACAAGAAGTTGACTTGCTTCTCTTTGACCAACTCAGCAGTGATAACGGGCTTTTTGAAACCCTGAAATCTCATTTTTCTCATCTCAAAATTATTGCCCTTGATTATTTCGATTATGATAATCGATTTATAGATGTGATCATCAATCTATTCAACCAGAATTTAAATGATTCTATGCCCATTAGAGATAATCTTCAATATTATGAAGGTACTGAGTATGCAATTATAAGAGATGAATTCAATAAGCATATCGTGGATAGAAGAAATATTTCTCCAGAAGTGAAAAATGTATTAATAACATTCGGAGGCGCAGATCCGAACGGAAATACGAAGAAAGTCCTTCAGCTTTTTAAAGATACTGGAATTCCTGATATTAATATCGATGTTATCTTAGGTCCTTTATGGAGGTCTGAATTGCCTCAAGATCTTCCTTCAAATATTCGTTTTCATCATTCAATTTCCAATATGTCTTACTATATGACCAGAGCTGATCTGGCTTTTTCCGGAGCAGGTACAACTATGATGGAACTTCTCTCAGTTGGAACCCCTACCATAGTTATGCCTCAGAACCTCTGGGAAAAGAGATTTGCCAGAAATATTGAGGAGAAAGGAGCGGTCCGGGTTCTTAATTACGAGAGCCCTATAAAGGAAGATGTGGGAGATTTTTTTTACTTAACAAATTCTTATGAGAAACGTAAATCGTTGAGCCAGAAAGGAAAAACACTTGTTGATGGCAGGGGAAAAGAAAGAATTTACAAAATAATATATAATAATCTATATAATGGAGAATAATTTTTGAATACTATAAAGAAAGTATTGATAGTTGGGGCCGGTCCAGCCCAATATAAAGGAATAGTTAAAGCAAAAGAGATGGGTCTTTGTACAATAGTTGCTGACGTAAAACCAAATGCACCTGGAATGGGCATTGCAGATGTGCCGTTGGCTATCGATGTTAAAGATAGCTTGACGTTAATTCAGGTTGCCAGAAAATACATGATTGATGCAGTATTCTCAGTATCTTCTGAGGTCAGTGTCAGGACAGTAGCTGCAATTTCGGAAGAATTAAAATTGCCAGGTATAAATCGCAAAACCGCTAGTATTGCTACTGATAAAGGCCTTATGAGGGAAAAGTTCTTGGAATATGATGTTCCCTCCCCTCAATTTATGATAGTTTATTCTTTGAACGAAGCCATAGAAGCAATCAAACATATCGGATTTCCGGTAGTAATCAAGCCAGCGGATAATGCGGGTAGCCGGGGTGTTTCATTAGTTCTAAATGAAGATGAAATCAAAGATGCTTTTGAAAATTCAAAGAATAATTCCAGGCAAGGCAAAGTCCTTGTTGAATCCTTCATGGATGGTGTGGAGGTAAGCGTGGAAGCGTTTGTTTATAAAAATGATGTAAAAATATTGACTCTCTCAGATAAAATAAGAACCCCCCCACCTTTTCTTTTAGATACAACAGTGATTTTTCCTTCTAACTATACCGGGGAAACATTGAAAAAAATCTGCAATGTTGCAATAAATGCAATTAAAGCGGTAGGTATCGATAACGGACCTGTGCATATGGAGCTAATGATGACATCGGAAGGTCCAAAAATGGTTGAACTTGCTGCAAGAGGGCCCGGATTTAAGGTATTCACGGAAATAATTCCTTATGTGACTGGAGTAGATGTTGTGGAGGGGGTTATCAAATTGGCACTGGGAGAAGAACCGGATCTTAATTCTACCACGAGTAGAGGTGCAGTATTAAAATTTATCGCAACGAAACCTGGAAGAATAAAGGATATAAAGGGATTAGATCAAATAAAAAAGATTAATGGAGTATATGATTTTGAGATATATTTAAATATAAATGATGAGGTTAGGCCATTGACCTGTGGTGATGATAGGATAGGGCATATTATAGCTTTTTCAGATACAAGAGATAATGCATTAGAAATCATTGAAATGGTAGAAAAATTGCTAATAATAGAAGTTGAATAGATCTGAATTTCCCAAAAATTTATAACCTAAATATATGAGAAAAGATGATAAAGATTTAATTGTAAAAAGATATCATGATCGATTAGACAAATATGGATATGATATAAGAGCTTTAGCATCAGGTGTTAAAGACAGGCAGTTAATACGTTTTAAAATAATGTCCGAAGTTGGTGAACTTAACAACCATTCTATTTTAGATTTAGGTTGTGGTTTTGCAGATTTTTATCAATATCTCAAGAATGGCGGAATAAATGTAGACTATACTGGATATGATATTTATCCAGATTTTATTCATATTTGCAGAAATAAATTCCCTGAAGCCCGGTTTGAGATAAAAGATATTCAAACGGATACTATCCATCAAAAATTTGATTATGTAATTTCAACCCAGACATTTAACAATCGTTTATTATATGATAATAATGAATATTTGATTAAGGATATTATTAGAAAAGCATATGATCTGAGTAATATTGGTGTAGCTATCGATATGCTCACTTCGTATGTAGATTATAAAGAGGACAATCTTTTTTATTATAATCCGGAGGACGTTTTTAAATTTTGCAAGTCGATTACTAAAAGAGTGACTCTAAGGCACGATTATCCCCTATTTGAATTCACGGTATATTTATATAAAGATTTTGCGGGCTGGTCCAATTCAAAAAAAGCGTGATTTTTTTTATGAATAGAGATATTTTCAACATTGCTCTGACCATTGATGTAGATAGTGATTTTTTTGATTCTTCATTATCCCAGCCCATGAAAGGGGAAATGCAGTGGAATGGCATTGAAACTGGTATCCCTCTCCTGGTTGAAACGTTCAAGAAGTATAAGGATAGCTTTGGCAATCCAGTTAAAATCACCTGGTTTATTAGAGTGGATAACCAATTAAAAGGAATATATGAACATGCAGCATATCTCTTGATAAAATACAGGAAATTGTGGGAAAAGTTCGAAGAGAATGGTGATGAAATCGGTTGGCATCCACATCTTTATAGAAAGTTGGAAGGAAAATGGATTCAGGAAACACGACCATCCTATATAAAACAAGATCTAAAGGAAAGCTACAAAGCAATGATTGAAGCTGGATTCTGTCCAATTTGTTCCCGAATTGGAGAAGCTTTTCACTCTAATGAGATTATGATTGAACTCTTTAGATTAGGTATCAAGATAGATTCAACAGCCATGCCAGGTAGAGTTAGAATAGATACTGAGAGACATATCGATTGGAAAGGTACACCATATGGCCCATATTATCCATCTATGACAGACTATCGCTTACCTGGAAAGAAGGGTGATAGGATAGGAATCCTTGAAGTCCCTATGTCCATGATTGAGACTAAAACTGAGTACGATAAAAAATCTTTGAAGCGATATGTAGATTTAAGTTTTCGAAATCATGTCATGAAAGATGGATTGGAGGCTCATATAAGAAATAACGATTATCTTCTTTCAATTTCACATCCATCTACCATCTTACCTCTCTACAATATAAACCATCCTTTGGTTTCATATGACATCGCAGAGGTAGAAAAAAACTTAAATACAATTATATCAAAATGTAATATATTAGAAAAAAGAATTCAATTTATAACTGTGTCTGAATTTTTATATAAGAAATGAGCAATTCAATATCTTATTTGGAAAACCATCTATGCAAGTATTTCGGGAGAAAGCATTGTATTCTTACTGGTAGATGCACTTCAGCGATATATATTTCATTAAAGGCATTAGATTTAAATAAAGGGAAAGTCGCACTTCCCACAATAGTCAATCCATCTCCAGCAAATGCTATACTTTATGCTGGACTAGAACCCGTTTTTTGTGATATTAATTTAAGCGATTACACAATTGATACTGTATCCTTAGAACAACTTATCAAGAGAGAACACAATTTGAAAGCAATTATTGCTGTTCACATTTTTGGCCAACCGGCAGATATGGATAAAATCCTGAAGATAGCTAAGACAAATGGTCTTCCTGTTATCGAAGATGCGGCACAAGCTCTGGGAGGTAAGTATCGAGGAAAAGTTGTTGGTAGCTTCGGAGATATATCGGTGGTCAGTTTTGCCCATACCAAAATAATCGATGCAGGCTTGGGTGGCGCTGTTCTAACGGATAATGATGCATTTGCTTCAAGATTAAAAGAAGAAGTACAAAAATTGCCTGAAGTCCCGGTTCAATTAAATGAACTATTTGAGGATTATCGTAGGGCTTATTATACGTTGAAATCTCTGACCGAGAAAAGTCCAAGATTAAATGTTCTCTTTAAGCAAATACCATATATATTCAAGGATATGTATCTATTTCAAATCAATGAAGAAATCTCAGAAAAGATCTTGAAAGAAATAGGAAATCTTGAAAGAAATGTAGCTATAAGAAAAGAGAATGCTTCATATTACCAGCGTAGATTAACACATCCTGTGATCACACATCCCATATATAATGAAGAGGGAGTTTTCTGGAGATATAGCTTTCTACTTAAAGGAGACCTTCAAAAAAGGGTTAGTGAAAAAATGAGGCAAGAAGGCTTTGATATAAGCAACTGGTACCCGCCCCTACATCATTGGTATGAATCCGGGCAACTCCAGGACAGGAATTTATTCAAGAATGCAGATTACTTTGCAGCGCATGTCTGCAATCTATGGACAGAGCCCTCACAATCCAAAGAAAGAATAAGAGATACTATAAATGCACTTTTAAAGATAATTAATGATGGTAATTTAAATGAATAAAAAGCAACTCGAAAAAATCACAATTCTTGACTGTACATTACGGGATGGCAGCTATGCCATTGATTATCAGTTCACTGCTGAAGATACTGCCATTATCGCGGCGGGCCTGGAACATGCGGGTTTTGAACAAATAGAAATTGGGCACGGATGGGGAATGAATGCTTCCTGCTGCGGCAAGGGGGTGGCGGCAGCCACCGATGAGGAATATCTGGAAGCTGCTTCCCAAGTCCTGAAGAAAGCAAAATTCGGTATGTTCTTTATCCCTGGAATTGGAAGGAAAGAGGATCTCGAGTTGGCAAACAGATATGGCATGAATTTTGTACGTATTGGGACAAACATTACAGAGGTGAATCAATCTGCAGAATTCATAAAAATTGCTAAGGATTTGGGCATGAGTGTATCATCAAACCTGATGAAATCTTATGCAGTTCCTCCTGAAGAATTCCTCGACCAAGCAAAAAAAGTTGAGGCGTTTGGGGCAGATGTTATCGTGGTAGTTGATTCAGCAGGTGGAATGCTTCCCCATGATGTGAAGGAATATGTTTCTATCCTGAAGAATAACATCGATACTCCAATTGGATATCATGGGCATAACAATCTAATGCTGGCAGTGTCCAACACCCTGGAAGCCATAAGTGCAGGGGCGACATTCGTAGATACTTCCCTTCAAGGTATGGGAAGAAGCGCGGGGAATGCTCAGACTGAAATCGTTGTTCTAATACTGGATAAGCTGGGTTATTCAACAGGTATAGATGTCTATAAAACAATGAATCTAGCTGAAAGGATTGTTAAGCCAATGATGAGTAAATCGATTGGGGTTGATTCTATTAGCGCAACCACAGGCTATGCCCAGTTCCATTCTAGTTTTCTAACTACTATATTTAAAGTGGCTCAAAAATTCAAAATTGATCCGCGGGAATTAATTACAAAGGTCAGTGAAATTGAGAGGATAAGTGTTTCTGAAGAACTTGCTGAATGTATAGCAAAGGATATTGATAAAGAAAAAAAGGAAAGTCTTACTACGAAAAATATATGGGATTTGGATTATGGAAAAAATACGAGATTAAAGGATGTTTCGATTGGGAAAAATGCAAATAGATTGGGCAGGGAGATTTTTTCGCTTGCAAAAAAGACAGGAAAATATTCAGTTATAACTATTTCAGGTTCATTAGATCCAAAAAAGACAACAACTTCTTTTCCATTTATAAGACAAAATTCTTTATGTATAATTGGAAATGCAGAAATCGTCAGTATGAGTGATGCAAAGGAAATCGCACAGAATGTAGATGGATTGGTCGATATAATCTTAGTTGATTCTGAATATAAGAAAGAAGAACTCAATGGAATGTCAAGGGATATAGGTAACGTCATAAAAAAGAGCAAATTAATGATGTATAAAGATAGCGATTCAATAGTAAATGCTATTGATTCCTTAACCAGTCAATTAATTCAAGATATTAGCACAAAAAAAATCTCGATAATTGGGGATAAGAAAATAGGTTACAAATTAGCTCTAAAATTGGCTGAACGCGGAGCTTTGATAATAATATGGGAAAAAGACACAATTCGATTGAAAAATGTAGTTATGAGTTTAAACCAAATATTACCAGAAAAATATTCTGGAAGGATATGTATGAGTTCTAATCTTGTTGAAGCCTGTAATGATGCTAATGTTTTGGTTTGTACAGTTCCATATTCATCTAAAGTAACTAAAGAAATGATAATGATAATGCAGAAAAAAGGAATAATAATAGATGCAGGTATTAAAACAATTAGCGAGGAAGCGATTGAATATGGTTTATCAAATGGATTCAAGATGTATCGATTAGATATGAGAGCAGGATTATCTGGTGAAATCACCAATGTTTTAGAGACAATGGAACTGGTTGATAAAATAATGGGGACTGAAGAATATGATGATGTCAGAATAGTAGCAGGAGGGATATTTGGAAAAAAGGGTGATATTGTGGTTGATTCCATATCGAATCCTACAAAGGTTATCGGAGTTGCAGATGGGAGAGGGGGGTTAATACAAAATGAAATGGAGAAATACCAACAAAAGATATTGAAAGTCAAGACAAAAATGATTGAAAAAAGACTTTTTCATCAATTTTGACCTTAGAAAGCTGATAGCTTACCTTAGCTTGATTAATTATGAAGATATAGGTAATTTAATAAGAACATTAGTAGTAATAATCCTAAAATTATGATAAGAAAAGTCATTTTAATAACCGAGTCACCATTTTCCCAAAGGGATCACAAAAGATTCGGAATTAACATTTTAAAAAAAAATAATTTCGAAATAGAAATATGGGATATTACAAGAATCATACATCCTGATTATAACCTTTTACCACGGGATTCATTTTCTGGAAATGGCCTGATGATCTTTGACTCAAAGCGGGATGTTTCCGATAATATGTCAAAACTTGACCGCAACTGTACAATGTGCATCAACTTGAATAACAACTGGCTTGATAGGTTGTGGTTGTTCAGGTTTTATTCCAAGTATAAAATAAAATATGCTATGATGGCTCTAGGCATTATACCTCAGGAGAATATAGATAAAAATGTCAGAAATAAGAGTTTGCTAAGGGAACTTTCATTGTTCAAAATATCATATTCAAATATAAAAACTGCATTAAGAAATAGATTGGGGCTATTGATACCGTTTTTTTATTTTGGTGTTTCTCCTGCAGTTCTTTTGCTTGCCAGTGGTAAACTGTCCGAAGACTACTATTATTATCCAAGAGACAGAAATACCGAAGTGCTCTGGCTGCATGCTCTGGATTATGACCTATACCTGGAAGAAAATAATAAACCGTTCCTTCCTGATATGTCGGGAAATGCTGTCTTCCTGGATGATAATGTCCCCTATCATCCTGAAGAGGTGTTATTCGGAAATGATGATTACCCGGTTACTGCCGAAATGTATTTCACCAATATCAACAAATTCTTAGACTATATTGAAAAAGAACAGAACCTAAAAGTTGTTATTGCCGCGCATCCAACTTCTGATTACAGCGACAAACCGGGTTCTTTCGGAAACAGAAAGATAATATATGGAAATACAATAGGTTGCGTAAGATCTGCAAAATTCGTAATATCTCATTCAAGTACTGCTTTAAATTATGCGGTGCTTTATCGCAAACCAGTAATATTCATTTATACTAACGAAATGACGAAACAAAGAGGGACTGTTTTTGACGATAATTTTTCATCTTGGTTTGGCAAGAGACCCATTAATATCGACTTGCCATATTCAATTGACTGGAAACAAGAACTTACCGTAGATGAAAACAAATATAAACTATATCAGAATGCTTTTATTAAAAAATCGAATACTAAAGAAGAACATATTTGGCAGACAGTGGCAAACAGACTGTCGACTATGCAAGAAGATAAAAGCTGAATGCTTTACCTTACGGAGTTTATCACTGCTAGGATGGAAGTATCCAAAAATAGAAAACAATACTATTTGCATAAACAAAAGAATCGAAATAGAGATTCTTAAAAAAAAGTTACGATATTCAAGTCTGGAATCTATTTCCTTTTATTAACCTTGAAGATTATTATAAGGTGAAATTGAATGATCACAATATGATAAAAAATACCTTCTCCCGGATAATGAGCATTGACACCATCCAGAGACAGAGCCTTGTTTCGCTCATCTGGCAAATTGTCTTCACATCCGCTGGTTTTCTAAGCACTATTTACTTCGCACAAGCAGTCGGAGCTGACATACTCGGTGCTTATTTCCTTTTCATAACATATTATTCGATTTTTAACATGATAAGCGATGGAGGTATTGGCGGCGCAGCTATCAAGCGCATCAGCGAAGGGGAGCAGAAGAGCGAATATTTCAGCGCATTCTTTGCGGTACGCACAATATTCCTTCTTATTGCGGTAATTTTTCTTCTCATTTTCCAGGATTTGTTCAGTGATCTGAACGCATATGGTCTTGTCGGATGGTTGCCAGTGATAATGATCGCAAACGTATTCTCGTCAGGAATCAGCATAGGCATTGCTGGCACTGGCAAAATGGGCATAAGAGCCACATGCAATACAATCACTCTATTATCATCAATCGTATTTCAGGTGGCAGCTATTTATCTCGGTTATGGCGCGGTCGGTCTTGCGACTGGTATGATAGCAGGTTTGATCATCGGTGGGATTATCGAATACAGATTCCTTGACTTGAGGCTTGTGCGCTTTAGATGGAATCACATAGAGAGCCTCTCAACATTTGCTTTCTGGCTGTTCCTGACATCAGCGGGAATGATAGTTTTCACCCAGGCAGATACGCTCATGATCGGCTATTTCATGCATAACTCAGATGTGGGCATATACAGGGTTGTGCTGCAGTTTACGATGGCTGCCGCATTCACCACTAATATCCTTCGAAATACGCTATGGCCCAGAGTTAGCGGGTGGGGGAAGAGGGGCGAGATCGGGCTGGTGGAAGAGTCTCTGTCACGTGCTATCAGTTATTCATTGATACTGGCCATTCCTGTATTAATTGGTGGAGTATTGCTGGGGGACAAACTTCTCTTCTTCTTCTACGGAGCTGAATTTGCCAAAGGCTATCTGACACTGATGGTCTTGCTGGCTGTGCAGGTGGTAAATGTATTCCAATTCTTCTTCACGATGTATCTGGATGCCCTGGATCGCCCAAAAGAATCATTTAAAGTAACTGCTGTGGGTCTTGTTGCAAATATCGTGCTTAACACAGCATTGATTCCTGTGATTGGAATTATTGGTGCAGCAATTGCAACACTTATTACAATGTATCTGAATGCTTTACTTGCTAAGAACTCACTTTCTAAAATGATTACAATACGGCTTGAGCATGAGAGCCTAATGAATATCATAAAGGCAACAGTTGTTATGGGAATATTTGTGGGCGGACTTCGTTTGGTTGTGCCATTTTCAAATATCTGGATTACGCTGTTAGATGTGGTTGTTGGGGGGGTGGTGTATAGTATTCTGATATTGAAATTTGATAAAAAGATATGTAATGAAATGAGTTTGATTGTTGAAAAGATGGGAATGAGCGGAATGTGGCCTGGATGGTTGTGAATAGATATTTGTATTAGATTTAATATAAATAGAGTAATTTGGTACAAAATGAAGAGATTGAGCATGAAAATACATAATGTGATAAAGATAAGGAAATGAAAAACAATATAATTGACATAAAAAGTCCCCAATGTTCAATCATCATCCGCTGCTATAACGAAGAACAGCATATAGGCCGGTTATTAAGTGGCATTATGCAGCAGACTGTAAATAATGTTGAAATCATAATTGTGGATTCCGGTTCAACTGATGCAACTCTTTCTATCGCATCGCGTTATCCGACAAGAGTCGTATATATCGATCCCAAAGAGTTCTCATTTGGCCGTGCTCTAAATGTGGGATGTAAGGCAGCAACCGGTAAGTACATAGTCAATGCCAGTGCTCATGTTTATCCGGTGTATCATGACTGGCTTGAACGACTGCTGGCCCCATTTTCCGATCCAGGGATAGCACTGGTTTATGGTAAACAGCGAGGAAATGAGATTACAAAATTTTCTGAACATCAGATTTTTTCAAAATTATTCCCTGACCGAGCCAATTTAAAGAGCGACCATCCTTTTTGCAACAATGCCAATTCAGCTATCAGGCGTGAGCTATGGGAACAAATGCCTTATAACGAAGATTTGACAGGACTGGAAGATCTGGATTGGGCAAAGCAGGTTATCGACAAAGGATACTATATTGCCTATGCGGCTGATGCAGGGATCATTCATGTTCATAATGAGACATTTCTGAAGATTTTCAATCGCTACCGTAGAGAAGCAATAGCTTTGAAGCGTATTAATCCACAAGAACATTTTAATCTATTAGACTTTGTTCATTTATTTACAGCCAATGTTACAAATGATTATTATCACGCATGGCACAAAAAAGTCCTTTGGGATCAATTATTAAGTATACCTCTCTTCCGACTTATGCAGTTCTCAGGAACATACAAAGGTTTTTCAGAAATAAGTGTAGTTACCAGCAGACTTAAACAGACATTCTATTACCCGAACGAACGTAAACATTCTGCCAATCTATCAAATGATCAAGACAGTAAGCAAAGCATTAATTATTCCAAACTTTTAAAGGAGGAAACAAATGAGCCAAATCATTGATATTTCAGTTTCATTACATAGCAATATGCCTATATGGCCTAATAGTGCTGGTATCCAATTAACTCAAACCATGAGCATAGAAAGGAAGGATCCCTTCAATAATTCCAGTCTTACTTGTGATGTACATATAGGCACACATATTGATGCTCCGCGTCATTTCATAAAAGATGGCACGAGTATTGAACACATTTCACTGGATACTTTGATAGGTCAGGTTTTTGTGGCATATATTCCAGGGGTGAATATTATCACCGCCGAAATCCTCTCTGATTTGTCTTTGCCATTAGGTACAAAGCGTCTTCTATTACGCACAAGTAACTCTGTTTTATGGGAAAAAGAAATAACAAATTTTTCATCTGAGTATGTAGCATTAACTAATGATGCGGCGAAATGGATCGTGGAGCACGGCATTCGCCTTATTGGTATAGACTATTTATCGATACAATGTTATAATGATAATCCAGAAACCCATAAGATTTTATTAGGTGCAGGTGTAATCATTCTTGAAGGTTTGAATCTTGCAAATGTTGCATCTGGTGAATATGAGTTAATCTGCCTTCCCCTTAAGCTAGTTGGAAGTGATGGCGCGCCAGCAAGGGCTGTACTTAGAAGAATACCTGAAGGAGAACTAATTTATGAAAAATAAGATTGTTGCCTTAGTCCCGATGCGTCACGATAGCAAACGTGTCCCTGGCAAGAATTATAGGTTATTTGCCGGACGCCCACTTTATCATCATATCGTCAATAGCCTATCGGCATGTCCCTTGATCGCTAAAGTAGTCATTGATACTGACAGTCCTATAATCATGAAGGATGCAACGGAGAATTTTCCACAAGTACAGATTTTGGAGCGGCCAGAGCATATTCGCGCGGATACCATTCCAATGAATGAAGTGTTACTTCATGATGTCAGTCAGATCAAAGCGGATTTCTATCTTCAGACTCATAGCACTAATCCATTACTAAAGACCGGGACGATTACAAAAGCAATAGAGAGTTTTCTTGGCAAATATCCTGAGTATGATTCTCTATTTTCAGTTACCCGTCTACATACCCGTTTATGGGATCCGTTGGTGCGTCCGGTCAATCACAATCCTGCTATTCTGTTGAGAACTCAAGACTTGCCACCTATTTTTGAGGAAAATTCGAATATTTACATATTTACCCATAATACTTTGCAAACTCGCCGCAATCGTCTAGGAGAACGTCCATTGATGTTTGAGATAGATGCTTTAGAATCTACTGATATTGATGAAGAACTCGATTTCAAGATAGCTGAATTATTATATAATGAAATTCGAAGAAAGTGATAATTATGAAACGGAATGTTCTTATAACCTGTAAACAACTCCAGCAGACTATTGATTTCTATCGTTCTCTTTTTTCTGAACAGGGTATTGAGATTGAATTACCTCATATTGTGCAGAAGTTAGATGAATCCGAGTTATTTAAAATAATAGATCGATTTGACGGCGTGATTGCCGGGGATGATGAGTTTACAACCAAAGTCCTGGAAAAGGGAAAGCGCCTGAAAGTAATAGCCAAATGGGGAGTTGGCGTGGACGCAATAGACATAGAAGCTGCTAATCGTTTGGGGATACGTGTCTCAAATACTCCAAATGTTTTTGGTGATGAAGTAGCTGATGTAGTTATTGGCTATATTATTTTATTGGCAAGACAATTGCACAAACTCGATCAATCAATTCGCAAAGGTAATTGGAACAAAATTCAAGGCATTTCTTTGAGTGGTAAGACCTTAGGAGTAATTGGCGTGGGAAGCATTGGCCGTGCTCTTGTGAAAAGAGCATTAGCTGCAAAAATGAATATTGTGGGATATGACGAAGCTGCAATCCAGCCTTCCTTTGTCAAGGAAATAGGATTAAGAATTGCAACCTTTGAAGAGTTATTGAAAGTTTCTGATTTCATATCACTAAATTGTAATTTGACTTCTTTGAATCGCCATATGCTCGGAGATCCTGAATTTGCAATCATGAAGAAAGGAGTTTTTATCATAAACACAGCTCGTGGCCCTCTTATTGATGAAAATGCTTTAGCCAATGCTCTTCGAGAAGGTAAAGTTGCAGGAGCCGCACTTGATGTTTTTGAAGAAGAACCTCTTTCCCCGGATAGTCCTCTGCGTGAATTCGATAGCTGCATCTTTGGTGCACATAATAGCTCAAACACGTATGAAGCGGTGATGCGCACCAATGAACTTGCAATTCGCAATCTTCTCGATGGATTAAAGGTGTAACATGAAAAAGATTGTTTTAATTACTGGAGTTGGTGGTGGCATCGGAAACGCAACAGCCAAGATATTTGCAAAAGCGAAATGGCACGTCATAGGTGTAGATCACCATCAGATTACGAGTGAAGATAGTGTACATCATTTTATTCAAGCTGATGTTGCGGATGTTGCCGCATCGCAAAGAATTTTTGCGGAAGCTACTGATGTTGAAGGCAGAATTGATGCTTTAATTAACAATGCAGCAATTCAGATATGTAAACCCATACTTGAAACCACTCCGGAAGAATGGGATACTATCATGGCAACTAATGTGCGTTCTGTTTATCTTGCAGTAAGAAATGCCCACCCGTTGATGCGAGAGTATGGTGGAGCAATTGTAAATGTAAGTTCTGTACATGCCCTTGCCACTTCTATGAACATTGCTGCTTATGCAGCCAGTAAAGGTGCATTATTAGCTTTTACCCGTGCCATGGCAATTGAATTGGCGCCTGATAAAATTCGTGTAAATGCTGTTTTACCTGGCGCGATAGATACACCTATGCTCCGGGCGGGTTTAAATCGGGGACCTGTTAAAAAGGGAAATATTGAGGATTCTGTGTGCGAATTAGGAAAAAAACATGTTTTAGGTCGTATAGGCCTTCCAGAAGAAATAGGTCAAACCATTCTATTTCTTGCTGATGATAAGAGGTCATCTTTTATCACTGGTCATGCGCTTATTGCGGATGGAGGAGCAATAGCGAAGCTGAGTACAGAATGAATCTATCTATAAGCACATTTTATGAATTTAAAAGAGAAAACAATGAATGATTTAATTGAATTACTTGACATTGGTTTGTTAGAAGATAAAGAATTATTAAAGGAAATAGATCATTGGCTGGAAGTATTTAATTGGCCTAATGGTTGGCATTATGATTTAGATATTATTTGGATTACCAGACAATTAGAGAATAATAATATTTTACCAGGGGCCACAATTTTAGATGCTGGGGCTGGTTATGGAATGACACAATTTCTTTTAGCGGCTCGAGGATATAATGTAATCAGTTTAGATTTTACACATAGGGATTTTCCCAAAAAAGCCAAAGGAATTTTTGATATAGAAATTATTGAAACTGATCTGGGATCATTTGAAAATGAATATATGGAATATATGACCTATGGTAAATCTACCAATGCGTATATGCATATACTAAAATCCGTTCCAAAAGCATTACTCAATCCAAGAAAAGTAATACGTAATTTAAATAAGAAACTTAAATCTTACATAGAATATCATAATGAAAAGACGAAAAACCACAATAAATTTGGGGAAATAAAATTTTTAAGAGGGACATTTAATAATATACCACTAAATGATAAGGCGGTTGATGCACTTATCTCAATTTCAGCATTTGAACATAATAAATACGATGATATGCCGGGCAGTATAAATGAATTTAATCGGATAATTAAAGATGAGGGCATTATGTTTATAACTACAAGTGCGGCACGAGATAAGGATTGGTATCAAGTAGCCTCCAAAGGATGGAATTTAACTAAAATTACATTATCACGTTGGTTTAATATATCAAATGAAAAAATTAATTTTAATTATGATCTTCAATATGATGGAATAAGTAAATCCAAAAAATTATTTGAAAGATTAGACGCTTATTATAAGGAAAAAAACAATTTGACTGTTCCAAATGGGGATCTAAAAAATATTGAATATATTCCTGTAGGTATAAGGAAGAATAAATATTATGAAACTAATAAGTAGTGGTGATATACAATATAAGAAACCACTTTTGAATGAGTTTATTGTTGTATATAATGATAAATTAGCGAATATATTAGTTAACAATTTTTCTATGAAATATCTTTCATCTGCTGCTATAAATCGTTTAGAAGCGGAAACAAAACTATATGAATTTTTAGAAAAATATATCCAAATCAGTGAATTATTAGATTCTGATATAGAAATTTATGTTCAAATCAGTAAAGAAGATCAAATATTATATGAGCTTCTTAACAAGAAATATGGCAAAAGGATTATAGGAAAAAGAGACTACTATTTTCTTAAATCTAAACTTCTATTTTTTCCAAAATTAATTATATTATTATTTATTAATTTACTCTTCAGTATTATTAGTAGATTAAAAGATATAAAAGAAAAAGAATATGATTATGTGGTAAGAACATACTTTGATCATAGAAGTATTGATGAGGATGAATGTTTAAGAGACGAATATTTTGGAGACTTAATTAATGATTTAAAAAGAAATGGTAAATTATTGGTTGTATATAAAATGATACGGAGAAGTGATTTTGTTAAGTTTTTAAAAACAAAATCTTGTGGTTTTGATGCTGTATCATTGGAGTATTTTTTAAGTTTTTTTAAAACGTTAAATGCATTTAAATCTTTTTTATATAGTCGCATTATATTAAACGAAAAATTTATCTATAAAAACTATGATTGTACCGAACTATTACAATTATTTATAAATAAAGATTATTTGACATTTAGAGGTTTAGATGTATTTATTGAAAAAGAGATCGCTATTAAATTATTCGATCTAAATCCCAAAACTATTTTGTTCCCTTATGAAAACCAAACCTGGGAAAAAATGTATCCTTATGTTAAAGATATTTTAAAATCTGATACAAAGATAACGGGATATCAACATACAGGGGTGTCTTATAAATTATTAAATTATTTTCCCAGTAAAATAGAAAAACACTTGCCAATTTTTCCGGATAAAATTGCGACTGTAGGAATAATTATTAATAATTTATTATTGGAACAGGCGAATTATCCATCTGAAATTGTTGTTGGTGGTGCATTAAGATTTAAGAAACATTTTTTAAAAAGTAAAAGTAATATTGAAATATCATATCCTAATAAAAAAATAAATAAAAAAATTGTATATGCATTTTCGTATGATCTAAAAAAGTATAATGGAATTTTAAATTTATTAATCGATATTTTTGGAAATACTGAAATTAATGTCTTATTAAAATTCCATCCAGATTATATTGAGTGTGATATACTAAAGTCTTTTAAAAAGGAGTTACCTAAAAATTTTATGGCATATGGTGCATTCAAGTGGGATGAAATTTTTCCAATAGTTGATTTAGTTCTATATGATGATAATTCAATAGCTTTTGAAGGAATGATACATGGTGTTAAAACATTCTCAGTTGCTGAAACCGAAAAAATATATGATATTACTCGCAAATTTTATTTCAATGAGTGGAAGGAAAATTTAAATAAAAATGATTTAATTAGTATCAAAAATCAATTAATTGATGAAACTTTTGATAAAGAATTTGAGGTAAAAAAAATACAAAAATATATTAATAATTATTTTACTGAATTTAATTATGAAGATTATTTTACTAAATTTATATAGGTTCATTATATGATAAAAAAAGTAAGTAATATTTTACAATTTCCACATAATAATCCAGATTACGCTTATGGAAGTGGGAATTTTACTACTAATAATATTAGTGATATTTATATTGTTAATTTATGTGATAATATAAAAGGGAGGTTTATAATGGTTGGTTTTGCTCCTTATGTATTAGGATGGTTAACATGAAATCATATATATTATGGCTTGGAAATTTATTATTAGGACAACGATATACTGATTATTACTTCTTGAAAATGAATTTAATAAATGACGGATATATAAAACGAAGGCAGTTTAAAGAATTAATACAGAAGTTAATTGATTTGCATAACAGACAAAAACTAAATGAGATAATTATTCGTAACGGTGATGTGATAATAGTCACAGAGCCATATAATATACAATATTATTATCATCCAGAAATAGATATTGATAATAGTGGCGAGAATTTTGATGTTATGTTTCAATCAACGAAAAGAGACAAATACCTTTTAGATTATATAGTTTCAAAAACGAATCATCAATCTACATTTATAGATGTCGGAGCGAATCTCGGTCACTTCTCTTTGAATATAGCGAAAAGGACGCATTGTACCTGCTATGCCTTCGAGCCACTACCTATAAACATTAGAAACCTGAAAGCAAATGTTGAACTTAATGCTCTGAAGAATATTGTTATTGTTCCTGTTGCGTTAGGAGAAAACAAAGGTTCATCATATTTTTCTACGAATCTTCAAACGCAAGCAAATCGACTGGTAAAAGTGAGAGATTCTAGTTCTATTGAGGTTCAATGTACCACTCTCGATGATTTCGTGTATGAGAACAAAATTGGTAGAGTAGATTTCATAAAAGTAGATATCCAGGGTGCAGAGTTTCTGTTCTTAAAAGGAGCGGAGAAAACAATTAATCAGTTCAAACCAATCATCGTGTTGGAAAGCGATGATTTAAGTTTACAATTTGAATATAAAAGAAAAGAGATGTTTCAATGGCTGTATGATAGAAGCTATGTATTGGATAACTCTATCAACAATAATGAGGATTTTATATTTAATTATAAGATAGAATAATATGAAATTAAAATTAATCTCTCATATAGTTTTAATGGTTATATGGATAGTTTTAGCTTCACATTCATCAATAATTACCCAGGATAGCCCGACCAATTTCACGATTGGCACCGACGTAGAATTAAAAACTTTTTGGAATGAGGGACAAGCTTATTGGTATGAACTATCTGGAAGTACTGTATCATATTGGACATTCCCACAAGTACAATCGTATCGAACATCGGGTGATGGGGCATGGCAATATAAAGTCCCGTCAGCACTCGAAAACTCGACCATAATCGGTAATAAGTTGTCTCAGAATTATACGCTCGCATCGGGTTCAAGGAGGTATTCCTATTATTATTAAGAAAGTTTTACTGATCGCTCCACCAGCATATACTTTTAAAAATCCCCGTGATATTAATCCACTCCCTCCAATGGGGCTGGGATACCTCGCAGCAGTTATCGATAACATGGGGATCAATGTCAAGATCCTCGATTGCCTTATTCGCGGATGGGATCATGAAGAAAAGGTAGATAATCTGCTCATAAAAGTGGGTTTATCTGATGATGAAATCGAACATTATATCCGTGAATTCAAGCCTGACGTTGTAGGAATAAACTGCCAGTTCAGCAGGCAATATAAAATTTATCACCATCTTCTTGCTCTTGTCAAAAGAGTCCATCCTGGGTGCATAACGATAGCTGGTGGTCCGCATGTGACGGTATGCCCGACAGAAATCTTGAAAGACCAAAACTGTGATTTTATTCTTCTAGGAGAAGCTGATGAGTCCTTTAAAACTTTGATTGAGTCGTTAATTCAAGGTACGGATCTAAAATCGATCGATGGGCTGGGATGGAAATCAGAGGGGAAGGTTATCCAGAATGAAAAGAGTAAATGGATAGCTGATCTGGATTCAATACCTTTTCCAGCGTATCATATAATGGAACTTGAGAGATATTTTGGACTTTCCGCATCCCACGGCATGCGCCACAAGAAGCGATTTTCTCCAATTATTACATCCAGGGGCTGCCCGGCAAAATGCACGTTTTGCAGTGCATATAAGGTGTGGGGAAATCGTTATAGATTAAGGTCAGTGGACAATGTTATTGAAGAGATGCGGCTGCTGCGGGACAGGTACGGTGTCGAGGAATTGATGTTCGAGGACGATAATGTAACCGCAAACCCAAAACGGGCAAAGGAACTATTTTCCCGTATGATAGAAGAAGGTTTCAATTTCATATGGGATACACCCAACGGTGTTGGTGTATGGTCCATGGATGAAGAGCTGCTGGACCTAATGAAGCAATCTGGATGTATCAAATTGAACTTCCCGGTAGAGAGCGGATCGCAATATGTACTAAGCAATATAATCCAGAAACCATTACAATTGAAAAAAGTTGTGAAGCTGACTGAATATTGCAGAAAAATAAGTCTGGATTATGGAATGTTCCTGGTGATAGGAATGCCGGGTGAAAAACTTGAAGATATGTGGAAATCCATCCGGTTTGCCGCGTATTGCGGGTGTTATTCGCCCCACATTTCAGTGGCAACACCCTATCCCGGAACCAAACTTTTTAAGGAATGTGGGGAGAAGGGATATTTTGTTCACGAATTCAACCTGGATGATCTTTTTATCAGGAGTTTTATAATAAGAACGCCTGAATGGAATGAACACGACCTGAGGAGGATATTATTGAAAGCATATATATATCTGACCTTCCGAATTATGCTGGAGAATCCTGTTATATTATTCACAAGAATTATTGAGAAACTTAGAAATCCATTATTAATATTGCAATATCTGAAAAGGACATTATGATCTCTCTCTTCGGCGATATCTATCGCAAGAAAAAAGTCCTGGTCACAGGCAACACAGGCTTTAAGGGCTCATGGCTCAGTGCATGGCTGCTAAAGCTGGGTGCGGATGTATATGGCCTATCCAATGGAATTCCCACGGAACCATCCCATTTCGCTGCCACGAACCTGAAAGATCGTATTACATATGTTGAAAAAGATATCTGCTTCCTTGAGGATGTTGAAAAAGTTATTAAGGATATAATGCCGGATTTTGTGTTCCATTTAGCGGCACAGTCCCTTGTGAGAGTTTCGTATAGCGATCCTGCGCTCACGATAAATACCAATGTGATTGGTACGATGAACATGCTTGAAGCACTGAGGAAGGTAAACAATCCCTGCCACGCTGTTATGATAACAAGCGACAAGTGCTACGACAATGTGGAATGGATCTGGGGCTACAGGGAAACAGATGCCCTTGGAGGAAAAGACCCTTACAGCGCATCGAAAGGTGCTGCTGAACTTGTGATCAAGACATATGCAAATTCCTTCTTCGGCAAAGAAGAAAGCAATATAAAGGTCACATCGGTCAGGGCAGGAAATGTCATTGGAGGAGGAGACTGGGCAAAGGACCGCATAGTGCCTGACTGCATGAGAGCATGGTCAGAAGGAAAACCTGTGGTTGTTCGTAATCACAATGCTACACGGCCATGGCAGCATGTGCTGGAGCCCCTTAGCGGATATCTTCGAGTTGGACAGAAACTTTTTGAAGATCCAGTACTGAATGGAGAGCCATTCAATTTCGGTCCGCCGGCCGATCAGAATTATTCGGTGGGTGAACTGATAGCGCAGATGCAGCAACTTTGGCAGGACTCAAAAGTGGATGTAAAAAAGCATCCGGATAAAAATGAAAAAGAGGCCACTCTTCTGAAGCTTTGCTGTGACAAAGCACTACATATACTGGGCTGGAAGGCGAATCTCAATTTCCAGGAAACTGTGAAGTTCACTGTTGACTGGTATAAAACGTATTATGAACAAAAAGATGATGTTTTCAATATGACCTGCGACCAGATCGAGGGCTATGTCAGGATGGCACAGGACAGGAATTTAGTTTGGGTGAACGGCAATGATTGAAGGTGTGTCTCTAACTCCGCTCAGAATCATTCCTGGTGAATATGGCGAAGTCCTGCATGCAATGAAATGCACAGACTCAACATTTGCCGGATTCGGAGAGGCATATTTTTCAACTATCAAAAAAGGCGCGGTTAAGGCATGGAAACGCCACCGAAAAATGATACTAAATCTGGTTGTTCCATGCGGTGAGATAAAATTTGTCCTGTATGATGACAGGCAGGACTCTTCGACCTGTGGAAAGATCTCTGAAATAATTCTCTCCCGCAGTAATTACCAGCGTTTGACTGTTCCATCGATGATCTGGATGGGGTTTAAAGGGCAGGGGAATGGACTAAATATGCTCTTGAACGTATCGAACATACCACACGACCCGGATGAAGTCGATCGACAGGATGGTTTCGAAAATAATATTTGCTATGACTGGGAAAAGGATCATATATGAAAACAGTAATTTTAGCCGGCGGATTCGGCACGCGCCTGTCTGAATACACAGATCTCGTACCAAAACCAATGGTGGAGATTGGAGGGCAGCCCATACTATGGCACATTATGAACATATATGCGCACTATGGATACAACGATTTCGTAGTGGCTCTTGGATACAAGGGCGAGGTGATAAAGGACTATTTCCTGAATTACTATTCATTAAAGTCTGATTTCACTATTGACCTTTCTAACGGGAATGCGAATTATCTTCGGAAAAAGACAATGGACTGGAAAGTAACTCTTGTGGACACGGGCTCAAGTTCAATGACCGGAGGGCGGGTAAAGCGCCTCCAGGAATACATCGGGGATGAAACATTTATGCTCACTTATGGCGATGGGGTGGCAAATATCGACATAGCGAAACTTGTTAAATTCCACAGGAAACATGGAAAGATGGCCACCATCACTGCTGTCCACCCTGCAGCAAGGTTCGGGGAACTTGTCATTAACCATGAACTGAATGTGCAATCTTTCAAGGAAAAACCGCAAACAACCCAGGGGTGGATCAACGGGGGTTTTTTGGTTCTGGAACCTGAGTTCTTTGACCTGATAGGAGGAGACACCACAGTCCTTGAGGAGGAACCGCTTGAGCATGCCGCGCAGTCATGCGAACTGAAAGCCTACCTGCATGATGGCTTCTGGCAGTGCATGGACACAGCGCGGGATAAGAACGTGTTGGAAGAACTATGGCAGACTGGAAAAGCAAGATGGAAAGTTTGGGAATAATGGGAAAGATAATCCGCCTCTCAAAATCCGTGATTGGTAACGCTGAGAAAAAAGCTGTGATGGGGGTGCTTGATCGGGAGTATCTTGGTATGGGGAAAGAAGTGCAGGATTTTGAAAACGAACTCCATGATTTCCTCGGGCGGCCGGTGGTGTGTGTAAATACAGGTACTTCTGCCCTTCATCTGGCGTTGCAGTCATTGGGGATCGGTTCCGGCGATGAGGTTCTGGTGCAGTCACTCACCTATGTTGCCTCATTCCAGGCAATATCAGCCACTGGCGCAACACCTGTTCCTTGTGAGGTAATTCCAGATACTGTCACGCTGGATGTTAAGGATGCCAGAAAGCGCCTGACGGAAAGAACAAAGGCTGTAATGCCAGTACATTATGGCGGAGGTATGGGTGATCTTGATGAAATATATGAATTCGCACACCATAACGGATTGCGAGTCGTTGAGGATGCCTGTCATGCCTTCGGAGGGAATTATAATGGACAGAAGGTTGGAAGCTTCGGGGATATAGCATGCTTTAGCTTTGACGGGATCAAGAACATCACCTGCGGAGAAGGCGGGGCGGTGGTCACAGACGATGTGGATGTGCTCCGGAAGGTGCGCGATGCACGCCTTTTGGGCGTGGAAAAAGACACTGAGAAAAGGTATAAAGGGGAGAGGAGCTGGGAATTTGATGTGAAAAGCCAGGGTTTCCGCTATCATATGAGCAATATCATGGCAGCAATAGGGATCGAGCAAATGAAAAAGTTGCCTGAGTTCTCATCAAGACGGAAAATGCTTGCACAGAGGTATCGCAGGAACCTTGCTTCGTGTAATTCAATTGAATTGCTCAAACAAGATTTTGATGAAATAGTACCGCATATATTTGTCATAAAATTGAGAAATGTTGATAGGGAAAAGATCAGGGAACAATTGCAGGCTCTCGGCATCCAGACCGGTGTGCATTATATGCCAAACCATCTGTTGAGCTTCTATCGTGATGGCAGCTTTCCGGTCACAGAGGCTCTTTTCCCGAAGCTTCTAACCCTGCCGCTCCATCCGGATCTCGGTGAGGAGGATATAGATCATGTCTGCGATGAGCTCATTAAATGCCTGGAGGAATGAAAAGATGCAAAAGCCGAAAGTGAGCGTGATAATGAACTGCTATAACAGCTCAACATATCTTCGCGAGGCAATAGACAGCGTGTATGCTCAGACATACAGGGACTGGGAGATCATCTTCTGGGATAATGCTTCCACTGATAACAGCGCACAAATCGCAAAAAGCTATGATGAAAAGCTGCGGTATTTCCATGCAGAAAAAACGGTACCCTTGGGGCATGCCAGGAACCTTGCCATTGAGAAGGCATGTGGTGAGTTCATAGCGTTCCTGGACTGCGACGATGTCTGGATGCCTGAAAAGCTGGAAAAACAGGTAGATTTTCTGGAATCGCATGATGATGTGGCAATGATATACTCTGACATACTGAGCATAAATGAGAAGGGTAAGTTAATCGAAAATTATCTGAAAAATAAAAAATTTTACAGGGGTAACATATTTAACAAGTTATTGACCTATAATTTTATTGCTATATTAACAGTTATCCTGCGCAAGAAGGTACTGGATGATGTCGGTTTGTTCGATGCCAGTTATAGGATCGATGAAGATTATGAATTGTTCCTAAGGATATCTGAATCGCACAAGATAGATTTCATAGATGAACCACTGGCAAAATATAGGATTCATGGGAATAACCTGTGCAAGAAAGAGAATATCCTGGTGAAAGAACAATTACAGATACTTGATTACTGGATGGACGTGAAAGATATGGGCATGAAAGTCCGGTTCTCAGTTATTATGATGAGATTACGATTATATTTGAGGTTGCTGAAATTTCATATATCGAAGAGCATAAATGTAAGGTGAAATATTCTGGCAAAACAATATAAATTCAAGGAACAATGATCATATCTTTTCAATGTACAGACGTATATACTCCGAAATAACATTTTTGATATCATATATTTTTTCAACTATGTCTTTCCCGGACTGTGCAATTTCTTGTGCTTTTTTTTCATTATTCATAAACCATAAAATCTTCTCGGCCATATCCTGAGGATCACCTATATTTGCAAACAAACAATCTTTCCCATCCCGGAAAACATGCGGCAATTCTCCTACTGGAGTGGTTACGACAGGAATGCCTTTTGACATTGCTTCAATAACAGATCTTGGTGAGACTTCAAATTTGGAAGGCAATACAAATATGTCAATATCGTCAATAAAATCATTTAAATCATTATTGAACAAAGGTCCTGTGAAATAGACATCTCCAACCTTTTTTCCAGCATCTTCCAGTTCTTTTTTTAAAGGTCCATCCCCTGCTATGTAAAGTTTGCATTCAGGATTTTTATTTTTGACCTGTTCAAAAGCCTGAATTAAGACATCAAGGTTTTTTTCCTGAGAGAGTCTTCCAAAAAATGCTATTTTAGTAATTTTTTTTTCATATTTTAGTTTATTTTTGGATTCAAACTTAATTGGAAGTGGTAAATAAATAATTTTGGCTATAGGTATTTTGAAGGTCTTAATGAGCATTTCTTTTTCCATTTGGGCAATTGATATTACTTTATCAGCAGTTTTAAAGATGTATGAGCCCAGAGGCCGGTATAACCTATGAAATATATATTTAATAGTTGATTTTTTAAATCCGAATGAATGCGGAGTAAAAATAAATCTTTTATTGCTTGCTAATGCTGCAAAAAACGCAGGAAATGAATGATAACTGTGGGCATGTAAAACATCATATTTCTGCGACCTCAAATAAAAATATATTGCCGGAGAGAAAAAATAAGACTCTTTTGGCGCTATAGCCCAGAATCGTTTTACTTTTACACCATTTATTTTTTCATTTTTTGGAAATTTATACGTTGGATCAGTACAGACAACTTCTACTTCAAATCCTTTATCTACAAGCATCTCGCTTATTTCCTTCACATGAGTCTCTACACCTCCGATATTCGGATAATAGCGAGGGCACACCTGGATTATTTTCACTTAGAACGGCCTCTGCATAACCTATGTATTAATATATTATAAAGATGGTGTAAAAGTTATGAATATGAAGATCTGCATTGTGGGTCCCTCAAAGCGATTTTTAAGCGGCATAAGTTATTATACAATAAGGCTTGCAAATACCCTATCCTCATCATGTGATGTATATGTTCTCAATTATCGAAAGCTATTGCCAGAATTCTTATTTCCGGGACGGGGACATATAGGCAAGAATATATCGGATATAGAACTGTCCCCAGCAGTCAAAGTTTTTGATGGTATGGATTATAACGATCCTGCCACCTGGTATAGTGCTTACATGTATCTTCGAGCATCCAGGCCAGATGTTATTATCTTACAGTGGTGGACGTCTTCTGTATCGCATATGCATTTGTTAGTAAAAATAATTGGTTATTTATATAATTCAAAGCTCATCATGGAATTCCACGAAGTGGTTGACCCTCTGGAAGAAGGGATCCTGCCTATCAGACTATATTCAAAGTTTATGGGAAAACTCTTGAGGAAAAATGCCTCATGCTTTATTACCCATTCTGAGTCAGATAAGAAATTGATAGCCATCAGATATGGGATCCATCCAGGAAAGATCCATGTCATCCCACATGGATTATACGACCAATATGACATCCTGGAAAAAAATATTGCTCGAGAAAAATTCTCTATCAAGGAAGAGTATGTAATTTTGAGTTTTGGATTAATTCGCAGATATAAAGGCATAAAGTACCTTATAAAAGCATTTGAACAATTGCCTGAGGATATTATTAAAAGAAGCCGATTGCTGATCGTTGGTGAGATATGGGAAGACAGGGAAGACTTGCTTGATCAAATAAATTCATCGCATTCTAATGAAAAAATCTCTCTAATAGATAGATATATTACAGATAGTGAAATATCTTTTTTTTTCTCAGCAGCAGATGTAATAGTTCTGCCTTACCTGAGGGCTTCACAGAGCGGTATTGCCCATATTGCCATGGCATTTGGAAAACCAATAATTGTTTCAGAAGTGGGGGGGTTGAAGGAATCCATGATCAGATACTCTGGGGCATTTTTTGTGCCTCCTGCAGATAGCGATGCAATAACGAATGAAATTCTCCGGAATTTTGGAAACAAAAAAATATATATTGCTCCGACAATAGGATGGGATGAAATAAGTAAGCAGTATTTAAATATTATTCGGGAAATCTAACATGATGGATATTTTAAAAAAACTCGCAAATCCCGCATCATCAGATTCATTAGCGACCAGGACACGACAAAAAAACTTTAATATTTTCAAGGATCTTTTTTCCAGACTTTCAAAGCCATTAAAAATACTTGATATTGGTGGAACTCAGGAATACTGGGAAAAAATGAATTTTTCAAGAGAAGAGGATGTGGAAATTACACTTCTAAATATTTATAATAGCGAAGTCAATTATCCGAATTTTAAGAGCATAGCTGGCGATGCAAGGGATTTAACGGCTTTTAAAGATAAAGAATTTGACATTGTTTTTTCACATTCTGTGATAGAGCATGTGGGGGGGTTAAAAGACCAACACAGGATGGCAGATGAAATAAAGCGGGTAGGAAAAAGATATTTCATTCAAACACCAAACTTATATTTTCCGATGGAACCACATTTTTTGTTTCCCATGTTTCAGTTTTTTCCTTTATGGTTGAAAATATGGCTCATTTCCCACTATGATCTCGGCTGGTATGTAAAAACTCCTGAAAAAGAAAAAGCTTTAGAAATAGTAAAATCAATAAGGTTGCTTTGTAAAAAAGAGTTGTATGAGCTTTTTCCAGGAGCTATTATTTACAGAGAAAAGTTTTTAGGCTTAACTAAATCATTTATCGTTTACGACGGCTGGAATAATATTTAATATCCGCAATCTATATAAGTTGTAAATTCTACTTAACTAAAATCAAGAGGGATATATTGGCAAGAGACAAAACAAATAAAAAACAAATAAAAAGATTTGATAAAAGTAAAGATATTTTAAAAGGATCTAAATCCGAAACTGTTTTCAAAACAGAATATATTTCATATTTTATTTTGCTTGCATTATTCCTGTTCTCTTTCTATATCAGAGGTATTACACCTATAAATACGGTTTTCAACAGAGGAGTTGTTGGTTTTGCAATGGATGACTCTGTTTTCCAGATGAGACTTGTTGAAAATACGATTCACTTTTTCCCTCACAGGATTTTTTTTGATGCTTTTACAATGTATCCATACGGAAGCCAATTGAGCTGGGGTCCGCTTTTTGATCAAACAATAGCATTCTTCGCTTTGATCGCAGGTTTTATCACAGACGGTGGAATGCCTGCACAAATAACAATTGATACGATCGGCGCGTTTTTCCCGGCAATCCTGGGGGCTCTTGTAGTATTTCCGGTATATTTTATTGGAAAAGAATTAATGGATAATAAAGCTGGTCTCATAGCTGCCTTCTTGATTGCAATATTGCCTGGGCAATTCCTAAGTAGATCGGTTCTTGGATTCACAGACCACCATGTTGCAGAGGTTTTTTTTACAACACTTATGATGATGTTTTTCATTATTGCAATAAAAAAGTCTGAGAATATCACCTTCGATCACTGGCTCAACAGGGATTGGGCCGCATTAAAGATCCCCATAATATACTCCCTTCTGGCTGGAATATCATTCGGAGCATATCTGTTGATATGGACCACAGGAGTATTCTTCGCTGTGGTATTTGGCATTTTTATGGTGATTCAGTATATCATAGATCATCTAAGAGGAAAATCCACAGAATATCTGGGGATCGTTGGTATTATTGCTTATCTCGTCGCAATGATAATGGTGTTGCCTTATGTTGAGGCAAACAATGGTCTTAGTGCATTTTATTACTCTTATTTACATCTCATAGTAACAGGTGGAGCTGCGCTGATTTTTGGATTCTTTAGCCTTGTTTCCAGAGAAATGAATAAACGAAAATATTCAGGTCTTCATTTTTTGCTATTTGTATTTGCGGCAATATTGATAGGTTTGATAGCTATGAAGATTCTAATACCAGATCTTTATGGTTCCACCGTGGGAAGATGGGATTATCTGTTTGGAACACGTACGGGAGGCTCAGTTACTGTTGCAGAAGGCTCCCCTATTAGTTATGAGGCCGCCCTGGGAAATTTCGGGTATAACTATATCCTTTCTTTTATTGCAATTATTCTTCTTTGTTATTATGCTATAAAAAAATCCAACGCAAAATACACATTACTTGTTATCTGGAGCGTCTTCGTACTTGGCATAATGTTTGCCCAGAACCGGTTCGCATATTATTATGCAGTAAACGTAGCCATCCTCTCAGGAGTTCTCGGCTCCAGGTTTTTAGATTTTGGCGGCTGGGAACAGTTCAATTCAAACGATATTCTCAAATGCCTGACAAAGATACGCGTCCAACATGTCCTGTCATTTATTCTAGTGATCGCTGTGACCGGATTTTTACCATCAGGTGCATCCCCATATCAAATAACGATGGACCAGGCAAAATGGGGCGCCGTTTCATCTGGATTTTACGAATGGCATGATGCATTGACCTGGATGAGAGATAAAACCCCGGTTCCTGATCTACCATATTTTTCCATTTACGAAAAACCACTCCTTGGCCAAAAATATAACTATTCAAAGAATGATTACGGCGTCATGAGCTGGTGGGATTATGGTCATATAATTACATACTGGGGGCACAGGATCCCTAACGCGAACCCGTTCCAGGCAGGCATTGGCGGAGGCGCCGATCATGCGCCGGGAGCTTCCACTTTCCTGGTAGCACAAACGGAAGATGAAGCAAATAAAGTACTTGATGATCTGGGCATTAATGGAAAACCAGGAGCTCGATATGTTGTAAGCAATGCATACATGGCATATTCGATCCAGCCAACGATCGCGGAATGGGATAATACTAACACAGGATATTATGAGCAGGTACGAACCTCCCAGGGAAATGATTACTGGCCGTCAATGAAATATTACAATACCATGGAATCAAAACTACATATATTTGACACAAATGGCTTGCACAATTACAGGCTTGTGCATGAATCAACCCCCAACCCATATACCTCAGGGGGCAATGAAGAAAAAGCATATAAATCCATATATAATATTTTAAATAAAGACAAGCCTTTGCCTGTTGAGGAATCAGGATACGCAAAGATATTCGAATATGTATCAGGAGCAAGGATCACAGGAAGTGCGCCGCCTGACACTAATGTCACGCTGACCAATACTATAAAAACGAATATTGGAAGAACGATCCAATACAAACAGGTGACATCTTCAAATGGAACTTATGTATTCATAGTTCCATATTCAACACTTGGTCCGATCCAGGGTGAGACACGATTTGACACCGGACCTGTGGGTCCTTATTCCGTAACAGCAGGCAATGTCTCAAAGCAGGTTGATGTAGGTGAAAAGATTGTACTTGAGGGGGGAACAATAACAATTGACCTTGTCTGAAGACTTCGTTAATTGATTCAGATTTCTTCCCTTTTACTCTATACAAACCTTTTTTAATTCTTAAAGTATATCTTGATCAAAAATAGATACAAAAATTGAAGGATCGGTGATAAGAATTGGTAATCGGAGTAACACTTGTAAATGTTGTGCCGGGGCAGGAAAAAACAGCTTATAACGAGCTTGTGAAGATAAAAGGCGTAAAAGATGTATATCATGTGTTCGGAGAATATGATTTTGTTGTGATAAGCAACGTTGAAGGATTGAGCGCATTAAATAAACTTGTTGATACAATAAGGGAAAGTGAAAATATCACTGCTACTCAAACAATAGTGGGCGCTGAACTTTAAAGTGGATGCTTAATGGTCATTGCAGAAGAACTGGCAAAAAAGCAAAAGGCCATTAGTATCGCCGAATTTTTTGAAAAGAACAGGCAGATACTGGGTTTTGACTCGGGCACAAGATCCCTGTTAACATCAGTTAAAGAAGCTGTAGATAATTCTCTTGACGCCTGTGAGGAATCGAGCATCCTCCCTGATATTTTTATTAAACTTGAAAATACATCAAGGACGAATTTAACTCTCATAGTTGAGGATAACGGGCCCGGGATTGTAAAAGAGCAAATCCCCAGGGTTTTTGCAAAATTGCTTTATGGCTCACGCTTTCATGCAGTCAAACAAAGCCGCGGGCAGCAGGGCATCGGCATCTCAGCCACTGTGCTTTATTCCCAATTAACTTCAGGCAGGCCGGTAAAAATCATATCCAAAATAGACCGCGATGTACCGGCCCATTATTTTGAACTTCTTATAAACACCCGGACCAACGAACCTGAAATACTTGTTGATAAAATCGTAGATTGGGACCGGATGCGTGGAACGCGTCTTGAACTTGAGATGGAAGCCTCGTATGCGAAGGGGCGAAGACAGTCTGTTTATGAATACGTGAAGGATACGGCGATCGTAAATCCGCATGCTCGCATTACTCTTATCGAACCTGATAACAACCAGGTAATATTTGAAAGGGCGACAGATAAACTACCTTTGCAGGCCAAGGAGATACTGCCGCATCCTCATGGCATTGAACTCGGTACGTTAATGAAGATGCTCCGGTATTGCGAAACAGAGAGGCTTGACTCGTTTTTGCGAAGTTCATTTTCAAGAATTGGCCCAAAGACCGCAGATGAGATCTGCTTGAAAGCAAGCCTGGGACCTCAAACCGACCCAAAAGCGATCGCCCTTGATGAAGCAAAAAGGCTTCATGCGGCATTCAAGATCGTCAGGATCCTGTCACCGTCTACTGATTGCCTTTCCCCTATAACTGAAGAACTTATCCGAAAAGGCGTGGGGAAGGAACATATAGTGGATTTCATTGAAACTACCACGCGCCCTGCCTCTGTGCATAACGGTCATCCATTCCAGGTGGAAGCTGGCATTGCTTACGGCGGCAATCTCCCGAAGGAAGAAAAAGTAGAGATACTTCGCTTTGCAAATCGCGTACCTCTTCTTTACCAGCAGGGAGCATGCGCTATAACGCATGCAATTGAGAATCTTAACTGGAGGAGTTATTCGCTAAACCAGCCTGGCGGCTCATTGCCCAATGGTCCTGCAATAATCCTGGTGCATGTGGCATCCACACATATCCCTTTTACCTCGGAATCAAAAGAAGCGATTGCCGATGTCCCGGAAATCATAAGTGAGGTGGAACTTGCCCTCAAAGACGTGGCGCGAAGTCTCAAGAATTACCTGTCAAGACAGGATAATCTTGAAAAAAGGCGTGAAAAGGAGGAAATAATCTATGAGATCCTCCCGCGCATAGCAAAGAAAGTTGGAGAGATACTTGAGCGCCCCACACCTGATATTACCCCCATCGTTGCAAAAATAATGAGAAATGTATTTTGCCAGCGCGTGGTGAAGCAAAATGGGAACGGATTCGAGGTAGAGATACATTTTAAGAATCACGGGGATTCTGCACACCATTTCAATCTTCATGAGACACTTCCATATTCTATCGGATCGCCAAGCCCTGAGCCAAAAAAGATCCTTATGGGGAAACAGATCGATTATGTGTGGAAAGTCTCGCTCAAGCCAGGTGAGCAAAAAGCCATTATCTACAGGCTGGATATTTCCTCAGAAGAAGCGGCAAGACTGCCCCAGCTTGTGGTTGAGGGCATCGAGAGCGAACTTGTTACAGGCGCAAAGGCGGTAAATGTATGAATGAAACCGGGAAAAGCAATAAGGAGATACGAGATTCCCTCTCAAAGACGACTTTAAAGAAACTCATCCAGGATTTTTATGAGCAATTCGAGAGCGAGACCATCCCTCACATCATGTTGCCTTCACGCACCAAGAAGAACATCGAATTGAATGCGGACAGCGATGTGTGGGTGTATGGCGACAGCGAGAGCATGCGCAGCGCGAAAACGGTGAAGGGCGCAACGCAGCTTCTTAAGACATCGCATGTAGTGGAACTTTTGATGAAAGGGCATCTTGACCAGAATAAAAGCTCAACCCTGAGAGAATTGTATTACATCAGCGAGAACTGGGATATTGCAAAATTCAATGAACAATCCGAAAGCGACCGCCTGATTGAAGACCTTGAGATAATAACCGGATTGCAGCGCGAGGATTTCCATGTGCGCCCCGAGGAGAATGGCGCGACATTGTACGGCCCTATCAAGATCAAGGAATTAACAAAACGCGGCGACCGTACCATGCACTGCCAGGACGAGGTTGGAGAGGCAGGATACCAGATCCCTTACAACGTGGAGACAATAAAGTTCGTGGAGCATGATGCGAAGTTCATTATCGCCATCGAGACCGGCGGTATGCAGGACAGGCTCATCGAGAACGGGTTTGATGAAAAGTTCGATGCCATCCTTGTGCACTTGAAGGGACAACCGGCGCGAAGCACCCGGCGCATCATAAAGCGCATGAATGAGGAACTAAAGCTCCCGGTGGTTGTATTCACGGATGGTGATCCATGGAGCTTCCGTATTTACGCAAGCGTAGCATATGGGGCAATCAAGAGCGCGCATCTATCTGAGTTCATGGCGACACCTTCGGCGAAATTTATCGGGGTGCAGGCATCTGATATCGTGGAATACCAGCTTTCCACGGACAAGCTCAATGACCAGGACATCAAGGCGCTTGAGAGCGAGCTTACAGACCCGAGATTTGATACGCCCTACTGGAAAGACCAGATAAACCTGATGCTAAAGATCGGGAAAAAGGCTGAACAGCAGGCTTTTGCGGGGAAGGGGCTGGATTATGTTACGGATAAGTATCTGCCTGAGAGGTTGACGGAGATGGGAGTGATTTGATAGATAAAAATACGGTTTACGAAGAATTAAAAAGCAATCTCAAAAATATACGTTTTAACAGGTTATGCAACGCAGCAGAGTATTTGGTTTCAGATTCAGGGGAGGAAAAGGAAGCCATGTGATATATAGAAGGGATGGCATAAATGAGATGCTGAATTTTCAAAATGCTGGCGGATGGGCAAAACCTTATCAAGTTAGGCAGCTTTTAAAAATCATTGATAAGTATAATCTCCTGAAGGAGGAAAATCATGTATAAGTATGCAATAGAAATTTTCTATAGCGAGGAAGATGAAAGCTATATTGCCATTGTTCCGGAACTGCCCGAATGCTCCGCTTTTGGGGAAACTGAAGAGGAGGCATTGAAGGAAATCAAGGTTGCGATTAACTTATGGCTGGAAACTGCCAAGATAGATGGATTAGAAATACCAAAGCCAACCGGAAAAGAACTTCTGAGGACTGCGGTTGAGGGATTAATTGGCTTTAAAGCCGGGCGTTCGCAGAAAGTCAGTGCTAAATCTGCATAGATATTTGAATTGTTGCGCCCTTTGCATACTTTGCGGTGACAAGAATAGACTAAACCACAATTAACGCAACCCAGCGCCCCCACCTCACATCCCCATGTCCCTATGCTCATAGTCCCGGCGGCACCTGACAGCCCGAATTATTTATGCATAAAGGCACTGCAAATACCCGCCCATCACCGAATACCCGGCATGGGATGAATACAGAGTAAAATGAAAGTGATATTTCACACAACTTTTACCACAAATTCATCAGTATCCACAGGCAGAATTTTTGCGAATTTCTTGGTTGCAAGCATCTTGGAAAGCTCTTTCGGGAATCGTATCAGGTAGTTCCTTCCGTCCGAAGATATTTTGACTTCATAACCTTTGATCTCCTCTGTGTGCCTGAGTGCAAACTCCCGCTCTATCCTGGAGGAAGTTTCAACATCTAAAAGCTCTTTGCCGCATTTCGGGCATTTGTATGCATTCACATTCATCATCATGATATTGCCTCTTTTGATGTCGATTTTTACAGGTTCCATTTTAATATGGCAGTCGATGCAATATGCCGGAATTTTGGCATCGAGTTTTACTTTAAATTCTGCTTCCTCACCTGTTAGCTCCTCAGGTTGAATATTTTCATAATCAATTTCTTTCTTCTTGGATTTCATAATCATCCTCTCTTTCTCTTATAAAGATCAATCTGCCAATCTGATGCCTTGTATGCGGTTTTGATCTCAGCAATTCCTGCTTCATATTCAAAAAATACTGTAATATAGCCACTTGAACATAATCCGATAGCTATGTAGTTATTTCCACCTACTTTTTCTATGTAGCGATTACCCTCAAGAATATCCTTTGTTACGATTGGGTCAAGGCCATGTTTGTATTTGATTTTCTCCGAAACTTTGGGTGAAATAAGTATTTTCTGTATCAGCATTCATATCATACGTATGATTTTCGTATGAATAGATAAACATTTCGAAGAACAATCTGTTAAAGTTTTCCATACCTTTGAATTGCCTTCTTATTGTAACGGCTTACTCTGAAATATTCTTAACATGAACACAGCGCCTGCCAAAGCGCCTTCGTCCGGCTGCCCCACCGCATCCTGTCCCAGGCGCCGTCTTTTATGAAAATAGAGAAGCTGCATACATCTTTTCACCTTGCCAAAAAAAAAACAGACAAAAAGAACAACTAACTCAGACGAACTGAAACGAACTCATCCTCCTGGAGTTCGTTCAGTTCGTTTAGTTCGTTGTTTTTTCTGCCGTTGCCACCTTTCCCATTAGGTAGTCCACAACCTGAAACATCGGGCCAGAAAAAAGCGCCCCCACCTCACATCCCCATGGCTCCGTCCCGGCGGCGCCTGACAGCTCGAATTATTTATGCAAAGAGCTCCTACAAATCCCCGTCCCCCCATCACCCGATGCCCGGCGCAGATATCGAATAAAACTATACAAAGCTTCCCTAACAAGTTTCCTCAGGCTGCCGCTCTTTAAAACCCTGCCCCTCCCATGTCTGCCGTTCCGGCGCTGTTCTTTATGAAAATAGGCTTGATGCATACATTTTTTCGCTTTGTCAAAAAACAGACAAAAAGAGCAACCAACTCGAACAAACTGAAACAAAATCATACTACTGGAGTTCGTTCAGTTCGTATTAGTTCGTTGTTTCGGTTCTGCTGTACCACCTTTCCCATTAAGGAGTCCACGCCTTCGAAACCTCGACGTTCGAACACAATGCCAGATAAAGCGCGCCCTTCCGGCTGCCCTACCGTAGCCTGCCCCCCGCCGCACTGAAAATGTCATTGAAGGAATAAATATTAATACGAGCATACTAATTCAATCAATGACCTTTATGAAATCTTCGATGAACCTCGAAAAGCGATTATTAGCGCTTGATAAAGAACTTCATGCTATCCTAAATTTAGTGCGTGAACAGAAAATAGCCCGGAAAAAAGGATTGGTAGAGGATTCTCTTGGGGCATGGGGATATGATATCGACAGTAAGAGATTCGTGGATAATCTTCGCAGTTGAAAAAACAATAGCTGAAACTTGTGAGTGTTATGCAGAGTAATTTCTCTGCGCCTCCGTGTGAAAACGATCTGATTGGAAAAATTATGATAATACTAAAACTAGGTGGAAGCCTGATCCAGAGCGCAAAAAGAATTATAAAAGACGTCACTGAATATTCCAACTCAACCGGGGAAACTATTCTCATCGTCCCGGGAGGCTCAATCTTCGCTGACACCGTGCGAAAAGCCAATCCATCTCAAGAAGCTGCGCACTGGATGGCAATACTTGCGATGGAGCAATATGGGTATTATCTGGCTGATGGAACGAATGTAAAACTCATTGACAGCCTGGAAATTCCTGGAAACGGTACATACATTTTGCTTCCTTACAACCTCCTGAAAAAGAATGACAAACTTCCCCACACATGGGATGTGACCTCAGACACCATTGCAGCATGGGTGGCATGCAAACTCAAAGCAAGGTTTATCAAAGTCACGGATGTTGATGGTATTTACTTAAACGGCACACTTCAAAATGAGCTCAAAGCAGAGGAACTCATAGGCAAAGAGACCTGTGTAGATGCAGAACTTCCGAATTTTCTCCTCAAAAATAACATAAATTGCGAGATCGTTAATGGAAATTGTCCGGGAAGGGTGGTAAATGCATTAAAAGATAATATTACCGGGACTCTTATTAAAGGATAAATTTAATAGCTTTCGCAGGTGTATGGAAGACCCAACATATGGAGAATATTATGGTAAGAAAAGAAAAAGCAACTATTTGTGTTTCATGCGGAATAAATCTTATTGAACGTGGTTATGCACGATTCCCATGCCCGCAATGCGGGAATGAGGTCGGAAGATGCGCAGCCTGCAGGCACCAGAGCAATTCATATAAATGCCCTGGATGCGGATTCGAAGGGCCGTGAGAGATAATGGCAGAAGTAGCAGCAAAACTAAGAGTAATGCCTTCGGGCATGGATGTTGATCTTAATAAACTCAAAGATGCCCTGACAAAAGCTATCCCGGAAGGAGCGCGAATCCACGGATTCTCAGAAGAACCTGTCGCATTCGGGTTAAAAGCCTTAATGGTAGTTGTAAAAGTCGGCGATATCGAAGGCGGAACTGAGAAAGTCGAAGAAGAATTCAGCAAAGTCAAAGGTGTTGAAAGCGTTTCAGTCGAAGAACTGGGCCGGATGTAGAAAAACCATTTCCCTATTTTTCGGGCCTGTAGATCAGGGGTAGATCGTTGCGTTCGCAACGCAAAGGCCGCGGGTTCGAATCCCGCCGGGTCCATTACAACTCTCATAAGAGTCCTACACCTGAGGTATGAATATAAGAGTATATCATGGCTAATGTGGACGACATTCATGGAATTATTTCGTGGTATCGGCTATGAATCGGCTCAAAGGAGTTAGTCCCGTCAAAAAAGCTGCTAATAGATGCATTTGAGGAAAAAGAATCCGAAGAAGAAAAAGTCGAATTTGAACTCTTGAAAAGTGGTGTAATGATTCTTGTTTCTTCATTTGAAATTGAAAAAAAGGATGTAGTTCCTCCTTATTATATGAGACAAACAGTTGAAAAATTGGATATCATAGTGCCTAAAAAGTTGGGAATTTAGGAGTTTGCATTCTACAAGCGTTGTGTCCGAGCCCGCCATCTGGTCAATGAGAAGTTCTCTGGGCGCAGTGTAGCGCAAAATGAGGTTTCGCGGGATGTATGGTGACTAGATGCCCCTGTAATTTCGACATGCTTCGCCCGGTCGCCACTATCGGGGAAGCGAAAGACGGTTGTGGTTTCGGGAGTGAAGGTTTAGGGGGCGAAGAAACAGGACATTTAGAATTTGATGATCGGGAGTATCTATTAAATATTCTTTCGAAAAGACAAATTGAGTTAAGAAGGATCGAAGTATCTAAACAGGTAAAAGAAGCATTGAAGGTTTACAAAGAGGGAAATGTAAAGAGTGGGAAGCTTAATGAATTATGGAAAGACCTGAATGATTGAACTTATATGGGATGAAAAGTTTAAAAGATCATTTAAGCGGCATCCTAAAAGGAACATGGGCAATGCGAATAAATTATGAACGTTTCAAATCGCCAGAGCTCTTTTTTTTCGCCGAAACCTCGGCGCGTAACAATGCAGCTATGAGGACATGGGGCGCTGCATGAGAATTTTAACTGATATTTTTCATCAGGTCTTTAGTTGTATACACCACAACCTTATTTTGCTGTTGAAAATGTCCATCATTGCTCCAGATTGAGCAATTAAAAGCCAAAGCAAGAGCTAAGAACGGTGAGTCCGTTATATCAATATTCCTTAAAATATCCTCAGCTATAGCCATCTTCTTGTCATATTTTTCTTTTGTAACAAGGTGAATATGTTTCTGTAATAGTAAGAGAAGACCATCAAAATCCCCTTGATCTAATTTGGATTTCCTCAATAAGAGTTCTTTATGTTTTATTATCTCGTTGAAAATGTATTCAGGAGCATACAGTTCAAATAAATCGCTGAGGATAATATCTCTTGTTTTTGATTTTTTTATTAAAGCTGAAAAGATGATATTGGAATCCAGTACTAATTTCATTATTCAGCCTTTATTGTTTTATAAAGAGCACGTTTTATTTTATGATCTATTTCATCTATATCTTCATCTTTCAACTCGCTTTTTTCTGCCATCAGATTTCCAATTTTTATATCGGTCAACCTATTAATAATAGCCGCCTCTACCCATTTTAGCCCCTCCTTATTCTTAATTATCCAACTTAAATCATCAGGGAATTTTAGCACAATATTTACCATTTTTCACCTTATACAGTTTTATATTAACACTATATTCGCTGCGAAGTTTTAAATCTTTCTTATCAAGGCTCTTTTTTTTCGCTGAAACATCGGCGCGCCTCGAATAGGTTGATCTCCGGCGCGTCACAATGCTGCGGACGTAACCCGGGGCGGTTATGAGGACATAGGGGCGCGCCGCATGGGGATTTTATAAAAGCAAGCGACATCAATGTCTCTTCCCGAAGACTAATGAGACATAAAAGGCAGGGCATTCAAAGATGCTGTGTATGATCATCTCTTGAAAAATTACGGGGTTTCCAGGGAGAATATCGTAGTGCATATACAGAATGACATCATTACCATCACGAATTGAAACCCCTAAGAAAAAGATAATACCCGTCATACAAATAATAAAAGTATAAAGGTGGGCAAAATTCATGGACAAACTATAAGAACAATCTGAAACAGGCTGCTGTCAGAGATTTGATCCCGGGCCATGGGAAGAAAAGGAGATTAAATTCCAGGATAAGCTATTCCTCAAGTATCATGTGAGGAGTTTTCTGCATATCCCGATAAACTTCGATAAAATAAGCGCGAAATATTATGGCAAGAATTATACAGTCATCCTGGCACAGGAATTCATTTCACCATGACCTTTATCTTTTTTGTAGTCTCAACGACCCTGTCAAAGAAGATCTTCTCCGTATCAAGAGGGCCGGGATTCGCTTCGGGATGATACTGGACTGACATAATCTCAAGATCCCTGTGCTTTAACCCTTCAACGGTTTTGTCATTGGTATTGTACTGGGTGATTGTGATCTCTTTTGTATCAATGCTTGATTCATCAACCGCATAGCCGTGATTCTGCGATGTAATATACACTATACCCCTTTCCAGATCCTTTACAGGCTGGTTCGCACCGCGGTGGCCGAATTTCATTTTATAAGTTTGGGCGCCAAGGGCAAGGGATATGATCTGGTGGCCAAGGCAGATCCCGAATATGGGAAGCTGTCCTGCAAGCTCTTTTACCACCGATATCCCGTTTACCGCCTGCTGGGGGTCACCCGGGCCATTTGAGAGAAGTATTGCATCGGGCTCATAATTCATAATATCTTTTACAGGTGTTGTTGCAGGAACGACTGTAACATTGACTCCCCTGTTGTTCAGGCTCTTGATGATGTTTCTCTTTACACCAAAATCCATTACTACAATATTATCCCCATCTTTTTGGCCCTTCATTTGATACGGCCGTTTGCATGTGACTTTACCTATCAGGTCAAGCTTGCCAATATCTTCCTGTTCTCTAGCAAGTCTTACAGCCTCTTTGCCGTCATCACTGCCAACTATTATCGCAGCCTTCATGGTTCCGTGTTCCCTGGTTTTGATCGTAAGCATCCTTGTGTCAATGCCCATTATCCCGGATTTTCCTTCATCTTTCAAATATTCATATATGGAACGTTTGGACATGTGATGGGATGGATGGTCGCATGCTTCTCGAACGACAAGTCCTTCAGCCTGCATGCAATTTGATTGGAAAGTCTCACCGCTTATGCCATAGTTGCCTATTAGCGGATAAGTAAACATCAATATCTGGCCTTTATAAGATGGATCAGTCAGAGCTTCCTCATATCCGGTGTACTGGGTAGTAAAAACAAGCTCGCCCTGGACGATGCCCTCCACACCAAGACCTTCACCAATAACGAAAGTTCCATCTTCAAGCCCGAGTACTGCTTTCATGCGTGCTTAACTGTAAAAGCATCGTAAATAGATTACGCAAAAAGTTTCCGATCAAAATAAACAGATTTATTAATCAGGAATATGAGATTGAATGCGTGATCAGATTATGATAAGTGTAAATGAAACCGGACTCAGTGTTTTTAATGAAATGCTTGACTTTGCAAACGAAATGAATGTTGAGATACATGAGCAGAAAAACGGTTCCACGGTTATTGATGCGGGAGTGGACGTAGCCGGGGGTTATGAAGCAGGTTTATACCTTTCGAGGATATGTCTTGCTGACCTTGCGGATCTGGAATATACTACCTTTGACCTTGGCAGGATCATGGTTCCGGCTATCAGGGTCAGCACCGACCATCCAGTAGTCGCATGCATGGCTTCTCAATATGCAGGATGGCGTATCAGCGTGGGAAAATATTTTGCCATGGGTTCAGGTCCTGCTCGCGCCATTTCCCTTAACCCCAAGAAACTCTATGCACAGATAAACTACAAGGATTCTTATAGCGATGCTGTGATTGTACTTGAATCTGATAAACTGCCGCCTGAGGAGGTCACTGAAAAAATCGCAAAAGACTGCGATGTTGATCCATCCAACCTTCATATTGTGGTTGCACCTACTGCTTCTATCGCAGGGTCAGTGCAGATATCAGCCCGTATCGTTGAGACCGGTATTCATAAGATGGAATCTATAGGTTTTGACATCAACACCATAAAAAGCGGTTATGGTATCGCTCCCATATCGCCAATCGTTGGGGATAGTACAAAATGCATGGGCTCAACGAATGACTGCATCATCTACTGCGGAAAGACCTACTATAATGTAAAGTATGATGTTGATAAAGTGAAAGAACTGATCGTAAAAGTGCCTTCCGGAACCTCATCTTCCTATGGCAAACCCTTCTTTACGACCTTTAAGGAAGCAGGCTTTGACTTTTTCAAGGTGGATGCAGGTGTTTTTGCTCCTGCCGAGATCACAATAAATGAGCTAAACAGCGCCAGGACCTTTACAAGCGGTAAGATCGATCAGGAAGTGCTCATGAAATCCTTTGGGATTTCAAGATTATAAGACTTTAATTACAACAATTTTTAACCATAACAAGCCTTTTAGGGCGTATGAAGTATGACGTTGTAGTGGTTGGCGCCGGTCCTGCAGGCGCTATCGCTGCAAAATACGCTGCCTTAAACGGAGCAAAAACCCTCCTTATTGAGGAACATGCAAGCATTGGCTCACCAGTGCAGTGTACGGGTCTTATTAGTACAAAAGCGCTCAGGGAATGCGAGATAGGGGAAGGAAATTTCATTCTTACAAAAATAAAGGGGGCATTCGTGTATGCACCCAATGGGGAAGAAGCCTGCGTCAGGGGAAAAGATATAAAAGCGTATGTAATAGACCGGAAAATTTTTGACAGGTCTCTTGTTGAACTTGCTGTAAATAATGGGGTAGATATTCTCATGAAAACCCGTTTTATCAGGATGGATGATGGGAAAATATCGGTAATTTCAAACGGGGAGAAAAAAGAAATTTCCGGAGATATAATCATCGGGGCCGATGGAATACAGAGCGGTGTGGGAAGGGTTGCAGGGCTTCCCAGATGTGAAAAATTCCTATCCGGGATCCAGTTCGAAGCCCCTTATATCCCGAAAGATCCGGAATATGTGGAGATCTTTACAGGAAATGAGATCGCGCCGGGATTTTTTGGATGGGCTGTACCATTTTCCGGTATGGCGCGTATCGGTCTTGCCAGGAATCGGGGGCTTCCTGCCCGGTACTATCTTGAAAAACTCCTGAAACACCCGATCGTTGCTTCAAGATATAGAGGCTCACAGACCGAACATGTGGTCGGAGGCATTCCTCTTGGTCCTCCGCGAAGAACCGTAACCGACAGGATCATGCTTGTAGGTGATGCGGCAGGACAGGTCAAACCAACTTCAGGAGGAGGAATTTACATGGGGGCGATTTGCGCAAAAATTGCAGGAGAAGTCGCAGCAAGAGCATTTCGGAAAGAATGCGCACTTTCGGAATACGAAAAAAAGTGGCGAAGCGCTATTGGCAGGGAACTTGAGATCGGTATGAGGATACATAAAAGTATTGGAAAACTTAGCGATGAAAACCTGAATGAATTCATAGCATTTATTAACAAACCTGAAATAAGGGAACTCATAACTGAACATGGCGATATGGATCATCCTTCAGTCCTTCTGCAAAAACTTATGAAAACCGGAAATAAGTGGCAGCTATTAAAATTCATGGGAGTTGCTTTCAAAACGCTGTTTTGATTTTGCCAAAAAAGAACGAAAAGGGTTAAGTATATTTGTGCTTATTGAAGGGTAATCCTGCCTTAACTCAGTGGCTTAGAGTGCGCGGCTGTAGTATGGATAATGTGCAAAGCACATAATACCGCGCAGGCACCGCGAAGTCCCCGGTTCGAGTCCGGGAGGCGGGATAATTTTTTTAACTGCGGGGTATTTCGAAATATACTTCTTGAAAAGTCACTTATTTAAATCCCCAGCACAATTAAGCACTTCATGTTTCGTGTAACTTTTCTAGGCACAGGCGGAACGCTTCCCACGCCAGACCGCAATCCATCGTCCATTTTTATCAACAGGGAAGGCGATATGATGCTATTTGACTGCGGAGAAGGAACTCAGCAGCAGATGATGCGGGCCAAAACGGGTATGAAGCTGGGCTCCATTTTTATCACTCATTTCCATGCCGACCATTTCCTGGGAATTCCGGGGCTTATCCAGACCATGTCTTTTAACGGAAGGGAAGAACCGCTTGATATATACGGCCCAATCTGGACTAAACAATTTGTAAATCTACTTATCCAGCTTGGGTTTTACAAGCTCGGGTTTGTAATAAATGCGCACGAACTGGCGGATGGAGATATTATTGATAAAGGAGATTATTCCATAAAAGCGGTTGGAACAGACCATGGCATTCCAAGCCTGGGCTATGTGCTTGAAGAGAAAAAACGCGTGGGAAGGTTTAACAGGGAAAAGGCAATCGAACTTGGTGTCCCTGTGGGCCGCCTCTTCTCAAAACTGCAAAACGGTGAGGCGATCATAATAAACGGAAAGACAATCCTGCCTTCGCAGGTAATAGGTGAGAGCCGCCCCGGGAGGAAGATAGTGTATTCCGGGGATACAAGGCCATGCCAAACCCTGGAAAAAGAAAGCGCTGGAGCTGACCTATTGATACATGACAGCACACTTGCAGAGGATTTGAAAGACTGGGCTCTTGAAACAAAACATTCAACCTCAAAAGAAGCAGCTGAGGTTGCAAAGAATGCAAAAGTGAAGCAATTAATACTCACACATATCAGTTCAAGATATAGTGAAAAAAGGGATTTGCTGCTGTATGAGGCTAAAAAAGTTTTTGGAAATTCCAGACTTGCAGAAGAATTAATGGAGATCGAAATACAACTTTGCGATAAATAGAAATAAATAGACGCATGTCCATATTTTGTAAGTGATGGGTTCGAATACATTAACTACATTCAGACTGGATATTGAAAGGGTCGCACACATTCTCGATCTGGATGATTATAAAATAAATGAAGCAAAAAAAACAGGGAAAAGCACGATGATATCCCCTAAATTCTTTAATAAAGGAATCTACAGGGTGCGGAATTCTAATAATGGGCTTATTGAGGAGATCGCAATTAACATAGATAAAATAGCTGCTGTCACCTATGAAGGTCTTATCAGGGAACTTGGCAAGGATTGCGTGGATAAAAACCTCTGGAAGGACGTGCCTGATGGTGAAGCCATATTTTTCTATTCCCTCACGCTTGAGAATGAATTTGTCAAATGAATTATATATAATCCGGATAATTAATCCAGTTCCTCTTCCCCAATAATCCTCTCAATAATCTCTTCCAGCTCCTTTTTCCTCTTCTTGTTTGAGGATTCCACAATTCCATCTGGCCTGATCACAGAAACCATTATGTCAAACCTTTCCGAAGCTGCAATATCAGCAGAGGACAACACCGGAATTTCAATACTTATTGGAGGATTCCAGGGATTTGCATTGTACTCAAATTCCTGAAGCAATGGTGTGTATGAATGAATGACTTCAAGTTTTCCTTCTTTTGCATGTTTATATGCACGATAAAGAGACCTGTTCTGGCGAAAACCCACATATATTTCAAGAAGCGTTACCCCAATTATGGAATTCGCACCCTTTCCCACAATAAGGTCACTTATTATCCTTTCGCCTTCATTGGAGTGCTCGACAAGAAAACCGCTCTCTTTATTTTCATTATTTGATATTTCAATCATCGTCCGGAGGCAATCTTCAAGGGTCATATCTTTTGTGGGGATGACCCGGTCAAAATCCTTGATAGTCCTTGATATCTGGTCTTCATCATAATCCGTCACACCTTCACGATTAATGATGTCTGTGATCTTTGCTCCCTGGATACCCCATAGATTTGATTCGATGCCATACTTTTTCTCTTTTTCGACCAACATCGAAAGACGTTCCTTTGCATCAAGATGTCTTACAAGTCTTCTTTTAATGAGTTCTTCATCACTTGCCACAAGTTCGATAGCCTTTGGAATAACACCCAATTTTTCTGTCAGTATGGTAATCTGTTTGATAAGTTCTGGCTCCCCAAGTTCCATTACATCAAAAATATTTTCAACTAATAATTTTATCTGATCATAAACGGAAACATCAACACAAACCTGCTCATCATCTTCATAAATTGGAAGCTTTCTTTTTTCGTAAAGCTCTCCCTTCATTTTTTCAACAAGATCTTTCCTTATAAGAACTACAGGCTGGGCAGCACGCCCCCTCCCTTCAAAATAAGCCCCGACATTCCCCGATAGGAGTTTGATCGCAAGAGTGGTTTTTCCTCCCCCCTGGGGACCCGTAAGAATTAAAATGGGATTTTTATCGAGTTCTTTTGAGAGAAACCGGACCAATTCTTCCTTGTTATGTAAAGAAGTATCAAGAATTTCCATAAGAACCACTAAAAAAGAAAGCGGGGAATACCCGCTTTTAATCCATTCCGCCCATTCCACCCATACCGCCCATGCCACCCATTCCGCCTGGTGGCATGCCGCCTCCCGGCGCGGATTTGCTGGACAGTACATCATCAATGCGAAGGATCATTGTGGCTGCTTCAGTGCCAGAGCTAATAGCCTGGGTCTTTACTCTGAGAGGTTCTACAACACCTTCTTTCCACATATCCACGACTTTACCTGTGAACACGTTAAGACCTGCTGTCTTGTTTCCCTTCTCATGCTGGCTTCTCATTTCAACGAGCATGTTTATGGGGTCAAGACCTGCGTTCTCTGCAAGTGTTCTCGGGATTACTTCAAGCGCTTCAGCGAACTTGGCAACTGCTAACTGTTCCCTGCCTTTTAATGTACTTGCGTATTCACGAAGGCGCAATGCAAGTTCTATTTCTGGTGAGCCGCCGCCTGCTACAAGTGTCTCATCTTCTATTGCGACGCCCACAACGCGAAGTGCATCATGTAATGCGCGCTCTGCTTCATCGGCTACGTGTTCAGTTCCGCCGCGAAGGATTATTGATACTGCTTTCGGATTATGACATTCTGTTACATATGTCATCGCTTCGTCGCCAATCTTCTTTTCTTCGACAAGGCCTGCTTTTCCAAGGTCGGAATCAGTTATCTCTTTGAGACTTGTCAGGATCTTTGCGCCTGTTGCGCGTGCAAGTTTATCCATATCGCTCTTTTTTACGCGCCTTGCCGCATATATGCCGGCCTTTGCGAGATAATGCTGGGCAATATCATCAATTCCTTTTTGCACGAACAAGACTTTAGCGCCTGAGTTAATTACTTTTGTCACCATATCATGTATCATCTGCTCTTCCTGGTCAAGGAATAACTGGAGCTGGTCGGGTGATTTTATTGAGATCTCTGCATCAACTTCAGTCTTCTTGATCTCAAGCGCTTCGTTTATAAGCAGTATTCTGGCGTCAGTGATTTTCTTTGGCATGTTGGTATGGACTCTTTCCTTATCAATTACCATGCCCTCGATCAATTCTGAATCTTCAACACTTCCGCCTACTTTCTTCTCGACTTTTATATCATCGATATCCACGACTTTTTTACCGTTTTCAATATCAACCACAGCAAGAACAGCATTTACTGTAAGGTTTGCGAAAACACCCTTTGATGCTTCTGCGCCCTTTCCTGTTATTGCAGTCGCTGCGATCTTTAATAATAGGTCTTTATCTTCACTTGTTACTTTTTTTGCAAGCGTCTGGAGAATTTCTTTTGCCTTTATTGAGGCAAGCCTGTATCCGCTTGCTATAACTGTTGGATGTACTCCCATTTCCAATAGTTCCTCTGCATTCTTTAAGAATTCGCCAGCAAGAACTGCTGCTGTGGTTGTGCCGTCTCCGACCTCGTCGTCCTGGGTCTTTGCGACTTCAACGATCATCTTGGCTGCCGGATGCTCGATATCCATTTCCTTAAGAATGGTTGCGCCGTCATTGGTAATTACGATATCTCCCATTGAGTCAACGAGCATTTTGTCCATTCCCTTTGGTCCAAGGGTGGTTCTTACTGCTGCTGCTACGGCCTTAGCTGCCATAATATTATTGTTCTGTGCTTCTCTTCCTTTTGTTCTCTGACTGCCTTCCCTTAAAATAAAGATCGGCTGTCCTCCTAATTGTCCTGCCATAATAAGCCTCCGTTAAAATTTTATCTGATAATCTGTACAAATACAAGTGGTTGTACGAGGGATTCTCGTTGTTTGTAATTCTATATAAGCATTTCGTTTAGTGGTATTATATTATTTGTATAATACAATTTATGGATTTTCACGCTTCACTTACTCAATTCGACCTTTACCCTAAGTTATAAACAGATGGAAAGAAATCAGTAGTCATATGATACTTTTTGATGATATCGGAAGCTTCCCGCTGCCAAAAGGCATAAACAGGGAATGGGTAGAGCAGGCACAGAAGAACAATGACCCGAAATTGCCAAATATATTGAAGGATGCAATGCAGCAGAAAATAGATGCGGGCGTGGATGTTCCCACATATCCCCAGTTTCGTGACATGAACCAGATGTTCCTTGAAATTATAAATGATGAATCTGCCCAGGAAGAACCGCTCATTGTCAGTAAGGAGAGGGCACGGATTATGGAGCTTTCGGCAATAGAAGAAGTAGGCGCCCAATATTTAAAAAAAATCGGAAAGAAATTAAATATAAGGCTTTGCGTTACAGGGCCAATAGAATTATATTTAAAGCAATTCGGCGGGACTGCCTACAAAGATGTCCTGAATGCATTTGCGACAAGCATTGACCGATTTATCAGTAATTCCATAGATAATGCTAAACAATTCCGGATTGCAGTTATCTCGATAGATGAGCCAAGTATAGGGATAAACCCGCAGATCATGTTCAATGATAGTGATATGATAGAGGCGCTTACCTTTGCTACAAGAACGTCCGGTTTAAATAAAATTGATACGGAAATCCATCTTCATTCCCCCCTTCATTATAAACTCGTATGCAGGGTGCCATCAATCGGGATAATCGGTGTTGAATCCGCTGCCAATCCATCATATCTTGACCTTATTGACAAAAAAGACCTTGAGGATTTTGACAAATTTTTAAGGATAGGGGTTGCGCGGACTGATATTTTTGGAATGGCTGCTGTACTTAATGAAAAATACAACACGAATGTCTGGAAAGAACCTGCAAAGTTAGATGAAATTACAATTCAGATGGAAACTCCCCGGATCATAGCAAAAAGGCTTCAAAAGGCATATGATATTTTTGGCGACAGGATCAAATATGCTGGTCCTGACTGCGGACTTGGTTCATGGCCATCCCAGGAATTAGCATCCAATCTTTTGAAAAACACAGGCGCAGGTATAAAAGAATTCCAGAAGAATCAATAATCAGGGTAATGGTTTAATAGATGAGTGACAATAATTGAATTATGCGAGCAAAACAACGGGTAAATAATAAAAAAGGCGCAAAATACGAACCCGGCATTAAATGCACGGGAGCAAAAACGGTAACAGTAAAACCGGCCGGTTACCCCTTGAAAGGAATGTTCCATGAATATCCGGAAACCTCGGAGCTTGATGTTTTTGAGTTCTATGCAAGAGAGCAGTGGAATGGATTCATAATAAAAAAAGGAGACTTCCTGTTTGACAGGAGAATGTTCCCTGATTTTGCTTTTAAAGTTATTGAAGTTGAACCTGATAACTCTGAGATAGGGGAAAATACAAAATTCACAGTTGAAGATTATGAGACTGATTTCTTCGTTCCTGAAATTAAAAAAGAAGTCACATTCAAGAATATCATAGGGCAGGAGAAAGCAAAACAGAAATGTAAGCTTATCGAGAGTTTTCTTACAAACCCTGAGAAATTCGGGACATGGGTGCCCAGGAATATTTTGTTCCACGGACCTGCAGGAACAGGAAAAACCATGATGGCAAAGGCACTTGCCAATGCGACTGATGTTACTTTCCTGCCAGTTCGCGCCACAAAACTTATTGGAGAATACGTTGGCGACGGGGCGCGACAAATTCACCAGTTGTATGAAAAAGCTGACGAGATGTCGCCGTGCATTATATTCATCGATGAATTTGATGCTATAGCCCTCAACAGGAATTACCAGGAGATCCGCGGTGATGTATCAGAAATAGTCAATTCGCTCCTTACTGAATTAGATGGAATAGACGAGCATGAAGGGATATGCACCATTGCAGCGACAAATATGCTCCATACGCTTGATTCCGCGATACGCAGCCGTTTTGAAGAGGAAATTGAATTTTCCCTGCCAACAATTGAGGAAAGGGTTGAAATATTGAAATTTTATACTGCAACTTTCCCGAAGAAACTGGCAAAGGATGTCGATATCGAGGCTCTCGCAAAACTCACACCAGGTTTCTCCGGAAGAGATCTTGTCGAAAAGTTGCTAAAGAACGCATTGCATAAAGCCATCCTTAAAGGCGGCAAAGTAAAGATGGCACATTTTGAGGCCGCGCTTTCCGAATCGCTTTGCAAGAGATCAGAACCGCCAAGAGGTATGTTCGCATAATGGCGATAAAAAGCGTAAGTTCCTTGATGGGGAACATAAAAGAAACCTACGATAAGAGCAAAAATAAATCCGTATGGCGTGTATTGAGCGGCATTAACCATGAATATAATGATACATTCATTGCCGGCGATAAAAAGTTATGGCAGATAAAATCGGAAGAGGTAAGCCCGGGAGAATCTGTAGCTGTTGGCATGAAAGTGTCAAAATTTGATGAAGATCTTGAAAAGATAATGAAAAACGGATCTCCTGTGCCTTTCGGGACTGTTACTCCAATTGATAGGAAAATTTCAGTTATAATGGCAGGGATGCAGAATTTTTCATCAGATTCATCCAACCTTTTGTGCAAGGAACATCTTTCAAGCAAACAGGCCCAGCTTGAGCAGAAACTCAGGCAGCAGGTTGATATTATGACTGAGGATGCATCTTTTAGAAGGAAGTATAAGGAACATAAGGACAGGCTCAGAAGGGCATACTTGTGAAGTTCCCATAAAGAATAAGTAGTTTAGTTACGATTTAGGGTTCAGTCCCGTAGGGTAGTGGTCAATCCTTCTGGCCTTTGGAGCCGGAGACGACGGTTCGAATCCGCCCGGGACTATACACATTATGTATATAATCCCCCGTGAAAATATATGGGGTATGAGCAATCCAGATGATATGTATATGCACTATGATATGTCTCATTTGTCTTCGGGAAGAGAGGAGATATCGATGCCGTTTGCTTTTAGGATAAGGATGGTTCGATTGTTGCTAATTGGGGTATGATGTCAGTATGGTTTTTTGGTTATAAAAAGAGAGCATAGGTGTGGTTACCCAAAATCGCAGCTTTCATGAAATCACCAGGCGGCGCGTCCCCATGTCATCAAAAGCCGCGCCGGGGAATCAGCAGAGTCGATGCGCGCCGAGATTTCAGAGAAAAAAGATTTTTAGCGATTTGAAATGGTTTAATATGGAAGTGTGTCCACTTAATGTTAGTACACTTCATTATGTGTTCCTAAATCTATCAGCAAGACCTTCTTTTTTTCTTTATCCACGAATCTAAATATCAACCTTTGTTCATAATTTATTCGCATTGCCCAGGATCCTTTTAGGATGCCGCTTAAGCTATGTGTTTTCAATGATGGATGAAAAGGATCAATCACAAATAATTCCATTTTATTCCTGAATTGCTCCATTAAATCAGGATGTTTCTGGCTCCACTTTTTAAATAATCTTTTAAACTTTTCATCCCATATAAGTTCAATCATTCAGGTCTTTCCATAGCTCATTAAGCTTCCCGCTCTTTACATTTCCCTCTTTGTAAGCCTTCAATGCTTCTTTTACCCGTTTAGATATTTCGATCCTTCTTAACTCAATTTGTCTTTTAGAAAGAATATTTAATAGATACTCCCGATCATCAAATTCTAAATGTTCTGTTTCTTCGAGAACTTTATCAAGAGTAACCATTTTGTTCATCATTTTATCATGGTATTTCTTGTGTGCCTTACTATTTAAATAAATCCATTTCAAAGCAGGTCCATTTCATTACGCGCCGGAAATCAAGAGAGTCGATGAGCGCCGAGGTTTCTGTCACAAAAATGCAACCTGAGAATTCTACAGAATTTTAACATCGGAAAGCTTTTAAGTCATTCTACTAAAATCAATAGTATGAAAGATGCTTTAGAATATTTCAGAGTAAACCTTGCAGAAATGATTTCTAAATATGAAGGGGAGTATGTTGCCATAATTGAAGACAAAATAATATCTCATGGTAAAGATGTAAAGAAAGTCTATCAAGAAGCAAAAGATAAATTCCCTAAAAAAATTGTTTTCTTAGGTCAGGTTCCGGGAAAGGAGGCTTTGATCCTTTGAAAAAATGTTTCAAGTTCGCAAAGGAAAATTCGTCGAGCCTTGGCATTGTTTATAGACCAATAGCGAAGGTAGGATTGAAAGATGCTACAGGAGAGCCTTTCGAACTCAGCATGTTTGTTGATTCCGGAGCCGATATAACGATCCTTTCGAAAAGAATAGGTGATATAATGGGCTTGGACGTTGAACAGGGGGAAGCGAAGGTTTTCCGGGGAATAGCAGGAGAAATAATCGCTTATGTGCATAAAATACCTTTAACGATGAACGGAAGGGAAGTTGGAACAAGAGTAGCTTTTGCATTGTCTGAAGTACCAAACTTACTGGGCAGGCTTGATATCTTTAAAAATTTTGAGATAAATTTCAGAAAAGAAGAGGATTTTTGCTTTAGCGATTGACCTTTTATTTCAAACATAAAATCCCATTTTTGCGCAAATATTTCATAGAAAATGTACTTCTGCTTTGCGCCCTTGTGAAAAGTGCCATAAATATATTACTTTTATAATATTATATTCCTGGCGCCAACATGCTCCGAAGCAACCGACATGAATTCAAAACCAGAGCAACAGTCCATTTTGAACTGATAACAGGATTCACGGGATTCGAACCGCAGCTTTCATGAAATCACCAGGCTGCGCGTCCCCATGTCATCAAAAGCCGCCCCGGGGTTATGTCCGCTGTGACGCGTCGGAAATCAAGCGAGTCGATGCGCGCCGAGGTTTCAGCGAAAATAAAGAGCTCTGGCGATTTGAAACTACTAAGAATACAACAGTATCGACCGGTGTCATGCTCCCGAAGCAACCGACATGAATCAAAACTGTAACAAGAGTTTATTTTGACAAGATAACATTGATTGAATTCGAACCGCTGCTCTCAAGAAATCCCAAGGGCGGCGCGCCCCATGTCCTCACAGCCACCCTCTGCATTGTAACACGCTGGAAATAGAAAAACGTGGAAACAACAGATTAAGCTTAGATTAAATCAGTACAGTGAACTTTCAAAATGCCCTCCTCATTGTCAAAGGCGATATCAAAGGAGTTTCCTGAATGAAAAAAGGGGGAGTAGTTTATTATATAGAAATGGAATGCAAAAAATATGTAATGCATAGATGACTTATTCCAATATACATAATACCTAATAGTTTGTAATAACAAGTTCTTGAACTTTGTATCTCTTTCCATCTGCCCTTATAAATCGTATTACATCAAGTTCATGTAAAATGAATTTGCCCTCATACAGAGATCTAATAAAAGGAATATCTGCATTTGAAATCATGAGATTGCATCCATTTTTATCTAATATATTGGCTAAGGAAGCTAATTCAGCATGATCATTTTTATCAAAGCCTTCCATTGTATAATTTGTGAAATAAGAAGTTCCATTCAGAGGAGGATATGGCGGGTCAAAATAGACAAAATCTCCTTTTTCTGCATATTTGATTATATCTTTGTAATCCCGATGGACAACGTCTGCTTTTGACAATGCATTAGATAAATTTACCAAACCATCTCTTGTAGGCAAAGATGGATGTTCTTTATAACCATAAGGGACATTAAATTGACCCTTTTTATTTACTCTCCAAATTCCATTAAAACATGTTTTATTCAAATAAATAAAAAGAGCAGCTTTAACAATTGAGGGGGAAGAGTCATTATATTTATCTCTCATCTTATAATAATAGTCTTTACAGTTATTCGATAAATGTTGTTTAAGATATTTTGCAATTAATTTTGGATGTTCTTGAACTGCTTTATAACATTCAATTAAATTTTTATTATTATCAGATAAAGTTGCATTTATAGGATTTAAACGAAAAAATAGACTTCCAGCTCCTAGGAAGGGTTCATAATATCTATTACCATTTGTAAAATTTGGAGGTAAGTGTTCTTCTAAAAAATTGGCTACCCGTGTTTTTCCTCCTGCCCAACGTAGGAATGGTTTAATGTCCTGAATTGAATTCATTTATGTTTTTTCCTCTTAGTCAACTTAAATTTCTAATTTGGGCATCAATTCATTATAGATTTTAATAACGTATTCAAGTTGCTCATCAGTGACACCGCCTTTTGGAGGATGATCAACTTTATTTCTAATGCTATTTACCTTTGTATACCAATCCAATCTTTTTTTCTTGCTTTCTGAAGGTTTAGCATCAATAGTATAAGTTTCTCCAAAAATATCCCAATTATCTTCTATTATCTCCTTTAAATTTATTAAATAAATATATTTTTCAAAATATTTATATTCCCCTTCTTGTGTAGCGTGCGCCATTGCACTAGTCTTTATTGTGTCTTTTACACCGTGATGCCACCATTGAGAATAATCATCTCCATATTTCAATTTCAATGAACTAACAACGTGTTTCTGAATCATTAACTCAATTTTTAATAGATACTCATAGGCTTCGGTGTTAGTTGACGTGTCAACCTGTTTTAAATATTCCTGAAAACCAGATGGCTCAAAATTGGGAAATACTTCATTTATCTTTCTGAATAATGCGAAAGTGCTTGACTTATATCCACCTTCTCCGTATTGTTCTCTAAATTCTTTAAGTGTTTTAGGAGAGGCTTCGGCTAAATGTGTAATTATTGGAGATACATATTTTTCAATCTTATTTAACAATTCGTTTGTATTTATTTTTCTAACCTCAATATGGTCTTTATTTTCTAAATGATCTAAAATCGCTTTCAAAACTCTAAGAGTTGAAATAATTCCCTGATTCGTACAGATATATCCCCCCTCTTCACTTCCAAAATCCCATTGTTTTCTAACTTTTTCATTATTTAAATAAATTGAATAATATCCGGAGATAATATCTCTGGCTTTTATTAATGATGAATCTAAATCTTCTTGAAATAAAGGGCCTGGGGTTATATCTTTTGCCTTATTGGAATGAATAGACCCTAGCATTCGAGATTTATTCATTTCCGTTGTAATTGCCGTCAATGTTAAACTTCTAGTCTTAGTCTTATGGCCTTCAATATTAATTATTCTATCTCTAAGAGGTGATTTTGGCCAGTCATTTAATTCTTTAATAAGTCGAGATGTTAAAGCTAATAATCTATCCTTTGGATTTGTTGAATTCCAATGTATCGTTGAATATAAGTCACTTAGTAGATTTTTTGGGACCTTTACCTGTTCCCCATTAATGTCAACAAATAATTTTGCTTGCACATCAGAATCTAAATTTTCGAAAGCTATCACAGGAAGTGTGGCAGTCTGTGCCTCTTGTAAGTTAGAATAAGCAAATAATCTATGCTGCCCATCTATAATCCATGCTGTTTTGAATTTATTTGGTAAATATAGAGTCCCAAGTATTGCATTTTTTCCCGCCATTCCAGCAGCTTGATCAAACCTTATGGGCCTATCTGCCTCAATGTTAATCACAATACTTGTGGGAAAAATTCCTTTATTTTGTATGTATTCTGCTATCTTATTTAATCGACTCTTTTTTGCCATCCTCTGATAGGTATCGATATCCTCTTCGTTGGTTTTTGCCCTATGAGCAATATATGCAATTTTTAGTAATTTTTCGGGTTCAATAACAAAAGAGTAAAAATCAGTATTACCCATCTTCCCTTTTAGGGCTGGAACAGGTTCAATTAATTCTGGAATATCTCTACCTGGAAACATATCTGCAAGAAACTGATACTTTGATGAACGACCGAAGTGAGTTGAAAGATTTGAATAATAGTTTATCATTGATTCATCAATTACTTTGATATTTGCTGATTTTGCACGTTCTCTATCATTTTCACTAATATCAATATTTTTGAGTGCAATAATCCAAATAATTTTAAATTTATTATTATTTCCTAAATTTTTATAATGTGAAAAAATTGATAGATTTATTTCATGATGTATACCCGCTAATTGGTCAATATCTTTATCTAAAGATCGTTTAGTGTGAGGTTTTTCAGCCGCTTTGCATTCTACAACACAAATACATTGATCATCTCTAGCGAATACATCAATTTGTTTACTGAGATTCGACCCTTTTCTCAGGATTGAAAAATTATGATCTTTATTCATCTCGTCGAATCCCATTTTATAAAGAATACACCAAACTTCATCTTCAAAAACTGAGGCAAAATCTTTTAATTTTCGTAATTTTAAAAATTCTTTATTTTTGCTATTTATTTTTTCCCAACCATCTGCGATATAAGGTTCAAGATCCTGCTTTACAATTTTTTTATAAATATATTTAACATTATTTTTTTTATATGTTTGCTCCAGATCTTTTCTTGATACAAGTCCTTCCATAACCATTTCATCGTCGCTCATAACCTCATCTTGAAATCTTCTTCAGCTTCAGTCCTTTTTACTTAATGAGCATAGTTATTATATAATTCTGTTGTTACCCCCCACCTTCACCCCCGAAACCACCACCATCTTTCGCTTCCCCGACCGCGGTGACTTGGCGACGCACGTTGGCAATTACAGGGGCAACCGGTCGCCCTACATCCCCCGAAACCTCATTCTTCGTTATACGGCGCCCGGTGAGTTCATGTTAAACCCCGCCAGCGGCGGCGCATCCGCCGGGGTCTGGGGTAACAACCCCAGCGCCGTTAAAATAATGTTGACCGAAAGTGTTGATAGTACGCTTATCTGCGGTTTCTTTTTTGAAATATCATCCTGATAAGAAAATAATATCAGGCAAAAATATTATAGCCAAATGAATTGATATATAATTGGGCAAAATATCATGGTAAACGTTACAAGAAAAGAATTGATCTTACGCGAAATCGAGCAGGTTCCGGATGATATATTTGAGGAGATACTCGATTTTATCCGTTTTCTTCGAATAAAATCACGGAAAGAGAGTATGGAAACTGCAATAGCAAGCGAATCCTCACTGAGAAAAGAATGGCTTCGCCCGGAAGAAGATGAAGCATGGCAAGATTTGTAAAAGGAGATGTAGTTGTCCTTCCGTTTCCGTTTTCGGACTTTTCACTGTCTAAGAGACGTCCGGCGCTGGTAATTGCAGAGCTGAAGGGTGACGATGTGATCTTATGCTTGATAACCAGTCAAAAAGTTAAAGACGAAAATGCTATCCCTTTAGATGAGAACGATTTCGAGCAAGGCAGTCTTAAAAAAAGTAGTCATATAAGACCTAACCGAATATTTACGGTCGATAGCAATATAATCTTTTATTCAGCAGGTCACCTTAAAAAGAAAAGAATCGATGATGTTATTGAAAAAGTCATTGAAATCCTGCGGCATTGAAATCAATAACTCAGGATATTGATCACAAGAGTCTTTATCTAATTAGCCCCCTTCATTCCCGAAACCTCATTTTGCGCTACACTGCGCCCAAGGATTTGGTTCTTGATCAGATGGCTGGCTCGGGCACAACGCTTGTGGAATGCAAGCTTCTGGGGCGGCGCGCCGTGGGTGGGGACATAAACCCGGATGCGATCATGGTGGCGCGAAACAGGCTGGATTTTTCTTATGCGCCCTGGATGCTGATTATCAGCGCCTGAGATAAAAACGTATGTCGGTGATGCGCGCTGCCTTGACCTTATAGGGAGTGAGACCATCGACCTCATCGCAACATATCCTCCTTATGCCAGCATCATCCCTTATTCTCATGACCGCGAGGGAGATTTATCAAGCGTGAATAACATTGCCGAATTCCAGGATGAAATGAGGAAAGTCGCAGTCGAGTATATGCGCCTCTTCAAACCAGGAAAGCACTGCGCCATCCTCATGGGTGATTCGCGACGCAACAAGCATTTCATTCCCATAACGCCCTGGGTTATGATGAGCTTTCTTGAGGCGGGGTTCATACTTCGCGAGGATATGATCAAGATGCAGTGGAAGATGAAAAGCATACGAGATAAATGGTTCGGGAAGAAATATGATTTTTACCTGATAGGGCATGAGCACCTGTATGTGTTCAGGAAACCGAATGATCAGGAGAGGACGGCGAAATTTAAGGAGAGTATGAAGTGATGGTAGGTGGCAGTATGACATACAATTAGAAAACTTTAGATAATATAAAATCTAAAGGGATAGATATGACTGTTATACACATAAAAGACGATACAAAAGAGCTTTTAATGAAATTTATGGCAGAAATTCGACAGAAAGAGAAAAAAAGAGTCTCCTACGATGAGACCATTAAATATTTACTTGAAGGGGGTAAACGAAAAAATAAAAAAAAGTTATTACCTCTTTTTGGATGCATTGAGAAAGGACAGGCTTATAAAGATCTAGAGGAGTTGAGATTACTGGATGAAAAAAGATTTGAGCGCTTATCCAGGAGTCGTAGTTGATACAGGCGTCTGGATAGAATATTTTTTAGAAACAACTCTCGGTCGAAAATTTAAAGAAAAAATAGTTGAAAGCCGAATTTCGATATACATAAGTGAAACGGTTGTTTCTGAGATATTTTATGTTTTTTGCAGGCAGAAAGGTTTTCAAGAAGCAAAAAAGAAGATTAATATGGTTTTAGACGGGGCTGAAGTTATCGAGGGTAGAGAGATTCAAATGATCGCTGGAAAATATAAGTGTGAACGTGCAATTTCACTTTCAGATTGTTTCACAATGGCAGTTTCAAAAAGTATAGGCTCTCCAGCACTGTTTAAAGAGGAGGAGGAAATACTTCTGGAAATCAATAAAAAAGCCTTTGATGTTGAGCTCTTTTTCTTAGAAAATATCTGAACTCGCCCCCTCCACCTTCACCCCCGAAACCTCATTCTTCGATATACGGCGCCCGGTGAGCAGGTTCTTGATCAGATGGCTTGATCGGGCACAACGCTTGTGGAATGCAAGCTTCTGGGGCGGCGCGCCGTAGGCGTGGACATCAATCCGGATGCTGTCATGGTGGCGCGAAACAGGCTGGACTTTTCTTATTCGACCCTGGATGCTGATTATGTGGCGCCTGAGATAAAAACGTATGTCGGGGATGCGCGTTCACTCGACCTTATCGGGAGCGAGACAATTGACCTCATCGCAACCCATCCTCCTTATGCCAGCATCATCCCTTATTCCCATAATCGCGAGGGAGATTTATCAAGCGTTCATAACATTGCCGAATTCCAGGATGAAATGAGCCGGGTAGCGGTTGAGTGCATGCGCGTCCTCAAACCGGGAAAGCACTGTGCTATCCTCATGGGTGATTCGCGGCGCAACAAGCATTTCATTCCCATAACGCCGCGGGTGCTGATGAACTTCCTTGAGGCGGATTTTATTCTCAAGGAGGATATAATCAAGATGCAGTGGAAGATGAAAAGCACAAGAGAGAAATGGTTCGGGAAGAAATATGATTTTTACCTGATAGGGCATGAGCACCTGTATGTGTTCAGGAAACCGGATTCGGATGAGAGGACGGCGAAGTTCAGGGAGAGTATGAAGTGGTGGTAGGTGCTGCTTTTTTCTTTTTCCCCGAACATCCAGGAAACAACATCATTTAATTTGTAGAGTTTTTGAAATTGGCATAATCAGCATTAGTCGTAAGCAGTCTTTCGATGGTCGATCCAGTTAAGATAAACTACTTTTTCCGTTTCATCAGGTGTGAAAATAAGACGATATTTACTTGATATCCTGGTTGATTTCTTGCCATGCAGTTCGCCCGAAAGCCAGCCCCCTAGATGCAAAGGGTCCTCCCGCAATCGCTTGAGCTTCTTATCAAGTTCCGTGAGAGCTTCTTTATTTTTTCTGATAGATCTGAGAGATTCAAGAAAGGTGTCTGTCCTTTTGACTGTCCAAGTCATGTTCACAGCTCGCTGAGTAGCTCCTCAACAGAAGACACTTCCTTAAACCGTCCTTCTTTAATATCAAGGTCGCTTTTTCGTATTGCTTCCATCGTTTTGGGATTACTGAGAATTTCAACTGAGTCGAAGAGAGCTTCTAAATCTTCTTTTGTTACCATTTTTCTCTCTATCGTCTTCAGCTCATCATATACATCTTCAATTGTAATCGATCCAGCCATATTTTAAATTTGATTTATATCCTTATAATGGTTGCCAAAGAAAAGTAGGGGTTGCTAGAATTCGCCCCCTCCACCTTCACCCCTGAAACAACCACCGTCTTTCGCTTCCCCGATAGTGGCGACCGGGCGAAGCATGTCGGAAATTACAGGGACATCTTGTTCGCCATACATCCCGTGAAACCTCATTTTGCGCTACACTGTGCCCAGAGAACTTCTCATTGACCAGATAATGGGGTCAGGCACAACGCTTGTAGAATGCAAACTTCTTGGACGGCGCGCCGTGGGGTGGATATTAATACAGGTGATGGGGAAAGGTCACTGAAGTTCAGGGAGAATGAAATGGTGGTCAGGTTTAAATATTCCAAACACATAATATTCAGGGATTAAAGAAAATGGCAGCAACACATGAAAGCATTTACAGGGAACTGAAGCTTTTGAGAACCGAAATAAAAGATTTAAAGAGCTTATTGGTTCCTGAAGTCAAACCAGAGAAAGATGAGCTAATAGCTATCGTAGAAGGGGAAAAAGAATTCAAAGCTGGTAATTATACGGATTGGCGTGCGATAAAAGCAAGAAAGAACTTGAATGTTTAACGTTGTTTTGACGAAAAAAGCTGAAAAAAGCTTTTTGCATCTTCCAGAAGAAGTTCAAAATAGTTGTGGTGACATATTTGATGAACTTCAATTTTCATTTGCTCCAATCAAGCATGACATTATAAAAATGAAAGGTCATAATAATATTTACAGAATACGTGTCGGTGACTGGCGTATTATATATAAAGTTGATAAAAAAATTAAGCAGGTAATCGTATTTGATATTTTACCCAGGAAAATTGCTTACAGAAATTTTTGAATACCGCGCAATCTCATTTTACGCTACACGGCGCGCTTTGGGTATGGACATAAATCCTGAGGCGGTCATGGTGGCGCGAAACAGGCTGGACTTTTCTTATGCGACCCTGGATGCTGATAATGTGGCGCCGGAGATAAAGGCTTATGTCGGAGATGCATGTTCACTTGACCTTATCAGGGGTGAGACCATCGCCCCTCTAATATCCTCGCCATCACCTTCTCAAAAGGAAGCAGCAAGGAACATGCGCGAGAGATCGAGAAACTCCTTCAGGAAAAGGAGGTGATTGTCAAGACATTTCACTCGTTCTGCACCGAGCTTATCAAGGATCATGCTGACAGATGCAAAGTTCCCGTCGACTTCAAGATATTAGAGGCTTAATCAAATCATAGTGATATATATTACAATATTATACTATAAATGATGTTGTGATATCGGTTTCTGGACAGCAATATTAAAAACAGTACGTTGTAAATATAGTGAGTATTGGCGTCCTGATCATGTTATTGATGATTTCAAAAAATAAATTCATGAAATCATGATAGAGTCGAAAAAAAAAAGAAAACACCCTAAATATCTTTATTTTGGTTCTCTAGTTTTGCACTTTGAAATGCAATTTCATGTACTCCGTTGAACTGGCTTCTCCTTTCAACCCTTGTATATTTTGATGCTCGCCTTGCCAGACCGCTCCAGAACAAGTCCATATTATTCACCTCGATCGGAAGATGAACATATCAATATATATTCATGATCCAAGAGCGGAGTGAAACTAATCATGACATTTTAAAAAGAAAGATCAATTTGCTTCAACATATTCCCTCACCCTGTTACATCATCATTCCGGGTGGCATACCGCCCATCCCACCCATACCAGCCATTCCTTGCTGGCCTGCTTCCCCGCCGCCTGATGCAGCAAGGACATCGTCAATCCTCAAGATCATTATTGCTGTCTCAGTTGCTGAGTTTATAGCCTGTGTCTTTACACGCAGGGGTTCGATAACACCGTTCTTCCACATATCCTCGGTGTTACCTGTAAATACATTAAGGCCGACATCCTTATTTCCTTTCTCATGCTGGCTTCTAAGCTCCACAAGTTTATCAATGGGGTCAAGCCCTGCATTTTCCGCAAGTGTTTTCGGGATCACTTCAAGAGCCTCGGCAAACTTCATGACTGCAAGCTGCTCTCGTCCTGTGAGCGTTGAACCGTATTCTTTTAACCTCAACGCAAGCTCAATTTCCGGAGAACCTGCACCTGCGACCAGTTTTTCATCTTCGATCGCAACACCAACTGCTCTTAGTGCATCCTCAAGAGCTCGCTCGGTACTTTCCACTACATGTTCTGTGCCGCCCCGGATCAGGATAGATACAGCTTTTGGATTCACGCATTCCGTGATATAAAGCATCTTATCTTCGCCATGTCCTTTCAGCTCTACAAGCCCGGCATTGCCGATATCGGATGCTTCAAAATCATCAAGGCTTGTAATAAGATTTGCACCAATTGCCCTTGCAACTTTATCAATGTCCTTTTTCTCTACACGTTCAACTGCAAGAATGTTTGCTTTTGCCAGGAAATACTGAGCCAACTCCTCGATTCCGAGCTGGCACAGGACTACATTTGCCCCCGTAGCTGCTATCCTGTTGACTATGTCATGAACGATCTGCTCTTCCTGATCCAGGTATTGTGTTAGTTCACCTGGTGTTGAAATACTGATTTGCGCTTCAAGTTCCATTTTGCTGAATTCAATGGGTCTTGTTATAAGGGCTATCTTTGCATCAACGATCCTGTTTGGCATATTGTTACTTGCTTTATTCTTATCAAGGACAATACCCTTGATCAGCTCACACTCATCTATGCTTTGACCGACTTTTTTCTCTATCTTGATATTATCAATGTCGACTACTTTCTTCCCATCCTCTTCATCCACAATGGATTTGATTGCGGTAACGACTATTTCTGCAAGTTTTTCTTTTACCCCTTCTGCTCCTTTCCCGGTCATCGCCGTTCGTGCGATGTTGAGGAGCGCTTCATCATCATTTTCGGAAATCGTATGAGTGATGTCATTTAAGAGCTCAATTGCTTTATCTGCTGCAGCCCTGTAGCCAGAAGCAATTATTGTGGGATGGACGTCCTGTTCGATTAATTCCCCCGCGCCCATGAGCAATTCCCCGGTAAGGACTGCTGCGGTCGTAGTGCCATCCCCAACTTCATCATCCTGGGTTTTTGCCACTTCAACAATCATTTTTGCTGCAGGATGCTCTATTTCCATTTCCCTGAGAATGGTAACTCCGTCATTTGTTATGATAACATCTCCGCTTCCGCTTACGAGCATCTTGTCCATGCCCTTTGGGCCAAGCGTGGTTCTTACGGCATCTGCTACCGCTTTTGCCGCCATAATATTATTATTGCGGGCTTCTTTTCCGCGTGTTCTCTCAGTCCCTTCCCTTAAAATGATAATGGGCTGTCCGCCAAGTTGTGCTGCCATAGATAATTATCCTCCTGTTATTATGTTTTATTCAGATCTCCCGATGAATTAAATATTTATTCAAATATCGGGATATGATTTTTGCAAAACAATGTTTGAGGTTCTATATAAAAATTGCGTTCAGAATGAGCCCATCCATTAATTAATCCCTCCCATTCCATCATTGTTTTGCACCTTCACGAATAGATTGCACCATGCTTTGTTGTTGAAATAAGCCGTAATGTTATGGTCACAAGCGATAAGGATAGCCCCTTTTAATTTATTCTCTTGCTTCTTGTAATAGCATTTACTTCTTCTAACTTCAATATTTCCAAATGGTCTCTCTGCAATGCCTTTTATCCCCCTCCCAAATCTT